>Ga0194110_10000668_pt1 | contig 44650 bp, 54 predicted proteins | sample TA2Kig1200mmetaG_FD_146192 | JGI IMG/M metagenome (GOLD analysis project Ga0194110, IMG submission 146192) | Freshwater microbial communities from Lake Tanganyika, Tanzania - TA2015032 Kigoma Deep Cast 1200m | ecosystem: Environmental > Aquatic > Freshwater > Lake | place: Tanzania: Lake...
GAATATTTTCACTCAACTATCTGATTTTTAAGCATTGTGGCTATACCTATGCTTATATAACCTGAAGTACTCCTGCCTGGGTTATTTTTCCTTAGCATAAGTGGGTCAATTCCTATGAGTGTCAAAGGAGCCTCTATGTTTATCTGTATCTGTGGTTATCTGTGTCCTAAATTGCCTTTTTTAAGATATTTCTTTATATCTCTGTGATCTCTGTGCCCTCTGTGGCTAATTTAAAAAAACTGGTTTACCGCAGGTAGTCTTGCAGGCTTAACTCCGAAATTTTGGCTGAAGCGGCCAGAGCCACTTCATAAGCTGTTTGCCTTTCCTTCAATTCGAGAATGGCCCTGGCATAGTCGATGTTCTCCGTATCCGCCAGCCGGTCTTGAATATTTTTATTTAAAGTGGCCAGAACTTCCTGTTTCCCCATCAGACGATTCTGCCGGATGCCGACATCGGCTAAACGGATATTAAGGCTGTCCTCCACCTGTTGAAGAATACCTGCCTGTTGTCTGATCAAATTCACATCATTATTCTCAATAGCCGCCTTCAAAGTCCCCAGGGCGTCAAATAAACCTGTATCCACAAAGACCGCCTGGCCATTTTTCCCCACGGAAACCTTTTCGTCCTTGCCAATCCGAATCTCAAAATCATTGGCATCCCCACGATACTCAGCGGTTTCAATCCCCCCTACAGTTGTTCTGGAAAACGGGGCTGTGCGCGTTCGATAGCCGGCAAAAATGTATTTCCCGGCCAATTGGGTATTTCCCAGGCTAATGGCCTGATCCAGCAGGTGGCCGACCTCCGCTGCCAAAATGGCCCTGGTTTCTTCCATCTGGGTTCCATTGCTCATTTGCAGGGCGATCTTCTGAGCCCGATCGGCTAATCCGGAGGTTTGGTTGATGGCTGTTTCGCTTAAATTCAACCACAACTTTCCGATCTCCATATTGCGTTGATATTGCTCGATATGGGAGAGAGTGGTCCTGAGTCCCAGGGCGCTGACCATGGAGACGGGGGCATCGGAAGGCCGGCTAAAATTTTTTCCGGAAGCCACTTTTTCGTTAACCTTTTTTAATGCACTCGATAGGTTTAAGATTCTTTGCTGTATGCCCTGATAGAGGGATTTGGTGGCAACCCTCATGATTAACTCCTCTCAAACGCGCAACAGAGATTGCAACAACTCGTCGACGATGGCGATTATTTTGGCTGCGGCCTCATAAGCCCGCTGAATCTTCAGCAATTCCGTCATCTCCTCATCGAGGTTCACCCCGGAAATAGAGCTGCGCGCCTCTTCAAGGTGAAAAAGCATGGTTTGGGTAAAGTCCCTGCTCTGGTTGACTCCTGCGGTTAGGATGCCCATGTCGCCGGCAAGCGTCCGATAATAATCATCCATGTTTGCGTTTTGCAGGTTGCTCACCCTATTTGCTCCGCGATTTTCGTAGGTCCATTTGCGGATCTGGCTGGTATCATCCGTCTGGATATTCAAGATGCGCAAAGCATTCTCATTGTCGCCGGGTGCGCCGGATATTCCGCCGGCGGCGATATTGGCCGGCTTCCCCCTTATATCAGAGCTTAATCTTATAAACCCGGCCGCTCCGGTAAAGTTACCGGAATTGGGGAGAGCCGGAAGAGTCACAAAATCTTCAAAAAAATACAGGCCGGTTTCTCCGGAAAGGGCATACCCGCCCAGGTGCTGAGCATTCACCTGCTGGATTAATGTCCCGGCTAATTCATCCAGGTTGGCCAGATACTGCGGAGCGATTTCATCCCGGATATCCAGCCAGGCCCCGATCTTCCCGCCCGCCAGCCTCTGGCTGATATCGGCCCCGCCCTGACCCGAGATAATGCGGTTTCCGTCCTGAATCAATTTCCGGGATTGATTACCTTCCACCAGAGGGGTGCCGTCAGAGGTCATGACCGTTAGCGAGCCATTTTCATTCTCATAGTACATGGTCCCGACCAACCCGGATAATTTTTCCAGGAGGACATTCCTCTGGTCGCGCAGATCATTCGCCAAGGTTCCATTGCTTTCCGCCGCGGTAATTTTCTCGTTTAAGAAGGCAATCCGCTCAGTTGTTTGGTTCAATTCCGCGATAGCCCCGCCCAGATAGGTGTTCATGCTCCGGATGACCTGGTGGAGCTGATCGCTCATGGAGTTAAAATGTTTCCAGAGGATATCTCCTTTTCCCAGCAAGGCTGTCCGTTCCGGGATTCCTTCGGGGTTGCTGGCCAGCTCCTGCCAGGCGCTCCAGAATTCGTTCAGGGCCTGACTCAAGCCCTGGCCGCTGGTTTCGTTGAAAATGTTTTCCAGATAAGACAAAACAGAAGCCTTGGCTTCATTCTCCGCCAGCACTGACGTATTCTGGTGAATGGTTCGCGTGATACTCTGGTCAAAAGCCTGAACCACGGAAGCAATCTGCACCCCCATCCCTAATTTAGTGGCGCTCGGAAGAAAGGAAGCCTGGTTTTCCAGAAGAGCCGTTTGCCGGGTATATCCAGGGGTATTGACATTGGCGATATTATTGCTGGCGACCTCCATGGCCACTTGCTGAACCCGCAGGGCGCTTTTGGCGATATTTAAAACTGCGCTGATTCCTTGCATCTTTATACTTTCCAGTTCAGCGCATACGGCTGGTTGGTTAATGGTTTTTTGTGTCCATTCGGAATATAAACCGGGGAATCATCGAGAGGGAAGATGAGCAATGAAACCAGGTCCTTCCAATAATTCAGGGATTCCTGGATGAACGATTTATTCCATTCGTTGATCTGTCTCACCCGCTCTTTGAGACTGCCCAGTATTCTTTGATAGGCCTTCAATTTCCTGTAGTCCGCGGGCGGGAGGACCGACATCAAGCCCGATATGCTTTTTTCCACCTCATCTTTCCCCAGGAAATTAAGAATCTCCTCGATCGCCCGGCCAGTCGAAGCGTTGACCTTCTGTATTTCCGTCGTATGAATCTCGATGGAATGGGCCGATCTTATAAGAGACTCATGGGACCCCTGCTTCAGATATTCGGACTCCTTTTTCATTTCTTCGATCAGCCCCTGATAATGGAAGATCGCTTTCTCCATTCCCTGGTACAAAGATTGAAGGTGACTCTGCAAGTCGTTCATCAACTATTCCTCCCGCGTTTCTGCTAGGTTTCCCTCTTTGGAAGGGATCATCTTTTTTTCGGACGGAAGAAGGGAAGCCCTCTCTTCCTGCCGGATCATCTGCTTGTAAATCATCGTCCCCAGGCCCATTCCCCCGCGTTTGGCCAGGGCTTTACCAAGCTCCTGATCTATAAGCGTTTGGTAGATCTCTTTTCCTGGTCCGTTCCCCGGGAATCCTGTCGGGGATACTGCCTGGCGCATTAATTTCAGAATCTGGGAGATAAACAATGATTCAAAATCGGCACAGGCTTTTTCCATTTTTTCTCGGTCCAGCTTCCTCGCTCCCGGCTTGCCTGTTGCAGATAAAGAATCCAGATTTTTATTCACTCCGTTTGCGGATATTTTTTCCATTTTTTTAAGCCCTTAATAAATTTCCAAATCAGCCTGCAAAGCCCCGGCTGCCTTAATGCTCTGGAGAATGGACATTAAATCGCGCGGAGTGGCCCCTATGGCATTTAAAGCCCGGACAACCTCTCCCAGATTTACACCGCCGGAAACCACCAATAAAGCTCCCCCTTCTTCCTTTACGGACACGCTTGAATCCGGAGTTATTACGGTCGATCCTCCCGGAGCCACGATGGCCCCGGTGCCCGTCCTGGGAGGAAGGATAACAGGCGGCGTTCCCTCCGGCGGAGCCGGGGCAAACGGAAGCGGCTGCGATACATTCAGTTTCTCTTTGATCTGAATACTCAGGTTTCCGTGGGCCACGGCCACAGTGGAAATCCGTACATTTTCCCCTATCACCACCGTGCCGGTCTTCTCATTCAAAATAACCTTGGCCACTGTATCCGGCACAACTTCCATTCTTTCCAGAGAGGCCATCCATTCAGCCACGCTGTTCTGGAATGATTCCGGAACTTTGATCTTTATGGTCCCGGAATCCAGGCATTTAGCATGCGCTCCTCCCGTAGAAGTATTAATGACTTCCTTTACTTTTTCAGCGGTCGTGAAATCCGGGTTGAATAAGGTAAGAATCAGCTCTTTTTTCCCATCCAGGAGAAGCGGCACTTCCTTTTCGACGATCGCCCCCTTGGTGATGATCCCCACGGTAGGATGATTTTTTTGCACCCCGCTCCCGGACGCCCCGGAAGCCGCAAACCCCCCTGTGACGATGGGGCCCTGGGCCAGGCCATAGACCTGCTGATCCACCCCCTTGAGGGGAGTCAATAGCAATGTCCCTCCCCCGAGATTGGTGGCGTCGCCGATGGAAGAAATATGCACGTCAATCCTGTTCCCGGCTCTGGCAAAAGGAGGCAGCGCGGCCGTGACCATGACAGCAGCCACGTTTTTCAGCTTGATCTGGCTAATCCGCTCACTGCCGACATGGACACCCATTCTTTCCAGCATATTGGCAATGGAACGGATGGTAAACTCGGTGTTGGAACCGTCGCCGGTGCCGTTCAGCCCCACCACCAGGCCATATCCCAGAAGCTGATTGCTCCGCACACCTTGAAAAGCAGCGATATCCTTCAGCCTTGCTCCCCAGGCAGTTGCCGAAAAGACCATGAGAAATATTCCCAAAGAAACGCTGAGGCAAGCACAAACCTTCTTCACGGTTTCACCCCTCTAAAAAGTCGTTAAGACATGCAGGGCCGGTTTAAAATGGCCATACGTAATCCAGTATCCTGGCCAGCCAGCCCGCTCTTTGCTTATCGCTAACAATCCCCTGGCCGCTTAACTCAATTGTGGCATCGGCGATATAAGTGGAGAGAACGATATTATTTGAACTGATATCTTCCGGGCGAATTACCCCCTGGATGTTAATCACCTGATTCTCGTTGTTCACCCGCACCTGCCTGGAGCCCTGGAGAGCCAAATTCCCATTGGGAAAGACATGGACGACCTGGACTGTGATATAGGCATTGAGCCGGGAGCTGCGGGTGGTCTCGCCCTTGCCGTCGAAGTTATTCCCCATGCCCGCCTTTTGGTTTGCGCCCACCCAGTCACCTGTAAGTTTCTCCAGGACTCCGCTCCAGCTTGCTTCCACTTCTGATTTCCTTGATGCTTTGGTTGTGGCATTTTTCGAGGCGCTCGCTGATTCCACTATATTGATGGTGACGATATCGCCTATGCGGCGGGCTTTTATGTCCTCATAGAAGTTAGCCGAGGTCCTTGAAGACCAGAGGGATCCTTCCGCCGGAGGCGGCTCCGGAATCCTTATTTTTTCATAAGGAAGAGCGGTTTTTTCCACTGTCTTGGGGGGAGGGGTAGCGCATCCGGCTGCCAACAACCAGGAAAAACTGCCCGCCAAGACCACTGTAACCAAAATCTTTTTTCTGCTCATGGCCCTCATCCCTTCATTAAAAATCGACCTGAACGGTGCTGGCATCCAGAACTCTTCCGGAAACTTCTTTTTTACTGGATACGTTGATCAATCTCACGCGGTCCCCTCTTTTTCCGTTTTCTTTTACTTCCCCCAGCGCGGTGATTTTCATCCGCTCATTTTCAAATAAAAGCAGCACCCGGTCGCCCTTTTTAACCAAAGGAGGGGTTTCGATCATGCCTTTGCGTAAAACTTCCTGGGCGTTGACTGTTAAAGTTGTCCGTTTTCCCAAAACATCACCCACATCCGTTACGACATCGGAAGGAAGGAGAGCAATATTCTTGCTGACAATCTGGACATCTTTTACTTCAAGTTCCTGGTGTCTGTTCAGATAGTGTCTCGCGGAAACTACCTCGGCGTAAATTTCCAGGCGGGCATGGATACGCATTCTTTTAATCTCCAGCCCATCGACCAGTAAGACCATTGTGGCGGAGATATCGCCACTCCGGGGTACCTGTTCAGCCCCCCTTAACTCAAAGCTAAGGATACCCGGGGAAACGATGACCCTTTCGTATCCCCGGACATCCATCACTTTCACGGTTCTATTCCGGTTGCCGGCCATTTTTTGGAAATGACCCTCCAGCATCCGGACGATTTCGGGAAGCTCGACTGCCCGCCCTTCCCGAACCACCTCGATCTGCTCCGGTATTTGCAGGCGGGCAACAAGGGAAGGCAGGTTGATGGGCTTGATCTTCCGGGCGATCTCTTCCCTAAGAAGAATCAGGGCCTCTCCGGGAAAAGGAGATTCTTTTATCTTTAATTGGGCAATCCTGTCCACCCAAACTCTGGGCGATCCTTTAATGGTGGCAATATCTTCTAAATAAATGAAATCCTTATTCACCGAAGCCTGGTTTTTAAAGTTAACCGTAACCATCACGCTCTGCCGGGAAGCGCTCTCGGTCGCCTGGGGGCATAGCAGAAAAAATCCCATGATCAAAAACCATCCTATGAGGGAAAGCCGATTCAGCATGTTCACACCTACCTTCTTAGGCTCGTAGCCATATGCAGCATGTCATCTCCGGCCTGGATGACCTTGGATCCGATCTCATAGGCTCTCTGGGCCATGATCATATTGATCATCTCTTCCACCACATCGACGTTGGACATTTCCAGAAACCCCTGCAGGATGGTGCCAAACTCATCCGCGCCTGGATTCCCCTGAACCGCGTCCCCGGAGGCGTCGCTTTGCACAAACAAATTATGCCCGATGGATCTCAGCCCCGCCGGGTTGGCAAAATTGAATAGTTGGATCTGAGTGCTGCCCAATTCTCTCCCGTCTGAACCGGAAGCAACCATCCTCCCGCCGGGCTCAATGGTAATGGTGGCCGTCCTGGCCGGGATGGCGAATTCCGGCTGAAGGCGATTTCCGTTGCTGTCGCAGACGTATCCATCCTTATCCATTTTAAAAGCTCCGGAACGGCTGAACACCTCTTTGCCGCTACTCATCAGTTTAAAAAAACCTTTCCCTTCAATGGCCATGTCTAATTGATTTTTGGTCTGGGTGTAGTCCCCCTGCATAAAAACTTTCTCAACGGCCACCACCTTAGCTCCCATGCCCACCTGGATTCCCGCGGCTAACTGGCCGCCGGAGGCCGTGGCCGAGCCAGGCGTGCGCAGATTCTGGTACATCAAATCCTGAAAATTCACCCGGCTTTTCTTAAATCCGTTGGTATTGACGTTGGCCAAATTGTTGGCAACGGCGTCGAGATTAGTTTGCTGGCAGGACATGCCAGTCGCTGCTGTCCAGAGTCCGCGAATCATGATCTTCCTCCTTCTGATTCTTCATTCATTAAACTTTTCCCAGCTCATTGACTGCCTTGCCATCCAGTTCGTCTTTGGCCTTAATCACCCGCGAACTGGCGTCGAAGCTGCGCAGGGAGTCAATCAGCATAATCATCTCTTCCATGGGATTTACATTGGATAGTTCCAGGGCGCCCTGGAGGATTTTGCTTTTATCGTCTTTCCTCTCATCCAGAGGCGCGCTTGATGCAAACAGGTTATTCCCTTCCTTTTTGAGCAAACGCGTGTCCGGGAACGTGGCCAGCATGATCTTATCCACTTCATGGCCATCCGCCCTAATTGCGCCACCGGGCTCCACGACGATTTTATTCCCGTTCAGGATTATTTCGCCGCGCCGGCCCATTACCGGGAAGCCGTCTGCCTGAATCAACACTTTTTCCCGATTCAAGCGCAAATTGCCGTTACGGGTGTAGCGGATGCCCGCCGGGGTTTTCACCTGGAAAAATCCTTCTCCGTCGATGGCCAGGTCCAGGTCATTCCCTGTTCGCTGCAAATCCCCCTGGCGGAAAACAGTCGTAGAGGCCTCAATTTCAGCAGTCTTATACCGCTCCCCGGACCGGGATAGGATTTCTTGGAATACAGGGACATCTTTTTTAAAGCCAGCCGTTTGGATATTGCTCAAATTGTTGGCCAGAACGTAGAATCTTTTTTCCTGCCGAAAGAACCCTGTGGAACCAACTGTTTGCAGATTTTGCACTTTTCTAACTCCTTATTGATTTGGCTTTGAAGAAAAGCAAGGAATGTGCCACGTAAACTTAGATTTTTAGATGCGCTTCGACCAGAACGAAAATGTCCTTGCCTGTTTATGGGAGAATAAATAAATCATTAAAATCAGGCGATGGAAATAATTTCCCTTGCTGCTAAAATATTCTTCATTGACCTGGCCGTGAATCCCGCTAAAAGCGTAAGGAAAAAGGTGCCCGAAGGAAATGCCCGCCGGGAAATTATTGCCTACCCCTTCCCTTTCTTATAACTTTGATGCTGATGGTTTATGGAGTAAATATGGGCTAAGATTTCGGCCACAACCAAATAAATCGAAGGGGGGATTTCTTGGTAGAAATCGAGCTGGGCCAGGATCTGCACCAGAGCCGGATCATCCTGAATGGGGATGCCGTGCTTTTTACCCAGTTCAATGATTTTCTCGGCTAATATCCCGGATCCTTTGGCCGTGACGCGGGGAGCTTTATCTTTTTCCGGAATATAACGCAGGGCCACTGCCTTTTTTCTGCTCATTTTTCCTCTTTAAATTTTCCGGTTCTCAGACCTTTATGTTCAACAGAGATTCCGGGGTCTGCTCAATTTCATTGACTAACGTCGGGTTGAGCGATTCCCAAGACTTCAGGGAAACATCAAGATGGGAGTGAAACCCGAGCTGGTTCAACCTTAAGGTGAGCCCCGGAAGAGAATGACGAATCAATTCGGCGGCCGCATGATCCGCAGTCATAAAGAGACAAAATAGTTCCTTTTCTTTTACTTTGACTTCAATCCTCATCTTGCCCAACTCAGGCAATTGCAGCAGGAAGAGGAGGGAAAGTTCCTCTGATTCAGGAAAGTTTGGGTCCACCTGGGAGAAGGAAAAGTTAAATTCCGCAAACTGCATCTCACTCCCAAACCAGAGCGGCAGGAAAAGGGAAAAGTTCTTCTGGAGGCTTGCCGGCCGCAGATTAAGGATTTGGTACAGCTCCATCTTGTTGATGAAGCGGTCGAGTCCCTGGGCCCATTCCTCTATTTCCCCGGGATTTTCAGCCTGATGGCTCCCTGGCCTTGATTCGCTTTGTAGCTCAGCCCGAATTTTCATGGCCAGTCCCTTGAGGTCGCCCTGGATGATTTGCGAAAACATATTTTCTTTCCCGCCCTCGATTAAATGTTTGATTCTGTTTTCCAGGAAGAGACCGGACTTAAGCAAGAGCTCCGGGAGAGGATTTTTTCCCTCAAGAAATGGGCCTGAAAAAGAAAAACAGTTCAGGAGGGTCAAAAATTTGGCAAGCGGCTCCTGCAGGCGGGGGATAATTGTCTCCCTGCCAGTTTTCAATAAACCAGATAAATTTTTGCCTAATTCACCCAATGGAACATCGGAGGATAGATATTTTTTAAGGAGATAAAGAAAGGTTTGCTCTTCACGATTCCCAGCGGATAGGAGCTTCAAAAGCACCTTGGGCTGGATTTCCACCACTTGAAAACTAAGCTCCCGCTTAGTCGGCAAAGGAGCGCTGCTCTCCACCAGAATTTCTTGGTTTTTAAATTGCGCCAAAAACTGGTTGGGGCCAATCCGGCCGGTGATCTTGCCCTGGAGAATCTCCCCCGCGCGGAAAAGCGGCGGTTTTTCTAAAGGGCGGGATTCTTGCCCAAGGGATTGAGGTTGTATGATTATTTCACTCAAATGGAATAATAACTCATTGCAAAATGTTCAATGAAAAATTAGCAATAATAAGTTTTCCTAACTAATTCTATTTTCATTGCTAATTTTCCATTGATCATTGACCATTGATAACTTTGCAACGACAGCCGGTTGTTAATATGGATTAGCGCCCAAAAGGAAGAGGCTTGGGCATCCTTCGCTTCGCCCGGAAATCTTCTCTCAATTCATGGCGATTTTTCTTAAATCAATGATTAATTGGACTTCTTCCTTGGCCAGACCAAGTCGTCTGGCAATATCCGCAACCCCGCACCCGGCCTGGGCCATCTGCAGTATGGGATCATTGCGCTCTTGGCCATCGGGATTAGGAATCGGGGAGGAATCCCTCTCCTCCGGCTTTAGCAGTAACATTTCCAATCTCTTAATTTTCTCATCCAAAGTTTCCATGAGGCGTTTGGCAATTTCCCTTTTCTCTTCCAGGTTTCTGGAGAGGGTAAGGGTGATCGATTCTGATTCCTTGAGCAACTCGTTCACCCGCTCCAAATCAGGAGGAGAACTCTTGGAGGCATAGGAAAGCGGTCTAACCCGCTTGGCATAAACTGCGTTCAGGGCCCTTTTCATGTATAGAATGGCTATCAGGAAAGATATGAGAATACTCCCTTCCACCACAATCAGCCCTATCTCCATATTCGTAAGATTCATTTTCTTCTCCCTAACCCGGCATAGCCGGATTTCGTGCTTTGGGTTGCACATCGAGTCTTATTTAGAAATTAGTAACAGTTTAGCGATTTGAAAAAATGGTATTAAAGCCTTTGTTGAGGGCCGGGGGTTAGAGCGGAACGCGCCGGAAGCATCGGTTGGGTTTCTGCTTGGCCACGAGGACAGAAGATCTTTTTCTCCGGATGAGGCGGGGGTTCTTGCCCGCCCCATATGCGGAGAAATAAGCGCCTTATGATTCCAAGCGTTCCGCTCTGGCCCCCGGACCCTGGAATCCCTTGGCTTTAACAACACACCTTTTTTCAAAGAGCTAAAGTGTTACAGAAATTATTTGTCGCCATTTTGGCCGGAATTTCACTGGTATGGGATTAAACAATGATGTCCAGGAGCTTCCCTGAAGGGGGATTTTCGCTTTTCTCTTCCCCCGCATCGCCATCCTTTTCCTTTTCCCTTGGGGATGCCAACGGCGGATCCTTCTTTTTCTCCCTTTTTCTGCGGGGGAATCCTTTGCCGATGGGCACGTCTTTAGGATCCCGGGTTTTTCCCGAAGGAGTCATCTGGCTTAATTGGCCAAAAACGGAATAGTCGTCACCCATATATTTCTCGCCATGGGCTTATTATTTGTTTTGCCCTTCGTTGCCTGAAAAACATTTGCGGCAAAGTCCCCGGGGCCATTATTTGGCCTCGAAAATCTTATTGATCTTCTCCATCAGGGTTTCCGCGGTAAAAGGTTTGACGATATAATTACTGACCCTGTTTTTCACCGCTTCTATTACATTTTCTTTTTGCCCCTCGGCTGTTACCATCAAGAAGGGTAAATTTTTCCACTCCTCGCTGGCTCGAACCGCTTTTAAAAGCTCAATCCCGGACATCTGGGGCATATTCCAATCGGAGACAATGAAATTGATTTTTTCGCTCTTCAGAATATTCAAGGCAGTCGTTCCATCATCGGCTTCGAAAATATTTTCATAACCCAATTGCCGCAGAATATTTTTAACGATGCGCCTCATGGTTGAAAAATCATCTACAATTAATATTTTCATCTTCAAGTCTGGCATATTTCCTCTCCTTTAATCCTGATCCTTAAAATCACTTTTCGCCTTGCAAATAAGACCGTATTTTCGATCTTAGTTTTAAAATCGCCTTGGTATGAAGCTGACATATGCGGGATTCGGTATAACCCAACACCTCTCCGATTTCCTTTAAAGTCAATTCATCATAATAATAGAGCGAAATAACCGTCTTCTCCTTGTAAGGAAGCTCCTCAATGGCCCGAACCAACACCTCCTTTAACTCCACCAGGCTGAGAAGGTGTAAGGGGTGATTTCCCTTATCATCCAATATCCGGTCCATTAAATTCCCTTGGTGGAGGTGGGGAATTTTCTCCCCCAGGTTATCGATATCCAGCAAAAAGACCCCGCGGATCTCGTTTAGCCTGCCGTAATAATCATCCAGGGAAAGGCCCATTTCCTGGGCCATCTCTTCACCTTCCACGGCCCGCCCTTTTTTCTTCTCTAAGGCCTGACACGTTTTCTCCATCTGGGTGGCCTTTTGCCTAACAGACCGGGAAACCCAATCCAGAGACCTTAATTCATCCAGCATCGCTCCCTTAATCCGAAATTCGGCATAGGTCTTAAACTGCACCTTTTTCTCAGTATCAAATTTATTCAGGGCATCCATCAACCCGATCACCCCGGCCCCGATCAAATCCTCGACAGAAATATGCGGGGGAAGGCGCATGGCCAGGCGGTGGGCTATGAACTTGATTAGCGGGGTATATTTCAGGATCATCTCATCACGGCTGGACGCCGGCTGGCCCGGGGACGCCGGAGCAGGCAATTCCGTATAATAGGCTTTATGCTGCAAAGCTTTTGATTTCAATTGACCCCCTCAACTTTCTCTAATGGCTGATGGTCAGGAAGCAAATGCTTCCAGGAGAATGGGGCAATGCCGCCGGATCCATTGGCCGGCGCCTTTTCAAGCAGGGTTCTGGCTAATTCCATAAAACTGCGGCTGGAAATAGCCTGGGGATAAAGCTCCAAGACCGCTCGTTGTTGTTTCACGGCCTTGGGCAGGCTTTCATCGAAAGGGATAAAACCTAAATAATCCAGAGATAAGCTGCCCAGGAAGCGGTCAACCGCCATGCTTATTTTCTTATAGACTTCTTTGGCCTCCTGGCCATTGCGGACAGAATTGATCAGGATGGTGAACTTCTTTTTCTTGTGTTTTGTCGACAAAACTTTTATCAAAGCGTAGGCATCGGTAATCGAAGGGGGTTCCGGCGTGGCGATTACAATAGATTCTTCAGCAGTCAGGTTGAAATAGAGGACATTGGCCGAAATCCCCGCTGCCGTATCAATCAATAATATATCCACGGTTTCAGCAAGCAGATCCAGTTCATTCAAAAGGAAAATCTTCTGGCTTTCATTCAGATCGACCAATTCCAGAACGCCGGAGCTGGCCGGTATGATGGACATCCCTCCCGGGCCTTTGATCAAGATGTCCGAGACGCTTTTCTCTCTTAGCAGAAGATGTTCGATGGTATATCGCGGGACCAACCCCAGGAGGATATTGATATTGGCCAGTCCCAAATCGGCATCCAGGACCAAAACCCTCTTCTGCAACCGGGTAAAAGCGAGGGCCAGATTGGCCACAACATTCGTTTTTCCCACGCCTCCCTTTCCGCTGCTAACCGAGATTACCCTCGGCCCTTTGGGATAAATAGATTCTCCTTTCTTATCTGAAAAAACTGGGCAAGAATTTTTCTCGTCTTTGCTTTTCTCCATGAGCGTTCTTAATCCTTCGGCCTGATCCATAGCAAATGACCTCATCCATTCTACTGTATTGTTTTCAAAATTAGATTGGCCACTCTTCCCTTGGTAGCCAGTTCAATATCCTCAGGAACCTTCTGTCCGTTCGTTAAATACGAAAGGGGTCTTTTATAACGTAATAATTGGTTGAAAAGAGAGGAATATTCCTCGGTTTCATCGATCTTGGTAAAAATATAACTGCGAATCGGTAGAAGGCTAAACTGCTCCGCATTCCGGGCTAAATCGATATCTTTGGTGGTAGCGCTGAGCACCAGATGAACCTCTACCCGCGGGTCCACGCTCAGAAAGTTTCTCAATTCTTCCAGCTTATCTGTATGGTATGGGTTTCTCCCGGCCGTATCAATCAACAGAAGATCCTGCTGGCTGTTATTTTCAATCATTTGCTTCAGGGCCTCCTGATCAGGAGCAATTTCCAGGGGAAGCCGCAATATCCGGGCGTAGGTTTTCAATTGCTCAATCGCCCCAATTCGGTAAGTGTCAATCGTGATCAAGGTAATTTTTTTGTTAAACCGCAAGCTGAAATGCGCCGCCAGTTTGGCCAAAGTGGTGGTCTTGCCCACCCCTGTAGGTCCAACAAAAGCCCATATCTTACTTCCGTTCAGTTCCGGCCCGGTTACATCCACCGCCTCCATCAGCTTCCACCTAAGAAAACCGCAGAAAGTTTCCGGGTTACTCCACCCCCCCGATTCCTTTTGATAAGCCCTGATCTCTTGCAGCATTCCTTGAACAAACTCCGGATACAAGCCGGCCGAAAGGAATCTCCGGATCATAGGATCCTTTGCCGTTCTTCCCCGGTCTTTTTCCAGATGAGGCCAGGGGTGCGGCGCCAGAGGGGCCTTCGCCGGGAATTCCGGAGGCGGATGAGCCTTAAGATCGATGGCGGCAACCACCTCAATAAAATGCTCTTTGGCCCGCTTAAACTGATCGGATGGTTTGTGAACCGTCTTGGTAGAGAGGATGATGGCCTCAGGGCCTAAAACCTCTTTTACCTGCCGTAAGGCGTCCTGAACATCTTTGCCCTGAAAACTTTTAATCTGCATGGCTCAAACTCACCGTCCCTAAGGATTGTATCTTGACTTGTGAGGTTAATTCGCTATGAGACAAAACCACAACTTGAGGGAGAAAGCGCTCTAACAGTTTTTTCAGATGCCGGCGGATCATGGGAGAGCAGAGAATGACCGGCTGATAATTCAGGTGGGCCATCCGCTCCAGAGTATGGTTAATGCTCATCAATATTTTTTGGGCTAAATTGGGTTCCAGAGAAAGGTAAGACCCCTGATCTCCTCTTTGGATCTTATCCCTTAATAAATCTTCCACCTTCTGATCGACGGCAATAATTGGCAAAACCCCCTCTCCTGTCTCATATGGTTTGATGATGGACCGGCCCACCTTTTGCCGGACATATTCAGTAAGGATATCTGGATCCTTTGTTATCGGAGCATAGTCCGCCAATGTTTCCACGATGGTCAATAAATCCCGAATCGGAACCCGTTCGCGCAGAAGGTTTTGCAAAACTTTCTGAATTCCCCCTAAGGAGAGAAGGTTGGGCGTCAACTCTTCCACGGCTTTGGGATAATTTTGGGCTAACCGGTCCAATAGCTTGTGCACATCCTGCCGGCCTAACAACTCGTCCGCATGCGACCGGATGACCTCGGTCAGATGAGTGGCTATGATAGTGGCAATATCCACGACTGTGTACCCGGCAAATTGCGCCTCCTCTTTCCTCTTCTCAGGAATCCACAGGGCCGGAAGCTGAAAGACAGGCTCCTTAGTGGGGATTCCCTCGATCGTTCTCTTTACCTCACCCGGATTCAAAGCCATGGCATAATTAAGCATGGCCTCTCCTCTGGCCACTTCATTCCCTTTAATGAGGAACCTATATCCCCCCGGGTTTAGCTGGAGATTATCCCGAATCCGCAAAGGAGGAACGACGATCCCCCAATCCGTGGCCATCTGCCGGCGAATCGCCCGAATCCGATTTAGTAGTTCGCCATTCTGTTCTTCATCCACGATGGAGATTAAGCCATACCCTACTTCCAGCTCCAACCGGTCCAGACTCAACAAGGATTCCACGTTTTCCGGGGCCGGCGGGGCAGCCGCCTTCTGCGCCTCTGCCATCTCTTTCTTTTCCACCCTCTTCTGCTCCTGAAAGGCCAAATAGGCCAATAGGCCGACGACTAAGGATAAAGTGATAAAAGGTAAATGAGGCAGGCCGGGGATAAGGCCCATGATCAATAGGATCCCGGCTGAGATGGCCATGGCCTGGGGGTGCAATTTAAATTGCCGGCTAAGTTCCTTGCCCATGCTTTGTTCGGTAGCGGCCCGGCTAACGATGAGGCCGGCAGCCGTGGAGATAATCAGGGCCGGAATCTGGGTAACAAGCGCGTCTCCTATGGTCAAGGTAGTGTAAGTCTGGGCGGCCGTGAGCAGGGGTAAATTCTGCTGCAGGACTCCGATGATAAACCCCCCCCCAATATTGACCATGATGATTAAAATCCCGGCAATTGCCTCTCCCCTGACGAATTTACTTGCTCCGTCCATAGCCCCGTAAAATTCCGCTTCCCGGGCAATTTGCGCCCTTCTTCTCCTGGCTTCCTGGTCATCAATGACGCCCGCGTTCAAATCAGCATCGATGCTCATCTGCTTTCCCGGCAGGGCATCCAGAGTGAAACGGGCGGCTACTTCGGCAATCCGCCCGCTGCCTTTGGTAATGACCACAAAGTTAATAATGACCAGGATGGCGAAGATAATGAACCCAACGAAATAATTACCGCCGATTACAAAGTTGCCGAATGATTTTATGACTGCGCCGGCAGCCGAAGTTCCTTCGTGCCCATTAAGGAGGATGAGCCGGGTTGAGGCAATGTTCAAAGACAAGCGGAAAAGGGTGGTCATTAAAAGTATCGAGGGGAATGCGGAAAAATCCAGAGGCTTGATAATATACATGGCCGTTAAGATAACGACCAGGGAAAGCGTGATGCTTAACGAAAGAAGGATATCCAACAACAGGGTGGGGATAGGAATGATCATTACCAGGAGGGTGCCAATGACCCCTACGGCCACCAATATGTCGCTCCGTTCGATCCGCCCCTTTTTTTGGGTGAAAAATGTATGTTGCAGGGTCTTTTCAGTCATAACAATTAATCCCTATCAGAAAGTTTTGTTTTTCATCCGGTACACGTAGGCCAATATATCGGCAACGGCCTGATAAAGAGCCGAAGGGATGGTCTGCCCTATTTCGACGGTTTTAAAAAGAACCTGGGCCAGGGGTTTGTTCTCCACCAGAGGAATCTGGTGAGTCCGCCCTATTTCCTTAATTTTTTCGGCAATCAGCCCCGCTCCCTTGGCCACGACTTTGGGAGCATTCATCACCTCGCTTTTGTAATTCAGGGCCACGGCCAGATGGGTGGGGTTGGTGATGATTACATCGGCCCTGGGCAATTCGGCCATCATTCTTTTGCGGGCCAATTCGCGCTGGATACTGCGGATGCGGGCTTTAATCAGGGGATCGCCCTCGCTCTGTTTCAGCTCTTCCTTGACTTCCCGTTTGGCCATGCGCAGGCTTTTCTCATGGCTCCATCTCTGAAAGACGTAATCCAGGGCCGCCAATCCCGACATGACGAGTAAGGTTTTTAAAAACAGGCGGAAAACCACCACACCGATATATTGAAACTGGCTGCCGACCTCCTGATTAAGGAGGGTTAAAATACTGGGCATCTCCTCCCGAATGGTGGAGTAGGCCACCCAGCCGATTATCATAATTTTCAGTATAGATTTTATCAATTCAGCTGCTGCCTGCTTGGAAAATAAGCGGGATATCCCTTTAATAAAACTCAGCTTGGATAATTTAGGTTGAATCACTTCCAGGGAAAACAAATGGCCCACCTGCATATAATTGCTTAAAATCCCCGCCGCCATTAGGGCCAGGAAAATCGGGGACAAAACCTTAAAAAGGAACCAGGCGATTTCTCCGGTCAGAACTTGAATGTTTGCCGGATTAACGGTCAATGTCCCTGTTCTTTGCAAAAGCTGCACCATCAAGCCCGAGAGCTGTTGGTAAAAATAAGTACTCAATAAAAATAGTACTGATAAGCCCGTAAGTAAAATCATGACCGAGGGTATTTCCCGGCTTCGGGCTACCTGGCCTTTTTTCCTGGCCTCGGTCCGGCGCTTTTCTGTCGCCTTTTCTGTTCGCTCTCCAAAAGGTTCTTCAGCCATGCCTATCTCTGCATTAAGGGCAAGAGCTTGAAAACAAGCCCTTTCCCTGATTCTTCGAATAGGGCCCTGAAATAAGGCAATAAAAGGTCAAGGGATAATCCTAAAATAAGGAACCCCAGGCCGATGGTCAGCGGAAAGCTGATCATCAGGATATTGACCTGAGGAGCGGCCTTGGCCAGGATGCCCAGGGCCATCTGGGTAAAGATGAGGACGGCCAGCACCGGCACCGCTATTTTTACGCCGATAACAAACATATTTCCAGCAAGACTAACAAGATGATCATAAAGCGGAAAGCGCAGGTAAATTTCCCCCGGAGGAAGAAGATTAAAACTTTGCGCCAATGCCCGAAAAAACCAGTGATGTCCATCGATCGATAAAAAGATCAATATGCCAAGCAAATAATAGAACTGCGAGAGCAACGGTTCATTGATTCCCGATTGAGGGTTGATGATATTGGCCATTCCCAAACCCATTTGAAACCCGGCAAGCAATCCTCCCATCTGGAGGCCGGAAAAGATAAGTTTGACCGAGAGGCCAAGAATGAAGCCGATGAGGAGTTCGCCGATCATCAAAAAAACAAATTGATAAGGCTCCGATGGCAAGTTTTGGGGATTGATCTTGACCAGCGGCAGAAGAATAAGGCTGACCGTCATGGTCAATCCTATTTTCAAAAGATTGGGAACGTTGCGTGAACCCAAAAAGGGCATTAAAAACAAGATAGACGAAACTCGCATCATAATTAAAATAAAGGATTGAAATTGTATTAATGACCAACCAACCAAACCTGCCGGCATTTATTCGTCCGTTTTATTAAATCTATTTAACATAATGGGGGAGGTTGATGAACAGCTGTTCGGTGTAAAAAATCATTTTCTGCATCATCCAGGGGGCTAAAAATAATAAACTTACCAGGACCGCGATAATTTTGGGAACGAAAACCAGAGTGGCTTCCTGAATTTGGGTAACCGCCTGAAAAAGACTGACAATCAGCCCCACCAGCAATCCTGTCCCGAGGATGGGTAAAGCCAGAAATAAAGTGATCTCAATGGCATCTTTGGCAATCTGACCGACCAGATCCGGGTTCATCTTCTCCTCTTTAATAAGACTCATCTCCAAATTAATTGATCAAATTTTTAATGAAGGCCGACCAAGGGCCCGGAAGGAAAGACAGATTGCGCCGCAAGCATCGGCGGGATATCCACTTTCCATAAACCCAGAGCTTCCCTTCCGCAAAGCGCAGCGGGGGCGGGGAAACAAAGCTTCGAAGAAATTGCAGCCCCCCCGCCACAGCTAAGGAGAGATATGTGCCTCATGATTGCAAGCAAGCTGACTTTCCTTCCGGGCCCCTGAAATCACGGCCATTTTAAAAATGTCAACTCTTTGGGCTTCAACTAATTTGGAGATGACCTTTTAATAAAAACTTTTAACCAGAGAACCAACCAGGAGGTTCCAGCCATCCACCAGAACGAACAATAATACTTTAAAGGGCAAGGAAATCATGATCGGAGGAAGCATCATCATGCCCATGGACAAAATGACGCTGGAAACCACCATATCAATGACCAAAAAGGGAATATAAAGGACGCAGCCGATCTGAAAGGCAGTTTTAAGCTCGCTGATCATGAAAGCCGGAATCAGAATTGTCGTGGGAATGTCGTCCGCGTTTTTCGGCTGGGGAATTTTGGCAATATTGACGAACAAAGCCAGGTCTTTTTCCCGGGTTTGCTTAAACATAAACTGGCGAATCGGTTTTAAGGCCTCTTCCATTGCTTGGGCCTGAGATATCTTCTTCTCTTTATAAGGCGTCAGGGCTTTTTCATCCACTGCTTGCCAGATCGGAGCCATAATAAAGACGGTTAAAAACAGGGATAACCCGATTAAAATTTGGTTGGGAGGCATCTGCTGCGTGCCCAGAGCGTGCCGCAGGAATGAAAACACCACAATCAAGCGGGTGAAAGATGTCATCATGATTATAATCGCAGGAGCAAGCGAAAGGACGGTCAAAAGGATCAAGATCTGAATGAGAACCGAGACTTCTCCCGGATCTTTGGCTTCCCCCACCCCGATCTTGACGGTCGGAATGGGCCAGGCCTGGGCTTGGGCCAAACCCGCGGATGGGATCATCAGTAAAAGGCCTGCCGCCATAACTCCCAGGATTAACCAGCGAACCCTATTTCCCATTCCCCATCCTCAGGCTGCCAATCCTAAAACTTTTCTGCCGGCCGGACCAGCCCTTCAACCAGGATGGCGATTCAGGCCCAACGGAAGTTTCCAGGAGGCTACTTTTTAAGGTTTCTTTATTTTCAATTTTGGTTAAAAACGTAATCTGCTGAGGAGAAATTCCCAAAGCCAGGACCTCTTCCCCAATTTCCACCAGAGAAACATATCTTTGGGGAACGATGAGCTTGCTGGTTAAAACTCTTATCCCATGATCCCCTAAGGCGTTTCTCCTGCCCCATTCCATCCTTTTACTCAGCCGCATTAAGCCAAACAGGAGAGCGCCTATCATTCCCAAGGCCAGTATCATCTTCAGCGTAGCCCAGACCATCGCATCCCTCATGAACCTAATTGCTTAACCCGTTCAGCCGGGCTGATGATATCGGTCATGCGAATACCGAATTTCTCGTTGACCACCACCACTTCTCCCCGGGCGATGAGTTTTTGATTGACGAATATTTCCAGCGGCTCACCAGCCAATTTGGTCAGTTCAATGACCGATCCCTGGCCTAACTGTAAAAGCTCGCTGATCAACATCCTGGTTCGCCCCAGTTCAACCGATACTTCCAGGGGGATGTCCAGGATAAAATCCAGGTTGGGGATTTCCTGGGAGTTGTTGAAGTTCGGTTCTTCGGAGGTCAAAGGGGCCTTCATCCCTATCCCTGGTTTTGTTTCTTTATCTCCCATGACCCCGGCATTTTCTTGTTCCATGGCCATTCTCCTTGAATCTTTTTCTTATAAAGATTTGACTTTTTCCTCTATTTGAAAAGCCTTATTGCCCCCGTAAATCCCGGCTCTTCCCAATAATTTCGGTATTCCTTGAACCTTGGCCGAAAGAAGTTCGCCCACCCCTTTATCCAGCGGCAAAACATCTCCCACCTTTAATTGCAGGAGTTTTTGGGGGGTGATCCGCCCCCCGCCCAGTTCTACCACCACTTCCACTTCAGAAATCGTCAGGCGTTCATAAAATCTTTGAACCCAGCTTCGATCCATTTCTAATTGGTCGCTTTGGTATCCCGAGTACAGCTTGGCCTTGATCGGCTCGATGGTCGAATAGGGAATGCACAAGGTGATGAATCCCGTGAATTGTTCCAACTCCACCCCGAAGGTGATTGTGATAACCAGGTCGCTCGGGGTTACAATACTCACAAACTGGGGATTGATTTCGCTGCGGACGAATTGAATGGTCAGGGGATGTATCGTTTTCCAGGCCTTTTCTAAGTCGTTGAATACCATAGTCACCACTTTGTGGATTAATCTGGTTTCAAAAGCCGTGAAATCCCTTCCTTCAATCCTAAATGTTGTTTTGCCGCTCCCTCCCAAAAAAACATCCACTAAGGTGAAGACCAATTTGGGATCTAAAGATAAGATGGCATGCCCGCGCAGGGGATCCATTTTGTAGATATGCAGACTGCTGGGAACTGGAAGGGTGCGGATGAATTCCCCGAACTTCACCATCTGGATGCCCTTGGGGCTCACGTCGATCACCTTGCGCAACGACATGGAAAGGGTGTTCCGGAATAACCTGGCAAAAAAATCATTGAGGATTTCCAGGGTGGGCATACGGCCGCGGATAATCCGATCTTGATTCGTAAAATCAAAGGGAGACACCCCGGATTTATTCTGCTGCTCCGCTGAGGTATTGACCTTGCCGTCATCAATTCCTTGGAGAATGGCATCAATTTCATCTTGAGATAATAATTTGTCCATGGCTGAATCTCATTGCATAAGGAATTCTGTAAAATAAACTTCTTTGATTTTCATGTTGTTCAGCAATTGATTTAGGCGATCTTTGATTTCTCCCCGGAGCCTTTCTTTCCCTTCTGAATCTATTATTTCTTTACGCTGTTTACCGCCGAGAACTTTTAAAAGGGCATCCCGGAGTTGAGGCAGTCTTTTTTCAAATTCCTCGTTGGCCTTCTTCTCGCTGCTTTCAATATCAAGTTTAATTTTTAAATAACGAGACTGCCCCGGATCGGCCAAATTTACGATCATGGAATCCATTTTGTACATATGCCCCTTTGTATCTTGCCGGGATTCCTTTCCTTTTGCGGAAACATTTGAAACTCCCAAAAGGTTCCGGAAATTGTCCACGGCCCAGGGAGAAAAAACCAACAGCCAGCCCGCCCCAATGGCGACTAATAACATTAGACCGGCTATGACGATGATCAATTTCTTTTTTTTCATCTACGGGATTTCTTATGGGAAGTAGATAATTGTTGGATTTATCATATTCTCGCTATCAACGATTAATCTTTTTCTGCAAGGGGTATGCCAAAAGGCGGATGGGCTTAAAGGTGGCTAATTAACTGATCTGATTGATCTTTATGGAATAAAACTGAAAGGAGGCCCAGGATGTTCTGTCAATTTATAAGTCTTGAGTCAATGGTTTGACGGGTTCCCTACAGGGCCCTGTCAAGGTATCTTCTATTTTGCTCAAATCAGAGGTGTTTTCAATAGGATTAAATCCGAATACCGAATCCCGCGAAACGCGAGACGAAAGGCAGGGATAATGATGTGGCCCTGGAGCGCGGGTTTTCAGTAAAAGTTTTTAGGGGGGAAGCCCGCAGGCCTTTTGCGCTGCTCCCCCCCTTTCTTAGAAGCTGCGGAAAAATTCAAGCCGGCAGCGAAATCGGCTTTTCTTGTTGTCCAGGGGACGGAAAAATTTGCGCCGCCAAAATCGGCGGGACTGGAATTACCTTAAACCCTTACCTGCCTTCCGCGAAGGGACGCAGGCAACTTAGAACAAAACTATGTAAATACGTATGGATTGGCCTTCGGGCATAGCCGAAATCAAGTCCACCGCCGGCAACAAAGAGAGCGCTGCCTCATTTTGGCAAGCAAATTTTTCTGGCCCCTGGACATGGCTGGCGCCTCTTCTTTCCCCATACCCCAATTTTTTCACACCTTCTTATTTTTTGGGGGATGGATTACCGGATATTAATCAAATGGGCCAGCATTTCATCGGTGGTGGTGATGACTTTGGTATTGACCTGATATCCCCTCTGGATAATAATCATTTTGATTAATTCCGCAGCAAGATCAACATTGGATCCCTCCACCATGGAGGAAGAAATGGTTCCCATCCCGCCCACTCCGGGTTTATTGTACAGTGGATCTCCGGAAGTGGTCGTGGCCTCATAAAGGTTCGCTCCTTTCCGGACCAGGCCGTTTAGGTTGGAGAAATCAGCTAACGCTAGCCGGGCGATATTCCGGCGGGTCCCATTTGTATAGTAGGCCACAAAGTTTCCTTCCCCATCGATACTCACCCCGGAGACTGTGCCGGCGGCACAGCCATCCTGGTTGATAATCTGGATGACCGAGGGAGAACCGTATTGACTCGTACCGGTAAAATTAACGTTGCTAACTGTGGAAGCGCTGCCATTGGAAAAGGTCATCCCCCCGGCGTGAAAGGTAATCGGCATAGCCGTTGTTAGTTGTCCGGAAGTGTTAAAGTCAAGTGTCCCATTGCCAAAATCCTGAAAACTTCCTGCCGTACCTCCATCGACATCGGCGCCGTCAATCAAGCTATGCCACTCCCATCTTTGCCCGGCCGTCTTTGTGAAATAAAGCAGGATCTGGTGGGATTGGCCCAGGGAATCATAAATATTGACCGATGTTGAAAAACTGGAAGTATTGAACGGATCGGCGGGGTCCCAGGTCTTGACCGTTTCGGAGGCGTTCAGGTTCAAGACCATGTTGATGGCGCTGGTTACTTGCGGGGGAATGATGCTGTTTTGGTTAAGGCGGATGTCATCCAGGTTTTCAATCAACATCGTGCCGGTATTGTCATAGCGGTATCCCTGGACCCGGTAGCCCTGAGGATTAACATAATAGCCCTGATTGTCAATGATAAAATGGCCGGCCCGGGTGTAAAATAATTCATCCGTGAGCGGGTCTCCCACGGTGAAAAAACCTTTTCCGTTAACGGCCACATCGGTGGAGACGTTCGTGGTTTCCAGGGATCCCTGGATAAAATTTAAATCCACCGTCGAGATTTTGGCCCCGGCTCCGGTCTGATTGCTGCCGGAAACGCCCGTAAGAGCCTTTCCCAGGACATCCTGAAAGTTGGCCGTGCTGCTTTTGAATCCTGTTGTGTGGATATTGGCAATGTTGTCGCCAATGACCTGCATGGCCGTGGCATGCGTGTCCAGCCCGCTCAATCCTGAGTAAAATGAAGATGTGATTGACATAAAAACCTCTTTCTTTATTATTGGGCATTTTAAAGAGTAAACGTAGAGTATTTATCTGTGTATTCTGTGCTCTCCTATATTCCCCTGCTTTTCATAAATATTTGTAACACTTTAGCTCTTTGAAAAAAGGTGTGTTGTAAAGGCCAAGGGATTCCAGGGGCCGGGGGCCAGAGCGGAACGCTTGGAATCATGAGGTGCTTATTTCTCCGCATATGGGGCGGGCAAGAACACCCGCCTCCTCCGGAGGAAAAGATCTTCTGTCTTCGTGGCCAAGCGGAAACCCAACCGATGCTTCCGGCGCGTTCCGCTCTAACCCCCGGCCCTCAACAAAGGCTTTTATACCATTTTTTCAAATCGCTAAACTCTTGAGCCTCTTGCAAAAGTATTTTTTTGTGGTTCGACAAGCTTGTCCTGAGCGAACCGTTCACCCTTCGAGAACCTCAGGGCGAACGGTGAGTCGAAGGGCTCACCACGAACGGAAAAACTAAATAATTTCAACCTAAGCCCGTTCACCCTGAGCCTGTCGAAGGGTAAATTACGGACTTTTGCAAGAAGCGCTCTTACAAATATTTTAACAATTCTTCCGCTCTGTTTAACTGAATATGGCCGAGATGTCGGAAAACTTTATCTTCTCGGCCCCGATATTGAGATAAGTTGCCCCGTTTTCAAAGGATATGCCTGTTACTGTACCGATGACAGAGGAATTGACCGATATTAATTGCCCATTTTCATTTAACCCCAGGACCTTGAAGCCATAGGTTCCATCGGGCATTTGCGCCCCATTCTGGTTCTTTCCGTCCCATGCCAATTTATGTTTGGCAGCATCTTTTGTCCCCTCTTCAATGACCCTGATCAATTTGCCATTGGCGTCGTAAATTTGAATGGCTACCTTCCCCGGTTTTGATAATTGGTAAACACCCTCGGAGATCTTTCCCCCATCCACGATTAAGCGATCGCCGGACACCTCGACCTTTTTTCCGATTAACCCCGCTGCCTGCAGGGAGGAAACGGAAGCTTGATTGGCCGCCATGTTATTTAAGGATTCATTAATATTATTTAACGATTGAACGCTGTTCATTTGGGCCATCTGCGTGGCCATTTGAAAGTTATCCAGCGGCTCTAAGGGGTTCTGAAATTTAAGCTGGGTTACAAAAAGATTTATAAAATCTTCCTGGTTCAGGGTCGATTTTCTTTTTGTCTGAAGAAGTGCCTGATTGGGGTTTGCGGCTGATTGTAAAGATGATAGGTTGTTCATATATCCTCCTTATGTTTTTATACTATTACATCCACGTAGCTCATCCCCGGTTTGGACATCTTGATCATCATATTAGGAATGGTTTCCAGTGATTCAGTCTTTTCCTGGCTATTCTCCCCGGACCCTGGCCGATTCCAGGGATTCCGGTTAATCGGATCATCTCTATGCCCCGGAAACGACCCCATGTCCTGCCGGATGAATACGTCAAATTTTTCCAGTTTAAACCCTTCGCTCTCCATGATCTTTTGAATCTGGAAATGGCTGGCTTCCAGGGCGGACTTGGTCAAGGGTTTCTCTGCCCATAAAGCTGCTTTAATATTTTCTTTATTCCGGCTTATCTCCATATAAATACTGCCCAGGTGAGGGGGGTCTAAGGTGAGCCGGATTCTTTCCGTGTTGTTTTTAATCGACCAAATGATCCTGGGGCCTACCTGTTGGTAAACTTCCAGGTTGTTCGGTTTAGTCTGGGACGGGGCATAACCATCTTTCGCCTCTTTGGCCATAGCGAGGGTTATCTGTTTCTCGCCATTTCGGCCGGCGAAAAGGATATTATCCCCTTCCGGATTACGATCGGCCCTGACCAGAAGGTCAAATTGCTCACTTCCCTTAATGAGGTTATTTTCCGCCCTTCTCCCTTCTCCCCCCGGGGAATTGACCACGATTTCTTCAGGCATTAAGGATGAACGGGAATCCGGTTCTCTCATTAACACATCCCGCCCTTGTTGCTGTTGATTCAGGTTTAAAGAGGCTGTGGGTGATTCAATATTTTTTAAAGAAAGATTATTCACCTCCTGGATTCCTCCAGTAAGAGAATGAGGAATTGCTTCCTTCCCGCTTAGCGCCGTTTCTCCGAGCTGAACGATGATAGCTTCCATTGACTCCGGGAGAATCGGCCCTGGATGGTTTGCTGTTATTCCGGCGGCATTTGCAGAGTCCGCGGATAAGGCCTCCCCCTCGCTGGTTGGATTTATTTTTTCCCCTCCCCCGTTTTCTCCGGAATTAATGGGCGCCGATGGGTTCAAGTGATTCCCCGCCAATAAATATGGTTCTGGTAAAACAGGCGGAGATGAGTTAGAGGATGGAACCGGGGATTGAATATTGGAAGCTTCCACTTCCGACAGGTTCTTTTCATTTTTATCTGGAGTGACCTGTTTTTCCAGAACTTCGGCGAAATCTTCCGCCGGTCGTGAGAGATTAGCAACTTTCTTTCCCTCGATTGATTCTCTCGATGCTCTGATGGCTTGAACGATGGTATCCATGATTGTAAATCTATTTTTAGCAATGAAGATGCCAAGGCTGTGGAATTGAAAATAATTATTGAAAATATTTTTTTGTATTAATTTTGATGATTCGTAAAAAGTCCGAAAGCCTCTTTCCCCGTCATTCCGGCGAAAGCCGGAATCCAGTTATTTCAAGGAGTTATCAAACTGCTGGACTCCGGTTTTCACCGGAGTGACGATTTTTTACGAAGCCATCAATTTTCAGTGGTTAAAACAATCGTAGGAAAAGGGGAAATATTTGCTAAAAGGGCTTTCGGCAATATTTTCCCTTTTTCCACGCCGGCATGAAGAAATATTTTCCATCTTATCCATCCCTTTACCTTGACACTCATAACAATTGACCCACTTATGCTAAATAAAACTAACCCAGGTAATAAGATCTTAAGCTGTACAGATACGGGTAAAGTTATAAGCCATAGAGCTTAAAAATCAAGCTATTGGCTGAAGAAATCAGTTATTGCGCGCGCAATAAGGTACCCTTCGGGTGGGTCAATATTTTTTAGCATAAGTGGGTCAATTCCCTTGAGTGTTGAGGTCTAACGCCCCTTCGACGGGAAAGATTTAAGGGGGAGGAGAAAAAGGGGATTTATATACTCTTAAATTTGAGCCTCTTGCAAAAGTCCGTAATTTACCCTTCGACAGGCTCAGGGTGAACGGGCTTAGGTTGAAATTATTTAGTTTTTCCGTTCGTGGTGAGCTTGTCGAACCATAAAAAATACTTTTGCAAGAAGCTCATTTGTAACAATTTAGCGTTTTGATCCGCCTCAGGTGGACCAGAAATCCCTCCCGACCTCCCCTGCCTACCGCAGGCAGGCTTTTGCAAAGGGAGGAGAGGTTTTTTATTGGAATTCGATAAAAGATTCAACCTTTTCCCCCTTTGAAAAAGGGGGATGAAGGGGGATTTGACAGCTTTTCAAATGGCTAAACTGTTACTATAATTAAAGTGGCCCAAAAATGGTGGTTTCAGGAAGGTTTTACTCTGGTAGGGAATTTATATTTCATGACCGTCATTTCATCATTGCTTTTCTGCTCAATCTTTTCCGCCTGCTGCAAAAAGCTTTTCAATCTTTTCTCTTTCAACTTCTCAAAAATCTTCCTCTCCTTGGTCCGGGCGATTAGTTCCTCTCTCTCCTGATCAAGTTCTCGGGAAGCCTCTCTTTTTTCGATCTCTTTCAGCAGAAGTTCGGCCCGGCTGTATTCGTCAAACTGCTTGTATATTACAAATTCATGGGCTTTTATGCCCAGAAGACTCTTTTTCCTTAGTTCCTCATCATAAGCAATTCTTTTCTTGGCGCATTGCTGAATTTCTTTTTCTTTCGTCTTTAAGCGAGTGATCTTATCGCCCAGGCGGATATGGGAAATTTCTTCCGCATGGCGTTTCCAGTTCAAGAGGGCCTGTAATGGAAAGGGAAATCGCATGGATAGTCTAATGGAAAAGGGATTTTAAACCCTGGAGGGATTCCCCGTAATCAAGCTTCTCGTTGATGGACTGGCGCAGAAAGCCATTGATTTCCGGAATTTTTTTAATAGCCTTATCAATCTGGGGGTTGCTCCCCTCCACATAAGCTCCGATATTAATCAAATCTTCGGCTTTTTTAAAAACAGCCATTATCGATACGAGTTGATTTCGGGCCGCCATCTGTTCTGGATCCACAATATCGCCCATGACCCGGCTGACGCTTCCCAGAACATCGATGGCCGGATAATGATTTTGGTTGGCCAGTTCCCGGGCCAGCACGATATGCCCATCGGCAATGGAACGGATGGAATCGGCAACGGGGTCATTCAAATCATCTCCTTCGACCAACACCGTATAAATGCCTGTAATGCTCCCCATAGTGAATGCAGTGCCGACTCGTTCCAGTAGTTTCGGAAGTTGGGCAAAGACGCTGGGGGTATATCCTTTGGCTGTAGGCGGCTCTCCGATGGCCAGGCCCACCTCGCGCGCGGCCATGGCAAATCTGGTTATGGAATCCATCATCAAAAGAACATCCTTTTTTTGATCCCGAAAGTATTCGGCTATGGTCGTCGCTAAATAGGCGCCGCGCATCCTAAGGAGAGGATGTTGATCGGAGGTGGCCACAATCACCACGGATCTTTTTAGCCCTTCCTCTCCCAGATCTTTTTCGATGAATTCTCTGACCTCTCGCCCTCGCTCGCCAATCAGGGCGACGACGCTGACTTCAGCGTTAGTCTGGCGGGCCATCATCCCCAATAAAGTGCTTTTCCCAACCCCGGATCCCGAAAAGATGGCCATCCTCTGGCCTTTGCCTAAAGTAAGCAGGGCATTAATCGCTTTGATACCAACATCGACCGCCTGGGTAATTCTTTGCCTTAATATGGGATTCACGGATTGGGCATAAAGAGGATATTCTTTGTCCAAGAAAAGCGGCCCTTTATTATCTATCGGGTTTCCCATACCATCCAGCACCCGTCCTAAAAGAGTTTCTCCCACTTTGGCCTTGGCCGGGCATCCCATCGGGGTAATTTTGCACCCTGGTTCAATGCCCCGGATGTCCCCCAGTGGCATAAGTAATATTTTTTGATCTTTGAACCCGACCACTTCGGCCGGAATCGCTTTTTCCTCATTCTTGAAGCTGATATAACACATATCGCCGATGGCCGAACGGGGTCCGATCCCTTCAATCACCAGGCCGATAACTTGATTTACCCATCCAAATCTTTTAATTGTATCTGCTTCCTGGATGAGATGAAGAAAGGATTCGCGATTGTACGTAGTATGAATCACCGGGCTGTTCATTAGGTCAGGAGTCCGCCTCTTTCAAATTTCTGCCAGATCAAAGAAACAATCTGATCTAACTGGCCTTCCAGGGTGGCATCAATATCCCCCAGAGGAGTCTCTATATAACAACCCCCCCGGGTGATCGCCGGGTCTGCCAGAATTTTCACCCCCCCCAGCGATTCATCTTCCAGGGAAAAGGGAAGGTTGTTGGGGTGGGCCAGCAGATATTTATAGTCTTTGGGGTTTAAATGGACGACGATCTTTTTTCGTTCCACCACATGCTGAAAAGCCGCTGGCAACGTCTTGGCGATAACTTCTTCGGCTAAATGAATTTCCTGGCGCAAAATTTTTCGTGTGATGCTAAGTACGAGTTGCACCATTTTCCGCTCGTGCTTTTTATAAAGTTCTTCCTGCTGGCGGCTTATTTCAGTGAGGAGCTTTTGAATTTGTTGCATGACGGCTTCGAATCGTTTCTGCCCCAATTCGAATCCATCCCTTTCTCCCTGGGCAAACCCTTTCTCGTAGGCCTCTTTCTCCATGAATAATGCCTTCTCTTTGGCCTGCTTTAATACCTGCGCCTCCATTTCCTTCCAAAATTGACCCTGAGAAGAGGTAAACTCCCTGGCCTTAAGTTTCGGCCATTCCATCTGAAAGATGGGTAAATTTTCCGGTCCCGGATGAAAGTTAGGCGCAAATTTATTTAAGTTCCCTACCTGCGGAATTTCCTGGACGATAAATTTTTTAGACAAAAACATCCTCCTTGCCCTTGCCGGCTATAACAATTTTCCCTTCACTCTCTAATTTTTTCGCGGTTTTAATGATCATTTGTTGAGCGGCTTCCACGTCTTTTAAACGGGCCGGTCCCATTAACTCCAGATCTTCCTTGAGCATCTGGCCGGCTCTTTCGGACATATTCTTGAAAATTTTCTCCTTTAAGCCATCGGAGGCGGTCTTCAAGGCAATTTTGAGTGTTTCGCTGTTTATTTCTTTCAGGATGGCCATCATGCTGCGGTCCTCAACCTGGGCCAGATCTTCAAACACGAACATCAACCTGCGGATCTCATCCCCTAAGCCCTGCTGTTGCTCATCCATGGACTGCAGGATTGTGCTTTCGGCGGAACTATCCATCTGGTTCAAAATTTCGGCCACTGAACGGATCCCTCCCAATTTTCCCCCTTCCAAATTTTCCAACATGGAAATTTCCTCCTGAAGGGATTGGTCCATTTCTTCCAGAATGGCCGAAGGAACGTTTTCCAATTGGGCAATCCTATAAAGGACTTCGGTTCGCACCCGGTCCGGAAATTCCCCCAGGATTGCCGCCGCCTGGCCTGAATCCAGATGGGCCAGGACCACGGCGATGGTCTGGGGGTGTTCATTCTTGATAAAGCTGGCCAGGGTTCTCGGATCCAGTCGCCTAACTTTTTTGAATAAATTCCATTTCCCCTCTTCTTCGATCTTTTCAAAAAGGACCTGGGCCTTCTCTCCTTCCATGGCCTTGGAGAACAGGTTTTTGATGAACTGATTCTTCCCGTCGGCCCCTAATTGAATCGGCCGGCCGGAAGAAGCCAGTTGATGAAATTCCGAAAAAATGGACTCTGCAGTCTTTGGGGAAATGGAAGAGATTTTCGCCATGGAGGTCCCTATTTTTTTAATTTCCTCCTCATCCAGACTCCGTACAATTGCAGAGGCTAAATCTTCTCCCAGACTGTAAAGAAGGATCGCTGCTTTTTGGGGTCCGCTAATTCGCTCAGTTCCCATGGTTTATGTATCAATCCCTTTCATTCAGCCAGGTTTTCACGATTCCCACGGCTTTGGTAGAATCCCCCTGCACTAACTGTATGGTCTGCTCCCGCAGATCCAAGGACTTGGAAACCAGAGAAGGTTCCGCGGAAAGCGCAGGTTGGGCTTGTTGGGGAAGATAGGCGACCGATTCCTGGGGAAGGAAATTTCTTTTTTTCAGGAGCGGTCGCACCACAAAGAAGATGAATAGTAAAATTAGGATCAGGCTGACCAGCGGTTTGTAAGAAAGAAGAAGATATTCTTTCCAGTTGGTCCCGCTTACGGTTTTACTCTCTTCTTCTTCCGTTATCGACCAGCTAAAAGGCATGTTTACCACTTCCACCTGGTCGCCGCGCTTTTCGTCATAACCAACCGCTTTTTTTACGATTCTCTCTAAACTTTTCATCTCCTCGGGGGAGCGCGAAACAAATTGTTTGACTTTTTTTCCTTGGGCATCGGAGTTTTCTTTATATGTCCCGTCAACGATGACCGCAACAGACACTTTCTTTAGGGTTCCTACGGGGCTTTTAATGTGTTTATTGATTTTGGATATTTCATAATTGCGGGTCTCACTCTGCCGTTCCGCTGAGTTGGCGTTGATCGGCGCAGAAGCGCTAATGCCGGGCATGACTTTTTGACTCGGTTCGGGAGATTCGGTTCCTTTGCCCCCGGAGGGTTTGGCAACCGGAGAGTTGTCGATTTTTCCTTCCCCCGCGCCCTTGGCCCCCGAGGTCATGGAGGAGCGCTCGCTGCTCTTTTGTTCACTCCTGACAATGGTCTGCGGGTCAAATCTCTCCTCGGTTATGTCGATTTGCTGAAAGTCAATGTCCGCGGAAACCCGGGCAACGGCCCGGTTATGGCCCAGAACTCCCTCCAGCATTCCCTGGATCTTTTTCTTGAGGCCCTCTTCGATATTTCTTTGATACTCTAATTGATTGGTGGTCAATTGGGCGATCGGGGTGTTCTCATTTCTTTTGGACAAGATCTTTCCGGAAGTATCAACCACCGTAATATGGCTGGTGTCCAATCCCTCCACGGCGCTGGCCACCAAATGAACAATCCCCTCCACCTGGGAAGCTTCCAGGGACATTCCGGACCGGGTCTTAATAAAAACGGAGGCCGTGGGCTTCTTCTTCTCTTCCACAAAAAGAGACTCTTTGGGGCTGACAATATGGACTCGGGCGTGTTCGACCGCTTTTATTTGTTTGATGGTCCGGCTGAGTTCACCCTGCATAGCCCTCTGGTAGTTCATTTTTTGCACAAAATCAGTTGCCCCCAGGTTGGTTCGGTCAAAGACTTCAAAACCCACCCCTCCGCCCTTGGGAAGGCCTTCTGCGGCCATGGAGAGGCGAATGTCGTAAACCTGCTCTTTGGGGACTAATATGGAGTTGCCGGATAACTGGAAGAGAATCTTTTTCTCTTTCAGCTTGTTCACCATCTCGGAAGCGTCTTCCTGGGAAAGGTTGCTGAAAAGGGTTTGATAATCCGGCGCGTTATTCCAAAAAATCAGATATCCGAATCCAATTAGGGACAGCAAAAGGACGAAGCCAATCAATAAGCCCCCTCTTTTTGCCGGCGAATTGAAAAGTTGCCACAATTGTTCTAAAAGCGGAGTAGCCATTTTTTCTAAGTCCTGAGTGGATTAAAATTGCATGCGCATTATTTCTTCATAGGCCGCGATCATTTTGTTGCGCACCTGAAGCATCAGCCGGAAGGAGAGGCCCGCCTGCTCCATGGAAATCATGGTTTGATGAATATCCTGCTTCCCCTGGATCATTTCCTGAACGTTCAGATTGGCCTCTTTCTGGAGGCTATTGACTTCCTCCACCGAATTCTTAATGGCCTTTTTGAACCCGGCCAGCGGGTCAGAGGCTGTTCTTTGTCCTTGGCTGATTTTCTCCAGCGCTGGGAAGGAAATATTTTTTATCTTCAGGTCTTCCATTTTTCACCTCAGGCGCAATTATCGCGCGCTGATCTCCAGGGCTTTTAAAGCCATCTGTTTGGCCGCATTGAATGCCGTGACATTGGCCTCATAACTGCGCACGGCTCCCATTAAACTGACCATTTCTTCTACGATATTTATGTTGGGCAAGAAGATATAGCCGGAGGCGTCGGCATGAGGATGGGAAGGATCGAAAACCATTTTGAAATCACTCGCATCTATGATCATTTCAGCTTTCACCCCCCCCTGTTTTTGATCGATTCCTCCCGGTAAAATATCTACTCTGGAAAAATGACCCGGATGGGTTCTTTCGAGATGGCCAATGGCCTTGAATTTGTTCAGTAACAAATCCGCGAAATGATGATCCGGGAGAACTGGGGAAAGCACAACCTCTTTTCTCCGATAAGGGCCCCCATCCCCTGTCTCGGTTGTTTGGGCGTTGGCCAGGTTCGTGGCAATCACGTTAATGACCAACCGTTGGGCCTGAAGCCCGCTGGCGCTTATCTGCATAGCGTTAAATAAATTCATGTTCCCTTCTTACCTCCCCTCGGAAATGGTCAATCGTAAGGCCTCTAATTTTTTCATCAGGACCTGAACTCCGGCCTGGAACATAATGTTGTTTTCCGCCAATTTGGCCATTTCCTGATCTATATTCACTCCTTCCCCTCCTGATTTGGTCTGGGCGATCTCGGTTGAAAAATCAGAAGAATAAGACCGGTCGCCCGGTTGGGGAAAATGCTGCGGATGGGTTTTTTGCAGATGGGACTCGGATACGTTTTCTACGGAACGCTCTAATATTTTCTGGAAGGGCATATCCTTGGGGGTATAGCCCACCGTCTCGGCATTGGTGATATTAGAAGAAATAACCTTATGCCGTAAAGCTCTGACGTCCAGGGAACGATGCAATAAGCCAATCGTTTGATCGAATAATTTTCTTCCGAATAAAAGGTTGCTCATGTTTTTTTGCTCAGCAATTAATGTGCCAAAATATTAACAAACCGTCAGAGTAGTATCAATTTAGCGGTTTGAAATAGTGGTTTTACCACCTTTGTTGAGGTCCGGGGGTCTGGGTGGAACGCGCCGGAAGCATCGGCCGGGTTTCCGCTTGGCCACGAAGAACCCCGCTCGTTTCCGCCGGAGGAGGCGGGGGGCGTTTTCCCCGCCCCCAATTGCGAAGAAATCAGCGCCTTATGATTCCCAGCGGGCCGCCCAGGCCCCCGGACCATGGATTCCCTCTGACCTTACGCCCCACCTCTTTTCAAAGGGCTAAAGTGTTACTCAGATTATAATTGATCAGGATAATTCCCCCGGCAACAGTCCCATCTTGTATTCATTCAATTTATTGCGCAAGGTGCGGATACTAATGCCCAGAATTTTAGCGGCATGAGTCCGGTTCCCTTCGGTCTTCTCCAGCGCCTTGAAAATTAAATTCTGCTCCATCTCGCGCAAACTCAAAGAAGGCAGATCGTTTTCGATCTGCATCTTAGGATCCGGCGCATCGTCTTCGGAAAAATCCTTAATGTCCAGGATGGGTTTGTTGGCCATGAGGACGGCGCGTTCGATCCTGTTCTTCAATTCCCTTACATTGCCCCGCCATTCCTGTTTTTTTAACCAGGATAGAGCGGTCTCGGAAATTGAATCGATGGGGCGCCTGTAATTTTCCGAAAATTCTTTTAAGAAATGAACGGCTAAAAGCTCGATGTCCTCCGGCCGTTCCCGCAAAGGGGAAAGCTTTAGGGCAATCACATTCAGCCGATAATATAGATCTTCTCGGAATTCCCCCTTTTCTATGCTCGTTTCTAAATTGCGGTTCGTTGTGGCGATGACCCGTATGTCAATGGGGACCGGGTGGTTCCCGCCTATCCGGTCCACCTCACTTTCCTGTAAGACCCTTAAAATTTTCGCCTGGAGAAAAGTATTCATCTCGCCTATTTCATCCAGAAGGATCGTTCCCCGGTGGGCCAGTTCAAATTTCCCGATCTTTCTGCCGATGGCCCCGGTAAAAGCCCCTTTTTCATGGCCGAATAATTCGCTCTCTAATAAAGTTTCAGGCAGGGAGGCGCAATTGACGGCCACAAAAGGCCCCTGGTTCCGCTGACTCTGGGCATGGATATCCCTGGCAAAAAGTTCTTTTCCCGTTCCACTCTCTCCCTGGATCAGCACGGTGGCCTTGCTTGCGGCAATCCGCTGGCAGAGATGGATGATTTCTTTCATTCGCCGGTCTTGGGTGATTATCGGCAGGGATAAGGATGGTTTGTTCAGGAAATCAGCGTTTTTTTCTTTTATAATCGTACTTCCCTGAAGAGCGCTCTCGACCAATTGTTCCATGATCTTCAAGGAAAAGGGCTTCAGGATAAAATCGAAAGCCCCTTTCTTCATCGCCTCAACCGCATTCTTTACCGTTCCAAAACCGGTCATCATAATAACCGGGGTATGCCGGGATTTGCTTTTCAGGGCATCGAGCAGGTTAAGGCCGTTCATATCCGGCAATTGAACGTCAGAAATAACTAAATCAAAGGGTTTCTCCTCGAAAAGTCGCAGGGCCGCCCCGGCATTTTCAGCCAACTGCAGCATGTATCCGTTGTTGGAAAGCCCCTCGGAGAGGGTTCTTCTCATCTCCGGATCATCTTCGACGACTAACAAAGATCTCTTTCCCATACAGAATTCTATCTTCTTCCCTGATGCAATTAATTATGGCGCAGATTTTTGTTAAACCCGTAAGAAAAGATATGCTGCTTAAAATGATGCGTCAGGCGCGGAAACAATTTCATTTATTCCCTTTCCTAACAGGAATTGATGAACAGCAAATACAATGCCATTACCCGGAAATAATTAAAACCTAATAATAAACAATAGTTATTTAACACCCAATCAAAAAAAGGGTTTTGAAATATTCTGAGATCGTCAAAAAAATAATTAAAGGTCAACATTTTGACTATCATCTTTTTAAATTAGCCACAGAGGGCCGTCCCTACATTTTTTAAACTAAACCTGATGATCTCGTAAAAAGTCGCGAAAGGGTCATTGCGAGCGAAAGCGAAGCAATCTCGTTTTTATAAGTGCGCGAAAAGACAAGATTGCTTCGTCGTCCCGCCAATGCGGAACTCCTCGCAATGACAGGAACAGGACTTTTTACGAATCCATCAAACCTAAGCGTTGCATAAATATTCGCATATCGCAGGTTCGTCATTCCCGCCCTGCATCAAGTTCGGGATAAACCTTAGCGGGAATCCAGGGCAGCATGAAAAATCTGGATTCCGGGTCGCGTTGCGCCCTGTACACCATGCGGTGCAGGGCTTCGCTTGCCCGGAATGACGATTGAGCGACGGATTTTGAGATTTGCAAGAACCTTCTATACAATTGAATTTCTTCTTTGGGCTTGGAGAACCAAGGAAGATGGTTTCGTAAAAAGTCGTCACTCCGGCCTGCCTGTGCCTGGCAGACAGGTGAAAACCGGAGTCCAGAGTATTTATAAGCCTTTGAATCCCGCTCTGAGCGGGACTGGATTCCGGCTGGAGTTTATCCCGATGAAAATCGGGGCCGGAATGACGAAAATAGGGCAAAAAAGACTTTTTACGAGATCATCACGGAAAGCTCTTTTAAAAAGTTAAGAGACCTGGCTTAAGGGTGAGGTGGGGGAAAAAGATGGGGAATAGGTTGGAGGAGTGCCCTATTTTTTTCGGTTATCAATAATAATGTTTCTTATGAACTCCAAAGACTTGTCCATTTTTTCTTTTTCCTCCTGTTGTTTTTTGGCTTCCTCTTCAGGAGTGGTAATGGAATAATAAATTTTGTCCTTTTTCCCGGAAGGTTTTTCAATATCCTTAGTCCCAAGTTCTTTTGAAGTTTCCGCGTTTTCTTCCTCCTGGTTTAAGACCGGACGATTCGTTCCATAAACGACTCCGGCCATTTTAGGGTTCATATCCGCTACCGCAGAGATGGGGACTAAGAGAGTCGTCAATAAAATAAAAAAAAGAAGAAAAAGGCCGATTCTATCTTTCCGCAGCATAGCAATATTTCTCTTCACGGTTTTAGGCGCTTAGCGCCTCACTAATACAAACATGTTTGTAAGAAGTAAATGTCTGCCGATAAATCCCCCCTTCCCCCCTTTGCCAAAGGGGGGTTAGGGGGGATTTCAGGACTTTTCGTTGTCCGCCTGAGGCGGACTGCTTTCGCAGGATTGACGGCTTTTCTGACTTTTTACGAGGGTATCTAAATATATTCTCCCCGATTAAACTTTTCGATTTCCACCGCCGAAATGACCCCAACTTCTTCCATGATTTTTTGTAGAGGATCTGCCGAAGATAATTTTTCGGACACTCTAATTATATTTTTTACTTCTTGCCCCAGAGCTTGGACCAAGGGATTAATCTCTTTCAGGGTGATATGAGGATCTGCCAGCGCTTTTTGGTATTGATCCAGTAAGATTAAAGTGTCTTCCGCTGCCTGGATACCCTCATTTCGGACTGGAAAAGGTTTCCCTAATTCAGATAAAAGATTAATGGATAGAGAAGATGTTGGAAGGATTTCTGGCCGCTCAACAGATGTCTTCGGGGAAACGTCGGGCCTTAGCCCATCTAAGTTGGAACGAGCCTCTTTCAGTATTTTTTGAAAGTCAATCCCGTTCGCTTCGTCTTTGCCCCCTTTTTTCATAGGAATCACCGGAGAAGTCCCGTTATCGATCCCATTTATTTTCATGCCCCGCCCCCCTAAATAATTCTCATCCTGAAACCCCCTCTCCCTTATCACCCCCCCTCCCCCGTCGAAGGGGGAGGGGAAAAGTTGAGTTTCCGGATGGACACTAACTAATTCGCTTAAAATCAGAATTTACGAGGGGAATATGCAATTGAAATGCCTTCGTTATTGCCCCTGATATACAACTTTTATATTCCCGCCCTCATTTTTAGAATTTTAATAATAATCCAGGGAGATAGAGTAACAATAATTTATTAATTTATTATGATCGGTTTTATGGGCAAATGATCCGGACGGGAAATAACTGGCAGGGGTGCTGGGAAGATTCGTTTCAGGCGGCAATTTTTGCCGGGTAGAGATTGTTAGGGACTTTGAGCTCTTTCAGTTGTAAGGGAACCTTTTTACTCGATTCCCGACTAACCATCCTGTCGGCTATTGAAACAGGAATTCTTCGAAGTATATCTGTTTTATTTTTGCTGAACCCATTACCTGAGCCGCTTTTGTCAAAAGTTCCTTTTTTAAATTATCCTTGGAATCACCCAGTCGTAAATCTTCCAGTCTTTTATCGCACAGAGTTAAGATCACCATATCTGTGAGGGATGGCATCCTGTTTTGAACATCCTCCACCCATTCCTGCCGGCCTATCTCCAGGACGATTGTAGTTTTGATGAAATGATGGCTTTTTTCCTCATTCAAATTTACAACGAGGGGGCTTAATTTTATCATCGGACCGATCGCCTGGAGTGCAACTTTGGCCGGTTCGGGTTTTTTCCCCTGGGATAATCCAGGAATCGAAATCCAGCCCTGATATGCGGCCATCCATACTCCCCCGCCAATAAACAGGACACTGGCCACCCCCAACATAAGTAAGATTTTTTTTCCAAACTTATTTTTTGATTCTTCTTTCTTAGGGACATCCTTTGAAAGTTCACCCGGGGAGTTCTTGACGGCTCGCCCGGCCGGAGAAGACTCGCCTTGGGGTGAGGTTGGATTTACTTGGGCCGCATCGGCATTCGTCTTAGTCATTCTTTTCCTTTGCGTATGGCTTTGAGGAAGAATAATTTAAAAAACGAATCATCTCCTGGGGAATTCGATCAATCGAAACGACTCGATCAACTGCCCCCATTTTAATCGCTTCTTTGGGCATCCCGAACACTACACAAGTAGCTTCATCCTGGGCGATGGTTTTGGCCCCGGCCTCTTTCATTTTCAACAATCCCTGAGCTCCATCCGCGCCCATCCCGGTCAAGATGACCCCCACGGCATTGGCCCCGGCATGCTGAGCGACCGAATTAAACAGGACATCTACTGCGGGTCTTTGATGGTGGACTAAAGGGCCATCCTTTATCTGGACGATATATTTCGCTCCAACTCTTTTCATGAGCATGTGGAAATTGCCCGGGGCGATAAGAGCTTTCCCGTTCAAGACGGAATCTCCTTCTTTTGCTTCCTTCACTTCGATCGGGCAAAGCCGGTTCAGCCGCTCGGCGAAGGCTGTGGTGAATTGAGCGGGCATGTGCTGCACGATTAATATTCCCGGTATGTTCTCGGGCACGTTCATCAAAACTTCTTTTAGGGCCTCGGTGCCCCCGGTCGATGCCCCGATGGCAATCACCTTCTGCGTGGTCTCAGCGAGGGCATGGGATATCGCGCCCGCGGGGACCGGGGAAGAAGGGACAGGCCGGCGGACTTGTCGCAAATTGACCCTGGCCGCTGCCCGGATTTTATCTTTGAGCTGGGTACTCATTTCCCCTACGGAAAAGGATGCGCCCGGCTTGGCTAAAACCTCAACAGCTCCGCTTTCCAGGGCTTCCAGGGCCATTGTGCTTCCCTGCGGAGTTAGAGAACTCACAATGATCACCGGCAACGGGTGGTATTGCATGATTTTCTTCAAAAAGGTCAATCCGTCCATCCGGGGCATCTCGATGTCCAGAGTAATCACGTCTGGTTGGAGGTAGACGATTTTGTCCCGGGCGATAAAGGGGTCCGGAGCCACACCCACCACTTCCATGTCAGGTTCTCTGGATAGTTCTTCGCTGAAGATTTTGCGGACGGTCGCTGAATCATCCACGATGAGAACTTTGATCTTAGGTTGAGCCATGCCCTTTTCCGTTTCTTTAACCTGATTCAATTAGCAATTATCAATGATCATTGATGATTCACCATTGACCATTTCAAATTCAGTGCCAAAAGTGACCCCGCCGGCGGGACTAAAGTTGAAAAAGGAAATTCCTATACAATCAAGATATCAAACCTTCTCGTCCTCCTTATCGGCAAAGATCCTCTTAGGATTCAAACTGAAGATGCAGTTTGATCCTTTGACCTTCGGCATCGAAATTTATTGTAATTCCGGCTTTATCAGAGGTATCCGCCATTTCTGAGTCTGAAATTGCTTCGGTCTTGGGCACGGTCAGCCTGCAACCGGCCTTTTTATCCAGGAGGGAAAACAAATTGCCGGAGATCATATTGGTTAATTCTCCGGCCATGTCCATGGTTTGGGATTCGGAGACCTCTCCTTCCTCCAGCCCCATAAAATTCCCGGCCATCGTCCTGGCCAATTGATAAGGGATGCACAACCTTATCTTCCCCTGTATTTTTCCCTGAAATCCGATTTCGCTCCTTAAAATATTAAGCGGAGCGCCATCGCACGGCTGCCCATCAGGATGTTTTCCCATCCCTTCAGGCCGCCCTTTCGGCTCCTCTCCATTCTCCTGGAGCTCCAAAAAAATAAAAAACATGGTTTCAAAAATATTCGAAACCACGGAAATGGCCTTTTTTCGAATGTCGTCAAACACGGTTCTTCTCCATCACCTGGCTCAGAATTTTGCAGATGGCCTCTGGCTGGAAGGGCTTTTGCAGATAGCCCTTAATTCCCAGAGCCGATCCCTCCGGCACAACCCTGGCATTGTCCTGGGCAGTGATCAACACGACCGGGACATGGCGATTCTTTTCATCTTTTTGCAGCTCTTTTAGCATCTCCATCCCATCCATCCCCGGCATATTGAAATCGGTGAGAATTAAATCTACCGCATGGGTTTTAAGAACAGTCAGGGCTTCCCGTCCATCTCCCGCCTCCCAGCACTCCCCCAAATCAAATCCAGCCAGGGTCACGGATTTCCGGATTACTCTTCTCATCGTCTGAGAATCATCAACAATCAAGATGTTGTAAGCCATGGTTTCACCTCTTCGGCAACGAGATGATCTTTATTGTAAATTCAACAGTTGTTCAACTTGCTTTAATCGTTCTTCCAATTCGGCCATAATCCCTCCGATGTCTTTTGCCGAAAGGCGATATTGCTTCATGATCTCCTTATCGGCATTGTACGCCAGTCCATCTGCTCCCCCTCCGAAACCGGTCATCATGGCGATCAAGTCGCATAAAGAAATCAAGCATACCATTTCGCGATCTTCCGGAGTCAAGGAGGGAGAATGGTGATATCGAATGCCGGCAACGATGGTCTTCGGAAATTTCCATTTTTCCGAGATCACCCCTCCTAATTCGGCGTGGTCGATCCCTAAAACTTCTTTTTCCGCAGCCAGAAAGGATAATTCTTTTTCCTGAACCAGCTTCCGGATCCCCTGAAGATGATCCGCGACAAATTCGTTTAAAACGATTTTACCGATATCGTGCAGCAGAGCGGCCGTAAACTGAATGGCCGTCTTTTCCCGGTGCAGGCGCCCGGAGATTATCTGGGATAAAAGGGCGCAAGCCACGGAATGGCGCCACAGATCACCCGCCGCTAGATCGTATCCCCGGTACGCTCGAGAAAAAAGATGGGCGCTTCCATAACTGAGGACGATCTCCAGCAATTGATTAAACCCGATCCTGACCAGGGCTTCTCGAACCGAAAAAACAGACCGGCGCAGGCCAAAATAGGCCGAATTGCAGACCATGAGAACATTGGCCGTAATCGACTGATCGTATTGGATGACCTCAACCAGATCCTGGGCCGAGGATTTGGGGTCATCGATCAACTGCAGAACCCGCTGCAGGACGGCCGGGAAGGGGGGTAGCTGGGAGGCGGATTGGATAATGGTGTCAATCTGATTCATATTTGATGATCTCGTAAAAAGTCAAAATTGGGATAGCAAAGTAAAAAGCTCCATATGCAAGGCGCGCAAAACATTGTAGGGGCAACCCGATGTGGTTGCCCGAGATTGGGCGCCCACATGGGGGCGCCCCTACAATTCCGCAACGACGAAGGTGAAGCGCAACGCCGCAGATGGACTTTTTACGAAGCCATCATATTTCCCTCTCGCCATCCCCTGAGGTCTTCACCCAGACTTTGCCCGAAGATATTTCTAAATAGACTGTCCGGTTGACATTGCCTCCCACGGCCTCTGCCTCAATCAGAATGCTATTCATCCATAAAGTCTTGCGTAAGGACGTGTAATTCCGTTTGCCGATGTTGAAATAACCAGTAGGATCCATTACCTGCGCCCCTCCAGCCACCTTGACCACGATCCGCCTCTTTTCGGCCCCCCATTTGTACATTTCCCTAAAAAGAAGAGGGATCCCCGTATCCCCAAACATACATGGATTTTTTTGGGCCTTTGCCGGATCCAGTTGAGATTCCGGCAGCATATAATGGAGAAGCCCCCCAACCTTGACCGCAGGGTCATACAGAGCAACCCCGATACAGGAACCCAGAGCATAAGTTATTAAAGTGGACTCGGGGTCATTGGCCACCCGCATGTCCGCTATCCCAACTATAACTTTCATTTTTCTTTCTGGTATATAGCCGGCCTTACGTAACGAAGCCTGTGTTGAATCCCGGTCAGGCTTTCGGAATGCCCTATCAAAAGAACTCCTCCCTTACTTAGGCTGTCGTAAAAGCGATTTACCAGGGAGGTCTGCACCTTTTTATCAAAATAGATCATGACATTCCGGCAGAAAATACAATCGAAAGGTTCCGGAAATGAAAACGGCTCCATTAAATTGAGTCTTTTAAAATCAATATATTTTTTGAGCGGCTCTTTTACTTTCACATAACCCTGCCAGCTATTTTCTCCTTTTAAAAAATACTTTTTTGTTAAGGCCGGGGAAATCGTTCGAATTCGTTCATGTGGATATATTCCCGATGCCGCGATCTTCAGCACTTTGCTGGATAGGTCTGTGGCCACAATCTTAAAAGGCCAGTTTTCGGGGCTGGGCAAGGCTTCCGATAGAGTAATGGCAATGGAATACGGCTCTTCTCCGGATGAGCAACCTGCGCTCCAGAGAATGATTTTGTTCCCCTTGCCCTTCTTTCGGGCGATCAACGCCGGCAATAAGTCTGATTGAAGATAATCGAAATGCTTCTGTTCCCGGAAAAAACTGGTGAAATTGGTGGAGATCGAGTCCAACAGGTGGATTAATTCCTGGCCCGTTTGATCCTGGACAACGTATTGATAGTAGTCCCGAAAGGACTGGAATTGACCACTGCGCATCCTTTTTCCCAGGCGAGCCTTTACCAGTTCTTTTTTCCCCTCATTGAGGTTAATCCCGCAAAGGTCGTAAACAAGACCGCTGATCTTTTTAAAGTCGGCATCGGTCATTTCTTCTTGCGGCAACCGATAGGCATCAAGCATCGATCAGGCCCCTATTCCTTAATCTTTTCTCGTATAGTAAACAGCAAAAGAAAGTTGTCATAAGCGTTTCGGAGATTGCCCAAAAATCCCCTCTCTCCCCCCTTTAGAAAAGGGGGACAGGGGGGATTTTAGGTGATGGCTTCGCTTAAGTGGATGGCAACTTATTTAAGACGCTCCCAATAATTGATGAACTCGTAAAAAGTCCGAAAGCTCCTTTTCCCGTCATTCCGGCGAAAGCCGGAATAAATTTATTGGGACACAGATTTTCACAGATAACCGCAGATAATTATTTTCTTTTTAGTTTATCCTGATAATTTATGTACATCCGTGTCCAAAAAGGAAATTCCTATACAATCCAGTTATTTCAAGAAGTTATCAAACCTCTGGACTCCGGTTTCCACCTATCTGCCAGGCACAGGCAGGCCGGAGTGACGACTTTTTACGAGGCCATCAATAATTCATTTAAAGCAGACTTCAACGATAAAGCTTCCGGCCTTGGTGGTAAAGGGAATGGAGAGGATTGGCCCCTTGCTGATATGTTTCACTTCGTGCCCTCTGCCGGAAACAACCGTAGGGATCGCTCCCTGAAAAGTATAACCGATCTCCTGAAGACGCCTCCTGGAATCTCCGGAAATCATATTGGTCAATTCTCCCACGGCATCTTTTACCTCTTCGTTAATCTCTTGCTGTTCTTCGCCGAGCATCTGGCTGATGATGAAAAGGATGCATTCCCGGGAAAAGGTAATGCATAAAGATCCCTCAGCCTCCCCGGTGATCCCGACAATTCCGGAAACATCCCCGCTGGCCGAAGCTCCCTTTTTAAGGAATGGTTTTTCGGCAACAGGTTCCAAAGAGGCCATTGTTTTTAAAACATAAATCGTTGCTTCCAAGAACGGATTGATAAATTCCGCTTTCATGTTCATAGAATCTTTTCCTTCCCCAGCAGTAATTGATCTCGCTTTAATCTTTATCCATTGAGGTTCTTGCAAAACTCAAAAACTGGCGCTCCATCGTCATTCCGGGCAAGCGAAGCCCTGCACCGCATGGTGTACAGGGCGAAGCGCAACCCGAAATCCAGGATTATCAAATACTTCTGTATTCCAGCTTCCGCCGGAATGACCGAATAAATAACATTTGCAAGAGCCTCCTTGGAATCCGTATTTGTCGATGAACATTCCAAAAGGGTTTAACCCCTTAATTTTATTGTTAACCCTATCGTCAAAAAATAGCTAAACTTAAACCCAAAATATGCCCGAATTTATAAAAACCCTTGTAGTTGCAGCCCCGCCAGCGGCGGGATTAGCCTGCGGGGCAAAGGACCCAAAAGTTAAAAGAATACTTCCGGGAGTAAATTTTATTCTTATGCGGAATATTCGTTTACTTTAAAGGCACGTTGGCCGTAGGGGTTAATGCCCGGAAAAAAGGTGGGTTGCTGTTTCATAATTTTTCGTATCACTTTAGCCCTTTGAAAAGAGGTGGGGCGTAAGGTCAGAGGGAATCCATGGTCCGGGGGCCTGGGCGGCCCGCTTGGAATCATAAGGCGCTGATTTCTTCGCGGGTGGGGCGGGGAAAACGCCCCC
>Ga0194110_10000676_pt1 | contig 44401 bp, 34 predicted proteins | sample TA2Kig1200mmetaG_FD_146192 | JGI IMG/M metagenome (GOLD analysis project Ga0194110, IMG submission 146192) | Freshwater microbial communities from Lake Tanganyika, Tanzania - TA2015032 Kigoma Deep Cast 1200m | ecosystem: Environmental > Aquatic > Freshwater > Lake | place: Tanzania: Lake...
TCTGTCCATGCTTCGTCAATCCTCCTGGAGGTAAAACCACCAACTGGAGAGCCGGATGCGGGAGATCCGCCAGTCCGGTTCGGAGGGAGGGGGGACCGAAACCAATCGGCCCTCCCTACCCCTATAGTTAATTAAAGCAGTTCTGTCCGTCTGAGGCGGACTGCTTTCGCAGGAGTGACAGTTTTACGACTTTTTACGAGACCATCATATTTTGAATATCGGAAAACTTTTTGGTCTTCCCGAAATTAAAGGAAGATAGGAGCTTTACACACTTTTTGCAAGTGACGCTTTCACCTGCTACACTTCAGCGAAAGGTTGTTTTATGGATTGCTCATTCCGGGTAGAAATGACGTAGCCCGATTCAATAAATGATATCGATATCCAAACTATTTTGATGATCGGGAAACAGATAGAGATATAGCAGCTTCATGCAATTTTACAAATTTTCAAAAAAAAGGAGTGTGAGGCGGTGTCTATCTGCCATCGCCTCTTTAAACAGATGGGTGCTCAGTGCTTTTTCAAGAAATCCAAAACGCTCTTGTTAAAAAACTCCGGGTTGTCTCGATGCATTAAATGGGTACCGTTTGGGACAATTAACGGCGCAAGAATTTCTGGTTTACATTGCCGAATAGCTTCAATCATGATGCCATTGTGCTTTGGGCTTCGCTCGCCGATTAGCAGCAAAATAGGAAAGTTGAATTTCTGGATATCGACGCAGCTCACTTTAGGCCTTTCGGCGCTCTCCATGGCGGTCCCTATGTTATCAACAGGGGTTATCCTTCGTTCGGGAGGGAGTTTGTCCCACGTTCCAGGACCGTTCACAGCGTCTACGAATACCTTTGCCGCTTTTTCGGCATCGCCTGCCGCAAGAATCCCTCGAAGGTATTCTCTGAACCCCTTTATAGCAGCCTCGCGTCTTTGGGTTTCGGGCGTTTTTGGAAGGAGGTTTTCCATATTGGCGTCTTCGAGAATGAGGGTGCGAATAGTTTCAGGATGAAGCCTTGCCACGTTCAGGGCAACTTCACCGCCTCGGGAATGTCCAAGAAGGTGAACTTTACCAAGATTCATGCTTCTGATAAGAGCGGCGACATCGGATACATGCTGAGTAACCGAACAATCATCTCCCAAACCATTCCACTTTTCAGGGTAACAATGCCGAAGACTCACGGGGATTGTGCGGTAGGTTTTTGAAAGCTCTGGAACTTGAAGTGCCCAAGTTCGATAATCGTTCACAGCCCCATGGATGAGGATAAGCGGAACCCCGCTGCCGGTTTCCTGATAGGCCATGTCGTAGCCATTGACCTCCATTGTCTTGACCCCGTCCGGGATCGGCCATTTCGGGGCGGCCGCGGCAGCTAGGGACAGAAAAATAGCTGACCCAATCAATATTAGCATGATTAGAAGAGCCTTCTCCAATGAATTTTTTGAAGCCATGATCATTTCCTCCCTTTATTCTTGAGGGTTTTGCAGGTTACAAAGAAGGATCAACCAAAAACTCAAGGGAGAAAGCTCCAAGGGGAACTTCTAAATCCCATTGGAGCCTTCACATTGGATCCTTCTGGGATATCCTTTCCATGCCTTTCCTTGGAAGTCCAATGCCTAGCCTTCCCGAATTGGTCATTGGTGCAATCTTGCCCTGTTTGACGGCAGGCTACACGGCGATTAAATTTCTTGTTCTCCCAAAGAGACCTCCCGAATCAATTATTGGGGAGAAAGAGTATAGTTCAAAATAAATTCGCTGTAGGCCTTGCCGGCAAAATCTCCCTTGAGTGGTTTCAACATTTTTCCGGTCATGGTCTGCGTTCCTTTAATTCCTTTAAATCTACCCGTCCCGTTGATAATTTCCCCCATCGATTTCTGAAGCGCGGCAACCTTTTTGTCGGGATCCGGCCAGAATGATCCCGGTTGCGATGTCGTCACGATTGTGGAACCATCCGCAAAAGTGAAGACATTAATCCCCAAAAATATCCCCTTCCCGGGTCCGGTGTGGACAACGGCGAGGACCCGCAGAGATCCGAATTCCCCATCATCTAAAACGAACGCACCGTCTCTGACAATATAAGCGGTTCCGAGTCCTTCCACGTCTCCAACGGGGAACCGCTCGCCCTTTAATGCCCCGCAGGTAACCATCATTTTCATGGATTCTGCCCCGGCCTGAATGGCAGACCCCAGAACGCAAATCGCGATGACCGTTAAAACAAAGAACCTGCTTAATAATTTTTTTGCAGCCATGATCTTTTCCTCCTTAATTTTTTTATTTTCCGCCAAACGAACAATCGTCCTCCTTTTTCCCTTTTCGGTCAGTTCATAGGACCTCACCTCCCTTTATAATGTGAAGAAAAAATTAATAAATATCTGAATTTATTTAATAAATTGATTCTTAAGATACCCTTCAACTGGAGCGATACCCATAAGAAAGCTCCTTATTCATTCATTAAAAAAATTATTTTCTATCATTATTACCTTTCTGGTATAATCCTCACGGTGGAACACGGTGTTCTACCGTGCGATTATTTTTGGACCCTCCCTGCCCTTAAGAATATCCAGGATTAAAGCCCAAGCCGTGGGGATAAAAATGGGTGAAAGTTCGAGACCTTCCCTCCAGATTGACCTAAATGAATTCAAGCTCCATCTTCATCTCAAGGGCAGAACTCCATTCACCCTGCATTTCAACTCCCCTTCCCGAAGTTTTTATCTCTCGGTGATCTCCTTAGTCGTCAATGAGATGAAAAAATCGGGGAAGATCAAGTCCATTCCTCTGCAGGAACATATTGATTTGCTTGCCCTTTTAAATGAAACCATCGGGGGTGCAGCGGGATCCTCCGAGAAGGAGAATCTGCTGCACCGGATTTACACGAAGTGGAGGGACGCCCTGCCAAACTTGGAAGATGCCCCGCTTTTCAAGGTTGAGGGAAAGAAGAAGAAAGAGGAGGGGGATGGAGCCATCGGCAAGGTCTATTCCTTTACCGATGCCGAAAAGGATGGGTGGGCGAATCTCTTTGATTACATGGGAAGCGAAGAGAATGTGAGGCTGAAGTTCGCAATAGATAAAATCGGGGTAGGTTTGAATGAAATTTCAATCACCTTCGGTGATTATCGAAGCGGCGAGGCCTGGGATCAATTCATCGCCAGCCTGAAACCCGCCCTGATCGAGGTTGCCTCCATTGATCGAATGAAGCACTCCCTGCCGGATGGGCCCTCTATCGCCGTGCTGCCTTTCTTGAACTTGAGTAACGACAAGGAGCAGGAATACTTCAGCGACGGGATGACCGATGACCTAATAACCGACTTGTCCAAGATTTCTGGTCTAATGGTGATTTCCCGGAATTCATCCTTCACTTACAAGGGGAAACCTGTAAAAGCCAAAAATGTAGCCGAAGATCTCGGGGTACGCTACATCCTGCAGGGAAGTGTACGGAAGGCCGGAGAGGAAATCCGAATTAATGCCCAACTTATTGATGCCATGACCGGCCATCACCTATGGGCAGAGCGGTATGACGGAACAATGGACAGGGTTTTTGCTTTGCAGGACAAGGTCACTCAGAATATTGTTACTGCTCTGGCAGTGAAGCTGACTGGCAGTGAAAAAGATCAGATGGCCTGGAAGGGGACCAACAATGTGAAAGCGTATGACCTGTTCCTGCGGGGACGGTCGCATTATCTCCGGTACACCTCCGAAGATATAGGCAAGGCGGTTCAATCTTATAAAAACGCGACCGAAATTGATCCAAACTTTACGCGGGCATACGGGGAATTGGCTCTTGCTCTTTGGACAGGCACGTATGTTGTCGGATTCTGGAAGGGATTGGATATCGACATAAATGAGGCGCGTTTGCGGGTGAGGGAGTATCTTGGGCTAGCCATGAAAAATCCATCGGCCATTGCGCATCATGTTAATGGCATGCTGTACTTGTTCCGGCGTCAGCATGACAAGGCAATATCCGAACAGCAAAGGGCGCTCGCTTTAGATCCCAACGATCCTTCCTGCAATCTCGGGATGGGCTTTGTCATGAATTTCAGCGGTAAACCGAGGACGGCAATCGACTTCTTCAATCGCGCCCTGCGCCTCGATCCTCATAACCCGGCCCGCTATTTAATTCAACTTGGGATCGCCCAATTCTGCCTGGGGAACCTGGAAGAGGCGGCAACGTTGATGGAGAAAGCCCAACGAATAAATCCTGATTTGACCGGCTGGGCTGCCTGGCTTTCATCTATCTATGGGCTGCTCGGCCGGGAGAAAGAGGCCCGTCAAGCATTGGATATCTACCAAAAAGGGTGGACCGTCAAACAAAAACTGCCTTTGGTCATGTTCTTCTTCCCCTTCAAGGACCAAAGCGTTGCGAACCGGTATGCCGAGGGGATAATTAAGGCGGGACTGCCGGGGACGCCCTCGGGATATTTCCCTGCTTTCCCAGAAAACCAATTAACCGGGGATGAAATTAGAAGGCTTTTTTTTGGAGCAAAGATAACAGGATTTGGTTTTGACCGCCAGCAATGGTTTCTTGATCGTAAGTCGAATGGAGAATTTGCCTGGCAGGGAGGAGAACCGGTTCATACCGATACCGGCAAAAGTCGCATTGAAGGGGACATGATCTGTAGTAAGTACCAGAAAAGATTTTGGGGGATAGAATCTTGTGGGACTGTTTTCAAAAACCCCAGTGGCACCCAGGAAGAGGAAAATATATATTTCTCTTGTAATGACTGGGGAATTGAACCCTTTACTTTGGTGCGATAGTTAGATTTTCTCAAAGGTCATGCGATTCTTCGTCAGGATGAGATTGGCCATTTATCTTTAAGGCAAACCTAATTAAATCCTGGGACGTATCACTAATTTCCATCGCATTAGATGGTTATTCCTAATAGCGGAGATCGTGCCACTATCCGCACCTGGCCAAAATTCAAGAAATGAAGAGTATATCTAAACCTCGACTACCGATCGAAATCTACACCTGCCAGGAAATTTTGTCAACTGACGACTTCAGGAAGAAGTCATTATCCGGCTCGATAGTGTCTGTTAGATCAAACTCCATCTTTTACATCTAATTTCCCGTCTATCTTCTTTAACGTGGACATTGACGCTTGGGCTATGGTTTGGGGGCCGGGAGAGAAATCAAATACTTCCAAAGATACCCACCCGTTAAAGCGCAAATCCTTTAAGGACTGAAAGGCTTGCCCATAGTCATTTACACCATTCCCGGAACCCAGATATTTACCGTCCATTTCCTGAACATGAATATGGTGGATATGTGAAAAATATTTTTCGATGATAACGTGGAATGGGTCTGTTTCATCCAATGTATTATGGAAGTCGAACATGGTCTGAATGGCCGGATGGTTGATCTCCTGTACGATTTTTATGGTGTCGCCCATGGTGTTGACCACATCGGTCTGGTTATGGCCCAGAGGCTCGATTAATATCTGGACATTACGGCCTTGGGCATGGTCTGCGACTTTGGCCAGACCTTCGGCCCAATATTTCGTTGCTTCCGCAACTGATATGCCGCCCAAGGTATTTCTCCCTTTGGGCGAACCGAATACCATGACAGGACCGCTGAGGTCGCCGCAAAAATCAATGAGCTTTCGAAAATATTTCCAGCTCCTCATCCGCACTGCGGCATCCGGGGTGGTAACATGCAAGCCTTGAGGCGGCGGTGAGAGTAACCAGTGGAGGCCTGCGCATTCTATGCAGGCATCTTTCATGGCAGTGGCCATATCCCGGCGGCAGGCCGGAGAGATTTCCTCCACCCCTTCTTTTACAAGCGTAAAGGGCGCAATCTCGATTCCCTTGTATCCCGCCTTACCAACCAAGTTGCACTGTTCCCTCCATTCCATTCCTTGCATGCTCTCGTTACACATGGCGTATTTAAAACCATTCCATTTAGGCGCCATACTGAATTTTCTCCTTTCGTAAAAGTTTAGATTCTTACATCTTTCAATCTGAGAATTTTCTTCTGAGACTTTAATAATATCCCTAAAATCTCCCCTTCACGCCTTGGCGTGACGGGAAGGGATAAAGGGGAGGGGGATAATTTTTCTATTCACCCCCACCCTTACCCTCCCCCATCAAAGGGGGAGGGAATCGGATGGAAATTTCAAATATCTTTGGTTAGTTCTTTGAAGAAAGGTGTGTCACCATGGCCAAGGGATTCCAGGGCCCGGGGGCTAGACCGGCCCGCTTGGAATCATAAGGCGCTGATTTCTCTGTGGATGGGGCGGGGAAGATACCCCCGCCTCCTCCGGAGGAAACGGGCTTTTATCTTCGAGGACAAGGGGAAACCCAACCAATGCTTCCGGCGCGTTCCGGCCTGGCCCCCGGGCCCAAACAGAGGCGTTGCCGCCATTTTTTCAAAACTCTAAACTGATACCTCCTTTTAATAAAGTTCCCCAGTTTATTTTTGACAGGATTTTTTACTCTCCATGCTTGATGAACTCGTAAAAACTCGTCACACCGGTGAAAACCGGTGTCCAGAGATGTCGGACCATATTGAAAAGACTGGATTCCGGCTTTCACCGAAATGACGGAAAAGGGCATTTTCAGACTTTTTACGAGATCATCAAACTTGATGGATTCGTAAAAAGTCCTGTTCCTGTCATTGCGAGGAGTTCCGCATTGGCGGGACGACGAAGCAATCTTGTCTTTTCGGGCACTTATAAAAACGAGATTGCTTCGCTTTCGCTCGCAATGACCCTTTCACGACTTTTTACGAGATCATCAAACTTAGACAATGCTTAGCATAAAAGGGAGGATTTTATACGTCAAACTAAAAGTTATGGAAGGGGGAGGGGACTTCTTGAATATCAGAAATGGTCCAGGGGCTTATGGATTTATATGGTGGGCGATGCGGGATTCGAACCCACGGCCTCTGGTTCCGGAGACCAACGCTCTATCCATCTGAGCTAATCGCCCATTTTTTTAATTAAAATTAGCCACAGAGGGCACAAAGATCACAGAGTTTTAAAACCATGATTAAGAAAAAATAAAGAATATGTCAAACGTCTAAAGTGATCCAGTGCAGGCTACACTAAAGTTGAAAAAAGTAATTCCTATACAATTTCCTTTTAGCACCTTCTGAAGTAATTGTCAATGATTGGTTTGTTGAATTTGTTGCGTTCATTTGGTTTATTGGTTGACCTTAGAGAGATTTTGTGTTAAACACGATGGGAAATTGCCCGGTAAAATGAATCGCTAAGGAGGAAGTTATGACCAAACGTATCATTCAAAATCTGGAAGAGTTGAAGAAGATGGTTGGACAGGAAGTGGGGGTCAGCGATTGGCATCCGGTGACGCAGGAAGCCATCAACCTGTTTGCCGATGCCACCCTCGATCATCAGTGGATTCACGTGGACCCGGAACGGGCAAGAAAGGAGTCCCCTTTCGGCGGCCCGATCGCCCATGGTTATTACACGCTAAGCTTAGCGCCCTACCTGTTGGCGGACATCATGGATATTAAAGAGAAGAAGATGGGGGTAAACTATGGACTAAACAAGCTGCGCTTTACGGCTCCTGTCCCCATTCCTTCCAGCGTAAGAGTTCGAGCTACGCTGGCCACAATCGAAGAGATCAAGGGAGGTGTGCAGGCTACATTTAATCTAAACTTCGAAGTCCAGGGGAAGGAGAAGCCAGCTTGCGTGGCCGAGGCGATCTACCGTTACTACGCCTGAACGAAACACATAGAGCATAGAGCGGAGCGCGAAGCGTAACAGCATTAAAGTTTTTTTCGCTATGCTCCTTGCGCTATGCGCTTTGCGGTTTTATAAGGGAATGGAACCGTGTTTTTTCTTTGGCCGCTCTTCCTGTTTATTCCAGAGCATGTCAAAGGCCCGGACGATCATAGCCCGAGTCTCAGCCGGGCTGATGATGTAGTCCACATATCCTCTACGGCCGGAAACGTAAGGATTGGAAAACTGTTCCCGGTATTCCTGGATTTTTTCCTCTCGTTTTTTTTCCGAATCGGGAGCTTTTTCAATTTCTCTGCGGAAAATAATACTGGCCGCACCTTCTGCGCCCATCATGGCGATTTCGGCCGTTGGCCAAGCGAAAACGGCGTCTGCCCCTAATTCGCGGTGGCACATAGCCACATAACCGCCGCCGTACCCTTTGCGTAATATCACCGTGACCTTGGGAACCGTAGCTTCACTATATGCGAAGAGGATTTTTGCCCCGTGCCGGATGATACCGCCAAACTCCTGGGTTTTGCCGGGTAAAAAAGCAGGTGTATCTACAAGAGTGAGGAGGGGAATGCCGAAACAGTCACAGAAACGAATAAACCGAGCAGCCTTATCCGAAGCGTTGATGTCCAGCGTCCCCGCTAGAAAGAAGGGCTGATTGGCGATCACCCCGATGGAATGGCCGTGAATGCGAGCGAACCCGACGACAATATTTTTCGCCCAGTGCTGATGCACTTCGAAGAAATTGTGGTCATCGACAATCTCCTCGATGACCTTGATCACGTTGTAGGGCCGTTTTGTTTCCACCGGTACGATCTCTAAAAGTTTGTCGTTCGGGCGATCCAATGGATCCCCAGAATAACGGACAGGGGGTGCTTCCCGGTTACTGCTCGGCAAAAAGGTCAGAAGCCTGCGGATCTGCTGTAAACATTCTTCTTCCCCACGGGAAAAGAAATGGGCCACCCCGCTGATAAAATTATGGACTCGGGCACCTCCTAACTCCTCGTCGCTGATCACCTCACCGGTCGTTTCTTTGATGACGTTTGGGCCCGTAATGTACATACGGCTGATGCCTTCGGTCATGAAAATAAAATCGGTAATTGCCGGAGAATAAACGGCCCCCCCGGCACAAGGACCCAAAATGGCAGAGAGTTGGGGGATGACTCCGGAGTAAATGGAGTTGCGGTAAAAGATGCGGCCATAACCATATTGAGCGTCAATGCCTTCTTGAATGCGTCCCCCGCCGGAGTCGTTGATCCCGATCAACGGAGACCCCGCTTTGGCAGCCAGATCCATAATTTTAACGATTTTAGAGGCATGGGCTTCCCCCAGGGACCCTCCTAAAACGGTGAAGTCCTGGGAAAAAATGAAAACCTGGCGGCCATCGATGCAGCCGTACCCGGTAATTACCCCGTCATCCGGGGCTTCCACCTTGTTCATCCCAAAGAATTCACAGCGATGGTGAACGAACATGTCGGTTTCAACGAAGCTTCTGGGGTCGAGTAATTTCAGGATTCGTTCTCGGGCAGAGAGTTTTCCCAACTGATGTTGCTTTTCAATCTTATCCGCCCCGCCGGCAAGTTCGATCCTGGCTTTACGTTCCTCAAGGTCTCTGATCAGTTTTTCCATGATAGGATTGATTGCCATAAAACAAACTCCCTTCCCCTGAAAAATGAAACAAATCAATACCGATGGCTTCGTAAAAAGTCGTCTCTCCGGCCTGCCTGTGCCTGGCAGACAGGTGAAAACCGGAGTCCAGAGAATTTATAACTATTTGAAAAGACTGGATTCCGGCTTTCGCCGGAATGACAGAAAAACTTATTTTCAGACTTTTTACGAGACCATCAATACCAGGGAGTTTTATTTTTGTCAAGTTTTTGTTGTCACTTTGTAGGCCGTATGTTATAAACTCAAAAAAACCGCAAATATCTGGATTTTTTCCCAGGATCAGGAGGGCTTTTTTCACTCACTCATCCCGCCCTCCCCAGGGGAGAGCAAATTAGGGGGTTGTGTTTGCCCTGCCGATTGCTGGGTCTAAATTGAATCTTCCCATTTTTTCGTCTAATTTAGGTTTAACCTAAGTTAAGCGATTCTTTGGACCAAAATGAAGAAAAATATTTAAGCAAAACAGGCATTGATTGGTCTTGTGGGTTTAAGTATGAGGGTGCGCTTTACTGAAACGATTGGTCAGTATTTAAGGAGGGAACGGGAAGCCCGTAGCGTTTCCCTGGAGGAGTTATCCAGGGGGACTCGTATAAGCCGTCCCTTTTTGGATGCTTTGGAGAGGGATGATTTCCATTTTTTCTCCCAACGGGAATTCATCCTGGGATTTTTAAGGGGATACGCTCGACATCTCGGCTTAGACCAGGAAGAAGTTTTGAGACGTTACCGCTTTCAAGCAGAGCTGGAAAGCCGCAAAGAAAACTTTCGCCAGCTATCCCTTTTCACCTCTTCTCCCTCCTATGCGGAAGAAACCCAAGAACCTGAGAGGGCGCCGCAAAAACTCACTCCTCCTAAGGAAAAGAAACATTCTCGTTTAAGCATTTACATACAAACAGCGATCTTAATTGCTGCATTAGGTCTCTCTTTCTTTATCTATGCCATCCTGAAACAAATGGAAAATTCCCCAAAATCCCTGGAGGGTGAGCGTAATCCCTCTCAGGAAGGCAAAGAAAATAAACCTAATAAAACTAATAGCTTGCTTCCAGCAGAGCAGGATCGTTTGATGGAAATTGGGAAAGGAACCGAGAAGAACTCAAGGTGATCGGTAATTGTGAGAAAAATGGTAACAATTTAGCGTTTTGATCCGCCTCAGGCGGACCAGAAATCCCTCCCGACCTCCCCTGCCTACCGCAGGCAGGCTTTTGCAAAGGGAGGAGAGGGTTTTTATTGAAATTCCATAAAAGAGTCAACCTTTTCCCCCTTTGAAAAAGGGGGATGAAGGGGGATTTGACAGCTTTTCAAATGGCTAAACTGTTACGAAAAATGTTGATTTCCGGCCGGGGGTTAAGATATATTAAATACCCCTTACCCGGCTCGCAGAAATATCCGATGTAGGAAGTTAAGGGGCGTTCGGATTCGCCAGCCTAGCGAAAAATTCCGTCCGTGGAAGTTGCCGGGTGATGTGTTTTATCATCGGGGGGATTTTACTGTTTATTTTCCCTTGGGCACCTGCCTGCTATTTAGCGTCATTCTTACCATTTTTTTTGGCCTTTTCAGGAAGTGAAAGGTTGCAAAAAAACAATATAACGTTGAGGTATTGTGTCAGCTTTGCCACAACTTCTCCCGGTATAGGATGGCGGAAATAATGACCGCCAACACCTTCAAAAATAGATGGCTTTAAAGGCTTCAGGTATTAGAATGTTTTTGATGTCTCGATAATTTTTAAAAAAAATTAATTATTTTGGGTTGATGGCATTAAAATTGCTGAATATTTAAACTAAAAATTGAAAGCCCGATAAGGAGCTAAATAATGTTATCCCAGACGACGGTTTTGAATACAGTGAATTGTTCAGGAATTGGTTTGCACACTGGAGTTTCTTGTAACTTAAAGATCAAACCCGGTGCCCCGGATAGCGGAATTGTTTTTATTCGCAAGGATTTTCCGAAAGAAGTCAGAATTCAGGCTCATATCGATAACGTAGTGGATGCCACATTGGCTACCACGTTAGGGCGGGATGGAATCAAGGTTTCGACTGTTGAACACCTTATGGCAGCGTTTGCCGGATTGGGAATCGATAACGCCGAGGTTGAACTGGATGCCCCCGAGGTGCCGATTATGGATGGCAGTGCCGAACCCTTTAATTTTCTTTTGAAAAGGGCTGGCATTCGATTTCAGGAAAAAATTAAGAAATTTGTGATTATCAAACGGCCGGTAACTGTTACCGAAGAAGATCGGCAGGCGACTCTTTTACCCAGCAACGATTTTAAAATATCTTACACCATCGATTTCAAACACCCTCTCATTTCCAACCAGTATTACCTTATCCAGATCTCCAACGGAAATTTTGAGCGAGAAATTTGCCGGGCCCGGACTTTTGGTTTTCTCAGGGATTACGAAATATTGAAAGCCAAAGGCTTTGCCCGGGGGGGGTCTTTAGAAAACGCCGTGGTGATCGATGATCGCCGGGTGATCAATGAGGGGGGGCTGCGCTTTACAGACGAATTCGTCAGGCATAAGATATTAGATTCAATCGGGGATCTTTGGTTACTGGGAGCGCAGGTGATCGGACACTTCATCGGTTATAAATCCGGACACACCCTCAACCATAAATTGATCCACAAACTCCTTGCCCATAAAGATTGGTGGGAAATCATAGAGTTTTCCAGCGAGGAAGAGCTCCGTAAGCTCCAGATTACGCCCCCTACCCATGATTTTTTAAGCTGAAACCCGGAAGGATTGATCCTTCGGAAAAAAGTAGACCCCTCAAAACGGAATTCTCCGTTGGGGAGGCGCCGCACTTCATCACTACCCAAGACTAAATCATCATTGCCTTTTTCATCTTCCTTGGATAAGATATTTTAAAAGTTCATGGAAGGCTAAACGGAAGAAAAACCTGAAGAAGAAGGCAGGTTTGGATGCATCTTAAAGCCGTGGAGGAGCAAAAGAAAAGCAGAGAGCAAAGCCGCCGCCGCTGGGAGATCATCATCATATTTTGCCTCCTGGGCGTTATCGGTTTGCTTTTTTTATTCCAAACCCACATAGCCACCTGGAAGGTGGAAGCCCCCTTTCCGAGTAATATTCTGGTCATTTCGCTAATTGGCCTGAATATCCTCCTGCTTCTCCTCCTGCTCTTTCTCATCCTGCGCAATGTCGTCAAGCTAATTTTTGAAAGAAAAAAGAGGGTCCTGGGCTCCAAACTAAAAACCAAGCTGGTTCTGGCCTTTATCACCCTCTCTCTGGTTCCAACAATTCTTCTTTTTTTTACCGCCACCTATTTTATTACCAGCAGCATCGAAAGCTGGTTTAGCGACCAGGTGGAAGGAACGCTGCATGAATCTCTAGTGGTCGCTCAGCTTTATTACCAGAATACTACCCAAAACGCCCTTCATTATGCCCGGCAGATCAGTCAGGGGCTGGATCAGCCGCGCTTGCTGGACGGGCGCAACCAGGCGCTTCTCTCCGAGTATTTAAACAATAAACGGGCGGAATACAACCTGGAAGCTGTTGGGGTCTTTGTGAAACAATCAGGAAAGGCGGAGGTGGCCTATGGGCCTAACGTACCGCCGGCCAGTTTTCCCGCCCTGGAAACGAAAATTCTTCAGGAGGCCCTGCGGGGAAAAGAAACGACAAAGATTCAGTCTATCGGGCGGGGAGACCTTATCCGGGGCCTTGTGCCCATGTTTTCCCTTCAGAATCCCCGTGAAATAATCGGTGTTTTAGTGGTAGACTATTTTGTCCCCCAAAGTCTGGTCTCGCGAATTTCGGAAATATCAACCGCCTTCGAAGAATACAAACAACTCCGGATGATCAAACACCCCATCCGATCCAGTTATATAGCCACCCTCTCACTGGTCACCCTGTTGATCATTTTTGCAGCTATCTGGTTCGGGCTTTTCTTAGCCAAAGGCATTACCGACCCGATCGAGAAACTTGCTGAAGGAACGCAGAAGATTATCCGGGGGAATTTGGACTTTCAAATCAGCAAGACCTCCGAAGATGAATTCGGGACTCTGGTGGATTCGTTCAACCGCATGACCCAGGATTTGAAAGCGAGCAAGAACCAGGTGGAAAAGGCCCACGCCGACTTAAGCGAGAGCAACATAGAGTTGGAGCAAAGGCGAAGATATATGGAAATCGTTCTCCGGGATGTGGGGGCGGGGGTGATTTCCATAGATACCGACGGCAGAGTCCGCACCATCAATAAATCTGCGGAAAAGATCCTGGGAATTCGCGCTGAAAGCGTGCTGGGGAGAAACTATCAGGAGGCGCTTAAGAGCGAACACGTGGTTCTGGCGGAAGAGCTGAGTAAAGCAGGCAATCAGGCCGAAAAACATTCCATCACCCGGCAGATAAAACTGACTATGCGTAACGAAACTCTAACTCTTTTGGTGAAAGTGGCCATCTTGCGCGATGAAGAGAATCGTTACCTGGGCATGGTAGTGGTGCTGGACGACCTGACCCAATTCCAGAAAGCTCAAAGGGCGGCAGCCTGGCGGGAAGTTGCCCGGCGCATCGCCCATGAAATCAAGAATCCTTTAACTCCCATTCAACTTTCTGCCCAGAGGCTGCGCAAGCGGTATTTGAGTCAATTTGCCGAGAACGGGGCGATTTTCGATGAATGCACCAAAACCATCATTACCCAGGTGGAAGAATTAAAAAACCTGGTCAATGAATTTTCCAGCTTCGCCCGGATGCCGGCAGCCAATCCGGCTCCGAATCATTTAAACGAGATTATCCGGGAAGCGATGGTCTTATATGAAGAAGGGCACAAACAGATCGTTTTCGAATTCAAACCCGACGACCAAATTCCGGTCTTCAACCTGGATAAGGAGCAGATAAAAAGGGTGATGGTGAACCTTTTGGAGAATGCCGTGGCTGCTGTTAATACGGGCAGCCTGGAAAAAAGTAACGGAGAAATTACCGTGGAAACCCATCTGGATCTCCTGATGAACCTGGCTCAGGTAGAGGTGGCGGACAATGGCTGCGGGGTTTCTCCGGAAGACAAACCTTTGCTTTTTGAGCCTTATTTCTCGACCAAAGCTTTCGGTACGGGACTGGGTTTAGCCATCGTGAACACGATCATCTCGGATCACGATGGGTACATCCGGGTGAAAGATAACTTCCCCAGGGGGACACGCTTCATCATTGAATTGCCCATCAAACATTAAAAAAGAAATCTTGCGGCGGAATCGCTAATCTTATGAGCAAACAAATCTTAGTGGTAGATGACGAAGAACGGATCAGGCAGTCGCTGACCGGCGTTCTAAAAGACGAGGGATACGAGGTCCTGGAAGCCAAGGATGGAGCCCAGGCCGTAAGGCAAATAGAGAACGATCCACCCGACCTGGTGCTTCTGGACATCTGGATGCCGGGGATGGATGGCATAGAGACCCTGGAGCGGATGAAAGCCCAAATTCCCGGCCTTCCGGTAATCATGATTTCGGGTCATGCCAACATCGAATTAGCCGTGAAGGCCACAAAGTTAGGAGCTTTTGATTTCATCGAAAAGCCGCTCTCCCTGGACAAAGTCCTGCTGACGGTTAGCAATGCTCGGGTTGTATCCAGGTTAGAGCAGGAAAACCGGGCTTTGAGGCAGGAGGTCCAGAAAAAATACGAGATCGTGGGAAATTCTATGGAAATCCAGCAACTCAAAGAGCAGATGAAAATCGTCGCTCCGACCAACGGATGGGTGCTGATCAACGGGGAAAACGGCACGGGGAAGGAATTGGTCGCCCGGGGGATTCATCAACTTAGCTTGCGGGCTGACAAGCCTTTTGTGGAGGTGAATTGTGCGGCCATTCCCGAGGAGCTGATCGAAAGCGAGCTCTTTGGCCACGAGAAGGGTTCATTTACCGGGGCCCTGACCAAACGCCGGGGAAAGTTCGATTTGGCCAATGAAGGCACCATCCTGCTGGACGAGATTGCTGATATGAGCCTGAAGACCCAGGCTAAAATTTTGCGCATCCTCCAGGAGCAGAAGTTCGAACGGGTAGGAGGGGCAGAGATGATCTTCGTGGATGTGCGGGTGATTGCCGCCACCAACCGGGACCTAAAAGAAGAGATTCAAAAAGGACGGTTCCGCGAAGACCTTTATTATCGGCTGAATGTCATTCCCCTGGTGGTTCCCCCGCTAAGAGACCGGAAGGCCGACATTCCCATCTTAGTGGAGCATTTCATCGTTGAATTCTGCCGGGAGAACCACAAAGAACCGAAAAAAATCTCATCGGCAGCCATGGAACTGCTCATTTCTTATCCCTGGCCCGGTAATGTTCGGGAAATAAAAAATATAGTAGAACGTATGGTGATCATGACCCGGGGCTCCATGATCGAACCCAAAGACGTTCCCGATCCGGTGCGCGAGCAGCGCAAGGCCCAGCCGGAATTATCCTTTTTGGAATACTCTTTGCTGAAGGATGCCCGTAGAGAGTTCGAGAAAAAGTTCATCATGAAGAGGCTTATGGAGAATGACGAGAATATTTCCAAGACCGCGGAAATGATCGGGATCGAACGCAGCAACTTACACAGAAAGATCAAAAATTACGGGATCGAAATGAAGAAAGGGGCGTTATGAACTTGTTAGAGGAGGGGGAACGGTTTAAATGACCGTAGAAGAAGGGTAGGATTTAAATAATAAAAAAGGCAAAGAAAAAATGGCACCGAAAGTTTTGGTAACGAGAATAATTCCTGAAAGGCCGCTGGCCCTTCTGCAAGAGAAGGCCGAGGTGAGCATCAATTTAGAAGACCAGGCCATGCCCGCCGAAGAAATGATCGCTCAGCTTCCCCGGAAAGTTGCTCTGCTGTCCATGGGAGGGGATCAGATTTCGGCCAAAGTTCTGGAAACGGGGAAAGACTTGAAAATCGTAGCCAATGATGCTGTTGGCTTTAATAATATCGACCTGGCCGCGGCGACGCGCTGGAAAATTGCAGTCACCAACACACCCGACGTGCTTACGGATACCACAGCGGATTTAACCTTTGCCCTGATCCTGGGGGTGGCCCGGAGGGTGGCCGAAGCGGACCGCTTCGTGCGCGCCGGGAAATGGGTGGGATGGAAACCGGACCTCTTCTTAGGGAGCGATATTTACGGAAAGACTCTGGGGATTATTGGGTTTGGCAGGATCGGAATGGCCATGGCCCAGCGAGCCCTGGGTTTCAAGATGCAGATTCTCTACACGGATGTCCGCCCCATTGAGCGAAGCGTGGAAGAGCGATACCGGGTGAAGTTTGCCTCCCTGAAAGAGCTTTTGCGGGAAGCGGATTTTGTAACCTTACATGTCTCTTTAACTCCTGAGACTACTCACCTAATTGCCCGGGAAGAATTGGGCATGATGAAGAGAACCGCTTTTCTGCTCAATGCTTCTCGCGGGCCTGTAATAGATGAAAAAGCTCTGGTGGAAGCTTTAAAGTCCGGAATGATTGCCGGGGCGGGTCTTGACGTGTTTGAAGAAGAACCCCGGGTAACTCCCGAACTCCTCCTGATGGAAAACGTTTTACTCCTTCCCCACATTGGCAGCGCAACTTTCGAGACGAGAGAGAAGATGGCCTTTGTCGCAGTGAACAACATTTTATCTGTTCTCCGCGGAGAGATCCCGCCCAACATCCTCAACCCTGAAATTTACCGCTAGTCTGGCTAAGATTGGCGTGGATTCATTCCTTACCTGCTCTCGCCCAATTCCTGCAAGAATATTCCCTTTTTTCCTTCTGGGCCTCCAGAGATTTAAGTTGACCCTCCCGTCCCTTTTTGTTAAGAGTAGAAAAAAAGGGGATTTTCCATTGCTGGGCTCCTGCCTTTGCAGGAGTGAAGGATTTTCCGACTTTTTAAGAATTCGAATTCATAGAATATGGAAAAGGAAGTATCTCAGATAGCCTGCGGTTCAACACAAGGAAGGATGCCATCATGAGCGACATGGAACAGGCGATAAAAAAACTAATTGAATTAAGAGAAAAAGCATTGCTGGGAGGTGGTCGGGAAAGAATAGAAAAACTACGAAAAAACGGCTACCTCACTTGCGACGAGAGGATCGCTCTCATCATGGATCCCGGCACTTTCGTAGAATTTCATACTTTTGCCGGTCCTCAACCAGCCGAGTTCGGCGCCGATCCACCTTACATACCGAGAGATGGTGTTATAACAGGCATAGGGCAGGTGAACGGCAGAAATGTCGGAGCATATGCACATGACAAAACCGTCCAAGGGGGTTCCTTGGGAAATGTTCAAGCAGTAAAGATTACAAATATTATTAAGACGTGCTGCGAATTAAAAATACCTTTAGTTGCCTTGCAGGATTCGGTTGGTGCACGCATACAAGAAGGGAATAAGAATGTCGGTTTTGACAGTATTTTTTATGCATTAACGCAGGCATCCGGCGTTATTCCCTTGATTTCAGTCATCTTGGGGACATGTGCTGGCGGGATCGCCTACAGTTCAGCGTTAATGGATTTTATAATTATGGTCAAAGAAAAGAGTCAATTGTTTATTACGGGGCCTAATGTAATAAAAGTCGTTACAAACGAGGATGTATCTATCGAAGACCTGGGGGGATCGAAAATTCATTCAGAAAAAAGCGGCGTATGCGATATCGTGGCTATTGATGAGAAGGATGCGATTCATCTTACCAAAGAGCTTCTTGCCTTTCTACCAAGTAGTTACCAGGGACCAACGCCAAGACGTGAAACAGGGGATGATGCGGAACGACAGGACGAAATGTTGTTATCCATCATTCCTTCCAACACAAAAAAACTCTATGACATGAAGAAAATCCTGAAATGCATTTTAGATAATGGCAATTTCTTCGAGATAAAGGGCCGTTATGCGAAGAACATCTTGACCGGATTTGGTCGTATGGACGGCTGGACGGCTGGGATTATCGCCAATCAACCGTCGCACCTTGCTGGCACCATTGATGTAGACGCCTCTGACAAGGGATCACGTTTTGTCCGCTTCTGCGATGCGTTTAATATTCCCATTCTTACCTTTGTGGATGTGCCTGGATACCTTCCGGGCGTGGATCAGGAATACAGGGGAATCATAAGACATGGAGCGAAAATGTTATTCGCCTATGCGGAAGCAACCGTTCCCAAAATTACGGTAATCTGCCGAAAAAATTACGGCGGTGGGAAACAAGCCATGTGCAGCAAGCCGATGGGTACGGATCTTGTTTTGGCATGGCCCATTGCTGAATTGGCGGTAATGGGAGCCGAGGGCGCAGTGAATGTCATTTGCCGCGAGGAAATCGAGGCATCCCAGGATCCTGAAAGTACGCGTCAAAGGTTGATTGAACAGTACAACCGAATATTTGACGGCCCCTATGAATCCGCCAGGAAAATGTATGTGGATGATATCATCGATCCCAGGGAGACGAGACCCAGGATCATAAAGGCATTACGAATACTCAAAGATAAAAAAGTTCAAAGAATGGAAAAGAAACACGCCAATATGCCCGTTTAGGATTGTTAAGATTAAATTTATCTGAGGAGGAGAATGTATGAGCTTACCGTTGAAGGATATCGTGGTGTTAGACTTAACGCACGTGATGGCGGGGCCTTATTGCACGCAAATTCTCGGCGACCTTGGAGCCGAAGTAATAAAGATTGAGCGAGTCGATCTTGGAGATCAAACGCGAAGAATGCCGCCGCACTTCGTTGGAGAAAAGAAACTGAGTGCATATTTCCTTTCGTTAAATAGGAACAAGAAAAGCCTTACCCTTGATTTGAAATCTCCGGAGGGAAAAGAAATTTTTTATAAGTTAACCAAGAAGGCCGATGTCGTCGTGAATAACTTTCTTCCCGGCACGATGGAGAAACTTGGTTTGGGTTACGAAACACTAAAGCAGATTAACCAGAAGATCGTCTGGGCGGCTATTTCCGGATATGGCCAGGATGGGCCATACCGTGACAGACCGTCATACGACATCATAATTCAAGCAATGGGAGGCGTCATGAGTTATACAGGCGAACCAGAGCGGCCGCCTGTCCGCTGCGGGATTCCCTATGGCGATTTGTGTTCGTCTATTCAGGCCGTCGTAGGCATTCTTGCCGCCCTTGTTTCAAGAGTCACAACTGGGGAAGGGAGAAAAGTCGATATATCCATGCTCGACGTGATGACTGCCCTCCATACTTATAGGGCGAAATATTACTTTGTTGCCGGCGAAATACCCCAACCTGTCGGCACTGCACATGTGAGCAGCGTCCCTCTCCGAGCTTATAAGACTAAGGATTCCTACATCGTCATTGAGGCCTTTATGGATCATTTCTTTAAGAATCTATGCCTCGTGCTTGGGTTAGAATCCTTGATCGACGATCCCCGCTTCAATTCACGTCAAAGCCGCCTCGCGAACAGAGATGCCCTGGATCAATTGCTTGAGGAAACGTTTCAGAAAAAAACTACCGCTGAATGGCAGGCGTCGTTCGATATAACGGAGGTTCCGGCTGGTCCCATAAATACTTTGGATAAGGTATTTGCCGATCCACAAGTTCTGGCGAGAGAGATGGTTGTAGAAATCGACTCGCCGCATACAGGAAAATTGAAGGACGTTGGCAACCCGATCAAGATGTCCGGGGTAGACAAGCCCGTATATAATCCTCCGCCGCTTCTGGGCGAGCATTCGGAAGTCATTCTTTCGAATATGTTGGGTTTTTCCAAGGAAAAGATAGCCAAATTAAAAGAGAAACAAATCATCTGAATCGTGAAGATTAGAAAATGTCATGGCGGATCAATAAGGCTGTTAGCTGTTGAAGTTATGCGGATGGAATAAGACGATGACGGTGGAATGTGGCATAATTTTACGATCTGTTACAATGGAAAATCCCGTATGTTCGGCGGCGGATGGCAAGGTCATTGAGATTAAAATTAAGGAAAAGGATAAGATAGATAAAAATCAGGTTTAAATAATTATTGGAAGATTTCGAATGGTCAGTATTTTTAAAAAGAGCATTCTTTGATCGTCATGATCTGATTTGGCAAGTGAGGAGGAGTATTTCCATAATACAAGAGGATGTCGAACGTATGAAAAGCAAGGTCCTGTGCATGGCAATGGCGGCAGTTCTAAGTCTTGTTTTTGCGGGTTTGATTTCGGCGCAGGGGAAGTATCCCGTAAAAACGATTACCATCATCACTCATACGGCTGCCGGGTCCCCGACGGATTTGATGGCAAGGCAATTGGCCAGAGCGGCGGAGCCCCTGCTCGGTCAGACTGTGGTGGTACAAAACAAGCCAGGTGGCAGCAGCGCGATGCAGATGGCCGCCCTTCTGTCCGCCCCTGCGGACGGTTACACCCTGGCAACGGTGACGCCAACGCAGATTGGCGCCTTAGAAGGCCCCCTGAAAGGGCAGTTTAATATCGACCAATTTTCCTGGATTACCTGTGTAGAAATCGATCCCTACGTTATCGTAGTCCAGGCGGGAAGCCCGTGGAAAACCCTCAAGGATCTGGTAGATTATGGCAAGAAAAATCCTAACAAATTGAGAGTCGGCGGCTTCGGATCGACTGGGTCGGGACATAATGTCGCCTTCAATATCTTCAGCAAGGCAGCCGACTTTAAAACCGTCTGGATGCCGTACGAGGGCACCAATGCCGCCGTCATAGCCCTGCTGGGAGGACATATCGATGTCGCCAACTCCAATCCGGGACAGGTCGCGCAGCACGTTGAAGCCGGCAAACTTCGGATTCTTGGTGTCATGGCGCCGAAAAGATTGCCAGATTTTCCACATGTGCCCACCTATGCGGAAGCAGGGTATCAAGTGGAAGAGGGCTGGGACCAATTCCGAGGTATTTTGGGCCGGAGCGGCATTCCCAAACCCATCCAGATTCAGTTGAGCGACATCTTTCTCAAAGCGATCAAGAGCGCGCCATTCCAGGATTACCTGAAGAAGACGCAGATGGAAGACGGCAGCATGGGAACCGAGGAATTTGCGGCATTTGTCAAGAAACAAAGCAAGTTGACGGTCCATTGGTACCGGGAATTGGGGATCATCAAGTAGCCGGAACATCTTAGGCCAAAAGAAACTGATGAAGGGAGGCAATGATGAAAATCGCTCTGGGAAGAATATTGGTAGGCATAGTTCTCGCAGGTTGGGGAATTGTCTTCTTTGTTCTGGCCATGGGGTTCGGCAAACCCTTGAATCCCTTTGACTTGGGGGCCAGCGCTTTCCCGATGCTCATCTCGGTAGGCCTTTTCCTGCTGTCGGCGGGTTTGGTGTTCGTGGAATTACGTCGCCTGAATCTGCCGGAGCGCATCAAGGTTAAACGCCTGGGACCTATCATGTTATTTGCTGTCCTGATGATCTTGTACGTCTTTGCCCTCCCTTTCGCCGGATATTATTTGGCAAGCCTGGTTTTTTTGCCTGCCATGATGCTGTCAGCCGGGGAACTCCGCTGGAAATGGCTGATAATCATCACGGCAATGGTCATATTGTTCAACTATATCGCCTTTGATCGGCTCCTTGGGGTTCCCCTGCCCAAGATCGGCGTGGCTTTTGTCGATTGAAACAGAGGCCTCTAAAATGATTGACGGACTACTCCTCGGATTTGGGCTCATCTTTTCCGTAAATAACATCCTCGCCATGTTTGCCGGGGCCGTCATCGGTTACTTTATCGGCGCCATGCCCGGTTTAACGCCAAGTATCGGAATCGCCCTCATGGTTCCGTTCACCTTCGGTCTGATCCCTGTAGTTTCCATGGTCATGCTCGTCAGCCTCTACATGGCGGCGGAGTATGGTGGTGGAATTACGGCTATTATGCTGAATGCACCGGGCACGCCGGCTGCGGCGGCGACGGCATTCGACGGCTATCCCATGGCGAAAAACGGACAGGCCGGCAAGGCGCTGACCCTGTCCATCCTTGCTTCGGGGTTCGGCGCCTTCGTGAGCACGATCCTCCTCATTCTAACCGCCGTGCCCCTGGCAGTCTTCGCCATCGCTTTCGGCCCCTCGGAGTACTTCGCCTTGGCGGTCTTCGGGCTAAGTCTCGTGAGCAGTCTGGGAGGAAAATCGCTCCTGCGCGGATTCATCGCCATGCTGATCGGCCTTTTGGCCGTGACGATCGGCATGGATCCGATCAACGGATCGTTTCGCTATGTTTTTCATATGAACATGATGGAAGGAATTCCTTTCCTGCCCGCCCTGATCGGCCTGTTCGCCCTCTCCGAGGTTTTCCACATGCTGGAGGATGTCAAGGAAAAACAGATCGAGCCGGAGCCGTTCCGGGGATTGGGCGTGGAGCCGAGTTTCTTCCGAAAACGCTGGTTTACTTTTGTGCGATCATCCGTGCTCGGCTATATTATCGGCGTCATCCCAGGTGCCGGAACAACAATTGCGTCACTGGTCAGTTACAACGAGGCGAAACGGGCGTCAAAAGAACCGGACACCTTCGGAACAGGAAATCCGGAGGGCATAGTCGGATCGGAGGTGGCGAATAATTCCGCCGTGAGTGGCGCCCTCGCCCCGTTGCTTGCCTTGGGCGTTCCGGGTTCAGCCAGCGCCGCCATCCTGATCGGCGCCCTGACTATCCAGGGAATTCAGCCCGGCCCTTTGCTCTTTTCGAAGAATCCCGAAATTCCCTATTCCATTTTTGCCGCGCTCCTGTTCAGCACGCCCTTCATGGTGATAATCGGCCTCTTCGGGCTGCGCGTGTGGATGAAAGTGGCGACGATTCCGAAAAGCCTGCTGGCCACCTGCGTAGCGGCGATTTGCGTCATCGGGGCCTATGCGAGTACCAATAATATTTACCCCGTATGGGTGATGATCGGTTCGGGAATCTTCGGTTATATTCTGCGCAAGGTCGATATTCCAATGGCGCCCATCGTCCTCGCTCTGGTGCTGGGATTCATGGCGGAAGTCAACTTTCGGCGTGCGTATATTCAATCCGGCGGCGATTTATCGGTCTTCTTCTCCCATCCGATCACGATGATTCTCCTCATTGTTGCCGTATTGACCAGCGCCATTCCCATCGTACGGGGGATCCGAAAGAACAGGATGGCCGTGGCAGCCAAGTGATAAAGCACATACGACATAGGACATCGTTCGATCTATTATCGCATCCGTGAAAGCTGACATACAATAGGGACCGGCCGATGTTCTATGACAGCAAATCCTCAAAGGCGACGGTTTCGAAATAGCAGATATATGTGCACGAAAGAGGGGACGTAGGAAAATGAGGGACGTTGTTGACTAACTTAAGTAAGTTTCTGATCTTCAATACAAAATCTGAAAGATGATAATACTTAAGTTTGTCAACCACGTCCCGTAATTTCCACATGGCGTCGTTTTTCAGATACCAAGCTTCTTAAGTTTCTTTCCACCGTTTGCTCCTCAGCTGGCGGTAAAGCCGGGAATAATGAATGGTAAATCTTTTTAAATTTCTTCGTCAGGCAAAAGCGAATTTGGGTTTAGTGATTTTCAAGGAAAGCAACTATATTTAATGCAAAATAGAGAAACTTGGCAAAAGTTTTTTTGCCCAAAAACCTCTTTATGAGTCTTCACCCTTCTGGCGCTATAATTTGCCCTGGCTTCTTTTATGCTCTCAAGGTATTCGGAGGATGTTGCGGCAAGCAGACCTTCTAAAATGGCATCCCGTTCCCTTTTTCCTGATGATTTTATTGCTCCAATAATTTTGATGCTCTCGTAAAAAGTCGTCACTCCGGCCTGCCTGTGCCTGGCAGACAGGTGAAACCCGGAGTCTAGAGGTTTGATAAATCCTTTAAATAACTGGATTCCGGCGCCTGCCCCGGACACGATCCGGGGTTCGCCGGAATGACGAGGAAAGGGGTTTTCGGACTTTTACGAGATCGTCAACGTTAGTAGTAAAGAGAAAAAATAGTTATAAAGCGAAAGAAAAAATATTTATTTTTTTTAATACCTAATTTTTTATTATTCTCTGTGATCTCTGTGTCCTCTGTGGCAAAGATGTTTTTACGGATATAAGGGAACAATGTCAATTCCCAACGATTCCTCGAGGCCTAGCATTAAATTCATATTTTGGACGGCCTGCCCTGATGCGCCTTTGACAAGGTTGTCGATTGCCGAAAGCAAAATCAAACGCTTGTTCCTTTTATCGATTTTCAGGCCAATGTCGCAGTAGTTGGACCCGAGGACGTCCGCAGTGCCGGGAAGGATGTCTGGTGGATGGATGCGTACGAATTTTTCGTTGGCGTAAAAATTATGGTAGATATCCAAAATCTCGTTTTCAGAATATGGTCTTTCAAGGGAAGCGTAGATCGTGGACAGGATACCCCGTTTCATTGGAACCAAATGGGGGGTGAAGGTGATGACGACTCTCTCCCCAGCCAACCGGCTTAGTTCTTGCTCGATCTCCGGCGTATGCCGGTGTTCGGCGACTTTGTAGGCCTTAAAATTTTCGCTCACCTCTGTAAAGAGGGAGGTCAGGACAGCAGACCTTCCGGCTCCGCTGACCCCCGACTTGGAATCGGCGATGATGGTTCGGTGGTCGATAAGCTTATTCTTTAAGGCCGGAGCCAGAGCCAGGATGATGCTGGTGGGATAACAGCCGGGATTGGCTACCAGGAAAGTTTTTTTAATCTCCTCCCGGTGAAGTTCCGGAATTCCATATACCGCATTCTTCAATAAGGCCGGGGCGGTGTGAGGCTCGTACCATTCCTCGTAGGCATTTGGGTCAGTTAGGCGAAAATCAGCGCTCAGATCCACGACCTTCAGGGCTCTTTGAATAAACCCCGGGACAACGTCCATCGCAGCCTTGTGGGGAAGGGCAGTAAAGAGGAAATCGCAGGCCTGCGCTAAAGGTTCAACCTCCAAGGGCTGGCAAACCAGATCTGTTTCCTTCATCACGGAAGGAAAGACTTTCCAGATTGGCTGGCCCACGTACCGCTCCGCGGTTAAAGCGGTCATTTTAACTTTAGGATGTCTGAGGAGCAGACGCACAAGCTCCAGGCCTGCATATCCAGTTGCTCCCACAACGCCCACGCGCATCATAACTTTTCTCCCATGATCCAAAGTAAAAGGGTTTTTGGGTGAAAAAAAGGAAGGCCGAAGAGCCTTCCTTTTTCAGGGCCAAGGGTGAATTACCGCTTGGAGTATTGGAATCTCTTTCGAGCCCCTTTCTGTCCGTATTTTTTACGCTCTTTAACCCGCGAGTCCCTGGTGATAAGGCCGGCCTTTTTGAGGATTTCGCGGAATTCATCCTTAACTTTCAGGAGCGCCCGGGTGACCCCGTGCCGGAGGGCGCCGGCCTGGCCTATATTTCCGCCTCCTTTAACAGTAGCGGAGATGTCAAACTGACCAACGGTTCCGGTGAGTTCGAAAGGCTGGTAGACCATCACTTTAGCCGTATCCAGGCTGAAGTAACTGCTAAGCTCTTGGTCATTGACAGTCACCTTGCCTGCGCCGGGTTTCATCCAAACTCGGGCGATAGATGTTTTTCTTTTTCCGGTGGCATAGTATGTTTTTTCGGGCATTTTCTTTTCCTTTACACAAAAGCCTGCGGTTGTTGCGCTTGATGGGGATGCGCTTCGCCGGGATAAACTTTTAGTTTTTTTATAAGGGTTCGGCCTAATTTATTTTTAGGGAGCATTCCCTGGACGGCCATCGTAATCAGCCGCTCTGGCTTTTTCTCTTTCATTTTTTCGGCGCTGATCGATTTTAAGCCGCCGGGGTATCCCGAGTGGTGGATATAAAGCTTTTCTGTCCATTTTTTACCGGTGAGGGTCACTTTCTCCGCGTTTACCACTACGACGAAATCGCCGGTGTCCACATTCGTGGTGAAGGTTGGTTTGTGCTTTCCCCGGAGGAGAATCGCCACGCGGGAAGCCAATCTTCCCAGGGTCTTGCCGCTGGCATCCACCAGATGCCACTTTCTTTCGACCTCCCCCTTTTTTGCATTAGGTGTCGCCATGAATAAAAACCTCTTTCAAGAAATTAAAAATTTATTATAATTAATGAAATTTTCTGTGTCAACAAAAACTTATAAGCGCAAAAATGAATCATAGGCTTTATCCGGTCATCTAAATAATCATGGAGAAAATAAAAGAACAATCAAATCAAATAGTATCTCTCCCTGTTACTGGGATGACCTGCGCTTCCTGTGCTGGAAGGATTGAAAGAGGCTTAAGCAGCCTCGAAGGGGTAAAAAAGGCTAACGTAAACCTGGCAACGGAAAGAGCTACGGTTGAATATGACCCCCGGGTTCTGGAGAAGGAAGGTATTATTCAGGCCATCGAAGATCTGGGCTACGGCGTTTCTAAACCTGTCGAAGAAGAAAAATTGTCCATCTCCATTGGCGGAATGACTTGCGCCGCTTGCGTAAACCGGGTGGAGAAAACTCTCAAGGGGATTCCGGGAGTTTCAAAAGCGGCCGTAAACTTAGCCACCGAAAAGGCTACTGTCCATTATCAGCCTGGTCTCCTGGAAAAATCCGGGTTGCGGAAGGCCATCGAGCATCTGGGTTACGAAGTACGCGGTTTTGAAGAAGAATTAGCCGACCGCGAGCAGGAAGCGCGGGTCCGGGAAATCCGCCGGCAGAAGCTCAAATTTATTTTCAGCGCTATCCTTTCTGCGGCCATCTTCTTCGGCAGCATGCCGGATTGGTTTCCCTGGTGGCCGAAGTTTCTTCAAGAGCATCTCGTCCTATTCCTATGCACCACCCCTGTTCAATTTTGGGCCGGGTGGCAATTTTACCGTGGCTTTTGGTCCGCCCTCAAACACGGCACTTCGGACATGAATACACTTATTGCCGTGGGAACTTCAGCCGCATACGGCTACAGCGTTGTGGTCACCTTCTTCCCGGGTCTTTTCAGGTCTTATGGGCTGGAGTTGGGGGTATATTATGACACATCGGCAATGATTATTACCCTTATCCTCCTGGGAAAGATGCTCGAGGCCATTGCCAAAGGTCATACTTCCGAGGCCATCAAACGCCTGATGGGCCTCAAGCCCAAAACGGCCCGGGTTATCCGCGGCGGAGAAGAAATGGACGTGCCGATGGAGGAAGTTCAAAGCGGGGATGTCGTCGTAGTTCGGCCCGGGGAGAAGATCCCGGTGGATGGAATGGTTCTTGAGGGCTATTCGGCGGTGGATGAATCCATGCTTACTGGTGAAAGCGTTCACGTGGAAAAAAATCCAGGAGACGAAGTGATGGGGGCGACCATCAATAAAACCGGGTCTTTCAAATTCCGGGCCATGAAAGTGGGCCGGGAAACCGCGCTGGCTCAAATCATTAAGTTAGTGGAAGAAGCCCAGGGTTCGAAGGCGCCGATTCAAAGGCTGGCTGACCGCGTAGCCAGCATTTTCGTTCCGGCTGTGATTCTTATCTCCCTGGCCACTTTTATTACCTGGCTCATCTTTGGACCCTCACCGGCTTTCACTTTTGCCCTGCTTAATTTCGTTGCCGTGCTGATTATCGCCTGCCCCTGCGCCTTGGGACTGGCCACTCCCACAGCCATTATGGTAGGCACAGGCCGGGGGGCGGAAAACGGAATTCTGATCAAGAGCGGCGAAAGCCTGGAAAACATCCACCGGGTAAAGACCATTGTTTTCGATAAGACCGGCACGCTTACCCAGGGGAAGCCTGTTGTTACGGATATCGCCGTGAACGACGGCTATCAGGAAGACCAGGTCCTTTTGTGGGCGGCTTCAGTTGAAAAAGGATCTGAGCATCCATTAGGTGAGGCTATCGTCAATGCCGCCAAAGAAAAAGGCCTGAGGCTTTCGCCTGTGGAAGCCTTCGAAGCCATCCCGGGGCACGGAGTTAAAGGGAAAATTGACGGGGTGCCCATTATCCTGGGAAATCTTAAGTTGATGGAAGAATATGGGGTAGAAGTGGATAAACTACGGGATCAGGCGGAAAAATTATCCGGCGAAGGCAAAACTTCGATGATCGTGGCCCGAAACGGCAGGGCGGCGGGAATTTTGGCCGTAGCCGACACGCTCAAACCAAATACCCGGGAAGCGGTGGAAGCTTTGCGCCGCATGGGTCTGGAAGTGATCATGATTACCGGAGATAACGAGCGCACGGCAAAAGCCATTGCTTCCCAGAGCGGAATAGATCGGGTCCTGGCCGAAGTCCTGCCCTGGGAAAAAAGCCAGCAAGTGAAAAAACTTCAGGAAGAAGGGAAGATTGTAGCTATGGTGGGCGATGGTCTTAATGATGCCCCGGCTCTGGCGCAGGCCGACGTGGGCATTGCCATCGGCACGGGTACGGATGTGGCCATGGAATCCTCGGACGTTACTCTCATCACCGGTGATCTAAGGGCTGTGATCGCGGCCATCCAATTAAGCAGGAGAACGATTCGCACCATCAAGCAAAATATTTTCTGGGCATTCATTTACAATATTCTGGGCATTCCGATTGCGGCCGGCATCCTCTATCCCTTCTGGGGTATCCTTTTAAATCCCATGATTGCCTCTGCAGCCATGGCCATGAGCTCCGTATCCGTGGTCAGCAACTCCCTCCGGCTGAAGCGCTTCCGCCCGCAAGGATAAGAACAAATTCGTATCACTTTAGGGCTTTGAAAAAGCAGTTTGACCTCCTCTGTCAAGGCCCGGAGGCCTGGGCGGAACGCGCCGGAAGCATCGGCCGGGTCTCCGCTTGACCCCGAAGAACCCTGCGCGTTTCCGCCAAAGGAGGCGGGGGGCATTTTCCCCGCCCCATTTCCGAAGAAATCAGCGCCTTATGATTCCAAGAGTTCCGCCCAGGCCTCCGGGCCAAGGATCCTCTCGGCCCTTACGCCCTACCTTTTCAAAGGGATCATGTGTTACCAAATTTCGAAATTTCCAGCATAGCTGTCAGATGAGCAATTAAACATTTACTTGACCTGCCTATTTCCTTTTTGGTAAAAGGATTATCAGGACATTGCCAATCCGGTCTTGATTTTCCTGCTTTAAATCCAGCCCAAAAGGGGGGAGGGGAAATGGAAATCATTTTTAAAAATGGAAACATCCTTACCATGGAAAAAACAGCGCCTAAGGCCGAAGCCATAGCCGTACAATTCGGCCGAATTTACCAGGTGGGCCAGGGAGCGGAGATCGAAAAGCTGGCCACATCCGGGACGAAGATTATCGACCTAAAGGGGCAGACGGTACTGCCAGGATTTATCGACACCCACAATCATTTTTGCCTCTATGCCTTGCTCACCGATCAAGCTGACTGCCGGCCAGCCGCTGGCTGTGTGCGGGGGGAGGATGTGGTGGAGGCCCTGAAGGCCAAAGCCGCAAAAACTCCGCCGGGAAAGTGGATCATGGGCTGGGGGTTTGCCCCTTATTTGCTTGATGACAAAAAAGAACTTACCAGAGTTGATCTGGACAGGGCATCAAAAAAACACCCCATCTGCCTGGTTCATGTTTCCGTCCATGGGGCAGTAGTCAACAGCCTGGCTCTCAGGGAGTTGGGTTTCACCAAAAAAACGCCCGACCCTCCCGGGGGAGTCATCGCTCGGGACAATAAGGGAGAGCCAAATGGTATTTTGAGTGAATCCGCTTTTATGGGGCCTTTATTCTTCCAGAGCCCATCCATTTATTCCAAGATGATGTCCGAATATGACGGGGCAGGGAGAATAGAAATGATTTCCCGTTGCGCGGCCCGTTTCCTGAAACTGGGCATCGTCGGCGCCCATGACCCGTTCGTGGACCCACTGACCCTTGGCACCTACCAGGAAGCCGAGGATGCCGGACGTTTCCCCTTTCGCCTTTATGCTTACATTCTTAACCAATGGGCCGATCCCCTGATGGCTGCGGGGGTAAAACGAGGGTTCGGATCGGAATGGGTAAAAATCGGAGCCATCAAAATCTTCCTCGATGGAGGAATGAGCAGCCGGACAGCAGCTGTTACCAAACCCTATGCCAGCCCTCCAGGTGCGGGCAAAGGAATTCTCAACTACGACCAGAAAGGAATTAACCGGGAAATTGAAAAATTCGACCGGGCCGGGTACCAGATTTCGGTCCACGCCCAGGGGGACCGGGCTTTAGAGATGCTGCTCAAAGCATTCGGGCGGGTAATGGACAGAGAAAATCCCCTGCGCCACCATATTGTCCACGCCGGCAACCTCACCCCGGAGCAGATCGACCGGGTAAAAGAGTTGGGGCTATATATTACCAGCCAGCCTAATTTCTTCTCACTCCTCGGCGACGGGTTTATGGAAGCCTACGGCCCGGAGCGCTCTCAGAAGCTATACCGCTTTAAAACCATTCTCAAGCGGGGAATCAAATTGGGCTTCTCCTCCGATTGCCCGGTGGCTGAACCCAACCCCTTGATCGGAATTCGCGACTCCATCTGCCGGAGGACACCGAGCGGAAAAGAATTCGGGCCAGCGGAATGTGTAACGGCTGAACAGGCTTTGGCTTTGTACACCCGTGAAGCGGCTTATTTTTCCTTCGAGGAGGAGGAGCGGGGGACTTTGCAGGCGGGCAAAGTCGCCGACCTGATAGCGCTCGACAAAAATCCCCTGCATGTTCCCCCGCAGGAGATTTCCGACTGCCAGGTGAAAATGACCGTGGTCGGAGGAAAGATTGTTTATGATGGCCGATAAGGAAAAGTTCTTTGTTCCGGTCATTTTCGCCGACCGCTTCTTCATGTCGGCAAATGCCCTGGCAGACATAACCTTGCAGGGCGGGTATGCCTGGGCGGACGCTAAAGATCATTTTGACCTGGCGGAGAAGTTGACGGGTTCACCGTTCGTCCGGGTCATCGTGTCCGAGTATATCAAGATCAACTCCCTGATCCTCGAGCAGGCTCCGGGTTTAAAAGGCGTGATCGCCTACGGTGCAGGATACGACCATATTGATGTTGATTTTTTTACCAGCCGGGAAATCTTTGTCTGCAACTGCCGGGGAGAAAATGCCCAGGCAGTGGCCGAGCTAACCTTTGCCCTTCTTCTTTCCCTGATGAGAAGAATCCATCTTGCGGATCATTTCATCAGAGAGAACGCCTGGAAGCGGACCGATAGCGCGGCCCTTCCTGAGTGGATTATGGGCAGAGAACTTTGGGGAAAAACCCTCGGGATCATCGGCCTGGGACAGATTGGGTCGCGAGTGGCCCGCATCGCCCGCGGCTTTGATATGAGGATTTTGTCTTATGATCCCTTTGCCCAGATTAAAGAGGGGCTGGGGGTTGAAAGCGCGGCCCTTGAAGATATCCTTTCCAATGCGGATATTATTTCGTTGCACGTCCCCCTGACAGCGGAAACAGAGAAGATGGTCAATGCTCGAGCCCTAAGTTTGCTGAAACCGAAAGCGGTGTTGGTAAATACTTCCCGCGGGAAAATCATAGACGAACCGGCCCTGATAAAAGCGCTGGAACAGGGGCGAATAGGCGGGGCAGCATTGGACGTCTTCTCTAAGGAGCCGATTCCAAGCGGTCATCCCTTTTTTCGAATGAAGAATGTTGTGCTTTCACCCCACATGGGCGCGCTGACCCAGGAGGCCGGTGAGCGGCTCTCTGATGCGGTAGTAAGGCAGGTCCGGGATATTATGAACGGCCGGAGGCCGGAGTGCCTTATTAAAATAAGTGAAGCAATCAGCAGTCAGTAATCAGCTACCGCATAATGGCTGAATTCTAAAAAACCATTTTCGACTTTCCCAGCGTTCTTAGCGGTATAAACGAACTTAATGCGCATCCTGGCTCTCAAAGCTAAGGGTTATGTCCTCCCGGCCATCCATGATTCCATGGTCAGGGCTTTCCAATCAAGAGGTATTGAAGTCCTTGACCTTCCCCTTCCTCAAAATCATCAGCAATATAAAACCCTGAGAGAGATCAGCCGAAGCGGATATGATGCCGTCTTTACTCTTGACCCCGGAGCAAAGACCGACTTCACATTAAATATTAAAGAATTGCAATTATCTATTAAAATTCCTTGGATAATTTGGTTTGTTGATGATCCTGAAGGGTACGGCTTCCCGGATGATTTTGATCCCGATTGGACTCTGGCCTTCTGCTGGGATGGGGAGATCAGCCAGGGGAAATTTCCATGGAAGGGAAGGATGCTTGCTCATCTTCCTCTGGCAGCAGACCCATCGGTATTCTGGCCGGAGCGGGCGAATTCCGACCTTCTTTACCCGGGGGGTGTTTTTGTTGGTTCCACTGCTCATTCCAATGTCTTTTTTTCAGAGGTTTTTAGGAATACACCGGGGCTGGGAGAAGATGTTTTGGCTGTCTGGCGTTCCTACCAAAAAGATTTTAGCCAGCCGCTCCATAACCTGGCCTGGATGGCTCTTGCCCCAAAAATCAACCATGAGTTTGATTCCATCCGGACAGAGCCTTTATCTCGACTTTGGGTCAAAGTATCAGTTTATTATGTCGGGATGATAAAGCGGAAGGAAATCGTTACAAAAGTTATAAAATTAGGAGGCGGGGTATTCGGGGATGGGGGGTGGACTAACTTGGTGGATAAAGGGGTTTATCTGGGCCGGGTTTTTTATGGAGATGAACTCAGGAAGGTTTATGGCGGCAGCGCCTTTACCCTGGACGTTCGCCAACCCCAGAGCCGGAGCGGTCTTACCCAGCGGGTATTCGATGCCAGCGCCTGCGGATGTCCGGTTCTTAGTGAATGCTCCCCGGAGCTTGAAGATTTATTCGCCCCTGAAGAGGAGATTATGAGTTTTCGAAATCTGGAAGAAGCCCTGGAGATGAAAAAACTTTATCTCCAGGACTCTACAGGCGCTCAGAAGAAAGGAGAAAAGGCCCGGCAAAAAGTTTTGGCTAAACACACCTACCGGCATCGCGTTGAGGAAATCATAAAGGCTCTTCATAAATTCTTTTAAAATCTGTCCTAATCGTCTTTCCATAATTCCTCCGTCCCCTAAGTCGTTGCCACTTGCTCACCCCATCCCTCTTCCCGCGTTCATGCCCTCCCGCTGGATTACGACACAGTCCCGTCCGAAAGGGGGGACGTTCGCGCAGAAAATGCATAGAAGAATGAGAAAGAGTACTCTCTCAGTTATGGGAGATTTTAAGACCCAGACCAGATTTTTAAGGCCTAAAATCGGATTGAAATGGATTAGATCTTTAAGAAACAATGATCAGAGGTTCTGGCAAATCTCAAAATCTTTCGCTCAACCGTCATTCCGGGCAAGCGCAGCGCGACCCGGAATCCAGATTCTTCATGCTGCCCTGGCTTCCCGCTGAAGTTTATCCTGGCCAAAGCGGGGGCGGGAATAACAGACGGCGTTTAGGACTTTTGCCAGAGCCTCATAATATAAATCATAACTGAGGGATTACGAGAAAGAAGGAAACTACATTTAAAAAGACGCAAAGCACGATCTGCACGAATGTCCCCCTTTATGTCCCTGCCATTCAATTTTGATGAACTCGTAAAAAGTACGAAAGCCCCCTTTCCCCGTCATTCCGGCGAACCCCGGATCGTGTCCGGGGCAGGCGCCGGAATCCAGTTATTTCAAAGAGTTATCAAACCTCTGGACTCCGGTTTTCACCTGTCTGCCAGGCACAGGCAGGCCGGAGTGACGACTTTTTGCGAGGCCATTCAATTTTATTCAAGGCGAATAGGTTTGAAATAATTTTTGGGAAATAAATTTCCCAAAGCTAAAGATTCGAACAACAAGGACAGCGGCCAGTAAGCGAGGAATAAAGAGCCAGAAAAAATTCAGCCCCAGGGCCATGAAGAGGATGGGATCTTCGATGAAGGAGTGATTGATACCGATGGAAAGATGCAGTTTTTCGACCTCTTCCTTGGCCAAATGCCCCCCTTTGATTTCTTCTACGATCACTGCCGCTCCGTAAATAAGTCCAAAAAAAGCGCCGGTGATCCAGAGAATTCCCGTTCCCTGGCTAAGACCAAAGAGCCGCAGGAAGGGCGAAAAAATTTTAACCACCTGCCGGATCCAGCCCAGAACTTTGAGAATTTCCAGGAAGACCAAAATGCTCAGGATGATTCCGAATATTTTCAGGGTCAGGTAAAGGTTCGAAAGAAACCAGTTCCGGAGAAAGACCCAGAAGGGAAGGGAAAAAGTCGCCGTGTTCCCCGGCGTATAGGGGGCGGGGGAAGTGGGATCGAGAAAAAAGGCCACAACCATTACTGTAATGACGGCAGCTCCGGTGCGGAAAAGGATAGCCTTGAGGGGATGTAATCCGGATTTTCCCTGAATCATTCCCTCCTGGATCAGGCTGTGACAGATCATCATGAAGATGGCCATCAGAGTCATCTGATCTTTGGTAAAAGGCAGAACAACCATGGCCCCGATGCCTCCGTAGATTCCGGAGATGATTCCAACCAGAAGCGGCAAAGCGGCCAGGGGCGGGAGGCTGATCCAGCTCATCAAAGGCTGGAATAGAAAATCGATCTTGTATATCCATTCGCTCCATTCCAGGAGGGCGGTCAAAAAAGATACGGGCAGAAGAATCTTTAAAACCCAGAGGAAACTTCCCCATCCTTTCTTTACACCTAAAAGAAAGCCCTTATTGACTTGTTCATAGTAATTATTTGCCGGTCGTTTAATTTCCATAATTCCTTAATCAAGAAAAAAATAATCTATCAAAATTACATGCGCCTTACCACTTTATTTTCCCGGGCAGGCAAACTTTCGTCGTAACCCTTCAGTCACGAGTGGCTATGACAGGAATATCGGAGGAACTAACCCTGGCAAAGATTCTGTTTTGGCCGGGGGGCCAGGCCGGTACGCGCCGGAAGCATCGGCTGGGATAACACTGTTCATGATGTACTCACTAAACCTCCGCCGGAGGAGGCGGAAGGCGTCAGCCCCGCCCCATCCACGGAGAAATCAGCGCCTCATGCGGACTGGACTGCCCCCCCGGCCATGGGCGCCCTTGGCCTTTACGCCGAACCTTTCCTCATCCGACCTTGGCCACCCACCTGTGACTGAAGGGTTACCTTTCGTCGGCATATAAACCTTGACTGATGTGGTCCACTCCTATATAAAAGATTCTTGAAACAAAATAAGAAGGAGGAGAAAAGAATGGCAATTATGCAGATTATCGTTATGCCCAGAGTAAGCGAAGGGACAAGCGTCAGCGTCTATGTTGCCGAGATCCATAAATACCTGAAGACCCAGAAGTTGCCCCACCAGTTGCATGATATGGGAACGCTTGTGGAAGGAAAAACAAGCGAGCTCTGGGCGCTGGCCAAAAAGCTCCATGAGATCCCGTTTAAGAAAGGAATTAAACGAGTTTACACCATAACCCATATTGATGACCGGCGGGATAAAAAAGTCTCTCTGGGCGAGAAAGTAAAATCCGTGCAGGAGAAGATGAGACGCCCGTAATTCATTTGGCTCTTTTGAAAAAAAGAAATCTAAAATCCCTTATGTCAATTAAAGTAAAAACGACTTGGCCCAACTGAAAAAGTCAGATAAAGTCTTAAGCGAAGATTTCACCTACCAGGCATTTTTACAAAAATATCCGCTTGTGGACTTCTGGAAGAAGTCAATATTACCCTTGATAGTGTTTGTATGGTCAAATCCTGACTTTCACATGTAAATTGATTAAGGACTCCTTGACCAATTGGCTGTCGGAGAAATAGGAAGTACCAACACACTTATTTTTACGTCTTTCCTGGGTAATCTTCCTCACGATTTTAGAAAAGCCTCAGGATGACCTACCTCTTCGGGCGGAATCTTCGCTGATCACCTCCATGGTGAGAACAAACCAGCCCAAATTTTCCTCGTGAGTCACCAAGATCGATATGGAGGATTCCAAGTAGGTCGGCCAAGCCAAGTTCTTGAATCCTACCCTCCATTCCTGAGTAAGGTGAAGTTTCTTGATCTGAAGTTATTCCAGATTGTAATGCAGCTTCAAAGCCTGGTTGACCTCTCCCATGATTTGCGCTGGGAGTTGGCCCAACTTTTTGCTTAGGCGCATTTTATCTACCGCCCGAGTTTGGTTAACCATGATTTTGGAGCGAGTCTTGAGCCCAGTCGTTCCGGCAGGGATTTCAATCTAGAAAGAATAGACGCGGGTCACATTTGAAGTTATGGGGGAGATGGAGATAATGGGAGAGTGGGTATTATTGATGTCATTGGAAACTACAACTGCTGGCCGGCTCTTTTTTACTTCCACCCCAACGGTGGGATCAAAGTTGACCAGAAAGACATCACCCCGCCTAATCGAGACCATCGTTGATAGTCCCTTCGAGATCTTTGTTGATCCGTCGAACTTCCGCCGCCGCTTCTTCATATTCAGCAGCGAGCTTTTGCGCTTCTTGCTCCTTGAGACGTTTTTTTACAGCCTCCGCTATAAACTGGCTTCTTTTTCTGGGGGGGAGCTTTTGGGAGAGTTCTTGGACAATTCTCTTGGGAAGGCTGATATTTATGCGAACAAAATCCATTGGGCCACCTCAGTGTGCATTTTGATTGTATTTTAGCTTATCATACTATGATTGTCAAATAGGCCATTTGCTGGCCAGGAGGTAGTCAATATTACACTTGACAGGGTCTGTAAGGTCAAATCCTGCCTTTCACATATTTAAATTGATTAAAACCTCCTTGAGGAAGAAGGCGGCTCGGGCGTAGATTCCAGGGGCCTCGCTCTCCCGGGGACCGGCCACATTTAGAGTGCGGACATGATTTTTTCGGATCCACTCCTTAACGCTTAAGACATCTCCCCCTTGGGATAGGTCCAACAGAAAATAGGGCTTACGATGTTTCCGGGCCAGTTTCAGGGTGAGGAGAGTTCCTCCGACTGGGGAGCCCCAGGTCAAGATGAGCGTCCCATCAGAATCTTCAACATTCATCTCCGTCCGCACCGGGTATTCAGGGGATGATGTCTCTTCCATGGGGTAACGGGTGGAGATGATCCCATCCTCCGCTCTCCGTCCCTTCGGACACCAACCGCCGCATGGAATACCTAATTCCAGAGCTACATCCAATGCGGCCCGATCCACCCCCGTCTGCCCACCGGAAATAATTTTTTCCACCATACTTATAATTCAAAAAACTTGTTTGCCACAGAGAGCACAGAGAACACAGAGTTGAAGCGTAAGGCGTAAGGACATTCTTATCTTTAGGCAATTATTGCATGTAATGTTTTTCTCTGTGCCCTCTGTGGCCAGAATTATTTTATATTTAACGGAACGCCGAGCAAGGACCACCAGGGCAGGGCGACGAAGAGGATGACCAAGGATGTAAGAACGAGAAGCCCCAGCCCCACCTTTAAAACATCTCTTCCTCCGATTAACCCGGTCTCATAGGCTAAAATGTTGGTTGCGGTTTGGACCGGATATAAAATTACGGCATCCACCACAATCGAAACAATCAAACCGAAAACGATAGGGTTCATCTTGAGGGCCATGGCCAGGGTGGTGGTAATGGGGATAAGCAGCGCAATACAGGCCGACATATTGGCTATTCCCAGGTGGACAATAGAGACCATCAGGATGAGCATGAGAATAACGACTTGATCTAAACCTTGAAGTAAGATGATGGAATGAGCGAGGGATTGGGCGAACCAGGCAGCGGCGCCAGTAGTAATAAGGGCCTGAGCCAAAGAAAGGGAGGCCCCGAGCACAAAAAAGGTGGACCCGGGAATGGTCTTTTCCAATTCTTTCCAGGAAAGGACGCCTATGCCGGGAGTGGCAAGAAGCGCTGCGGCGATCAGCGCCGGAATCGCCGGATGCCAACCATGCCAGAAGTCAATAATCCAAAGGAAAGAGGTGAGGGCCAGAACCGCAATAACCCGTTTTTCCTCTGAAGTCAATGGAAGGGTTTTTTTCAATTCCTTCTGTTCAAAAGACCTCTGGGGGGAAGGGTTAACCCAGTAGGTCCACAACCCTCCCAGGAGCAGGAGAACATAATAGGGAAGGCTCATCAGAAAAAACCAGCGCCACCAGGAGAGACCACCGACCAGAGTCGAGGTGGTCATGGGGGCCAGACCACCCGTCATGAAGGCCGAGGAAGCGAAAGGGTTAAGCAAACCCAGAGTAAGGACGATCGATTTTACCAGCCCATCTTCCCGGGGGAGATTCATCTGTCTGAAGGTCTCCTGATAAGCCGGGAGGAGGATGGCATTCCGGGTGATGGCCGAAGAAAGAATTAGGGCCAAAGGAGGAAGCGAGAGAAGGCAGTTGGCGAAAAGTCGTTTACTGCTGCCGCCGGCCCCGCGGAGAAAAACTTTAGCCGCCCGCAGGGCCAAGCCGCTTTTTACGATAGCTCCGCCCATGGCCATGACGCCCACGAGAAAATAAAGAATGGGAGAGCGAAAACCATGAAAAAGGTCATTCGCCGAAGGCACGCTTTTGGTGACTCCCAGGAGAATAAGGACAAGAAGAGAACTGATTCCCACGGGGAGAGCTTCCGTAGCCCAGAGGACGATGGCTAACAGGACAACAGCGATGACTCTTTGGCCCTGAGGGGAAAGGCCTGCAAAAGGAGGCAGAAGATTAAACAAAAGAAAAATGGCGAAAGCCGATATTATTTTAAAAATTGGATTCACAGATGATTCCATTTTGGAAGAATATCTTCTCCTATCATATTTTGAAAATTTCCTCAAAGGTTTTAAATTGAAATGTGGAATGCGCTATCTTAATTTCCCTTGATTTGTCGCTTAATTTTGAGGATAATTGGCTAATGATTTACAACCCGCCATCTGAAATGAAATCCGAAATCCGAAATTTTAAAACCTGAGGAGGTTTGGAGGATGGTTATTCCTTTAACCCCGGTTCGTTTTTTCGAATACGTCGAGAAGATCTTTACCGCTAAAGAAGGGGTGGTTTGCGAAGAGAAAAGATTTACCTATGGGGAGTTTTGCCGCCGGGTGCGGAAAATGAGCAATGCTCTGGCCAAAATCGGCGTGCAAAAGGGTGATCGGGTTGCCTACCTTGGGTATAACTGCCATCGACTCCTCGAATTATTTTATGCGCCGGTCATCAACGGCTCAATACTCGAGCCATTGAACATTCGCTTAGCGGCCAAAGACTTTGAATACATTATTAACGAATCAACTCCGGCGACTCTTTTTTTAGACAAAGACTTCATTCCCGTAATCCAGTCGATTCGGGAGAAGATTCCTTTTATCAAACATTACATCATTTTGGAGAAGGAGAGCGGCCTTCCCGAATGGATTACTGGAAGTTACGAAGAAATGATTGAAAGAGCTTCGGACGGGCGGTCTTACCCTCTGGGCTTCTATCCTTTTGAGGAAGATGACACGGCGGAGATATTTTACACCAGCGGGACAACCGGAAAACCCAAAGGAGTCATGCTGACTCACCGGAATCTTTTTTTGCATGCCCTTTGCGCCATGTCCGTGATGACAGTGCGGGAAACAGATGTGCAAATTCACCTGATCCCGCTATTCCATGTAAACGGCTGGGGTACGCCGCATTATCTTCTGGCCAAAGGGGGGAAGCATGTGCTGGTCAAGAAGTTTGATCCGGTAAAGACCCTGGAGCTAATGGAAAAAGAGAGGGTTAACCGTTCGTATGTGATTCCCACCATGGTGAATGCCCTGCTGGCCGTTCCCAATTTTAAATCATTTGATCTATCGAGCGTGAAGGAAATCCTGATTGGGGGAGCGCCGCCTCCCCGGGGAATGGCCGCGCGTGTGGAGGAAGCGTTTGGGTGCATCGCCCATACGGGCTTTGGGATGACCGAGACCTGCCCCCTGATTGCACTTCCCGAATTGTCGGAAGATTTGGATGCGGAGGAGTATCGACGCCGGCGACATGATACCTGGGGCCGGCCTTTGCCGGGAGTGGAGTTTTGCCTGGTGGATGCGGAGGGAAGGGATCTTCCCTGGGACGGGAAAAGTGTCGGGGAGCTTCTGGTTCGCGGCGACATGGTGATGAAGGGGTATTACAACCAGTTAGAAGAGACAGCCAAAACCCTGGAAGGAGGCTGGTACCATACCGGCGATCTCTGCGCCCTGGAGCCGGACGGGCAGTTGATTGTCAAAGATCGGAAGAAAGACATTATCATAAGCGGAGGGGAAAACATCTCTTCCCTGGAAATAGAACAGGTTCTCTACGGACATCCGGCCATTTTGGAGTGTGCCGTAATTGGGAAGAATGATGAGAAGTGGGGGGAGATTCCCCTGGCCCTCGTGGTATTACGGGAGGGCTATCAGGTTATATCCGAAGAAATCATCCAGTATGCCCGGGCAAACATGGCCCACTTCAAAGCGCCGCGGGAAGTTCGAGTTCTTTCCGAATTCCCCAAAGGAGGAACGGGAAAAATATTAAAATCAGTTCTTAGAGAAAGATATAGAAGTATATAATAAAATTAGATATTCAAAATCAAAAAATCGAAACAAATTAACGTTTTGATCGGCCTCAGGCGGACCAGAAATCCCTCCTGACCTCCCCTGCCTACCGCAGGCAGGCTTTTGCAAAGAGAGGAATTGGGATTCGATAAAAGATTCAGCCTTTTCCCCCTTTAAAAAAGGGGGATGAATGGGGATTTGACAGCTTTTCAAATGGCTAAACTGTTACAATAAATCTAAAATTCAAAATCCAAATTCCGCAATTCGCATTCCGAAATCTGCAATTTAGACAGGGAGATTGATTTGCAAAAGACCATCGTAGACGTATTAGAGGAAAGAGGTTTCATCGAACAAATCACCGACACGGGCCTGAGGGAGGCTGCGGCCACCGAGACCTTGAAATGCTACGTGGGCTTCGATCCCACGGCCCGGTCCCTTCACCTGGGGCATATGATCCCGGTGATGGGTCTGGCTCACTTCCAAAGGTTGGGCCACGTCCCCGTCGTTCTCATCGGCGGGGGAACCGGGATGATCGGTGACCCCAGTGGCAGGACCGTAGAGCGCCAGCTCCTTTCCACGGAAGATGTGATGGAGAATTCCCGGAGATTGCAGGTCCAATTGTCCAAATTCTTCAGCTTCGAAGGCCCTCACGGGGCTCTCATGCTCAATAACGCCGATTGGCTGTTGCCTCTCAAGCTCGTCGATTTTTTGCGGGATATTGGCAAGCATTTTTCGATCAATGCCATGGTTGCCAAAGAGTCCGTGCGCTGGCGCCTGGAAGAGCGCGGCCAGGGAATTTCCTTCACCGAATTTACTTACATGCTTCTCCAGGCCTATGATTTTTTCCACCTTTACGATCACCAGGGCTGCTCGATTCAGGCAGGGGGAAAAGATCAATGGGGAAATATTACCGCGGGAATTGACCTTATCCGGCGGATGAGGGGAGGAAGCGCTCACGGAATTACGTTCCCGCTGCTCACTACAGCCTCGGGGGTTAAGATCGGCAAGACGGAAGGGGCTCACGGCAGCGAAATGATCTGGCTGGATCCGGAAATGACCACTCCTTACCGCATGTACCAGTACTGGGTCAACACGGATGACCGTGATGTAATCAAGTTCCTTAAGCTGTTCACCTTCCTCGACTTAGATGAAATCAGCAAACTGGAAGAGACCCTGAAGGCAGATCCAGGAAAACGGGAGCCCCATCGCGCTTTGGCCTTCGACTTTACCAGAATGGTCCACGGAGAAAAGACGGCTCAGGCCGTGCGTGAAGCATCGGAAATTCTTTTCGGCAGCGAGGTGCGGGAGGTTTCCCAGGAAGTTTTTGATGCGCTATCTGCGGAGGTCCCGGCGACAAAGATATCAAAAGAGCGTTTGCGTGAAGGGGTCTCCCCTGTGGATATTCTCGTCGAAGCTAAACTGGCCAAATCAAAACGGGCGGCTCGCGATCTGATCGGCCAGGGAGGGGCTTATGTAAATAATGCTCCCTGGCTGGAAGAAGAGGCGGAATTGGGGCTAAATCAGGTCCTCTCCGGCCGGGCCATTCTCTTGCGCAGCGGGAAAAAGAATTATCATCTGCTGATGGTTGAATGAAGGGCGGGTGTTAAAAAAATAGCAAAAATGAATATTGATGGTTTCGTAAAAAGTCGTCACTCCGGCCTGCCTGTGCCTGGCAGACAGGTGAAAACCGGAGTCCAGAGAATTGACAACTATTTAAAAAGACTGGATTCCGGCTTTCGCCGGAATGACGGAAAGCAGCATTTAAATCTTTTTTACGAGATCGTCAATATTTGATTGACAAAATAAGCAGGATATGAAAAAAAAGGAAAGGAAGAGACAACCCAAGGGATACAAGATGTTTTTCAACCAACCACTTTACCCATAGGCTGAAGAAGGGGTTTCGTTCATGATTTCTAAAGGCCACTATGGGGTCCAAAAGGCATTCATGCCGGTTAACCTGTCCATTAATAAAATCCAACTCTTCTTAGCTTTTCGGGAAAGGGATTTCTCATCCTGGGAGCAAAAATATTTTATTCTCATGCCATAAGGAGGAAAATTATGTTTAACAATCTAAACATCAGGCAAGGGCGCAATTTGATGGGTCATTATAAAATTTGGTTAATCCTAACCATTGTTCTCGGGGTTGCTTTGAGCATTGCCGCCTGCGAAATGCTTGGACCAAAGGTTAAAACAGAAACTCCTCCAGCGCAACCAACAGCAGCGCCGGCTCCTCCCAAATTAGAGGCGCCGGCCACTCCTTCTCCTTCTCCTGCTCCTGCTGTTTCTCCCCGCCCAGAAGCCAAACCGCCGGTCACTCCTTCTCCTGCTCCTTCTCCTGCTCCTGCTCCTGCTGTTTCTCCCCGCCCAGAAGCCAAACCGCCGGTCGCCTTAACCCCGCCGCCCCCCGAAATACAAAAAGAGGAAACAAAACCTGCTCCCCTTCCGGCGCCAGCACAAATTTTCGTGATCACCTTAAAGAATGCCAACGTGAGAACAGAAGCAGACCCGAAGGGCAAGATAATCACTACCCTAAAGAAAGGAACGAAGGTTGAAAAGATCGGCCAAACCAGCAACTGGGTTAATGTAAAACTTCCTTCCGGAGAGACTGGCTATATATTTCATGAGTTAGTGAAAGAACTGGAGTAACCTGAGGAAGATTGAAGTTGCCAGTAGTTTAATTCTGAATACCCCCCGGTTAAGCGCCAACTCTCAACTAAACCCTGCCTCTTTAATAAAAAATTGAAAATGCCAGAAAAGGCGGATATGATATGCCCAGCCGCAATGGGAAAGGAGCCTGAGAAATGAATAAAGTCATCATCACCGTTGCCGTAACGGGTTCCATGCCCACCCGGGAGCAGAATCCCAATTTACCCATTACTCCCGAGGAAATCGCCAACGCCGCTTACGAATGCTATAACGAAGGAGCGGCCATAGTCCACATCCATGTGCGGGACCCCAAGACAGGAAAACGCTCCATGGCTTTTGAACACTATGCCGAGGCGGTGGAGCGGCTGCGGACTAATTGCAACATGATTATAAACTTGACCACAGGCCCGGGGGGGCAATTAACCGTAGGCCCGGATAACCAACCCCGGCTGGAACAATCCTTCATGTCCAGCCCGGAGAAGCGGGTCGAACATGTCCTTTTGCTTAAACCCGAAATGTGTTCCCTGGATGTCGGCAGTTCCAACGCCGGCTTTGGAGTGTTTGTGAATGCCGAGGTAGTGATTGATAAGATGGCCGAACTGATCAAGCAAAGCGGCGTCAAGCCTGAAGTGGAAATTTTCGACATCGGGCATATCCAGATTGCCAACCGCTTGATGAAGTTAGGACTTCTTGGAAAAAACGCCCATTTCCAGCTGTGCATGGGCACGAGGATGGGGGTGCCGGCAACGGCCAAAGACGCCGTGCATCTTTCCGAAAGCCTTCCTCCCGGAGTTACCTGGTCCATCTTCGGAGTTGGGGCCTCGCAGATTCCTATGGTGGCCATGGGGGTATTGCTTGGCGGCCATGTCCGCGCGGGATTCGAAGATAACCTGTATATCAGAAAAGGTCAGTTAGCCAAGAGCAACGCAGAGTTAGTTGCGCGCACGGCAGACATAATCAGGAGCCTGAATAAAGAAGTTGCCTCTGTCGAAGAAGCCAGAAAGATACTTTCTTTGGTTTAAGCCAATGGCCTTATTAAATCTTACACTCTCCTGTCAGGGGAAGAGTTATGGATCATAATGTTCTGGATCTTTTAATTAGAGTCTGTTTATAAACTGCCGATTTTTTGAAAGAGCCAGCGTGTCGAATTGGTCGGCTCAGATAAGTTAACAATATTTTATATCCAAGAACGGCTTCAATGAGTCCCGAGGCGAAAAATGCTCGGATCTGGACGCACCTCTACTTTCGGCTTCTCTATTCGTCACATTCTGAGTAAAATTATTGAGGCTGAGGCATT
>Ga0194110_10000681_pt1 | contig 44189 bp, 40 predicted proteins | sample TA2Kig1200mmetaG_FD_146192 | JGI IMG/M metagenome (GOLD analysis project Ga0194110, IMG submission 146192) | Freshwater microbial communities from Lake Tanganyika, Tanzania - TA2015032 Kigoma Deep Cast 1200m | ecosystem: Environmental > Aquatic > Freshwater > Lake | place: Tanzania: Lake...
TGTTTGGCTTGATCGCCGCACGCCACTGCTCAAGATTGTCTGGGTCTTCGACGAAACTTACGTCAATTCCCATTTTTGGCAGCGTGTAGTGAAACAAGTTGTAGGTGCCGCCGTACAAACTTGGTGAAGCAACGATGTGAGCACCCGCTTCGGCGAGCGTCAAAATCGCCAACAACTCTGCTGATTGACCAGAACTAACTGCAAGTGCACCAGGCAAACCAACTGCAGTTGTGACGCCACCCTCGAGTGACGACAGACGTGCCTCAAGCACACCTTGAGTCGGGTTCATGATGCGGGTGTAGATGTTTCCGATCTCGGCGAGCGCAAACAAATTTTGTGCATGCTGTGCATCGCGAAACACATAACTTGTTGTGCGATAGACCGGCACCGCGCGTGCGCCAGTTGCCGAATCTGGTTCTTGACCAGCGTGAATTTGACGAGTTTCAAAACCCCAATTTGCGTTTGTCATAGGCACCGCAAACTATCAGGCTAATCCCGACTAAACAACTCGGGTTTCAATAATTCTCGATTTTTGCTGGAAACCCAGACTCAGCCGCCTGAAATTTCGGAAACCTTCTTTTTGCCCTTTGAAATCCACGGCATCATCGACCGCAAGTGCGAGCCAACTTTTTCAATTGGATGATTCTTGCCCGCGTTGCGAAGCTCAGAGAATCGCTTGCGTCCCGAGTCGCTTTCGGCAATCCACTCTTCGGCGAACTTGCCCGTCTGAATTTCTTCGAGAATCACTTTCATCCGCTTCTTCGTATCAGCGTCGATGATTCGCGGTCCGCGAGTTACATCGCCATACTCGGCAGTGTCTGAAATCGAATATCGCATGCCTGCGATGCCCTCTTCATACATCAAGTCGACGATCAGCTTCACCTCGTGCAGACACTCGAAATATGCCATTTCGGGTGCATAACCCGCCTCGACGAGCGTCTCGAAACCGGCCATTACGAGTGAAGTGACGCCTCCACACAACACAACTTGTTCACCGAACAAGTCGGTTTCAGTTTCTTCCGGAAATGAAGTTTCGATTACACCAGCACGAGCGCCACCGATCGCCTCGGCATACGACAGAGCCAATGCTTTCGCCTTGCCCGTCGCGTCTTGATGCACGGCGATCAGTGCCGGCACCCCGCCTCCTTCGGTGAATGTGCGTCGCACCAAATGACCCGGGCCCTTTGGCGCGATCATGATCACATCCACGCCCTTCGGGGGTGCGATTCGCTCGAATCGAATATTGAACCCGTGCGCAAACGCCAACGCTTTGCCATCAGCGAGATTGGCCTTGATGTGCTCGTCATAAATCTTTTTCTGTTCGGTGTCGGGCGCGAGAATCATGATCACGTCGGCCCACTTCGTGGCCTCGGCGATAGACAAAACTTTTAATCCGGCTGCGGTCGCCTTGGCCGCCGAAGACGAACCCTCGCGCAAACCGACGACGACATCGACCCCAGACTCTTTGAGGTTCAACGCGTGCGCGTGACCTTGCGAGCCGTAACCGATGATCGCCACCTTCTTCGAGCGGATAATCGACGGGTCAGCGTCTTTCTCGTAGTAAACATTCGCAGCCATTAACTTGCCTTTCCTTTTGTGTTTACCGCACGAACTTTTGCCGTGCGATCTAGTTTCGGCAACGCCACTCGACCCGTGCGTTGAGACTCGACGATGCCATATTGGCGCAACAACTCTGAGAAGTCGTTCAATTTTTCGGGGCTGCCGTCGAGGCTCACGCTCAGCGCCTCGGGCCCGACACCCAGAATTTTGCCCTCGAAAATGTTCACCAATTCGACGACTTGCCCGCGCTGTTCGGGGGTTGCACGAACGGTGGCGACCATCAATTCGCGCTCAACCGAGTTGCGCGGATCGAGTTCGAAAATGCGCACGACATCGACCAACTTGAACAATTGCTTGACCATCTGCTCGAGAGTCGCGCTCTCGAGATCGACGACGATCGTGATGCGACTGTAATCTTCTTGCTCTGTCGGCGCCACGGCGAGCGAAAAAATGTTGTAGCCACGACGCGCGAATAGCGAGGCGACGCGCGCCAAGACACCCGGCCGGTTTTGCACCAGCACCGAGAGCACGTGGTGGTTGGACGCGCTTCCGAAAGGATTAGATGTCGTCATCGCAGCAACTCGCGTCGCGACTCTTGCGATGGTTGCAGCATGATTTCGTCGTTGCTTCGACCCGCCGCCACCATCGGAAACACCTGCTCGGTCGGCGCGATTCTGAACTCGACAACCACCGGACGGTCGTTGATGCTGTTCGCCTTGTCGATCGCCGACTCGACTTCTTCGGGCGACTCGCAACGAATGCCGACACAGCCCATCGCCTCAGACCATTTCACATAATCGGGCACCGACTCTGAGAAGTGCACTTGGCTATAGCGATTGTCGTAGAACATTTCTTGCCATTGACGCACCATGCCCAAGTTCGAGTTGTTCAAAATGCCGACCTTGATCGGTATCTGCTCGACCGCGGCGGTCACAAGTTCTTGGGCCGTCATCTGGAAGCAACCGTCGCCGTCGATCGCCCAGACAGTTTTGTCGGGGCGCCCGACTTTGGCGCCGATCGCCGCGGGCACCGAGAAGCCCATCGTGCCGAGACCACCCGAGTTGACCCAGGTATACGGCTCGTTGAAATGCCAGAACTGGCTCGACCACATCTGGTGCTGGCCCACGCCCGATACCAAAATCGTGCCTTCGGGTGAGGCGTCGCGAAGTTTCTCGAGACAATATTGCGGCTTCAAAGCTTCGCCTGGCTGGCTCTGCTCGTAGGCAAGCGGGAAGTTTTCTTTCCAGCCGTTCACGCGACTGCGCCATGCAGAAATGTCCGCTTGTTTCGTGCCGCCAACCATCAGATCGCGCAAGGCGACGATCATTTCTTCGATCACCAATCGGCAGTCTCCGACGATCGGCACATCGGGCTTGCGCACCTTGCCCTGCTCGGCGGGATCAATGTCTACGTGGATGATTTTCGCGTCGGGGGCAAATGTCGAAACCTTGCCCGTCACTCGGTCGTCGAAACGCGAGCCAAGTGCGATCAACAAATCGGCACGCTGCATCGCGGTAACTGCGGTTGCAGTGCCGTGCATGCCAGGCATGCCCAAACACAGCGGATGATTGTCGGGAAACGCGCCGCGCGCCATCAGCGTCGTCACGACCGGAATGTTCATCAACTCGGCGAGTTCGCGCAAAGCCGCCGCGGCGCGGGCCTTGAGCACGCCACCACCCACATAAAGAATCGGTTGCTTTGAAGCGAGAATCAATTTCGCCGCTTCTTTGATCATCCGCGGATGACCCTTGGTCGTCGGCTTGTAACCAGGCAAACTGTCGATCACTTCATCGTCAGTTGGCCAGTGCCACGTCATCGTGTTTTGCAAGACATCTTTCGGCACATCGATCAACACCGGGCCCGGTCGACCGGTCGTCGCAATGTGAAACGCCTGACGAATCGCCAACGGAAGATCGTCGGGGCTCATCACCAGTTCGTTGTGCTTGGTGATGCTGCGAGTGATGCCGACGGTGTCGCATTCTTGAAATGCGTCGGTGCCGATCGCGCTCGTCGGCACCTGGCCCGTGATCGCCACCATCGGAATCGAGTCCATGTAGGCGTCACAAAGCGGTGTCACCAGGTTCGTCGCCGCAGGACCACTTGTCACCATCGCCACGCCGGGTCGACCTGTCACATGCGCGTAACCCTCGGCCATGTGACCAGCGCCTTGTTCGTGACGCACCAGAACGTGGCGAATGCTCGATTTGATCAACGGGTCGTAGGCGGGCAGAATGCAGCCACCCGGAAGACCGAACATCACGTCGACCTTCTCTTGCTCGAGACCTTTGATCAAAGCCTGGGCACCAGTGAGTTGCTGATTCGACTTCATTTTTAACCTCCTCTTGCTGCTTTCTTTTTTGTTGCTGCTAATTTTTGATTTTTGGGAATAAAAAAACCTCCCTGGCGGGAGGTTGTCGGCGCACGCTTTGGAGCGCGCGCCTAGAGAATGACGACGACAGAAACGCTAAGACGACCTGAAACCGTTGTAAACATCCCTTCAAGTGTGGCAGTCAAAACGCCACTTTCGCAACCTAAATAACGACTAGTTTTCGCCCGATTTTGCCACGACCACCACGCGGCGTTGGGCCGCGGCGATGGCGCCCGTCGAACCGACATTGAGCCCGCCGACATGTGCCGTCTCGATAAATATCGCGACTTCGGGCGCAACCCCCGAGATGAGTCGACATACATTTCGCGCCCGTTGTTTGGCCAGCGCGAGCATCAACCTGGGCGGACCGTCACCCGCATAACCCGTGCAAGTTACCGAAAATTTTTGGTTGAGCGACGAGGCGAATTTGTTCAGTCGCAGTTTTTGCTGGGTTGAAAGTTTGGCGCTCATCGGGGAGAAAGACTGCACAACGGTTTGTTTGGTGATCACCTCGATCGGTGGCGACGATGTCGTCGAGTTGCTAGTGCTCGTCGCGATAGTCGTAAATGTGGTCGATGTAGTTGATGTGGTCGATGTAGTTGATGTAGTTGACGTATTTGACGTAGTCGCAGTCGTAGATGTAGTCGTCACCGGAGACGACTGCGACCCAGATGAATCTGATCCACCCGAAGATTGGGGAGCGACCGTTGTCGTGGTTGCTGGAACCGTCGTCGTCGTAGTCGTAGTCGTCGTAGTCGTAGTCGTCGTTGGCGTCACGGCCGACGACGAAGTCGATGCCGCCCCGAAACCGAAACTGTTGATCGCCGTGATGCGAAACAAATATGCCGAGTCATTGGTCAGACCGGTGACCGTCGCGCTCGTCGAGGTCGAGACTCCGTCAGCAAATACCGACCATGAAGTTCCGCTGTTTGACGAATACTCGATTCGATAATCGGTTATCGACGCGCCACCTGTCGAAGGTGCGCTCCATGACAACACGACTTGCGTGTCACCCGAACTACCTGTCGGCGCGGCGACGCGCGCGGGCTCGGTCACCGAGCTCACCGTTCGCCCCGTGCCCAAAGCGACAACACTCAGCGCGTCACCCATTTCGTTTGCCTCGTCGCCCAAACTTGCCGTGGCTCCGTAACCGAGGCGACCATTAGAGCCACTGCCCCAACACTTCACCGTGTTGTTGTCAAGCACCGCGCACGAATGCGCGTCACCCACGCTGATCGCCTTGGCGGTTCGCCCCGTGCCCAAGTCGACAGCAACAAGATTGTCACCCATCTCGCCCGCCGCATCACCCAAACTCGTGGTTGCCCCCGACCCAAGACGACCACTCGCACCATTTCCCCAGCACTTGACCGTGTTGTTGTCAAGCAGTGCGCAAGTGTGCGACTCTCCCGCTGAGATTGTCACAGCCGTACGCCCCGTACCGAGCGCAATCGCGACCAACGAATCTCCCAACTCACCTGCGCCATCGCCTTGATCAGAAGTTGAACCACTACCGAGCCGGCCATCCGCCCCGCTACCCCAGCACTTGACCGTGTTGTTGTCGAGCAGTGCGCACGAATGTGCATCACCGCTGCTGATCGCTTTGGCGGTTCGACCCGTGCCCAAAGCAACCGTCGCCAACGAGTCGCCCATTTCACCTACGCCATCGCCAATCGTTTCAACTGAACCAATTCCGAGTTGTCCGAATGCGCCGCCGCCCCAACACTTCACCGTGTTGTTGTCGAGCAAAGCGCAACTGTGCGTGCCACCGGCCGAAATAGCGATCGCGGTGCGTCCCGTGCCCAGAGCAACCGTCGCCAACGAGTCACCCATTTCGCCGGCGTCGTCGCCCCGATCGTCTGTGTCGCCCAAACCCAACTGCCCGTCGGTGTTCAAGCCCCAACACTTCACGTTGCCGTTGTCGAGCAGAGCACAAGTGTGCGCAGATCCGGCGCTCAAACCCGTGGCAGTTCGCCCCGTGCCCAATGAGACCGCCGACAACGCGTCGCCCATTTGCCCCGTGGTTCTACCCAGAGAAGTCGCCGCGCCGTAACCGAGTCGTCCGTTGGTACCTAGCCCCCAACACTTCACTGTGTTGTTGTCGAGCAATGCGCAACTGTGCGAGGCACCCGCCACGATCATCGTCACGGTGCGACCCGTGCCGAGGTCGATCGCCAGAAGTGCATCACCCATCTCGCCCGCGCCGTCACCCAAACTCGCGGTCGCCGATTGGCCGAGTTGCCCCGAACTGCCGAGTCCCCAACATTTGACGGTGCTGTCGTCGAGCAAGACACATGAATGCGCCGTGCCCAAGTCGAGATATCTCATGACCGCCCTGGTTTGCGTGGCGCCACCCGCGGCCGTGCTCACGCCTCCGCCAGCGAATTCGGCCAAGACCCTGTGGCTCATCAACGCACCTGCAAACACCACGAATGTCACCATGGTCAGCAACAGTTTGCGATGCATGGCGCGAGAGTACGAACTGCCGTCAGTTGGGCGTGAAACTTTGCGCCAAATTTTTCTGTCAAGCCCCCCTGACTTCCGTCAGGCGCGCGACAACAAGTACTGTGACCATCGGGCTCCCGTGAAAATCTTGCAAACCCCCGACGACCGATTCGCGAACTTGCCCGACTGGCCGTGGTCACCGAATTACACCCACGTAAACGCGCACTCGTCTGTCGACTCGACCCAACTTCGCTTGCACCACGTCGATACGGGTTCGAGTCGAACGGGCGAGACGATCTTGTGCATGCACGGCGAGCCCAGTTGGTCGTTTCTATATCGCAAGATGATCGGCAAGTTCGTCGACGCGGGTCATCGGGTCGTCGCACCAGATCTGGTCGGATTTGGTCGCAGCGACAAGCCCGCCGAAACTTCCGACTATTCATATGAAAGACATGTCGACTGGATGTCGCAATGGTTGGTCGCCAACCAACTCGGCAATTTGACCTTGGTCTGTCAAGACTGGGGTGGCTTGATCGGTCTGCGCCTCGTGGCCGCGATGCCCGAGCGCTTCGCCCGCGTGGTCGCGGCGAACACATTTTTGAACACCGGTGACCGACCACCAAGCGACGCCTTCATGGCTTGGCGCAAGTACAGCCAGGAGACACCCGTGTTCAATGTCGGTGCGATCATGCAGGGCGGTTGCAAAATCAAGCCCCTCGCCGACGAGGTGCGTCGCGCCTACGACGCGCCGTTTCCAGACGAGTCTTTCAAATCTGGTGCAAGGGTGTTTCCGACGCTCGTGCCGATTTCCCCAGATGATCCCTCGGCTATTGCCAACGTCGAGGCGTGGAAGTCGCTGCGAAATTTCAGCAAGCCTTTTCTAACCGCGTTCAGCGACAGCGACCCCGTGACGGCGGGTGGCGACAAATACTTTCAGCGCGAGGTTGCTGGCTGTGCCGGGCAGGCGCACACGACGATCGCCAACGCGGCGCACTTCTTGCAAGAAGATGCGGGCGAAGAGTTCGCCACCGTCGTTAATCGTTTCATCGCTTCTACCGTCGTCAAACCGTAACCAAAAGAAAGAGAAACCAGATGAAAAATATTTTGCCCACCAAAGAACAGATAAAAGAGTTTTTGGCGATGCCGATCTCCGGGCCGATACACATGATCAACCTGCTGAAGTTTCGCGAAAAGTCGACCACAGGCACGGGCAGCGGTCAAGACTCCTACAACCAGTACGGCGCGAACGTCGTCAAGATGGTGCAAGAGCGCGGAGGTCGCGTGGTCTGGCAGGGGCGACCATACGGATTGCTGATCGGCGACGAAGAGTCAGACAAGTGGGACATGGCGGTGATCGTCGAGTATCCGAGCCGGGACGCGTTCATCGAAATGACCTCGAACCCTAAATACAAAGAGGCGCACGGCGACCGCGAAGCCGGTCTGGCCTACCAGGCCTTGATCCCCTGCAAGCCCTACGAGATTCGTTGACAGAGATCGTCTAAAACTCGCCGAAATTTCGTCGACCCGACGCCACTAGCCGAGGCTGTTGGTGATCGCCCCGCGATCGGCGCCTTGCACCAGTTTGGCGAATTTGGCCAGCACGCCGCTCGTGTAACGGGGCGGGTTCGGCTTCCAATTTTTTTTGCGGGTCGCCAACTCGGTTTCGGCGACAAGCAGGTCTAGTTTCAGCGAAGGCACGTCGATCAGAATTTTGTCGCCGTCTTTGACGAATGCGATCGGTCCACCATCGGTTGCCTCGGGCGCGACATGACCGATGCAAAATCCCCAGGTGCCGCCGCTGAATCGACCGTCGGTGATCAGCGCACAGTCGCCACCGCGACCAGCACCTTTCAGCGCGCCGGTGATCGCCAGCATTTCGCGCATGCCCGGGCCGCCTTTCGGCCCCTCGTATCTGATCACGAGCACGGTTCCGGGTTTGATATCGCCCGCCATTATCGCCGCCATCGCGCCATCTTCACCGTCAAAGACACGCGCCGGACCCTCGAAGTGCATCTGGTCGGTCGAAAGACCCGCGACCTTCACGACCGCACCATTCGGCGCTAGCGAGCCGCGCAAAATATTCAGGCCACCCTCGGCATGAATCGCTTTCGACAACGGGTGAATGACCTCGCCGTCGGGCTCGGGCAAATTCATCTCGGCCAAATTTTCAGCCATCGTTTTTCCGGTCACGGTCAAAACGTCGCCGTGCAGCAAACCCGCGTCGAGAAGGTGCTTCATCACCACCGGCACGCCGCCGACGCGGTCGATGTCGGTCATGTGATATTTACCGCCAGGTTTCGTGTCGGCGATATGCGGAACTTTTGCCGCGATGCGGTTGAAGTCGTCGAGCGATAGCGGCACATCGGCCTCGTTGGCGATCGCCAAAAGATGCAAAACCGCGTTCGTGCTGCCGCCGAGGGCGTTGACAACCGCAATCGCGTTTTCGAAAGCCTTTTTGGTCATGATGTCGCGCGGATAAATGCCGAGTTGCAACAAGTTGACGACAGCCGCCCCGGCTCTTTGCGCGTCGTCGTCGCGTCGCGAGTCGATTGCTGGGGGCGATGCGCTGCCCGGCAAACTCATGCCGAGCGCCTCGGCGATGCTCGACATCGTGTTTGCGGTGAACATTCCGCCGCATGCGCCCTCGCCGGGGCATGCCTCTCGTTCGATTTCGCCGAGTTCCTCGTTCGACATCTTTCCCGCGGCGCACGCACCGATCGCTTCGAACACGGTCGTGATGTCGATGTTCTTGCCGTTGTGCACGCCGGGCAGCGTCGAACCGTTGTAAACGAAAACACTCGGCAGGTTGAGTCTCGCCGCGGCCATCAGCATCGCCGGAATGCTCTTGTCGCAGCCGGCCAAACCGACAAAACCGTCGAAGCGTTCGGCGTGCATCACGGTTTCAACGCTGTCGCAAATCACCTCACGACTTACGAGCGATGCACGCATGCCTTCGTGGCCCATGCTGATGCCGTCGCTGACGGTGATCGTGCCGAACTCGAGGGCGACACCACCTGCCTCGCGCACACCAATTTTGGCGCGAGCGGCAAGCCGCTTGAGCGAAACATTGCACGGCGTCACTTCATTCCATGAAGACGCGATCGCCACCTGCGGTTTGACCCAGTCGTCGTCACCCAAACCCACCGCGCGCAACATCGCCCGCGATGCCGCCTTTTGAATGCCGTCGGTTACGTCTCGACTTCGCGGCTTAACTTCAACTGGGGTACCTTTTGGTGATGCCACGCCGACACGCTACAACTCCACGAAACTGCCAAAAGATAGTGCTCTTTTTCAATTTGTTAGGGTAGCCTAACAATTGTTAGGGTAACCTAACAAATTAAAGAAAGACCTTTATGAAGCTTTGTAACCGATCGAATCTCAGAGTCACCTCATTTGCTTTGCTATTGGCAATGTTCAGTGCCTGCTCAGGCACCACCACAGAAACTGCAGGCTCGACGACTGCGGTTCAAACAAATGGCGAGACGATCACAATTTATAGCGGTCGCAACGAAACACTCATGTCAGCCCTGTTCACGCAATTCTCAAACGAGACTGGTGTCAAGCTCGAAGTTCGCTACGGTGATAGCGGCGAATTGGCCGCATTACTTTTGACCGAAGGCGACAAATCTCCAGCCGACATCTTCTTCGCGCAAGATGCCGGTGCACTCGGCGCCGTCGAGTCCGCCGGGTTGTTGAGCCCGCTGCCTTCAGATGTCACCGACGCCGTTGACGCGAAGTTCCGATCGAAAAATGGCAAGTGGGTTGCAACCAGTGGTCGCGCACGCGTGTTGATTTACAACCCAGATCTCGTCGCATCGCCACCGACGTCTTTGGACGACCTGCTTGATCCTAAATTCGAGAAAAAAATTGGTTATGCACCATCTAACGCCTCGTGGCAGTCGTTCGTCACCGCATTGCGTCTCACGCGTGGGGAAGCTGGTGCGCGTGCATGGTTGACGGGTCTAGCCGCCAACAAACCGATTGCATATGAGAAGAATGGTGCGGTGAGAGACGCCGTGAACTCGGGCGAGATTTCGTTGGGGTTGATCAATCACTACTACTTATACGAATTGATTTCAAAGATCGGCGCAGACAAAGTGGTCGCGAAAAACCACTTCTTCAAAGATCAAGACGCGGGCAGTCTCGTGAATATTGCAGGCGTCGGAGTTCTGGCATCTAGCAAGAAGACTGAGGCCGCACTTTCTATGGTTCGGTATCTTCTTTCGGTGGCCGGTCAGTCGTATTTTGCGGGCAAGACATTCGAGTATCCGATGACTCCCGGTGTGATTCAATTCGTATCTCTACCCTCCCTGATGGAACTCAATTCTCCGCCGATCGACCTTGCAGACCTGAAAACAATCGAGGAAACGCAAGAACTGCTTGAAAGGGTAGGTTTGCTCACGAAGTGAGCGCAGCATAATGTCTCGAGTCTTGCGGGCACCTGTCGCGATCGTGGCGCCCGCGATGCTCGCTGGGGTTGTGGCCTTATTGCCGCTGATCTATCTAATGGACGCCAGCCTCTCGCAAGGTTTTGGCGCCGCAGTGCGCGAGATCATCGATGCGCGAACGACGATACTGCTGATCCGCACCATTTTGCTGACACTTATTGTCACCACGTTGTGCGTAATGGTCGGCACAATCAACGCTTGGTTGGTGGTTCGTTCGTCACTTCCGTTTCGACCTGTCTTGTTGATTCTGCTTGCGATGCCGCTCGCCATTCCCTCTTATCTTTCGGCGTTCGCTTGGGTCTCTTGGATCCCGACAATGAAAGGGTTTTTCGGAGCAAGCATCGTGTTGACCCTCGCTAGCTATCCATATGTGATGTTGCCTGTAGCCGCAATGTTGCGCAGCGCAGACCCGATGCTCGAAGATATCGCCCGGTCGCTCGGCGTCGGCGCGTACTCCGCAATATTGCAAGTGACGCTGAAGCAAGTTGCTCCCGCTATCTGGGCGGGTTCCTTGCTTGTCGCCTTGTATGTCGTGAGCGATTTCGGTGCCGTAGCTACGATGCGACTCGAGACATTCACCTGGGTCATCTATGGGGCATATCGCGCAGGATTCAACCCAACGCGGGCGGCCACACTCGCGCTCATGCTCGTTGCTCTGGCGTTGCTGCTGATATTGCTTGAGAAACGCCTTCGCACGCGAGTTTCGCAAAGAATCGGTTCAGGGACTGCACGCTCGACGGTGCGACGAGCGCCGCTAACAGTCGTCGCCCCGGCATCGATCATCGCGATCACATCTCTTGGTTTTGGAATTGGCGTGCCATTGATTAGTTCGATCAGGTGGGCCCGGAACGGAACTGCTACCACCGACTGGTCGGAGGTTTTCGGGACAATCATTTCTTCGTTCTGGATTGGTTTGTTGACCGGAACCGCGACCGTGCTACTTGCGTTACCTGTCGGAATTCTCTTAGCACGATTCAAGGGGCCGCTCGCCAATATCACCGAAGGCTCGGTATTCGTAACGCACTCACTACCCGGCGTCGTCGTTGCTCTGTCGGTCGTCTATCTCGGCATCAACCTCGTGCGACCGCTTTATCAACAGTTGCCGTTGCTCATTTTCGGGCAGGTAATAATCTTTTTGCCTTTGGTCGTGGGAGCGGTGCGAACATCGATTGAACAGTCGCGAATTGCTCTGGAAGATGTGTCTCGTAGTCTGGGCGTCTCGCGGATGGCAACAATTTTTCGCGTAACTATTCCGTTGGCAGTTCCCGGCATTGCCGCCGGTGGCGCGCTGGCGGTTTTGGGAGCAATGAAAGAACTTCCGACCACGCTGATACTGCGTCCGACTTCGGTAGAAACCCTTGCCACCAGTATTTGGAAACACAGCGTGGTCAGCGACTTCGGCGCCGTCGGCCCATACGCTGTAGCGCTCATGTTTCTCGCCGCACTACCCACTGCTTTACTTTCGCATGTGGCCGTTGCGAAATCTGTTAAATAGAGAGGTGCGCGATGTATCGCCGGGTACAAGAGTGAGAACCATATGACGGCGACTCTCGAACTTGAAAATGTGACACATCGCTTTGGCGAACTCACGGTGCTCGACGCAGTCAGTTTCGTTGTCGAACCTGGCACGATCACCGCGTTGCTTGGCCCTTCCGGAGAGGGCAAAACCACTTTGTTGCGAGTGATCTGCGGCTTCGAAACGCCAGAACGTGGCCGTGTCGTCGTAAATGGTCGGGATGTAGCACGCGACGGAGTCTCATTGGTTGCCGCCGAAAATCGCGGTGTCGGTCTGGTTCCACAAGAGGGAGCCTTGTTTCCACACCTAAGCGTGGCGAAAAACGTATTGTTCGGCCTGAAACAACGCCGCTCTCGCGAATCGCACGAACGGGCCAGATATCTGCTTGATCTTGTCGGTCTCACCCACTGCGCTGATAAACGCCCCGAAGAATTGTCGGGGGGAATGCAACAACGTGTCGCCTTGGCACGGGCTCTCGCACCGAACCCGTCGGTGGTTTTGCTCGACGAACCGTTTGCATCACTCGACGCCGCCTTGCGAATGAACGTGCGTGCCGAGATTATAGAAGTTTTACGTCGCTCTGGCGCGACGGCACTTTGGGTTACGCACGATCAACAGGAAGCATTGTCGTGTGCCGACTATGTGGCGGTAATGCTGAATCGTGGCATCGTACAAACGGGCACACCAGTCGAGCTCTATAGATCACCTGCCACTCAAAGCGTCGCCGAGTTCGTCGGTGAAGCAGTTCGTCTGCGCGGTCATGCAAACGGCACCAAGGTCTCATGCGCGATGGGAGAACTTCCGCTGTCACAAAATATGCACGGCGAAGTCACGGTCATCGTGCGTCCCGAGCAGATAGAACTTGACGATTTCCCGACTGCGACCTCGGCGCGTGGACAAGTGATCGCTTCACGCTTTTACGGTCACGACGGGGAAATCGATATCAAGCTTTCCAACGCTGAAATCGTCGTCGCTCGCTTGCACGCTCGACTACTGCCCAAAGTCGGAGCAGAGGTTGCACTGCGAGTGACCGGTCAGGCTTTGGCTTTTTTCTGAAGCAAAGCGGTCACGGCCTTGCCATCGGCCTTGCCCTTTGAGGCCTTCATGATCGCACCGACCAGCGCCCCGAGAGCCTTCTCTTCGCCGTCGCAATATTTCTTCCACGCCCCCGGCTCGGCGGCGATCGCGGCGTCGACCATCGCCTCGAGCGCGCTCGTGTCGAGCGCCTCAAAACCGCGCTTGGTCGCCATCGCCGCGACATCTCCACCGCCGGCTTCGATCAAATCGGTGAGCAAAGTCTTGGCCTGGGTCGAGGTTACTTTTGCGTCTCGCTCGAGAATCGTCAGCGCCGCCAAGTCTTTCGCCGGCACCTTGGGCTTCGGGCCGAGTTCGGCGAACGCCTGTTGCACATAAACAATCGAGCGTCGCGGGTCGCCACCGTTGGCGACTACATCGCGAACATAGTCATCTTGACCGCGCTCGACCACGACGATCGCCGACTCACCGTTTTTGTCGACGCCACACAATTCAGCGAGCATCTCACGTCGTGCCGCGGGCAATGGCGGCAAAGCCAGACGCACCCGGTCGATCCACGATTGCTCGGGCGCGAGCGGCACAAGATCGGGTTCCAAAAAATATCTGTAGTCGTCAGCGTCTTCTTTGGTGCGCAGCGTCTCGGTGCGACCAGATGCGTCGTCCCAGTGACGGGTCTCCTGGCGCACGACTCCGCCACCTTCGATCAAATCGACTTGACGGCGCGCCTCATAATCGATCGCCCGGCCCACCGAACGAATCGAGTTCACATTCTTGATCTCGCAACGCGTGCCAAATGGTGTGCCCGGTTTATGCACCGAGACATTGACGTCGCAACGCATCGAGCCCTCCTCCATTTTGGCGTCGCTAGCCCCGACGGCCAACAAGATCGCGCGCAACTCGGCGACATACTGCCGAGCTTGCTCTGATGTTCGAATGTCCGGGCGCGAAACAATCTCGACGAGCGGCACGCCCGCACGGTTGTAGTCGAGCAACGAATAGTCGCTGCCGTGAATGCGACCGGAAGACCCGCCAAAGTGGGTCGATTTGCCGGTGTCTTCCTCGAGATGGGCACGCTCGATGCCGATGCGCACATCGCCCGGCAACATCAGATAGCCGTCGACATTCAACGGATGATCGTATTGGGTGATCTGATACGCCTTCGGCAAGTCGGGATAGAAATAGTTTTTGCGATGAAACGTGCACGGTTGAATTTTGCAGTTCAAAGCCAGACCGATTCGCATCGCAAGTTCGATCGCATGCTTGTTGAGAACAGGCAAGGCGCCGGGCAATCCCAGCGTTACGGGGTCGATGTTCGTGTTCGGCTCGTCACCGAAACGATTCGCGCTCGCGCTGAACATTTTCGTCTTCGTGGCCAACTCGACATGAACCTCGAGGCCGACCACGAGTTGCCAACCATTGGGCAGTGTTGTGTTATCACTCATGACGCCCGCTCGAGTTCTGCCGCGACCTTGAACATCGACTGCTCACCCAGTGTCGTGGCCAGAACTTGGATGCCGACCGGCATCGAGTCGGCACCCAACCCGAACGGCACGCTCATCGCGGGGTGACCGGCCAAATTGGTCGGAATCGTGAACACGTCGCACAGATACATCGCCAACGGATTGTCGGTCTTCGAGCCGAACTTGAACGCCACCGATGGCGAGGTCGGCGTCAAGATTGCGTCGACTTTCGCATAGGCGCTGGCGAAGTCGTCGGCGATCAAGCGGCGCACTTTCAACGCCTTGCCGTAATACGCGTCGAAGTAACCCGCCGAAAGCGCGTAGGTGCCGAGCATGATGCGTCGCTTGACTTCTTCGCCGAAACCAGACTCTCGGGTCGCCGCATACATCGCATTCAAGTCGGGGGCGTCGACTCGGTTGCCGTAGCGAACGCCGTCGTATCGGGCCAGGTTGCTGCTCGCCTCCGCGGGCGCGATCAAGTAATAGGCGGTGAGACAATATTGCAGAGAGGGCAACTTGACATCGACGATCGTCGCGCCGGCGTCGCGCATCGCGTCAAACGCTGCTTCGAGTCGTGCAAGCACATCAGGTTCACAACCTTCAGGCAAATCAGTGACACGACCGATGCGCATGCCCTTGACGCCGTGGTCGAGAACCGAAACTAACGAGGCGGCAGGTTGCGGGATCGAAGTCGAGTCGAGCGGATCGTGACCCGCGATCACTTCGAGCAAAGTGGCGGCGTCGCGCACATCTTGCGTGAACGGCCCGATCTGGTCGAGGCTGCTGGCGAATGCAACTAGTCCATAACGCGAAACGGTGCCGTATGTCGGCTTGACACCGACCACGCCACAGAGCGCGGCCGGTTGACGAATGCTGCCACCCGTGTCACTGCCCAGCGAGGCCGCGGCAAAACCGGCGCTGACCGCGGCGGCGCTTCCTCCACTCGAGCCACCGGGCACACGAGAGACATCCAGCGGATTTTTCGTCGGGCCGAACGCCGAGTTTTCGGTGCTCGAACCCATCGCGAACTCGTCGAGATTCGTCTTGCCGACCACAACCGCGCCGGCCGCACGAAGTTTGCCGACCACCGTCGCGTCGTATGGGGGTTTCCATCCCTGAAGAATCTTCGATGAACAAGTTGTTTCAATGCCGCGCGTGCACATGTTGTCTTTGAGCGCGATCGGCACGCCGGCCAATGGGCCCGCGCTTTTGCCCGCCTTGATGTCGGCGTCGATTTTCGCCGCGTCTGTTCGAGCCTGCTCCGCGGTGACCAGATTGAAGGCGTGAATCTCGCCCTCGCGCGCCTTGATTCGGTCGAGGTGTTCTTCTAAGACACTTGTCGCCGTCAACGAACCACCGCCGACTGCGGCGACAATTTCAACCAGTTTTTTCATCGATCAAACATCGAATCCGATTGTGGGCGGCACCCTGAACCGACCGCTCTCGGCCGCGGGGGCCTGGCCCAGAACTTCTTCGCGGTTCAACGACTCGACTTCGACATCCTCACGCAAAACATTTTTGATCGGATACGGCTGGGTCATCGGCTCGACCCCCGCAAGATCTAGCGCGTCGATGTCGCGAAAATGTTCGAGCATGCCGGCGAGTTGAGCGGTCATTTTCTCGGCTTGCTCAGGGCTCAGACTCAAGCGTGCCAAACGCGAAACCTTGATCACGGTTTCCTGCGAAATCTTTTCTGTCACGGCGACAATTCTACGAGCGAATTCAGCGGGCAGAGTCGGCCGGTCAAGCCTGCTGTGATTCAGATTTCTTGCTTGAGGCCACCAGATAGATCACGGCACATGCGAACACGACGATCGATGTCCATTGATTGAAGCGCAAACCCCCGACGCTCTTGGCCGTGTCGATGCGCAACGACTCGACGAAAAATCGCAAGAACGTGTACGCCGCGACATACATCGCGAACAATGTCCCGTCTCTGAAGTGCCGCCGCCGTTCGGCCTTGATCAAACCCAGGCAGATCGCGAGACAACCGATCGACTCGTAGAGAAATGTCGGATGAAAAGTTGTTCCCGCCTCGAAGCCGGCGGCTTGCGCCTTTGCCGCCGAAACTTGCAGCGCCCATGCCAGATCGGTGGGCTTGCCGAAAAGTTCCTGGTTGAACCAGTTTCCCCAGCGGCCAATCGACTGCGCGAGCGCCAACGCCGGCGCGACGCAGGTCAGACCGGCGGCGATCGGTATCTGCTTCGACTTAGCCACGAACACGCCGGCCACGACACCGGCCGAGATGCCTCCCCAAACGCCGAGCCCGCCTTGCCAAATTTTTATCGTGTCGATCAGCCGACCATCGAACCTCTCCCAGTCGGTCAACACGTGATACAGACGCGCACCGACGATGCCGATCGGCACGGCGATCATCGCGATCGAGCCGGCATCTTCGGGTTTGCCGAGTCCGCGCTCACCGAAGCGCTTTTTCGACAACCAAACCGCGGCGACCACGGCGAGGGCGATCATCAATCCGTAGGCGTTGAACTTCAACGGGCCGATTTCGAGCGAACCAGCAGACGGACTCGGAATGACCGACAACATGATTTTTAGGTTAGTTGTTGCGCCGAAATCGCGACCCTGTTGCCGTCTCGCCGTATTTGCTGGTCTACTTAATAGGTGTCCACAGCGCGGCGCCAAATCGACTCGGCGGCGATCAGCGCGTTGGCGCCGGTCGCCGCGCTGATTCCTATTTGGCTCGTCGCAATCGCGATTCTTTGGCTTCCGTTCTGGCGTTTTACCGATGTCTCATATCCGCTGTTCGCGTTCGCGTCGTTGGCACTCGGCATCGTTCTCTTCTCGAAGTCGATGCAGCGAGTGTTTCTCGCGCGTTTGCTCGGCGCCCGCAAGCCCTCGGCAAAAGAGTCGGCGATATTGCACATGGCGTGGCGGCGCGTCGCACAGGCGAATCATGTCGACAGCGAAAGTTTCGTTCTGGCGGTGGTCGACAGCAACGAGATAAACGCTTTTGCCTCGGGCGGCCACCTGGTCGTCGTTTCGTCTTATGCGATCAACGAACTCGATGAAAACGAATTGACGGGTGTTCTCGCGCACGAATTGAGTCACCACCTCGGCTCGCATACCATCGCGTTGACCATCGCCCAATGGTTGAGCCTGCCGATACTTTTGTTGGCGCGGCTGGGCTTCAAGTTGCAGGGGTACGCCGAGCGAATCTCCAACGCATTTTCTTCTAAATTCGCCGCTCTGAAATTTTTCGGACTGCTGGTCGCCTCCGCCCTGACCGTGACCTCGTCGATGTTCGTCGCCGGTTTGCTTGTCGCCCAGGTCTTGAGCGGCGCCGTCGGCCACGCGTCAGAGTTTCAGGCTGACCATCGGGCTGTGCGCATGGGTTTCGGCAACGAACTATTGGCTGCGCTCAAACATGTCGTCGACGACGCTGAAACGGGCGACATCAGACCCGAAAACGCCCTGATTGTTTCGTCTCATCCGCCGGCGCGCGAGAGAATTTTTAACTTGAAGATCTTGCTCCGCACCGACGATCCGTTCAGGTAACCAGCAACTGCGCATGCTGCACAAGTTGGCGTCAACAAAATCTCGCCGTGGGCGAAAACTCGGCGCACTCGTCGGCGGAATGCTCGTCGGCTTCAGCCTGCCACCGTGGGGTTGGTGGCCGCTGGCGATTCTCGGTCTCGTCACGTTCTTCGCGGTTTGCAACGCGGCGAACGACGCTCGCGAACATTTTGTGTTGGGCATGTTTTTTTCGGTGCCGTGGTTCAGTCTCGGCATGTCGTGGATGTGGTGGCTCACCGCGCCGGGTTTCATTTTCGTAGTTTTCTTGTTCGCCGCACTTCACGGCACCGCCGCGATCGTCGCTGGTCGGGTCGGCATCCCCGCGTTGTCTCGACCAATCGCCCATTGTTTGGCCGAGGCGTTGCGGTTCTCTATTCCATTTGGTGGCGTGCCGTTGGCCACGATTCCGATCGCTGTTTCACAAACTTGGCTGGCCGAAATCGGAAGTGTCGGTGGTCCGGTCTTGACGACTTGGTTCGTCTTTCAAACCGCGGCGACAATTCGTGCCTACCTCGATCGCCGCGAGTCGCGACTTACCGTGTTTCGTCTGACTTTGGTGCTCGGTTGCCTGATACTTTTCGCGCAGAGTATCTCACCGGTCAGAGATTCGGGCGACAACCTGCGCTTTGCAATCGTGCAGGGCGGCGGACCTCAGGGCGTGCTGGCGATTGACGCCCGCGCGCGCGACGCGGTCGACCGCCACCTGGCCGTCACAAGCACCATCGAACTCGGCGACCGACCAGACGCCGTGCTCTGGCCGGAGAATGTGATCGATGTCGCCGAATTTTCTTCGAGCGTCGAATACGACGAGGTTCTTGCCGAAGCGCGACGCTTGGACGCCGAGTTTGTGGTTGGCATCACCGAAGATGCAGGGGCAAGCAGGTTTACAAACGCCCAAGTAGTGGTTCGACCCATCGGCGAAATCAGTTCTCGTTACGACAAGGTTCGTCGCGTTCCCTTTGGTGAATATGTTCCCGCGGGATTGCGCGACTTGCTCGGCGCGATCGGCGCCCCGATGAATCGCATCCCTAGTGACGCGGTGGCGGGCACCGAGCCGGCGATTCTCGAGGTCAGAGGCAAGAAGGTCGCCGTGGTCATCTCGTGGGAGGCGTTCTTCTCTGGTCGCGCGAACAGCGGGGTCGAAGCAGGTGGTCAGGTGCTGCTCAACCCGACGAATGGTTCTAGTTACACGGGCACCGTTCTGCAAACCCAGCAACTTGCGGCAAATTCGTTGCGCGCTCGCGAAACCGGCAGGTATGTGTTGCAAGCGGCGACCACCGGCTTCAGCGCCCTGATCGAACCGTCGGGAAAAATCACCAATCGCGTGCCAATCGGAGTCGGGCGAACATTGATCGTCGATGTGCCGCTGCGATCCGGTCGAACCGTTTACTCGAGAATCGGCGATGCCCCGCTCATCGCGGGCTTGGTAATCGCACTATCTGCGATGGTGCTGGCGCGAACTCGAAACAAGACGGCCGTATGAACAACGAGTCGTGCATTTTGGTCGGCAAAAACACGAGTTGCACGGTCGACCCGACAAATGGCGGGCGTCTTGCATCGCTGATCGCCTTTGGTCGCGAATTATTGATCGTCAAAAACTCTGAGACGAACCCGCAACGGTGGGGTTCTTATCCGATGGTGCCGTATGCGGGCAGGGTTCGTGAAGGAAGGTTCAGCTTCGACGGCATCGACCACAATCTCGAACTGAGCATGCCTCCCCACGCGATTCACGGCACGGTTCTTGATCGCCCGTTCGAGGTTCTCGACGCGAACAGCACGAGCGTGAGCATGCAAATCGATCTTGGCGACCGTTTCGCTTTCGAAGGTTTGGTAACGCAAACAATCTCGCTCGTCGACGATGTATTGAACTGCTCGCTGACCGTGCAGACTCGCTCGCCAAGAATGCCGGTTCAAGTCGGTTGGCACCCGTGGTTCGCGCGTCCCTGTCGTCTCGAAGCCGAGTTTTCAGAAATGTATGTCCGCGACGCCGCGGGTATCCCCACGGGAAGAACGATTGCGCCCCCGCCACCGCCGTATGACGACTGCTTTCGCGGATCGCGCCGGTCGCCACGAATAATTTTCGACGAATCGATTCACGTCACGGTCGAAAGCGACTGCTCGCACTGGGTCGTTTACGACCAGCCCGAGCACGCGATTTGTGTCGAGCCCCAATCTGGTCCGCCCGATGGCTTCAACCTCGAGCCGTTTTTCATCACGCCCGATTCACCGATCAGCAGGTTCATGCGCCTCACCGTCTCCAGATAGAAGCAAAAAATGCACGGGTAGGATTTTCTGATGAAAAAACCGTTTGACATCAACGGTCCGATTCGGCTCGCGTATCTGACATATCGCGGCAAGCCACATGTCGGTGGACAGGGCGTCTACTCGCGTCACCTGACCAAGGCCCTCGTCGATCTGGGGCACCACGTCGAGGTCTTCAGCGGGCAGCCTTACCCGGTCATCGATCCTCGCATCACGATGCACAAGTTGCCGAGTCTCGACATCTTCAACGACCATCACCCGGGTCGGTTTCCCGCCTACTGGGAACTGAACACCTGGCCTAATTTCGTCGAGGCGGCGATGTTTCTCAAGGGCACATTCGCCGAGCCGCTCACTTTCAGCATGCGTGCCCATCGGGCGTTGCGAGAACGCATCGACGACTTCGACCTGGTTCACGACAACCAATGTCTCGGCACTTCGATTCTCAAGATAGAAAAAATTATTCCGACGATCGTCACTTTGCATCACCCGATCACCAGAGACCGCATGCTCGAGATGTCGCACACGAAGACGTGGTGGAAGCGCCGCGCGATCGGCCGATGGTATTCATTCGTTTGGATGCAGGGCCGCGTCGCGAGCAAGTTGCCGCGCGTTGTCGTCGTCAGCGAAAACTCGATCAACGACATTCATACCGACATGGGCGTCTCGAAAGACCGCATGCGCCTGGTGCCTGTCGGGGTTGACCCCGATTTGTTCAGACCGATTTCTTCGATCAGTCGAAAACCTGGTCACTTGATAACCACGGCTTCGGCCGATGTCGCGCTCAAGGGTCTGTCATTTTTGCTCGAAGCGCTGGCGAAACTTCGCACCGAGCGCGAAGTTCACCTGACGATAATCGGCAAGGCGCGCGAAGGCGCGAGCGCCGATTTGATCGACTCGCTCGGTTTGCGCGACTGCATCAGTTTCGTGTCGGGGGTTTCGGACGAAAGGATCGTCGAGCTCTACGCCGAGTCAGAGTTGGCGATAGTGCCCAGCCTCTACGAGGGTTTTAGTTTGCCAGCGATCGAGGCGATGAGCACCGGCATCTGTCTCGTGGCCACGACGGGCGGCGCTCTACCCGAGGTAACGGGTCGTGACGGGGAAACGGTTTTGTCGTGCGCGACCGCCGACGCCGACGCACTGGCTGGGGCGATTCGTCGCGGGCTCGACGACGCCGAACTCAGGCAGAAAATCGGTCGAGCAGGTCGCCAACGGGTCGCCGAAAGGTGGAGTTGGCGCCAATGCGCACAACTCACCGTCGACCAATATCGCGAGGTGCTCTCGATGCCGCACAATCTCGCCAAACTTGCGAAACGAAAGACCTGAAATGTTGACCGTGCAATTCGACAGGTTGAACCTCAAGCCGGGTGACCTGTTTTTGGATGCCGGCACGGGCTTTGGTCGACACGCCTTCGAGGCGGCTCGACGCGGTGCCCGAGTGGTCGCGCTCGACTACGCGGCCCAAGAAGTCACAAGCACTCGGGCGACATTCGCCGCGATGTACGAGGCCGGCGAACTAGACGCCGACTCGCTCGCAGGGGTGATTCGCGGTGACGCCACGCGACTGCCGTTCAACGACTCGACCTTCGACTGCGTCGTGACATCCGAGGTTCTCGAACACATCGACAACGACGACATTGCGCTCTCCGAATTCGAGCGGGTTTTGCGACCTGGTGGCATGTTGGCGGCCACGGTTCCCGCATGGTTTCCCGAAAAAATCAATTGGGCTCTCTCCGACGAATACCACGCACCTTTCGTGGCGGGCGGGCATGTGCGCATCTATCGAGGTGGCGAGTTGCGCCGAAAAATCTCGCGAGTGGGCCTCGAAGTCGGCTCGACGCACAAGGCCCACGGTTTGCACTCCCCTTATTGGTGGTTGCGGTGCGCCGTAGGCCCTCAACGCGAAGACAACAAGGCCGTCGCCATCTATAAAAAATTTCTCGAGTGGGACATCATCTCGGCTCCGACGATCACCCGAGCGATCGACAAGGCGTTGAGCCCGATGATCGGCAAAAGTTATGTCGTCTATGCGACCAAACCGTCCGGGCGACTTGTGGGTGCAAAGAAATGAACTCGCTGCAGAGAACTCTTTCGGTCGAGCGGGCTTTGACGCGCGCCGAACTGGCTCAAACCGCCGCTTCGATCGCCGATCTGCAGCGAGACTCGGGCATGATCCCGTGGTTCGTCGACGGCCACTGCGACCCATGGAACCATGTCGAGACGGCGATGGCCCTCGACGTCATGGGCATGCACGACAGCGCGCATCGCGCCTATGCATGGTTGCAAGAGACTCAAAACAAAGACGGCTCGTGGCCGAACTATTTCAATTTCGACGGCACGGTCAAAGATCCGAAACTCGACAGCAATGTCTGCGCCTATGTCGGCACGGGTCTGTGGCACCACTGGTTGTGCACTCATGACTTTGCGGCGCTGAAAAAATTCTGGCCAATGCTCGACAAGGCGATGGCCTGGGTTCTTTCGATGCGACTTGCCGACGGCACCGTGCTTTGGGCCCGCGAAGCGAAGTCGAAGCCTTGGTCTTATGCGCTGTTGACCGGATGCTCCTCGATAAGGCACGCGCTCGTGTCGGCGTCAAAGATCGCCGAATTGCTCGATTCACCGCGACCCGAATGGTCGCAAGCCGCGGTGCGAATCGAGACTGTAATCGCCGAGCATCCCGAGGTTTTCGAGCCGAAGACACGCTGGGCGATGGACTGGTACTACCCCGTTCTCACCGGATCGCTCGTCGGTGCGGTCGCGAAGTCGCGTCTCGAAGAAAAGTTCGAAACTTTCGTGATGCACGACCACGGTGTTCGATGCGTGAGTGACGAACCTTGGATCACGGCATCTGAGACGGCTGAATGTTCGATGGCGTTCGCCGCGATCGGCGATGTCGACACCGCGCAGTTTCTGCTCAACTCGACATCGCATCATCGCACGACCGACGGCTCGTATCTGACGGGCCTTGTCTATCCCGGCAAGGTCGTGTTTCCCGCCGAGGAGACGTCGGCATACACCGGTGCGGCGATCATTCTCGCCGCAGACTCCCTGTATTCGATTTCTCCGGCCTCGCGAATATTCCGTTACGACGAAACTCTCGAGGGTTGAACCTCGTCTCGACGTCGCAACACGCGAAGCGATCCTGTGGCCGAAACCTGGGTGAACAAGCCCGAATCAAGAGCTCTGCGATAAATGAAATCGTGCGGCGCTTGACCGCCGTCTTTCGGGTCGGCGAAAACATCGTGAATCGCCAAGTACCCACGAGGGACGATCTTCGGCGTCCAAGTTTCGTAATCACGCTTGGTCGGCGATTCACCGTGACCGCCGTCGACGAACAAAAAAGACAAATCTGTGGTGAATTGGGCACCGAACAGTTCGGAATCAGAGACAACGGGAACCACAGCATCGCCCAGCGCAGACTGTCTGAGGGTTCGCAAGAATTCGGGCAAGGTGTTTAATTTTTGGGTCTGTGCATCAACCAACGAGTCGTCGTGCCATTGCCAGCCAATCTGGTTTTCCTCGCTGCCGAAATGATGGTCGACCGAAAACAAAACCGTGTTGTTGATCCTCGCCGCAGCGCCGAGCCAAATTGTCGAACGACCGCAATACGAGCCGATCTCGACCAGCTTTAGACCGGGAGCCGCGCGACAGGCTTCGCATGCCGCAACGAACAATGCGTCCCCTTCTTCGGGGGGCATGAAGCCCTTCGTCGCAAGGGCCAAGTCGCGCAATTTTTTTTGAATCTTCAAGGTCGACCGCTCAGCGAATCAAAATGTTGGTGAAGTTCGACTCCCACGACTCTTTCCAATCTTGCGAGAAGTTCGCGAATTGTCGGGTGAAGTTTCTTTTGGCCGCCTGCACATCGTCGCGCAGCCACCATTTGGCGACGTCATTTTCGATTGAGTTTGCATGGTCGGCAGCGCTCTCGCCCGATATGTGCAAAATGCCGACCCTCACCAGATCTTCGAGCAGGCTCCTCGCGTCCGGCCTGAATCTGTAGGCGTCCACGTCGTAGAAACAAATCGTGGGGATATCGAGACCCATGGTCTCCAACCACGAGGTGCCGAGATAGTTGTGAAAGACGATTCGACTCGAGCCGTATTGCTCGAAAATCGGCGTCGTGTTGTCGAACACGGTCGAGGCTCTCGCCGATGCGATCGCCTGCCTCTGGGTTTGGCCGTAATCTCCAGGAAAGAGTCGCACGACGAGGTTCGTTTCGCTTTGTCGTGTCTTGACGAACTCGGCGGTCTGCTCGTACATCGTTTGCATAGTGCCCGGCAACGGGAAGTACTGCAGACGATAGATCTCTTTTGGTTGGTCGAAACAAATCAACGAGTCTTGGCTCACGTTGATTCTTTGCAGTGCGGGCACCGGCGGCGGCAATGGAATCGTCTTTGGCGAGCCTCGACTCCAGCCCCACGTGTAGTAGTAATCGGCGACGCGGGACTCGTATTTTTCGGCCGCGTGCGACTCGTCCAAGCCGTACCATCCGCCGTGCTGGTGGTAGTGAAGTTTGCTTCCGTCTTCGCACCATTGCGCGACCAAGACTTTGAACGCAAAATGAGTCCAAAGCGATTGCGCCGAATATACGTGCTCTGGTCGGGTCGAACGTTGCGAGAAAACCCGAGATTTGATTTGCTCAAAACCCTCGACTGCGCACACCGGCAAGAATGCCGAGAGCATCGCATTGGCTACATCGCCCAGTTTGTCGTGCGTCGAAACCCCCGAAAGGTTGTGGCTTCGCCATCGAGTGTCGATGCTCGCTCGCACCGAAAAACCGAAGCCCATGTCGTCATGCCTCGACCATTTTCGCCACGACCACATGGCCAATCTCCATGCGGTTGGCGTTCGACCAGAGAAAGGTTTGACGAAGAGAATCTTCGGATCTCTGCCGGGCGCAAAGGCCCGTATCAAACTTGATATCAACCGATCGAGCCGGTTTGACTTGTTCGAATTCGTGATCGACACTTCGCCGCCGACAATATTCAGCGACCCGGGGCCATGCAGCGAGACTGTCTGCAGGGCCGCCAACGCGAGATCGGGCAGAGATTGATGTGCCGAGAAGAACTCCGTGATGTCGCGAGTCGGGGCGACTTTCAGTTTGTTGTCGGTGTCGAAGCCGAAAATTTGAGTCTTTGAGTCGATCGAATGATTCTGCGACGCCACATAAACGAGATGAAGATACCTTTCGATCCAATCTCCGAGAAGAATGTCGTAGTACCGCTCTGATTTTTCGGTTTGATGATAGGCATCGAGCGCTTGTTTGACCCTCGCCAAAACCTTCGGTCGCGCCTCGTCGATTTTCTCGAGACCCTCGCTGACGCATTGGGCATTCCAGACGATCGTCACTCGTCAAATCTTATAGGTGACGATAATTAATCAAGTCGAAGACAAGCCAGATGCAAGAATAGAACCATGACTTCGGCGTTGAAAGATCTGGTGACGCTGCTCGACCTCGAGGTCATCGAGGTGAATATTTTTCGGGGAGTCTCACCCCAAGAAAATCGGCAGAGAGTCTTCGGCGGGCAAGTCGCGGGGCAGGCGCTTGTGGCCGCCGCCCGCACCGTCGACGACAAATCCCGCCGTGTCCACTCGTTGCACGCCTATTTTTTGCGCCCCGGCGACCCGTCCATCCCGATTCTTTATGAGGTCGACAGAATTCGCGACGGAAAAAGTTTCACGACACGGCGCGTGATCGCGATTCAACATGGCAAGGCGATCTTCAACCTGCAGGCCAGTTTTCAAATCCCCGAGCCCGGTCTCGAGCACCACATCGAGATGCCGCTAAATCTGCCGAAACCCGAGACGCTCCCAGATTTCAAAACCCGAATGGAGCCCTACAAAGAAATGATCGGCGAATGGTACGACCGACCGCGTCCTATCGACCTGCGATACATCGACGCCGATCCGTTGACCCGAAAAAACCAAAAGAGCCCAGGGCAAAAACTTTGGATGCGCGCCGACGGTGAGCTCCCCGACGACCCGGTGCTTCACGCATGCATCGTCACCTATGCGAGCGACATGTCGTTGCTCGACACGACATTGCTGCCCCATGGAAGATCATGGACCGAACAGGGTATTCAAATGGCGAGTCTTGATCACGTGATGTGGTTCCATCGCCCGTTCAGGTCTGATGCTTGGTTGCTCTACGATCAGACGGCGATCTCGACCTCCAACGCCCGCGGCATCGCCAGCGGCCATATTTTTTCCGAAAAAGGTGAACTGATAGTTACCGTTGTGCAAGAGGGCTTGACCCGAATTGTCGACAAAAAATAATCAGCGTCGCGAGTCCATGAACAATCCGCGAAGCGCCGCGTAATTTTCGATGCAGTGACCAGCACCGAGCACCACCGCCTCGAGGGGTTGGTTGCTCATGTTCACGGGGACACGCGTCTCGTTTGAGATTCGCTCGGCCATTCCGCGCAACAATGAACCGCCACCCACGAGATACATGCCGCGCTTCAAGAAGTCTTGCGACAACTCGGGTGGTGCGACCCCCAGACACTTGACCACCGAGTCGACCATTTGGGTGACGACGGGGTTGATCGCCTCGCGAATCTCTTTTGCCGTCAAAATCACTATCTTTGGCAAGCCTGTGACAAGGTCGCGACCCCTGACCTCGGCGTCGGTATCTCCTGGCATCGGCATCGCGCTACCGATCGACTTCTTGATTTCCTCGGCGGTTCTCTCGCCGATTGCTATGCCGTGATTCCTCCGCACGAACGACTGAATCTCCGAGTCGATATCGAAACTCCCAACACGAACCGCTTCAAGGGCGACGATGCCGCCGAGACTCAGAACCGCGGTCTCGGTGGTGCCACCGCCGATGTCGATGACCATGTTTCCAACCGGTTCGTCGATCGGCAGGTTCGCGCCGATCGCCGCGGCGACCGGCTGCTCGATCAACTGGGCGTCTGCCGCGCCCGCCCGACGCGCAGCGTCGGTGACCGCCCGTCGTTCGACCTCGGTGATCGCCGATGGCACGCAAATCAACACTTTTGGTCGTGAAAACTTCGAAACCCCCGCGCGTTGCAACAGCAGACGAATCATTTTCTCTGTCACTTCAAAGTCCGTGATTGCCCCACCACGCAATGGTCGAACCGCGACGATGTACCCGGGTGTGCGCCCGATCATTTGCCACGCCTCTTCACCCGTCGCCAAAACTTCGCCGGTTCGGCGATTTACGGCTATCACCGAGGGTTCGTTGATCACGATGCCCCTGCCCTGCATATAGACGAGGGTGTTCGCAGTGCCGAGGTCGATCGCCAGGTCGCGAGCCATGCCTAGTTTCTCGTTTGTCTTTGTTTGGCCTCGCGCAATTGACTGCGCAGGTGCTCGCGTGATTCGTCAGAGAGCGCGTTGAGGTGGCGATGAAAAGCCGCCATGCCCTCGGTCGAACTCGTCTTTCGCTCTTGTGAAAAAACCAGAAAGATCAGGCTCGCACCCGAGACGATCGAAATCGTCGCGAAAATCACGGCGAGAAACGACGATGCGACAATCATCGTTGCGGCACCTTGCCGATGTTTCGGGCGTCGGAGATCGGCTGGCTGTTGGTTCCCCAATCTGTGCCGCTGGCCCAATGTTCTTGCTTCCAAATCGGAACGCTCAACTTGAGCGCGTCAATTCCGAATTGTGCCGCCGCGAAGGCCTCGGGCCGATGCGGCGAAGAGACGGCGACCACCACCGACGACTCGCCCAATTTCAATTCACCGATTCGATGAATCAACGCCACGCGTCCCAGGTCGGCCCAACGATTGCGCATCTCGGTGGCGATTACATTCAGTTTCTCGATCACCCGATCTTCGTACGCCTCATAGGTCAACGCGGTCACGCCATGACGCGAATCGGCGTTGTCGCGCACGACACCCGAAAAAACGACCACCGCTCCGCACGAAGGCAAAATCGCCCAGTTGTAGACAAGACCGATGTCCAACTCGTCTTTCGTCAACTCAAGTCGGGTATCGGAAACACCATGACTTTGGGTCGCTGACATCGTTTTCAGTGTATCTGCGCGGTTCAACGAGCCCATCGACACGCGTCTTTCGCGAGTGAAGTATTCGATCTGGTGCGTATCATCTGACCATGCCCGAAAACCCGAACGATTTTTCGTCATCAGGCATGCCATTTTTCGATCAAATCGCCAAGGCGATGTCGGCGAGCGGCCCCGTGCAATGGGATCTGGCGCGACAATTCGCGATGATGTCAACCAACATTTCGTCGCCCGAGGCGAATGTCGAACCAACCACGAGAATTTCATTGAACCAACTTGCACAGGTCGCCGACCTTCACGTGCGCGACGTCACCGGACTCTCGACGACGACTTCGACACAGTCGCCGAACATCGAGGTTGTGAACCGCTCGACATGGATTCATCACACTCTCGAGGCCTTCAAATTTTATTTCTCCGATTTCTCGGTGGGCGCGCCCGCCAGCATCGGCGACGAAACCGGCTCAGACCTCGCAGGCGACGACGCCGACGGCATGGACGCGATGATGACGAACCTCACCAAACTGATGACCCCCGCGATGCTCGGCATGTCGGTCGGCTCGATGGTCGGACAGTTGTCGCTTCGGGCGTTTGGCCAATACGACCTGCCGCTTCCCCGCCTTCCGAAAACCCAACTGATCTTTCTTGCACGCAACTGCGAAGAATTCGCGAACGACTGGTCGATCAAGGTCGAAGACATGCAGATGTGGTCGTTGATCCAAGAGCTCGCATTCCACCGAGTGTTTCAAGTCGAGCACGTTCGCGAACTTATAACCGAATCGGTCAAACAGCATGTCTCGGGCTTCAAACCAAACCCCAACGCCTTTGGTCAACGACTCAGCAATATCGACGTCGCCGACACGAACCCGGCGGAGATGATGCAAAGGCTGCTCGGTGACCCGACGATCTTGTTGGGCGCCGAGAGAACCGCCCAGCAAAAATCATTGGCGCCGGTGCTCGACGCGTTGATTTGCACCATAGTTTGTTACGTCGATCGCGTCGTAGATGTCGTCGCCGGTCGAATTCTTGGCAACGGCGCCCAGATTTCGGAGGCGGTGAGGCGAAGACGCGTAGAGGCGAGCGCCCAAGACCAATACGTCGAAGAACTCTTCGGCATCCACCTGACCGACGCCCAATTGGCGGGCGGCGATCGATTCATCAAGGGCGTCGTCGAGCGCGCCGGCGAACAAGGCCTCGCCCAGCTTTGGTCGAAGAAAGGCAATCTTCCGACGCCGAACGAAATCTCCGCCCCGGGTTTGTGGCTGGAGCGAATCAGTCTCTAGTCGAATCTGCCCGCCTCTTGGCCGAAAACACGATGTAAAACGAACAGGCCGTGCCGAGAACTCCGATCGCACCGACCAATCCAAAGCCAGCGGCACCCGGAAGCGTCAAGAACACCGCGCACAGGCCGAAACCGACCCACGCCAATTGATTTCGGGTTTCAAATCTTACGAATGCGCGGGCACGGTTCGCGTCAGGGGCGTTTCTCTGCACGAAAGATTCGAAAGACAATCGACCGATCGAACCCATTCCGTTCGTCACGGCGATCAACACGATGCCTGCAGTTATTCCACCCACGAGTCCGGCGTAAACACCGACCAGACCGATGACGAGGTAGACGAAAATCATCATCGCCCGCTCCGACATTGTTCGACGCAACAGGGGCGCCACCGAGTTGGCGATGATCGTCGCCAACGAAGAAAGACCCAGCGCAAGACCGAACCATGCGGTGCCGGCAACTTCGTCGCGCAACCAAAACGCGACATGAAAAAACAAAAAACCGATGATCCCGCGCAAGACCATCATCAACGCCGCAATTTGGCGAATCGCGGAACTGTGCAACTCCAAAGTTTCGATCGGTTCGACCGGAGTTTGCACCGTCGCGACTTTGCGCGGCAACTTCAAGGCGAATACGCCCGCCAAACCAAACATCAGAGCCGACATCGCCAGAGTCGCTCGCGCATCAAAAAATTGCAACAGCGCCGCCGGCACCGCCGCGGCGAAACCGATCAATCCTGAAAGCAGGCCCAACTTGGCGTTGGCGGCGACGAGTTCATCACCATTTTCGACCAGGCTAGGAACCAGTGCGGTTTTGCTGACGCTATAGGTGCGGGACAAAACCAGTGAGACGAACGCCAGAGCAAAAAGTGTGAGCGATTCGAGCCTCGAGATCATCATCAAAACAGTCAGGCATCGCAGTAGACATACCGCGAACACCGTAAGTCTTCGGCCACCTGGTATTCGATCGATAATCGGCCCGATGAACGGTGCCACCACAGCAAAAGGTGCGAGGCTCACGGCCAGAAACAACAGCACCCGGCTTCTCGCCGCATCAGGGTCGATCGAGAGAAACAGCGAATCTGCCAACGCCACGGCGAACGAGGCCTCGCCGCAGGCGATCAAGGCGTGCACCCTGCCAAGTCGCTTGAGTGGCGACGCAGGCGCGAGACCAGTTTTAGTTAGTGCTATGCAACAATCTTCTCGTATTTGTAGCCGAGACCGCGGATGGTCACCACAAGTTTCGGCTCCGCTGGTTCTTGCTCGATCTTCGCACGAAGGCGTTTGATATGAACATCAAGCGTCTTCGTGTCGCCGTAGTAATCGGTGCCCCAGACACGGTCGATCAAAGTTTCGCGAGTCATGACCCGCCCAGCATTGGCCATCAGCAAATAGAGCAACTCGAACTCTTTCAAAGGAAGTTTGGTGACCTGGCCACGAATGGTGACGACATGCTGATCAGGGTCGATCGAAATCGAGCCGATAGACACCGACCCGACTCCCGAAGTATCGTCGTCACTTTTCGACAACTCACCTCTGCGCAAAGCCGCCCTCAAACGAGCCACCAACTCGCGCAACCGATAGGGCTTCACGATGTAGTCGTCGGCGCCAACCTCGAGACCGACGACGGTGTCGATTTCAGAACCCTTGGCGGAGACCATGATGATCGGCACCGAACTTTTCTTTCGAATCTCGCGACAGACATCTGTTCCTGAAACTTTGGGCAGCATCACATCCAGAAGCACCGCGTCGGGTCGAACCGAGTCGAACACCGAGAGTGCCTCGGCGCCGTCTCGCGCCACCTCGATTCGAAACCCTTCTCGCTTCAATCCGACTTGAAGCGCCTCGATGAAAGATTCCTCGTCGTCGATGACCAAAACGGTCGGTAAAGAGTTGGTGATGCTCATGCCATGACTTCCGTTTCATCCAGAACTTGTTTCACCTCGGTTTTTGCCGCCTTGGGCAAAGTGACCCTGAAAGTCGAACCGACGCCTTCTTCCGACTTGAGATCGATCGACCCCCCGTGTTCGAGCACGATATGGCGGACTATCGAAAGACCCAAACCCGTGCCGCCTGTCGCCCTGCTTCGGGCCTTGTCGACTCGATAAAAGCGCTCGAAGATTCTCTTTTGATCTGGCTCAGAAATGCCGATTCCGTGATCTTTCACCGACACGACTATCTCGTCTTTGATGAGCGCACTTTCAACCGTCACCATCCCGCCCGACTCGCTGTATTTGATCGCGTTGTCGACCAAATTCGAAAACATCGAGTTGAGTTGCGACCTGTCCCCGCGCACCCAAAGTTCGACCGAACCGGTCAGAGCGAGTCCGAGGCCTTGTCGCTTAGCCGAGTGTTGGTTGGAACTCACGACCTCGACCAAAACTTGGGCCAAGTCGAATTCGCTCCATTCCTCGGTGCCACCAAATTCGATTCGTGATAGATCCAAAAGGTCGTCGACGATTCTCGACATGCGGTGCGACTCGGTGACGATCCTCTCGGCCAGGCGCCAAACCACCTCTGTCTCGGTCTCGCCGTTCAAAGAATCGGCCAATGCCGCGACCGCGCCGATCGGCGTCTTGAGTTCATGGCTTAAATTGGCCACGAAATCGGACTGAACGGTTTCAATGCGCGACTTTTCGGTGATGTCTTCGATCGTCACGATCGCCCGTTGACCGCTCATGGCTCGGCCCTGAATCTTGAAGAATCGCGTCGTGCCCGAGACCGTCTCGAGCACCCGCTCACCCGAGTGATTTTTCTTGACTTCTTTGATCATCTCGTCGACCGCCTGCTCGACCAACACGTCGACATACCGAACGCCGGTCATCGAGTTGGCCGCCTTGTTTCGCAAGTTTCGACCCGTGGCAAGCTCGGCGATCACGACGCCGATTGCGAGCATGTCGAGGGCGTGCATCAGACTTTCGAGTTGATTCTCCTTTTCAACAGCGCCAACATCGGGCGCTCTCGTGTCGTCGCTTGACTTTGTCTTACGAGCGAACTTCTTGATCAACGCCGCTACAACCAAAGCAGTCAACGCACCCGAGGCGAAATAGAAAAGGTTCACAACGCTTACGGATCAACTTTCTTGTTTCGGACGCAACAGCTCTCCGGTCATGTCTCCGACCCGGGCTTTGTATCTTTCGATGCCACCTCGCTCACGAACCCAACCTGTCACGATGAACCTGGTTTTCTCGCTGACATTGACCGCATGATCACCGATGCGCTCATAAAAGCGGGCCACGACGGCAAGCTGAACCGCAACCTGAAGATCGATCTTGGTCTTCGAGTGAGACTCGAATATTTGTTGGATGAATTGTCGGTGCAGGCTGTCGAGATAAGAATCCATGTCGTCGATGGCGGCGGCCTTGGCCGAATCGTTCTGCTCGAAGGCTTCCATGGTCGCGGCGAACAGGTTTTGTGCCTGTTCGCTCATTTTTGAAATCACCCCGCGCAGCATCGGGTCGACGTCATGACCGTAAATTCGACGGGCGGCCTTGCAAATGTTGACGACCAAGTCGGCCGAGCGCTCGAGTTCACCGGTGATCTTGATGATCGAGATCAATTGTCTCAGGTCGGTCGCCACGGGTGACTGCAACGCCAATATCTCGAAACACGAAGCCTCTAGTTCCGCGCTGCGACCGTCGAACTCGTCGTCGGCCTGAACCAGATAATCGGCACCCTCGAGGTCGCCGCTCAACAACACTGCTGTCGCCCTCGGTATCGACTCGGTCAGCGAGGCGCCGAGCCGAATTATCTCGGCACGAACAGAATCAAGGTCGTTATGAAAACTCTTTCGAATTTCATCCATGACTTCGGCCTTTCGATTAACTCACGCTCAACCCGACTAAAGATTTGACTTTCTTGCGCTTAACGGTAGCCCAAGAATGGTGAACCCTGTCTGTCCTCAAGGTTGCCGACGGGTGAACTGGCGACTACCGAACTTGGGTCGTGACAACCCATTCGTGTAACTGCTGTTGTGCGTCTGAACACTTACCGTCGAGGCAAACTCTGCGCCAGAGATCATCGTCGCCAAGGGCGAAATGTTCGACCCCATCGTCGAGCAAGAATCCAAGCACCTTGTCCAACCATGCGCGATGCTTCGGGTGGGTCAACGGCACCAGAACCTCGACGCGACCATCGAGGTTGCGGCCCATCAAGTCGGCCGAACCGATCAAATGCAGGGGCGAGCCGTCTTCGAGACCGTGTTCGAATCGGTAAATCCGTGAGTGTTCGAGATAACGCCCGAGTATCGAACGAACCCGAATGTTCTCGGACATTCCTGGCACGCCGGCCCGCAGGCAACAGATGCCGCGCACGACCAAATCGATTTTTACTCCGGCGTTGCTCGCCATATACAACGCATCGATCACCGAAGGGTCTGAAATCGAGTTCAGTTTCAGCGCGATTCTGCCGTCAGCACCGTGGCTCGCCTCACGATGAATGAGTTCGAGAATACGCGGACGCAACTGATGCGGGGCGACGAACAACCGCAGATAATCGGGCTCTTTCGCGAAGCCGGTCAGATAATTGAAAAGTTCCGTGGCGTCGGCGCCGATCTGTTCCTCGCAGGTGAAAAACCCGATGTCTTCATACAACCGTGCGGTCGCCGAGTTGTAGTTTCCCGTGCCGATGTGCACATACCTGCGCATCTGGTCGTTGTCTTCGCGCACCACCAAAATGCACTTCGAGTGCGTCTTCAGGCCGACGATGCCGTAGGTGACATGCACGCCCGCATACTCAAGTTCTTTGGCCCAAGCGATATTGCGTGCCTCGTCGAATCGAGCCTTGATTTCAAGCACCACCGCCACCTGCTTGCCTGCCTCCGCCGCGCGCACCAGTTGTTTGGCGATCGAAGAGTCGCCCGAGGTTCGATAGAGCGTCATCTTTATCGAGTGAACTTTCGGGTCGCTGGCCGCCTGCTCGACGAACGCTTCGACCGAGGACGAGAACGACTCGTGCGGGTGATGTACCAGCAATTGGCGTTCTCGAATCACCTGAAAGATGCTTTGGCCGTTGAACTCGGCGGCGGCGAGCCGACCCGCGGTCAGCGGTGGCCAAGGTTTGTAACGCAAATCGGGCTGATCCAACGAGGCGAGTTGATTCAACGCGTTCATCTCGATCATCCCGTGATGAAAAGTGACGTCGTCGGTCTCCAACTCGAGTTCTTCGCACATCAAGTCGAGCACTTCTTGCGAGGTTCCCCGCGGAATCTCGAGTCTTACCGCTCGACCGAAGCGCCTTCGTCGCAGCTCCATCTCGACCGCGGCCAACAGGTCTTCGGCATCTTCGTCGTCGAGCGAAAGATCTGCGTTACGGGTCACCCTGAAGACAAAACACTGCTCGATCGTCATGCCTTGAAACAGGCGACCCATGTTCGCCGAGATGATCTCTTCTAGCAACACGAACTTTTGACCGTCACCGATTCGAACGAATCGCGGAAGATTCTTCGGCACCTTCAATCGGGCGAACCTTTGGTCGCCTGTGTTCGGGTCGCGCGCGACAACGGCGAGATTCAACGCCAGGTTCGAGATATACGGAAACGGATGCGCCGGATCGACAACCAACGGTGTCAATACCGGAAAAATCTTCTGATCGAAGAGGATCGAGAGATTCGTCTTTTCGACTGCTTCGAGTTCTGACCAAGGGGTGATGAAAATTCGGGCCCGCGCCAATTCTGGCAACAACTCGTTTGACCAGACCTCGTGCTGACTGTCGACGAAACCCTGCGTGCGCAGAGTGATCTGCCGTAGTTGCTCGTGCGGCGTCAAACCGTCTGGCGTCGCCGTGACAACCTCGCCCGCCACCTGATCTTTCAAAGCCGCGACTCTGATCTGATAGAACTCGTCGAGATTCGAGCAGCAAATCGCCAAAAATCTGCACCGTTCGAGAAGCGGCACATTCTTGTTCTGTGAAAGTGTCAGAACCCGGTCGTTGAAGTCGAGCCAACTCAGTTCGCGATTGATGTATTTCTTTTCGATACCCGCATCATAAGAATCGGTCGGAATCTGACTCGCGGCAGAGAAGCGATTTCGCCAAAATGTCATCTGATTTTCATTTCAAAGCCACTCGCTGTCGAAATCTCGGCGACTTCCTTGGGTGAATTACTCGCCGTTTGACGACGCCGGTGTCTCTGCGTTCACGGCATAGCCGAGCTCCCACTCGATGCTGATGCGCTCACGCTCGGCATCTTTGTTGACACGTTCTTGATTGCGCCGGAACTGCGGGTCATTGCGCGGCAACAAAATCAAACGAGCCAAGGTGCGAGCGCGAAAATCTTCGAGCAGATTCTGGTCGCCATAGTCGCCATATACCTCCCAATGCGGCGACGCCGGGCCCAGATAAACAATTCGAGCATGACCGCGTGGCGGCTCGCTCAAGGTTGGGGCCTCCGAAAAACTCGACATCATGCACCTTTCAAAAGAACTTTTGAGGCTGTTGATGCTATCGCCAAAGCGTCGCCTCCTAAGATGAGCATTCGTGGGGGCTGATCCGAACAAGATCATTGCCGCACTCGACATTGGCACCAACAGTTTCCACCTCGTGGTGGCTAAACCCGTCGAAACGGGATTCGAGGTGATCACGACCGAAAAAGATGTGGTGCGTTTGGGTCATGGCGCCGGCGACATGAAACAACTCGAACCCGACGCGATCGAACGCGGTTTGTCTTCGCTCAAAAGAATGCGCGAGATAGCCGCGACAAACAACGCGGATTTGCGCGCCGTGGCGACGAGCGCCGTTCGTGAGGCGAAGAATCGCGGAGAATTCATCAAGCGGGCCCGAAAAGAGGCCGGGGTGGAAATCGAGGTCATTTCGGGCATCGAAGAGGCTCGTCTCATATATATGGGTGCAAAGTTCGCGGTTGCCGTCGGCGACCAACCGATGTTGTTGGTCGATATCGGTGGCGGCTCGACCGAAATTGTCGTCGCCTCGGGTGACGAGATACATCTTTCTCGCAGTTTCAAACTCGGTGCGGTTCGTCTGACCGACCGCTTTTTCACCACCGATGCCCTGCACCCGAGCGCCGTGAGCAGTTGCCGAAAATTCGTGCGATCGATGCTCGCCACGATCAAACCCGAGGTCAACGAACTTGGCTTCGAGGTCGCCGTGGGGTCTTCCGGCACCGTCGAGGCCCTGGCCAAACTGATACGCCGTCTCAACAACGAGCCCGAGCCCAAGACTTTCAACCGATACGAGTTCGCGGTCGGCGACCTGACCAAAACTCTCGAGTCGCTCGCGGATACCCCTACCGTCAAGGATCGCGCAAAGCGATTCGGCCTTGAGGCTTCCCGCGCCGACATCATTCTTGCGGGTGCGATAATCCTCGAAGGTGTAGCGCTCTCGTTCGACATCAAAAAATTCGTTTACTCCGACTATGCGTTGCGCGAGGGCGTGCTGTTCGACACACTCGCCCGTGAAAACCTGCTCACCCACCCCGAAGATGTCGACCCAGCGATGCTGAGCATCAAGCAGTTGGCCGACCGTTGCGATGATCGACCGGAGCATTCGATGCACACGGCAAAAATTGCCGTGTCACTTTTCGACAGCCTGCAGAAGCGCCTCAAACTTCCGCCGAATTCGCGGCGATATCTCGAGGCCGCCGCGATCTTGGCAAATGTCGGCGTGGTCATCTCGCATTCAAAACATCACATGCACTCTTACTATGTGATCAGGAATTCGGAACTGGTCGGGCTGACCGATCGCGAAATCGAGTTGATTGCCGTAATTGCCCGGTACCACCGCAAGAGCGCACCCAAACAGACGCACCCCGAGTTTGCGAACCTCTCTGACTCAGATCAACAACTCGTCAGGTCTTTGGCGGCGATTCTAAGAATCGCGATTGGTCTCGATCGAACCCAAGATGGTCGGGTCAAATCGGTGAGCGTTCGCGCCGAAGACAAGCAATTTTTGATCTTCGCAAAAGCATCGGCGAAAGCCGATCTTGAACTCAATCTTTACGCCGCGAACGAGCGACGCGGTCTATTGTCAGAAATACTCGGGACGAAAGTTAAAGTTCTCGCCCTCAAGTAGTCGTGAGAAGTAGTCGCGGAGCTGGCTCGCCCGCAACCAAGCGCGAGACTATTTCGAGTCTGGTTTTGGCGTTTCGTCTTTTTTCGATTCAGCCAGACCCTCGGCGAGACCTTTTTTGAGTTCGCTCTGGGCTTTGCCGAGATTGCGGGCGATTTTCGGAAGACGCGAGCCGCCGAAAAGCACTACAACCAACAGGACGATGATCCATATTTCTGGGCCGTTGAACATGAGCCAACCCTAGCACCGGTCGCCGAGAATGCGCTAAGCAATAAAGGTGCTCGAGTGCGTAATCAACATCAGCGAGGGTCGTCGCTTGGACGAAATCGGAGAGATTCGTCGCGCAATCGGTCACGACGTTTTGGATGTTCACAGCGACTATCACCACCACCGCAGTGTCTTCACCTTGGCACGACCCGAGGCCGCAAAAACTCTCGCAGAATTGAGCGCGCGACGCTTCGATCTACGCCAACATGTCGGGGTGCACCCGCGTATCGGCATCATCGATGTGGTTCCGTTCGTGCCCCTCGAAAACTCGACTTTCGAGCATGCCGTCGACGCGCGCAACGAGTTCGCCGAATTCGCCGCGAGCGAACTCGGGATACCTAGTTTTGTCTACGGGCCCGAGCGCGACCTTCCGGAGATTCGCAAGCGTGCCTTCGTCGACCTGGAACCAGACTTTGGGCCCAAGTCACCGCACCCGACCGCCGGCGCCATCTGTGTCGGGGCGCGAGAAGTGCTCGTCGCCTACAACGTGTGGTTGAAAGATGCCGACATCGCCGACGGCAGAAGAATCGCCAAAGAGATTCGCGTCAAACAGGTGCGAACTTTGGGGTTGCAACTTGGCGACGACATTCAAGTGAGCATGAACCTGATCAAGCCCGACGAGATCGGACCGCTACAGGTTTTCGATCAAATTGCAGAACGAGCCGAGATCGCTCACGCCGAACTGGTTGGCCTCGTTCCCGCCAGGGTTTTGGCGTCGATACCCAAGAATCGCTGGGTCGAACTTGACTTGAGCAAGGAAAAAACAATCGAATGGTGCCTGGCCGCACGCAACCGCGCGTTGCAAAACCTGGACTGAAACGATCTAATCGGCGCGAATCGGCGCGAATCAGCGCGACTAGGCGCTGGCCGTGTTGCGAGAACTCTGGGCGCGTTGCCGACGAAGCCTTCTTCGTTCACGCTCCGAAAGACCTCCCCAGATACCGAATTTTTCTCCGTTCTCAAGGGCGTATTCGAGGCAATTGTTTTTGACTTCGCAGCCTCGACAGACCTCTTTTGCCTCGCGGGTCGAGGCCCCTCGCTCGGGGAAGAAGAGGTCGGGGTCAACACCGAGGCAATTTGCCTTCTCCTGCCACGCCCGGTCAGAGCTCACCGGTATGTGCAAGCGGTCTTCCAATTTTGAAACCCTCCCGATAGTCCGTCAACCAACGCGGGGGGCGTTAACAACGGTGTAATTACAGCGGCAGTATTCTGCCAAACTTTTACAAAAAATGCAAATATCACCTAAGCGGTGCGACGCGAACCCCCGAGTCGCGAAAGCTGACGACGATGCTCGATGAAGTCGACCAGCACATACTCACCCAAACTTTCGGGGCTCGTAAAAAATGCCCGACCTTTGTTTATCGCCGTCAATTGCTCGATAAACGACTGCAAGGCGCGCGAGTCGTCGAGCATAAAAGTGTTTATTCTTATGCCTTCGCGGGTCGCCCGCACGACCTCGCGCAGCGTCGACTCGATCGTCTCGCGCACCGGGGGATAATTGAAAAAAACCTCCCCCGAAGCCGAAATGTGGGCGGTCGGCTCGCCGTCGGTGATCATGATTATCTGCTTGGTTCCGCTTTGGCGCGCCAACATTTCCCTGGCGAGCATGAAACCATGTTGCATATTCGTGCCATAGACGAAATCCCATGAGACCTCGGGCAGTTGGTGCGGTTTGAGGGCACGCGCGGTCTCGCTGAAACCGACGATGCCCAGATAATCGCGGGGAAATTGCGAACTCATCAAAGAGTGCAACGCCATCGCCACTTTTTTCGCGGGCAAAAAATAATCGCGCATCGGCATCGACAATGACAGGTCGAGCATCAAAACGGTCGAGGACCGGGTCAGATGCTCGGTCTGTTCGATCTCGAAATCTTCGGGCGACAACTTCAACGGCTTGACGCCCCCCTGTCGTTTCAGGGCATTGCGCAATGTCTGTTGAATGTCCAGTTGAAACGGGTCGCCATATTCATAACTTTTGGTGTCGTAAGTTCGCTCGTGACCGACCCCGATTCGCTCGACCTGGTGCTGGCCAAGGCGGTCTTTTTCGAGCGAACCAAACACGTCGCGCAGGGCCTTTTCACCAATCTTGCGCAGCCCGCGCGGGGTCATCTCGAGCCTTCCCTCGGTCTGTTCAATCAAACCCGCCTCTTTGAGTTTCTTCGTCACCTCCGCCATCTTCTGCAGCGACTCTGCCGTGTCGTCACCAAGCAAATCGGCTACACGATCTAGATCGGCCTCGGCCAAGGCCGAGGGCGAAGACGCGTTCTTCAACAGATTCTCCAACTCGTCGAGATCGCCGAGCTCTTGCATCGCGTCCATGGCTTGACCAAAACCCATCGGATCTTGCCCGGTGAACTCTTGTTTCGAACCCCAACCAAATTGCGGAAACATGTCTTGCAACCGCCCGGCCAACTCGTTCATCTGCCAACGCAGATCCATGTCTTGCAGAAGCTTCTCGCTGAGTTGCCGCATCTGTTCGCGCTGACCGGGGGTCATCGAGTTGAGCATCGCCTGCGCGTTGGCCATTCTTTTGGCCATGATTTCAAGCAGTTCTTCGAGGCTCTGCGGATTTTCGGGAAAAAAGTCGCCAAATTTTTCCATGAATTTTTCGAACTCGGGGTCCTCGCCCTTTTGTTTTCGATCCAGCATCTCGTTCAGCGCCGCCATCATGTCTTTGGTTCGACCCATCATTTCGGGGGTCATTTGCTCGACGGCGCTCGACGCCTGGTCGAGATACTGCTGCATCAACTGATTGCGAAGTTTTTCGAGCAGGGCTTCGAATCGAGCCTGCGCCTGCCCGGATTGAAAGTCGTAGTGCTCAAGTTCGCCGATCTTGCCTGCGAGATCATTGGGCAACATGTCGAGCCTGAAGTTCTTCTCTTCGGCCGACTTGCCGGCGATTTGTCGGCGCCTTTCGTCTTGCGATTTTTCGGCGTCGCGCAGGGCATCGGCGATCGCATGGCGCTCTTCGTCGATGATGTCGTTCAACTCGTCGGCGATCTCCTGGTAGACACCCTGCAGGTCGCCGCGTTCTTTGATTTCGGCCCGCTTCTGTCGCAATTTTTGCATCATCTCGCGCAGGCCCATCAGTTGCTCACCACGGTCGTTTCGAATGCCGTTCTGCATCATGCGACGAAGCGCGGCGTTCACATCACCGTGATGAACCAAGTCATCGGTCAACTCGTCGATCAAACTTTGCGCGTCGAATTCGAATCCGCGCTGTGTTCCATCCCACCTCGAGTAGGTGAACCGTCCGGCCATAGGCGCACGCTAGTACGACCGACCGTAGACTGCCTATTGCAATGCGATTCCCCCGAACATTCATTTTTGTCGACCTCTCGGGTTTCACCAACTACACCGAGACGAACGGCGACCGTCGCGCGACCAAACTTCTGGGCGAATTTCGGGCCGTTGCGCGCGCTGTTGCATCTGAACGCGGTGTTCGCATCGACAAATATTTGGGCGACGGACTCATGGCGGTGGCGGTCGAGCAGGTCGATGGCATCACTTTCGCGTTAGAGCTCGAGCGCCGCGCGCAAACAGTCTGCGCTCCGCTCACTTTGCGTATCGGCATCGATACGGGTGACACGATTCTGTTCGAGGGCGATGACTACATCGGCAGCGCCCCGAATCTCGCGGCGCGACTCTGTGACGAGGCGGCCGACACCGGCGTGCTGATACCCACCGACCACATCGAACAACTGCCCGAAGGCGTTTCTGCAAAACCATACCGACCGCTGAAACTGCACGGATTCACAAAATCGATCGAAGTCTCGGTGCTCTCAGGGCACCCCGTCATCGATGATCGCAACGACACCAGCGAAATCTGGACTCGTCAGCCCTTTCTCAACTAGTTATCTTCGATCGATAAACCGCGCGACCGCCAGCCGCGTCTTTGTTCAGCCGCTTGGCCAAATGCATACCCTCAAGCACAAACTCGACCGCACTGGCGATGACCGCTGCCGACTCGTCACCGTCGACCAATTCGGTCACGACACTCTTCAGGTTGGGCATCGTCTGCAACAAAGTCACGAATTCTTTCGATGCAACATCTTCACCGGTTTGCACGACTTTGCCATCGGCAAACTCATCGGCGACCAGCCTGGATTTCTCCGGCGACAAACGGCTTTTGGTCACCTGCAAAACGGCGCCGGCCACAAGTTGGTCGAAAACCTGACCCTCTCGCGCGTCGTCAATCACATCGATTTCGATCTTTCCGGCAGTGGATGCGGCCAAAGCCTCGAGGTCACTGACTCTGGGTGCGACCTCGGTTTCGTTGGCCTTTAGCGCGCGCCGCATCGCGTTCGCGCACATCAACTCGTGGTTGCTCGTCGTCAACCGCACACTCACCCCGCTGCGTTGGTTTATCTTGGTGCTCGCCCGCGCCAGGTGGCTGATCGTCGCGACTATCTCTTCCATGAATTCGGGGGTTCTGACCTTTACATTGCCGATGCTGGAGTTGCGCGATTCTTGCCGCACGACTGCGATTTCGGTCTCGATTTCAAGCGGATAGTGGGTGCGAATCTGGCTGCCAAATCGATCTTTGAGCGGGGTGATGATTCGACCGCGATTGGTGTAATCATCGGGGTTGGCCGAGGCGACCAACAAAATGTCCAGGGGCAGGCGAATTTTGTAGCCGCGAATCTGAACATCTCGCTCTTCAAGCACGTTCAGCAAGCCGACCTGAATACGCTCCGAGAGATCGGGCAATTCGTTGATCGCAAAAATACCCCGATTGCAACGGGGCACGAGCCCATAGTGCAGGGTTAGTTCGTCGCTCAGATATCTTCCTTCGGCGACCTTTATCGGGTCGACCTCGCCGATCAGGTCGGCGATCGAAGTGTCGGGGGTCGCGAGTTTCTCGCCATATCGATTAGACCGATGAACCCAGTCGATGGGTGTCGCATCGCCTTGTGCGGCGACGAGTTCGCGCGCCTGTCTTGAAACCGGGGAATACGGATCGTCGTTGATCTCGCTGCCGCCGACAATCGGCATCCATTCGTCGAGAAGATCGACCAATGACCTAATGATTCGTGTTTTGGCCTGACCGCGCTCGCCCAAAAACACGATGTCGTGACCCGCAAGCAACGCATTTTCAAGCTGCGGAATCACGCTGTCTTGATAACCGAGCACGCCGGTGATCAATGCTTGACCCGACTGGATTATGTCGACCGTGTTGGCGCGAATCTCTTCTTTCACGCTTCGTGATTGCCAACCCGAACTCTTCAACTCTCCCAAAGTTTTCGGCAAACTATTTGAAGAACTCGGTTGTTTCGTAATCGCCATCGGCCTGAGGTTAGCGGCGGCGCTCAGTCTCGTGCCAGACGAGTCTGACTTTGTGATATTTGCTGTGGTTAGCGCTATTTAGAGTTTTTGCTGGTCGAGGCCTTTGATTTTGAACCGTTCTTACCGCCAGTCTTTGAACTGCCATTCGAAGAGTTTTTCGTCGGAGACTGTTTTACTTTGGCCGGGCCGGAGTTTTGGCCCGCAACGACCGTTGTTTTCTCTGATACGGCAATCTCACCGTTTGGTTGCACAACCACGACCTGATAAGAGTTCGCACCTGCCGGATTATTTGAAACCTTCAACGCGGCAGCGGCCGAGGCGGGCACCGAACTGACCAAAATGCCGTTGCGATAAATGTTCACGATTGCGCCGCGTTTCGCCGGCACGTTGAAAGTGACCGAGTTTCCTGTCGAACGAGTTGTCGGCGCCACGCTTGGAGTGTTCGGCAGAATTGGTGGCATGGGTTGACCGAGCACAGGTCGGCTAAACGAGTTGCCGCCCGGGTTGCCAGGGTTGAACGGGTTGTTGCCGCCCGGGTTGCCAGGGTTGAACGGGTTGTTGCCGCCCGGGTTGCCCGGGTTGAACGAGTTATTGCCGCCACCGGTAGATCCGCCAGGGTTATTCGCGGGCACCGTAGTTGTAGTCGTCGGCAAAGTTGTGGTCGGTGCAGAACCGCCGCCGCCACCGCCGCCACCGCCACCGCCGCCGCCGCCGCCACCACCACCAC
>Ga0194110_10000683_pt1 | contig 44155 bp, 41 predicted proteins | sample TA2Kig1200mmetaG_FD_146192 | JGI IMG/M metagenome (GOLD analysis project Ga0194110, IMG submission 146192) | Freshwater microbial communities from Lake Tanganyika, Tanzania - TA2015032 Kigoma Deep Cast 1200m | ecosystem: Environmental > Aquatic > Freshwater > Lake | place: Tanzania: Lake...
TCGGTGGCCATGCAACACCAGGTCATACCCTGCTGATAACAAGGAAGGTGTAATGCGCATTCCTATGCCCCCACTCGCTCCCGTTATCAATACCGTTTTATGCACTATCCAAACTTGCGTTTTGCCAACCAAGCCAGCGGCTTCGCCAACGAATTCTTGATCAAAAGTAGGTATTCTACGTCCCTTGCGCCAAATTTTCGGTTAAAATCTCCCAATCCTTTCGCATTGCTCCCTCCAAAATCCATGCGCCTACAGCTTGCTGATAAGGCCTTCATTGCCTCCACATGGAGGTATACCATCCCTCCTATTTTCATCGCTTCTGGCATAATAGCACCCTTGACATACAGCGCCTGTTCATTCACCTCCAAATAAGCTGCCGCTCCCACCAATTCGCCTTTTTCCCACAGCGAAAATTGCCTCAACACGCCGCGTTGGTTTGCTTCTTCCATCAAACGGGCCAACATCGCATAATCAGCATCTTTCAAATGGGTAAACTCAGCACCTTTTACCGTTCTAAAAAGAGAAATCAAGCCCTCTGGATTCACTGAGGTTTCCAGTTCAAACCCCTGCTGAGCTGCTTTCTTGTACTGCCTGCGGTGGTTCTCAGAGCATTGAGCCAGCGAGAAATTATTTAAGTCAAGCGCTTGAAATAAGCGGACGTGTTCATCCACCGGTGCCTCCAAAGGGACTCCGGCTAATTGCAGGTAGGAAAACCGTTGGGCCAAGTACTGCGAAAGTTGCGCTGTTTGTTGTTCATTGAAGCCTATGGGAACAAAACTTCGTGTTAGAAAGGGCATATGCGTATAACTCACACCCAATTTTTGATGTGGAACGATGGGATAAATCCCTTCGTACGATCCAAGCACATAGCCTTCCCAACCAGGAGCCACCACATCTAAATACCAACTTAAGAGAAAAAAGAAGCCTTGGGGCTGCGCGGCCAACACGCGTTCATCCCAGCGCGCTTTATCTAGTTGTGCGTTCGGAATAATCATAGGAACGAAGATAACGTTACAAATTCGTGCTGCGTACGATGCTGTGCAATAAAAGCTTCCAAGGTGCTCAAACCAAACGAGGTCAAGGCCTTGGGGTGCCCGATAACCACCAGGAACGGCTCCTTGGCTTGATCCGCCCTGCGCAAGGCCCTATTCAATTGGGTAGAAAAATATCCATCCGCACTCACACACAAGCGGTGCGAACGCGTGAGCAAGTCTTTTTTGGAACCGCCCCCCTTAACAGGAACGCCATTGCCGATGGGTTTGTGTTGACTGGGATTAAGGCGCCCTAGCACCAACAGTTTCCAAAAAAACAATGGCGAATAGTTCATGGACGCGATGGGAACTTCCGTAAACCACCCTTGCTCCTTCTCCACCGTCGGATCATCCGTGAATTGCCAATGCGCTGCCTTAGGTGTTGTTGTAAAATCGTACTGATAGGGTTTGGTCGTGTTCTTTCCCCCTCTAAATACCGAAGAATCCAAGCGAATCCCTGCTTTTTTCATGGCCTCAGCCACAGGAGCAAAGGGTTGGGCGCACCACCCTCCTGCCCGATAACTTTGCAAGGGGCGAGTAAGTAAGGTATTCATGTAGGTTGCATAGCGTTCCACCACTCGCGAAGCTTCATCCGCAGAAAAATCCGATAACTTGTAATGCGATAGATCGTGCTGCCAACGCCCGTCCTTCCAAACGGACTTCTCCCAATGCGGATGAATGTGCAAGCCGGTTTCATGTCCGAGCGAATCCCAGGTTTGAATTTGCGTTTTTACCCGTTGCAGTTCTTCACGACATGCCGCCTGTTCCTCAAACATCATTAAACACCCGGCGTCGGGAAAAAAGGTAAAGGGAATGTCGTATTTGCGGGCTAGTGTCAACAAACGCTCGGTAGGTTCCAGCATGCATTGCGCTACCGAACCGCTTCGTTCGCCAAAAAACAATTCATAATCCCAGGTGATGGCTATTTTCATCGCGTTCCTTCGGGATTATACATGGTTACCCCCCGTTCGTTGAAGGCCCTTACCATAACGTCAAACATTTTTTTGGCATCGAACACCAAGGTTTTCGCTTGGCCAATCATCACCTCCGAATAAACCCCTTCACGCAAAAACAAGGGGAGCAATTCGTCGCAGCGTCGTTTTTTGGAGGTTTCCGGGTTGTGAACCTTGGTCGTAACGATTTTGTCATTTCCTTCATAATCGATTACCTGCAGCTTAAATTCTTTCGAATAATAGACCGGAACCCCCACATCCAAGGCATCTTCGAGGGTGTGTAAATGGGTACCTGCATTATCGAGCGTTACGCCGATGTATAGAATCTTTCCGCCGTGTTGAATCAGTTTTCCGTAGGGAGAATTCCAATGGTATGGGGTGTTTTTCTCGGTATGCTCCTTAATGTATTCATAGGCTTTGGCTCCCCAGGCGGCTATGGGCTCAGTGGGATGATAACTTCTAATTACGCCGTCCGAAGTTCTAAATACTTCCGATATTTTCCCCATGGCCGAGGGCGTGCGCAAGACATCAAAAACGGGATTTTCTGAAACATAGTCCAATTGTAAGCGCGCAATGGGTGAGGTGGGCATAAGCACCATTCCTTCCATGCCAACAACTTCCTTGAGGACATCCACTACCGTTTCGGCACCCCCTTCGATGTATCCTATTTTACTTAAACTGGCATGTACCATCAAGTGGTCACCGGTATGAATGCCAGCTTGGTTAAAGTCTTGGATCAGTTGATCTCGGCTCAACCCTTGGCCTAATTGGGCCTGTTTTTTTAATTCGCTTGAACGTTTTTTGCGCTGCCACTCACGGTAAAACTGCTTAGCAAATTCGGGCACGAGGGACTTCCAAGACAAGGGCATAACGCGAAGATACAGATAGACGAATTAATATAAAACAATCGGATTCGAAATAAAACAAACCATTAAAAATTATTCGTAATTTTAGGTAAAATCAATTCTTATGAAGAAAAATTTATTTATTCAATCGATGCTTTTTCTTGCCTGTATCTTTGGGCAAGGTGCATTAATGGGCCATTTAATGGCTCAAACATTAACATTTAATTATACAGGTGCCGTCCAAACCTACACGATTCCTGTAGGGGTTACTTCAGTAACGATATCAGCATCAGGAGCTCAAGGTGGGGGAAATACTGGCGGTGGACTTGGAGCCTCAATGGCTGGAGTTTTTACTGTAACTCCAGGCGAAACGATATATTTAGTGGTTGGCCAACAAGGACAATTGCAAATCGGGGGGCAATCCCAGAATAGTTCTGGTGGAGGTGGGGGAAGTTTTGTTTATCGAAACGCTTCCTCATTACTTTTAGCGGCAGGAGGTGGCGGAGGACTATGTAACTATGCAGGATCTGGACCTATTCATCCCGATGCCCATGGAAAAATCACACAAAATGGTGGTAACGATCAGTCAGGTGCTTACTTAGGAGGAACCGCAGGTGCAGGAGGTTCAGCCGGCCTATGGTCGGGAACCCCATGTGCGGGAGGTGGCACAGGTTGGTTAAGTGCTGGAGGTGGGCCCTTTGGCGGTGGTGGGTTTGCAGCGAATTGGGTTGGAGGATCGCCATTTTGTGGTGGCGGAGGTGGTGGCTGTGGAGGTTATGGTGGATTTGGAGGTGGTGGAGGTAGTGGAAATCACTACGGTGGCGGCGGCGGTGGCGGCGGTTATTCTGGTGGTGGCGGTGGTACTGACCCAACACACGGAGGTGGCGGCGGTTCATATAATGGTGGAACGAACCAAGTAAATACCCCGGCAATCAATCAAGGTAATGGAATAATCACGATCACTTTACCAAGTTGTATTCCTCCTACGGTATCCTTATCCAATGCTACTATTTGTCAAGGAGAGTTCGCAACCATTAATGCTGTGGCATCACCAGCAGGCAATTATACCTACACTTGGGTGGTACCGAATGGAGCAACTAATCCAGGTAACTCCCCTACCATAGTAGCTAGTGTATCTGGAAACTACACCGTTGTAGCAGTAGATGCAAGCAATCCAAATTGTCCGAGCAACCCGAGTACATCTACGGTTACTGTAAACCCATTACCCAATGTCTCCGCAGGGGCAAATGGTTCAATTTGTAGTGGTGACACACTTGTACTAACAGCTATGGGCGCGCTTCAATACGCTTGGGATAACGGTGTAGTCAATAATACCCCTTTTGTTCCAACCGTCACAGCAACCTATACCGTTACTGGGGTGGATGCAAACGGATGTATGGCAACAGATGCCGTAACCATTACATTATTGAATTCAAGCAGTTCCAGTATAAATCAAACAGCTATAGATTCCTACACATTGAATGGGCAAACCTATACGCAAAGTGGGGTTTACACACAAACAATCCCATCGGCGAACGGATGTGATAGTATAATTACACTAAACTTGACATTGAGTTTTACCGGCCTAAACGGCCTAAACCCAAATGCAAAAACCTTAGTGAAAATTACAGATGTTAACGGAAGAATAATTAATCGACGTAAAAACACATTAATGTTATTTATTTATTCTGATGGCACCATTGAGCGCGTGATGGAATTTGGTGAGTAAGAGAAATTTTGATTTTTTTATACGGAAAGAGGCATCCAAAACCGAATGTACTACGTACTTTTATCAAAACATTTAGATTATGAGAAATTTACTTTTTGTTGTTTCATTAATATCCTTTCAGCTTTTTAATGCTCAAACCACACCAGAGGAACGAGCTACTTCACAGACTAACCGAATGAAAACAGAACTTAACCTTACAGACGATCAGTATTCGAAAGTTTTTGACATCAATTTGGGGATTATCATGAAAAATGATGGAATTAAGAATTCTACGTTTTCTGAAGAAGTTAAGAAAGAAGTATTACAAAGCAATCAACAAGCAAGAAAATCCATGTTGAAGGATGTATTAACGGCTGCGCAATACGAGACTTTGGAGAAAAAAACCGCTAAAGCCATTAAGAAAAAACGACGTGAAAAAGCAGAGAAAAAAGAGGTGAAAAATTAAGCACGACTCCCCAAAAGATAAACGATGAAAACATCTCTTCTTTCCTTAATGCTTTTGTTTGGACTAGGAAGCACCGACAAGGTCACTAAATGCGTCGAAATCAATTGCAAGAACACCAAATTTGTGGTATCCATGACCGGAACGAACGAGGCAGATATCGCGAAACAAATCAAAAAACAGTACCCGAATTGCTCGTTCACCTACGTGGACAAGTCGCGCTGTAAGAATTGATGTTGAGGAAATTGTCAACAGCATTTGTTAACCTTTCCTCAATTCATTAGAACACGACCAAGTAAGCGCCCCCTTTCGGTACTTTTTTCAACCCTGCCCCTGAACTTATCGAGGTCGCTCGTGTTTTAACAAGGAATAACTACATGGCACGAACCGCTTACGTTTTTACTCCTTTTGAAGCTCCCGATCAAACGCCCTTTGAGCGCCTTTTAGAGGTATTCAACGAGTTAATCACCCATACCTCGGGTGACGTGGACGAGGCCCTCGAATGGTTAGAGATCATTGATAAAGAATACCGCTTATCTACGGAGGATTATACCCTGGAAGACTTCGTTGAAGACCTGAAGAACAAAGGATATATACGAGAAGAACCCAAAACTTCCGGGAACGGTAAACGCTCCATCACCGCCAAAACCGAACGAGCATTGCGCAAAAATGCAATGGATCAACTCTTTGGTAACATTCGCAAAAACGGCTAGAGTGACCTTGTCAGGATTACGCTGCGCGTGTTCCGCGTTGGGAGTTACATCGCAAGCTAAAACCCTCCCCGCTTCGACTGAGTAGACCAAAGGTCGTATCGAAGGCAAGCGAGAGTTACATTATAAGCAAAACCCTCCCCGCGCTGACTGAGTAGTCCGAAGGACGTATCGAAGGCGAGCGGAGAATGTTTTATGTTTTCAGGATTACGCTACGCGTGTTCCGTTATGGGAGTTACATAACAAGCTAAAACCCTCCCCGCGCTGACTGAGTAGTCCGAAGGACGTATCGAAGGCGAGCGGGGGTATGTTTTTTGTTTTTAGTCGCTCAGGATTACGCTGCGCGTGTTCCGCGTTGGGAGTTACATTACAAGCTAAAACCCTCCCCGCGCTGACTGAGTAGACCAAAGGTCGTATCGAAGGCAAGCGAGAGTTACATTATAAGCAAAACCCTCCCCGCGCTGACTGAGTAGTCCGAAGGACGTATCGAAGGCGAGCGGGGGTATGTTTTTTGTTTTTAGTCGCTCAGGATTACGCTGCGCGTGTTCCGCGTTGGGAGTTACATTACAAGCTAAAACCCCAAACTACTGCGTAGTTTATGTTTTCAGGATTACGCTACGCGTGTTCCATGGATTAGTTCATTCCAAGCATAACCCAAAACTACTGCGTAGTTTATGTTTTCAGGATTACGCTACGCGTGTTCCATGGATTAGTTCATTCCAAGCATAGAAACCCGAGCCTTGTTTTACAAGACTCTGTTTTGTGTTTTTATTTGTTTACGCCAATGAATTGGCGCCACAATACAAAACACAAAACCCTGATGTAGCCATCAGGGTTTCCTTTTGTGACCTCGTCAGGATTCAAACCTGAAACCTCCAGAGCCGTAATCTGGTGCTCTATTCAGTTGAGCTACGAGGCCTTTCACCGTTTGTAAAGATACGACAATTGCGAAGTCCTACAAGAGTAAAGCGTTTTTATACGTAATTTTAGTCTGCTAATTACGACCATCTCATGCGTTACAATCTCTCAGAAATAACTCAATTAATCCGCGACAGAAGAACCATTTACCCCGAACAATTCAGCAGTCGGCAAGTGCACAAAGAACAAATTGAACTCATACTAAACAATGCGCAATGGGCCCCAACCCATGGAAATACACAGCCCTGGCGCTTTCATGTTTTTATGGATAAAGGCAAAGAGCGACTGAGTCAATTTTTAGGTGAAACGTATTTATCCCTGACACCCACAGAACAACAGGTGGATTCCAAGTTAGCCAAACTAATGCGCCGCCCTTTGCTTTCAAGTGCTGTAATTGCAGTATCGATGGCGCGGCAAAAAGAACGAAAAATATTGGAAATTGAGGAAATTGAGGCCGTTGCTTGTGCGATTCAAAATATGCACCTTACATGTACAGCTTATGAAATCGGACTTTTTTGGTCTACCCCCAAACTTATTTATAGCACAACCATGAACGATTTCTTAGGCCTTTCGGAAGACGATAAATGCCTTGGGTTAATTTATCTTGGTTATCCCTCCATTGAATGGCCCGATGCGCATCGAATCCCTCTTGAATACCATACCCAATGGTTCCATGAATAAAATTTCCTGGCTATTCCTCGTACTGATTGTTCCTCATTGGACCTTATCCCAACTTGGGGACACGAAGCTTCCTTCTTATTTCGGATTACAAATTCGGACGGTTTTTCCCACTGCCTTCATTGCTAATCCAACCACTGAGTTGGAAAAAGATGGTATGAAGGCTTCAATAACGCAAACCATCGGTTATTCTTTCGGAGGCATTGTTCGTGTTGGGCTCACCGAACTTATCGCCCTGGAAACAGGCATAAATTTTACCCAACGACGCTTTACCATAAAGGGCTCTGTTGCGGATTCAGGAATTTATGTAACGAACGACCTTGGATTCATCCAATACGATGTCCCCATCAACGGACTCATCTATATTCAATTGTCGAAACGCATTTTTGCAAATGCATCCCTTGGAGTTACTGCGGGGTTTAAACCTACCGATATTGCCACTTCAAATAACATCAATGGCTCCAAATTTTTCTACCACACCGGCCTCGTAAATAAAAAAGCAAGTTTGGATCTTAATGGCAATTTAGGATTTGAGTTCAGAAGCAAAAAATCAGGATTCTTCTATGTTGGTAGTACCGTACGAATTCCAACAGCTCCTCTTTTTACCTACATTGCCACCTATCGAAACCAAGGATATAAAGTCAGTCAATTTGGTGACGTTTCGGGGGCCTTCCTAGGACTGGATTTTCGCTATTTTTTCAAGAATGTTAAAGCACAAAAAGAAGAGCAACGCCCTATTGAGTAATTAAGGCAAACAAACCACCGTATCGGACCAAGCTGAAAACCCAGCCCACACCCCTAAGGCTCCTCCTTGAATGTTGGTCGGTATATTTAACGGCGTCGCAAAAGGACTTGCCGAAGAAAAAATTTGATTGTACTTTTTGTCGTAAAACGTATACTCAGCTTTGCCCAATTTTGACAAGCGCAACACTACCGTATCTCCTTCCCTAAAAAAACTTCGTTCACTTTCAGTGTAAGTGCTGTCATTAAACGACATGGGATTGTAAAAGGTAAATTCGAAGGCCAGCCCATTAAAAAACTGATCGTTGAAAAAAGGACCAAAGGGCTTCGTGTAAAAAGGGTCTGCAAGATGCTTCATCTCCCACATGAAATTATCTGACGTACTTGGGTTATCCGTCATAAAACCGAAAAGGTTTCCAAGAGTTGGTGTCGTTGGCTTTGCCTTCCAATACAAATAATCTAAACTGACAGGGGCTTCGATTTTGGTAGATGAGGTATAGGTTTTTCCTTCATGCGTAATGGTTAAAGCGTATGTTTTTCCAATTTGGCCAAAAATACTCGCATCAAGGGATGTGTAGACACAAAGGGGCGATGGCAGCGCTTGTAGCTCTTGAAGAGATAAACCGAAGATTGCTTCTGCAAAAGGAGCTGCTCCCGGCGGTAAATTATCCGTGCAAACTTTTATCAATGTTACGGTGTTGGTGCCATCCGAAACCGTAACCACCGCGTCGGAGACAAAACTTGATAAATAGGCCATGATATCCGTCGGTGAATAAATGTTTTGTGTCGTGGACAATAAAATAATGGGAGGTTCGCCTTCACGGATCGTCCCATCCACCACCAACTGTTTTTTATATCCGGGGATGTCGATGTTAACTTCTTTAGTACATGAGCCCAGGGCTAAAACCCCACATAGTAAGATTAAAATTCGAAATTCCATGTTACACTTGGGATTATAGGAAACAAAGACACCTGCTTAACGGTTAGCTTAAAGTTACCGTTCAAAAAATCGCCGTCGTTATCAACAAATAAAAAGAAAGGGTTTGCGCGATTGTAGACGTTATAAACCGAAATTGCAACGTTATTTCTCAGCCTTTTCTTCACCTCGATTTCTTTACCTGTAGCAGGATCGGTTTTCGTCTTGACAGCCTTATCGTACCACGTTGCGGATAGATCCAATCGATGATAAGGAGCCATCCTTGTCGAGTTCCTTGAGCCGTAATTAAACAATAAATTTTGGTCTTGGACATACCATGAAGTGGGTAAGGTAAGGGTATTTCCCGTAGCATAAATAAAAGAACCGGATACGGTCCAACGGTCGTTGAATTTGTACATACCCACAACACTCAAATCATGCCGGCGGTCATATTTCGCCGGATAAATTTCACCGTTGTTAATGTCCGGAAAACGGCGCTCTGTCTTAGCCCACGTGTAACCAATCCATCCCGTAAATTTTCCCATTGCTTTTTTGATAAAAAACTCAGCTCCATAGGCCCAACCTTCGCCAAAAACCATCAAATTATCGGTATTGTCGTTGACATTATCGCCCGGAAGAGCCCCTTCTTTAAACTCCACGATGTTTTTCATTCCTTTATAGTAGATTTCGACAGAAGTCTCCAATTTATCGTTAAAAAAGTTGTGAAAATACCCTAACGATGCTTGAAATCCTTTTTCAGGCTTAGCGATATCGGTTGTTGGATACCAAATATCGGTTGGTAGTGATACCGCACTCAAGCTGGTAAGGTGAACAAACTGATAATTGTAGGCATAACCTCCTTTAACAGAACTGTGTTCTCCTGTTAAATATCGAAACGAGATACGCGGCTCGAGGCCGTGGTAAAATTTAATCAACTCCCCTTTTCCATAGGTAATCGTTGAATCGGGTTTGCTGATATCCCCCTTGATATAACGTGTAAAGCCCCCGACATGCTGAAAAGCCGTATAACGTAGTCCTGCATTGAGGCGCAATCGGTCGTTGACATCAAATTCATCCAAAAAGTAAATGGCTTCCTCGTGGGAATATAACTTTTGTGCGTTTCCTGTATTAAAAACAATGGTGTCTTGAGCTGCAGATACACTCGACGGTGAAAAAATGTGATAGATATGATTCGCGCCCCATTTAATGCGATGGCGGTCGTTCGGATAGTAGGAAAAATCAACTTTGGTGCTATAATCTTGAATTCCCGACAAAAATTCAATTTTAAACTCGTCCTGCCGAGAACCAAACTTGAACTTATAATCGGTAAACGTGGCTGTTACATTCATGAACAATTTACTGGAGAACAAGTGATTCCAACGAAAAGCAGCAATTCCATTGCCCCAGGGCATGTCGGCACTGAAGCCCCCACCGCGGTCGTTAAAGGTAAAAACATCCTTGCCATAATAGCCACTAAAAAAGATGCGATCCTTTTCTCCCAATTCATAATTGAATTTCGCATTCAAATCGTAGAAATAATAACCCGATCCCGCGAAGGGCGAAGTGTCCGGAATCGCGGCTTTAGCCAAGACGTCAATATAGGTGCGGCGTCCTGAGATAATAAAACTTCCTTTGTCTTTTTTCAATGGGCCTTCCACGGTTAACCTAGATGAAATCAACCCAATACCGCCTTTAACACCAAAGCGTTTTTTATTGCCTTCGTTCATATTGACTTCTAAGACCGAAGACATGCGCCCACCATAATTGGCGGGCATTCCGCCTTTGATTAAATTGACACTCCTCACAGCGTCGGAATTAAATACCGAGAAAAACCCGAAAAGGTGAGCAGCATTGTAAACTACCCCTTCGTCCAACAACACTAAATTTTGGTCCGGACCTCCCCCACGAACATAAAACCCCTGACTCCCCTCAGATACAGAAGATACGCCCGGAAGCAATTGAATGGTTTTAATCACATCCACTTCCCCCATAAAAGCAGGTAGCCGTTTAATTTGTTCAATGTCCAATTCAATTTGGCCTAACTTCGTTGAATTTATATTTTCGTCTTTCCTCCCATTGACCACGACCTCCTCGAGAGTTTTTTCACCTTCCTTAAATCCAAGTTCCATGTTCATGGAAACATCTTTACCGGAAAGATCAATGGTCTTGCGTTCGGTTGGATAGCCAACATAACGGAACTCTACTTCATGTATTCCTGCCGCAAGCGTTAACGAATAAAAACCGTAGGAATTGGTGAGGGCTCCCTTTTGCAAGTTTGGCACGAAAACCTTCGCACTTGAAAGGGCCTCACCGGATGAACGCTCCGTAATGTACCCGCTCAACGTGTAGCGCCGTTGGGCAAGCGTAAAATTTTGAACTGTTAAAACCATCAGGCACAGCATGCAGAAGAGGTTTTGAAACTTCACATACGATGGAAAGAAAGAACACATATTTACCCTATGGTTAACGAATACTTATCTTAAACATTTTCGACGCCTAAAAGGTTCAAAACTTGAATTACTCACGCAAAATTAAACAGGTCCTAAGCGCAAAATATGTATCTTCGCAGTGATTCAATTTCTATGAAAGTTTCCTACAGCTGGCTGAAAGATTACCTTCACTTCGATGCAAGCCCGCAAAGATTGGCTGACATACTAACCAACATTGGATTGGAAGTTGAAGGCATCGAAAAGGTGGGGCCCGTTGAAGGAGGTTTGGAAGGCGTTGTAACGGGCAAAGTGAAAAGCTGCGAAAAACACCCCGATGCAGATAAACTCAAGGTTACGAGGGTCGATGTCGGAGATGAAACCTTGCAAATTGTTTGCGGCGCCTCCAACGTTGCAGTAGGTCAAATCGTGTTGGTGGCTCGTGCTGGTGCCACCATCCATCCAATCCATGGGGAGCCCATTACGTTACGAAAAGCAAAAATTCGGGGCATAGAGTCCAACGGAATGATTTGTGCGGAAGATGAACTCGGTATCGGGACCTCCCACGAAGGCATTTTGATTTTGCCTGATAAAACCCCTGCCGGGATTTCCGCATCGGAGGCGCTTAACATTGAGCAAGATTACATCTTAGAAATTGGACTCACCCCCAACCGCTGCGATGCCCTGGGGCATTTTGGAGTTGCCCGAGACCTGCGTGCATTCCTCAATCACCACGAGTCTCGGCAACTTAGTTTGCATATTCCTGAAATAACATTGCCGAAGGCCGACTTGAAAAATTCCATAAAAGGTACTGTGGCAAAGGAAACTGCTTGTTCTGCTTACTACCTCGCCTTCATGAAAGGGGTTAAGGTTACCAAAACCAAATCAACCGTTAGCAGAAAGCTTCGATCCATCGGTTTATCGAGTGTCAATAATGTCGTCGACTGCGCAAATTTTGTCATGCACGAATTCGGGACTCCCCTGCACGCTTTTGATGCTCGGTTCTTTCAGAGTGAATTACGCGTTCGAATGGCAGAGGTGGGCGAGGAACTGGTCACTTTAGACGGATTACAGCGAAAATTGACCGCACACGACGTGGTAATTGCCGGCGACGGTAAGGCACACTGTTTGGCTGGAGTAATGGGAGGAAAAGATTCCGGCGTTGGGCTTGAAACCGTAGATCTTGTCATTGAATCCGCTATTTTTGATCCTTCTAAAATTCGAAAAACGGCTAAATATCATGGCCTCCACAGCGATGCGAGTTTTAGATTTGAACGCGGAGTCGATCCCGATTTAACCCTACTGGCTTTACAAAGAGTGGTTGGCTTAATCTTGGAAAATGCAGGAGGTACCTTTGAGGGAATCACGGAGGTTTGCAACAACCCCGAAAAATCGGAAGTAATAACCTTTGATTTGTCCTACATCAACCAAATCATCGGCAGTAATCTCAATTATAGCGCAATCGAAAAGATTCTCGAATCCTTAGACATTCGCAATTTGAAGAACGGTAGCTGGGAACTTCCACGTTATCGTTCCGACGTTAAACGTCCCATCGATGTTGTTGAAGAAGTTTTACGCATAGCGGGGTTTAACAGCATTCCCGAGTTGAAAAAATGGTCTTTCTCAATCCCATACGAACAGGGAATAAGCCCCAACCGTTTTAGGCATAAACTCGCCCATACCTTGGCCTCCAAAGGCTTTAGCGAAATTCTAAATAATTCATTGACGAAAAATCGTTACGACGAACTCCCCCTTGAAAAGGAGGCAGGTAGGGCCATCATTCTGAAGAACCCGTTAAGTCGGGATTTATCCATTTTAAGGAATTCCATTTTTTACGGAATGCTCGAAACGGTAGCCTACAACCGTAATCGTCAAGCGCCGAATTTAAAATTGTTTGAATTTGGTCAAACCTACCACGCACAGAGCGATCGCCATTTCGAGAGGTCGGTTTTGGGGATTTGCATAACGGGTACCTATCAGGCTGAGTCGTGGCTTGGAAGCCGTGCCTTTACCTTTTTTGATTTAAAAGGCCATGTCCTGGATACATGCCAGTCCTATGGAGAACAAGCCATTCTTGAGGAGGCTTTTGAAAACGAAGGGCCATTTGAACAAGGTATCCACCTGTTCATTAAGGGTAAAAAAATCGCTTCGCTCGGGCTTATTGCGGCCAATTGGCTTAAAACCTTCGACCTTAAACAAACCATTTACGCTGCTCAAATCGATGTGAATTATCTCCACGAAATTGCGGTTGAGCAAAAAGTAATGTTCCAGGAACTCCCAAAAACTTTTCAAGTGCGTAGAGACTTCGCCTTGGTCGTTGACCAAGCCATTACCTACACCGATATCGTACAAGAGGCGTTTAAGGCTGCATCGAAACGGCTTGTCAAGTGCTCCTTATTTGATGTTTACATTGGTAACAAAATTGAACCCGATAAAAAATCATATGCCGTTGCATTTCACTTTCGTGACAACCACAAAACCCTGACAGATTCGGAGATTGATGCTGAAATGGAGTCCATTCGTCTCCACCTTGAGGCCACTTTAAAAACATCTTTACGCTAGCCCTTTTATACCTTGTATCCAAGGATTTGCAGATAGTCCAAAGCGGTTTGTTCTTCGCTGAACAAACGCGTAACGATCTTCTCATTCTCATCCCGGGAAATCAAGATGTGCCGCGGTTCCGGAATTAAACAATGTTTTAATCCTCCGTAACCGCCAATCGTTTCCTGGTAGGCACCAGTATTGAAAAACCCTATGTAAAGGGGGAGCGCTTTATCGAATTTGGGCAAGTATATAGCATTGCTATGTTGCTCAGAGTTGTAATAGTCGTCGCTATCGCAAGTAAGACCACCAAGCAGCACACGTTCGTATTCGTCGTTCCATCGGTTGACCGGAAGCATGATGAATCGCTGGTTAATCGCCCAAGTATCGGGCAAATTGGTCATAAAAGAAGAATCAATCATGTTCCATTTCTCTCGGTCATTCTGCTGCTTTTGGTGAAGCACGTTAAAAATTGCGCCACCGCTCTCACCTACCGTGAATGAACCGAACTCAGTAAAAATATTGGGTTCCGGAATGTCACTGTCCGTACAAACCCGTTTGATTTGCTGCAAAATTTCCCGAACCATGTAAGCATAATCAAAATCGAAGGCGAGCGACTTTTTGATTGGAAACCCACCGCCAATGTTTAACGAATCCAACTCTGGGCATAATTTCTTGAGGTCGCTGTAAATTGCCAAACATTTGGTTAACTCGTTCCAATAATAGGCCGTGTCATTGATGCCTGTATTGATAAAAAAGTGCAGCATTTTGACTTTGATCCGGGGGTTGTCCTTCAATAAAGCCTTGTAAAACGGAACGATTTCACGATACCGCATGCCCAACCGCGAGGTGTAAAATTCAAATTTCGGTTCCTCCTCAGCGGCAATTCGAATACCAATAGAAATGTCTTTATCGGTTGCCTGTAATAAATTCATTACTTCTTCCGCATTGTCGACGACAGGAATCACCTTGAGAAAATCTCGCTCAATAAGTGCTTTTAAATTTTGGATGTATTTTTCAGGTTTGTAACCGTTGCAGATCACGTAGGTGCCTTCTTTAAGTTTACCACAATCTACCAGGTTATTTACAATATCAATGTCATAGGCAGAGGAGGTTTCGATATGTACGTCGTTTTTTAAAACTTCATCCAGCACGAAGGCAAAATGGCTGCTTTTCGTACAATATGAATAGTAATATTTCCCCGCATAACCTTGGTTGTTAATGGCTTCTCGGAACCATCCCTTTGCCCGTTGTATGTTGTTCGAAATCTGAGGAAGATAATTGAACTTAAGGGGGGTTCCATAATCGTTCACCAAGCGCATTAGGTCAATTCCGTGAAAGAAAAGGCGATCCTCGCGAAGGTTAAACTCATTTTGGGGGAAATCAAACGTTTGATCGATTAAATCAAAATATTTCGTTCGCATTATTCAAGGTTAAACGATGTTAAAGCTTTTATGTCTCGCGCCACCACTGCACGTTTCCCAAATTTTACGATGGGGCGTTGCATAAGTTTCGGTTGCTGAACCAACAGGTCTAACATTTCGCTCTCGGAAAAGTTGCGGCCTTTGATCATATTTTTGTATTCCTTATCCTGTGTCCTAATCCATTCTTTAACCGGCAAGTCTAAATGGCTTTGCAGCACTTTCAATTCATCACGACTGAGCGGATGCTCTAAATACAGGCGAACGGTAATTTCGACCCCTATTTCTTGCAAGTGTTTCAATGCGCAACGGCTCTTTTGACACCTTGGATTGTGATAAATCGAAACTTTCATGGGTATAAAGGTACGTAAGTCCGTTTTGATTTTCCAAGCCATGCGTAAAAAGGCCGAAACCTTAAATGTTGAGAACTTATTTGAAAACCCTTTAGGTCCATGTTTTCAGGGCCAAAAAGTTCGTAATTTTGAGACTGCCCCTCTTATGTCGTACCTTGATGAACTTAATGAAAGTCAGCGCATTGCCGTTAAGCACCTTTATGGTCCTTCGATGGTCATTGCGGGAGCCGGATCCGGAAAAACCCGAGTTTTGACCTATCGCATCGCTTACATGATTGAACAAGGAATTGATCCGTTCAACATCATGGCCCTAACTTTCACCAATAAAGCCGCCCGAGAAATGACCGAACGCATTGGAAAAATAGCAGGTGTGTCGGAAGCAAGAAACATCACGATGGGGACCTTCCACTCGGTATTCTCGCGCATTTTGCGTTACAATGCCGATCGCATCGGCTTTCCGAGCAATTTTACCATTTACGATACCCAGGACAGTAAAAGTTTGATGAAGGATATTATTAAAGAATTTTCACTCGACGACAAAACCTACAAAGCAAGTGGTGTTTTGAACCGTATATCTGCGGCAAAAAACAACTTAATTTCTCCTGAGGCCTACTGTGGCAATGACGAAATCCAGGGAGAAGATCGGATGTCCCGACGTCCCGAATTGGGAAGACTGTACGTTCAATATGCCAACCGTTGTCAAAAAGCCGGTGCTATGGATTTCGATGACTTGCTCTATTTTACCAATGTATTGCTCTCCGAGCATCCGGATGTTCTGCATTATTATCAGCAAAAATTCAAATATATTTTGGTTGATGAATACCAGGATACCAATTATGCTCAATACCTCATCGTCAAAAAACTTGCTGCTGCCTATGAAAATCTGTGCGTTGTAGGAGATGATGCGCAGAGCATTTATTCGTTTCGAGGGGCAAATATTGAAAACATTCTCAACTTTCGTAAAGATTATCCCGACTTTCAATTATTCAAGTTGGAACAAAATTATCGAAGTACCCAAACGATTGTTGATGCTGCCAATAGCGTTATACTTCGCAACCAGGACCAAATCAAAAAAGTGGTGTGGACCAACAACGGTAAGGGCAAACTTATCTCGGTTGTGCGCACCCTTACCGACAACGAGGAGGGCCGAGTTATTGCTGGTAAAATTTTCGATATACAACAATCCGTCAAAAGCAGTTACAACGATTTTGCCATTTTATACCGAACCAACAGGCAATCCAGATCGTTCGAGGAGGCGCTTCGAAAACTGAACATTCCCTACAAGATTTACGGCGGTCTCTCGTTTTACCAACGAAAAGAAATCAAGGACGTGCTCGCATATTTCCGATTGGCAGCTAATCCTCGCGACGAAGAAGCTTTAAAGCGGGTGATCAATTATCCAAAACGGGGTATCGGCAAAACCAGCGTTGAAAATGTGATCATCGCCGCCAACAGAAATGGGGTAAGCATGTGGGAAGTTCTTTGCGATTTTACCACCTACCCCACCGATATTAGTCCAAGCACGCGACAACGCATACATGAATTTAGAGTGATGATTGAAAGTTTCCAAGCTGAGCTTAATAAAGTGGATGCGTACACGCTGGCGGAACGAATTGTTCAATCGAGCGGCATACTAACAGAATTGCAACAAGATAAAGACAAAGGTCCTGAGGAAATCGAGCGCATTCAGAACGTGGAAGAACTTTTGGCGGGTTTGTTAGAATTCACTCGAGAAAAAGAAGAGGATGAGGAAATCAAAAAATTAAGCGACTTTTTAATGGACGTTGCCTTACTCACGGATGCCGATCAAGAAAAAAACGAAGAAAAAAACCACCTCTCATTGATGACCATTCACTCAAGTAAAGGATTGGAGTTTCCCCACGTTTTTATTGTAGGTATGGAAGAAAACCTTTTCCCCTCTCAACTATCTACCGGCTCAAGAACCGAACTGGAGGAGGAACGCCGTTTGTTTTACGTCGCCCTTACCCGCGCTATGCAATCATGCACCCTCTCCTACGCAGTAAGCCGCTTCTTGTGGAACCAACCCCTAAAATGCGAACCCAGTCGATTTTTGAATGAAATCGATGCTCAATACCTGCATATCGAAGCGGCCACTGTAAGCAGTCGTGGAAAATCACTAATGGGTGGTGGATTTGATCGACCCCATGTTGGTGGCCTCAATGCGAAAATGAACACCACTATTCAACCAAAATCCCTAAAATCCCTCCAAGAGATCAACGCTCAACCTAGCCGAAGAAGCGGAAATTTCGACGAAATCGTAGTAGGTACGAATGTTGAACACACCCGTTTTGGGAGAGGCCGAGTCACGAAAATTGAAGGAATCGGGGCCGACAAAAAAGCCATCATTTTCTTTCCCCACCACGGCTCCAAGACCGTATTGTTGCAATTTGCTAATCTGAAAGTGATTTGAACAGATCGCTATTTATCCGGTATTAAAGCCGTCCATAACGAAGGTTTTCCCATATCCATTCGAATCCAAACCGGAGCAACCTTATTCTTACAGGCAGCAATGGCTATGTAATCACCAAAAAAAACTCGAGCATTGGGCACGAAGGGGCGGTCGGAGATCCATTGCTGTTCAAAAGATGTTCCTCCGTCCGTGGAGCGAACCCAAACAACCTCGGTTTCATTCGTCAACTTAGCCCTCGAACGGTCGTAAAACAACCAATGTAAGTGTCCGTTGCTTTGATCAACGGTCATGGCTGCCATAAACTGATGCGTATTGGTTGCGTCTTGATTCACCCGAATTGGTTCCGACCAAGTCTGCCCTTTATCCTTAGAAATACTGCACCAAACCTCCGTATCATTGGAACCTTTTCGCTGATCGCTCCAAGTTAAATACAAGGTTCCATTATTCACGCCCCCACTTCGATCGATTTGCAGCACCGGCAAACCGTTGCAACGCATAATACCCGGGATCTTATAGTCCCAACCCTCGGGATGTGGCGCGATGATTTGTTCCACGGGCATCCAAGAAGTTCCAGCATCCGAAGAACGTTGAACCACCAAACCTTTAGGCCCCGTCCACGTAACCACCAAGGAACCATCGCCGGTAACGACGGGAACCGCGCCCTCTACTGTTTCATCTTTGTCCAAACAATCCCCGTTGAAAAAAGAAATCACCCTAGGGTTGGACCAAGTTGTCCCTCGATCGTTGGATTTACTAAACATAATGCGGGAAGAGTCTGTCTTGAGCCTAGAATCGTATTTATCAAATTGTGTCCATGTCATGTAAATAGCTCCTGAGATTGGATCGATATCTACCCAATGTTTGTCCTGGGCTTTAGAGCCGTTGGGTTTAGGAAAACTTCCCCTGGTAAAGTTCTTTGCATCGGATATTTTATCGGCGTACTGACACACAATGCGGTCAATCCAAGTTCCTTTGTCGTAATCGGATAAATGAAAGTAGTACAACCTTCCTTGCTTATCAAATTTCAACACCGGGTCACCGTAAACTCCGTATGGACTTTCCAATTTTGAATAACTCCAGGAATTACCCCCGTCTTTGGAATAATAATAATCGGCCAGCACCGCCCCAACAGCAATTTCCGCCGGATTTCGCGGGTTTATATCTACAGAAGGTTCTACAGGACGTGTAGATGAGGAATTGATTTGAACATTCAGGAATTGCGCATCAACCGCCGTGAGGCTAACGCAGCCAATAATTGTAAAGAGGAAGCGAAACATCGGTTGCTTTGTTATTGAAGATATAGGAAACCTTTTTTTGACCGGAAATTTTTACCGTAACTTTTCGAATTAATTTATCGCGTGAAAGGGTGAGTTCGAATTCATCGTTGATTGCGGCGCTGTTCATGATTCCATCCACCATCGACTTATCCACACGGTATTGCATGCATGCAATGATCTCATCGTTAACGCTGATTCCCGCCTCCTCGGCAGAAGAACCTGACCTAACGGTTTTCACAATGACCTTTCCGCCCTCGTCAGCAACCGTTGCACCGAATACAGGTTTGATGCCTCCTACGTCAACTACTTCGATGCCGAGAGGCTCTAGATAGTCGTTGTAAGGAATAACCTCTGAACCATTGATGTACCTATCAAAAAAATCCGTTAAATCCCTTCCGACAAATTTCTCCGTAGTTTTTTTGAATTCATCGTCGGTAAAACCTCGGTTTTTGCCTACGTAGTAGGTATTGTATAAATCCTGCATAACGTGGTCCAATCCCTTTGTCCCTTTAGAGTTCGTAACAATCATAGCGTCAAATACGGCGGCGAGAACCAACCCTCTTGAATAATAAGTCATGGTTGTATTGGAACTGTTTTCATTGGGCCTGTAGGCCTTGATCCATGCATCGAAGCTCGCGTGTGCCACTGGCTGAACTCGAGACCCAACAGATCCTTCTACATAATTAATGGCGCTTTGCACTTTTCGGAGCATCTCATCCTGGGAATAAAATCCGCACCTGCGCAGAATAATTTCATCATAATAGGAAGTGAATCCTTCCATAACCCACAACAAGGTGGTATAAACTTCTTGGTCGTAATCGAAAGGTCCTAAGACAAACGGGCGAATGCGCTTCACGTTCCATAAATGAAAATACTCATGGGCAACAAGGTTTAAAAAATTAATATAATTGTTGCCTTCATAAGTCCAACGATCAACGCTCAACACCGTGCTGTTGGCATGTTCTAAGCCTCCGTCGCCCCCAACTACATTGTGTACAATGAACACGTAGTTCTTATTCGGATTTACCCCAACTATTTTCGTTTCTTCTTCGACAATTTTCGCCATGTCTTTTTTCAACAATTCTTGGTCATAGTTCGCCTCACCGTACATGGCGACCGTATGTTTTACGCCAGCAGCGGTAAATTCGAATTCCTCTTGATTTCCTATTTCCAGGGGACAATCAATTAATTGATCGTAATTATCGAAGGTATAAGCTTGCTGATTAGCTTGTTTATCCGCGGTTGTTTTTGGAGCTAAGCCCGTAGATATTTTCTTAAACGAAGGATGTGATTGAACCACGAGCACCCCACCAAGTTCCTTTTGCCCATCCAAATACATGAACATGCTCGGTCCGCTTACAAAACCATGGGTTTCATCTAAAAAACTGGTTCGTACACTCAATTCGAAAGCATAGACCTCATAGCTTAGCACAAAACCCTTTTGACCATTCAGTTCTATCTCCCATGCGTTTTTGGTTTTTTTGTTCACTTTCAAGGGAGAACCGCTCAACGAATAGACCTTGACTTGGTTGAGGTTTTTAGAGAATTCACGGACCAAATAAGACCCAGGTGCCCAAACCGGTAATTTCACTAAAGCCGTTTTTTGGGACAGTTGTTCCACCTTCATTTCCACTTGAAAATAATGGTTTTGCGGCTTGGCCATTTTCAAGGTGTAACGGATTTCTACCGCCAACAGAGGATGAGTCAAGATTACGAAAAGCGTAACTAAAAGAAGGGATGACAAGCGGTTTAAATGGGTCATGAGGCTATTGTAAGGTTATTCGCGAAGCAACTTTTTTGGCATTTTCAATGTGGCAATGAACCGTTTCGGGCCCCGAGGAAAGGGCTACTCCCATTCGTCGATAAGGCCTTGCAAAGGGCTTGCCAAAAATACGAAAATCGGTGCCTCGTAAACTTGCTGCATCCTCCAAACCTTGAAACGTTGGCTGGTTTTCTTCCCGATCCGCAAGAATAACGGCACTCGCACCGTTTTTCAAGAGTTCAATAGAAGGGATTGGCCACCCCAAAATCGCTCTTGCATGAAGTTCAAATTCATTCAACGTTTGGGTGTTGCCCAGCGTAACCATTCCGGTATCGTGGGGGCGAGGCGATAATTCGGAAAAATAGGGGCCGTCTTGCGTTATAAAAAATTCCACCCCCCACAAACCAGCGCCTGTGAGCGCTTTCGTTACGTTATCGGCCATACTGCAAGCCTCTAACCAATGACTTTCCTGCATCGGTATGGGCTGCCAACTCTCTTGATAATCGCCCCGTTCTTGACGGTGACCAATGGGCGGACAAAACAAGGTGGGACCGTTTTTTTGGGTAATCGTCAGAAGGGTAATTTCGAAATCGAAATCTACAAATGCCTCTACAATGACCTCTTTTAAGTCACCCCTTGATCCTTCCATGGCATAATTCCAAGCAGGCTCCACCTCCTCGGCCCTTTTGATCACCGATTGTCCTTTACCGGAACTGGACATCAAGGGCTTAACGACGCAAGGAAAACCGCAAAATTCAACCGCTGATTTAAATCCTTCAAGGTCGGTAGCGTATCGATAATTGGCCGTTTTTAACCCCAATTCTTTGGAAGCCAGATCGCGGATGGCTTTTCGATTCATGGTGAAATTAGCCGCTTTTGCGCTGGGAACAACGGTAATGCCTTGCTCCTCGTAGGCGTAAAATCGTTCCGTTCGTATCGCCTCAATCTCAGGAACAATATAATCTGGCGCATGCTTAGCAACCACAGAATCCAATGCTTTGGCATCCAACATGTCAATGACTTCCCAGGCGTGTGCCACCTGCATGGCTGGAGCGCCTTCATAATGGTCCACTGCAATCACTTTCTGTCCATAACGTTGACAGGCAATCACGAATTCCTTACCCAATTCTCCGGATCCCAAGAGTAAAATAGTAGCCATGGTGCTTTATATTAAATTAACTTTCGCTTAATATAGTGTTGCGGATTGGAACAAGAATCAAAATTAAACGTAACTTTGATTTGAAATGTTGGAATCTTCCTTACACGCTCAACTCAGCCAATTTCAGCGCATTACCTTGGAGGAAATGGGCCGCGTAACATTGATGAACCGCATTGACACTAAATTTGCATTCGGCAAAAATACACTAAATCAAATTTTGACCCTGCTGACGGAAGATTATTTTGTGTTGGAAATTAATGGGAAGCGAAAAATGGAGTACGAAAGCCTATACTTCGACGATGCTGAATTTAGCTTGTTCAGCGACCACCACCGTGGAAAAAACAATCGAGCCAAAGTACGGATACGGAATTATGTCGATTCCAACTTGTTTTTTTTCGAGGTAAAGCACAAGATTAAAGGTCGAACGGATAAACATCGCATTTCAACACCGTCTTTTCATGCTGAAATAACCAACCGTGAGCAAGCATTACTTCAAAACGTTTTTCCCACCACCAAAGAACTTCACGCTAATATAACCAACCGATTCACTCGTATCACCTTGGTGAATAAAACCAATGCAGAGCGTTTGACCTTGGACTTTGATCTAAGCTTCAACTATCAGGAACAAGTACATACCTTGAATTCTTTGGTCATTGCTGAACTCAAACAAGAACGCATTAACCGAAATTCTCCATTTTATGTGCTGATGAAATCACGGCATCTGAGGCCTTATCGGCTCAGCAAATATTGCCTGGGTATCATGGAACTGGTGGAGCAACCTAAAATAAAAAAGAACCGCTTCAAAAAACGACGACTACACCTCGAAAAAATCAATGCACATGCTTAATATCATGACCCCTTTTCTTGCTAAAATATCCAATTACCCTACGTTTTCATGGGATTATCACGAATTGGACGGCCTTGGAATCCGTTTAGCAATCAATCTCCTGGTTCTATTCGTTGTTGTACGCTTGCTTTATTATCCCAAAACCCTGAGAAAAGACTATTTATTCACCTACTTTCTAATTGGTATTATTACTTTTTTCCTTTGCTTTGGCCTGAAAAAACTGGATATTGACACCGGAATGGGACTCGGACTCTTCGCCATTTTTGGGATTATTCGATACCGAACAGATGCCATCGAGATCAAGGAGATGACCTACCTATTCTTGGTAATCGGCCTGAGTGTGGTCAACGCAATGTTGGCAACCGAAGTGGAAAAGGATATTTATCAAATCAATTTGCTGGAATTAGGCGTTATCAATTTATGCGTAATTGGTGTGTTGTACATTTTGGAGTACTTGTGGTTAATCAAGCACGAAACCCGTAAAATCATTAATTACGACCGAGTAGACCTCGTAACAGCTGAAAACCATCAAGCGCTTAAACAAGATTTAGAAGCACGAACCGGGCTAATCATTAATCGCTTTGAAATTGGCAAAATCGACTTTCTGAACGATACGTGCCTGATTCGAATTTACTATTACGCTGAAGACCAAGATTTTTCCAATTACGGCGGATAACACCTTATGAGATTGCTGCGCCTTATATCAGCTCCCATCGCGGCAATTTATTGGGCAATCACCTCGGTCAGAAACCTCCTTTTTGACTTGGGCATTCTTACAATTTACGAAATCCCGGGAAAGTCGATTTGTGTGGGTAATTTGAACGTTGGGGGTTCTGGAAAAAGCCCTTTGACGCGTTACTTGTTGGCGAGGCTTCAACCTGATTTCAAGGTGCAGGTCTTATCACGCGGCCATGGCCGAAAAACCAAGGAACATATCGTAGTTCAATCGCACCATAACGCAAAGGATGTTGGCGACGAGGCCTTACAATATTTTTTTGATCAAGCGTATGAAGTGCACGTTTGCAAGCGTAGAAAAGATGCGATTCTGAGCATGAATAGGTCGGAAAATTGCGTATTACTGCTGGACGACGCCTTTCAACACCGCTACGTAAGCGCGGGGGTCAATATTTTAGTCAGTGACTACAACCGACCTTTTTTCAAGGACTACTTGATGCCTTTGGGTGAATTGCGAGAAGGTCGCTCTGGGGCCAAGAGAGCAGACGTTATCGTTTTTACCAAATGTCCTATGGACATAAGCCAAGCAGCGAAACAATCGTACCTTGAAGCGCTTATTCCCTTAAAGACTCCTGTATTTTTCTCCCATGTGCACTACCTTCCCCTTAGGTCAATCGGTGCTCATGTTGTTGAGAATCCCGAACATGTTCTATTGGTCACGGGAATTGCAAACCCTGCGCCCCTGGAAAAGCATTTATTGAATCACTACACTGTCACCCATCTGCCGTTCGGCGATCATTTTCCCTATTCCCTACAAAACCTGCAAGAAATTCATAGGAAATTTACTACTTTTGAGCTGGAAAAAACCATTATTATTACCACTGAAAAAGACTTGATGCGATTGCAAGAGAAGTCCATGAAGGTTGAAATGTCCAAATATCCATGGTACGTGCAACCGATTGATATCTCCTTCGATCGAGAGGAAGCATTGATAAAAATAATCCACGATTATGTTAGAAAAAATTAAAGAAACTGCCTCGTACCTGCAGTCAAGAACCTCCGTTAAACCAAATGTTGGAATCATCCTGGGGACAGGGCTTGGTGGTTTGGTCAAGGAAATAAATGCCCTTGACGTTATCCCCTACGAGGAAATTCCCAACTTTCCGATTTCTACGGTAGAAGGTCATTCCGGAAAATTAATTTTTGGAGAATTAGGCGGTAAACAGGTGGTTGCTATGCAAGGTCGCTTTCATTATTACGAAGGTTATGATCTAAAGCAGGTAACTTTTCCCGTTCGCGTCATGAAATATTTAGGGATTGAACGCTTATTTGTAAGCAACGCCTCAGGAGGGGTGAATCCCAATTTCGAGATAGGAGAAATCATGATTATGAACGATCACATCAACTTATTTCCCGGCAATCCGCTCATTGGAAAGAACTACGAAGAGTTAGGACCTCGTTTTCCCGACATGAGTGTTCCTTACGACCCAACCATGATTGAACTCGCCTTGAGTATTGCGAGGCAACAAGAAATCAAGGTTTCCGTCGGATGTTACGCCGGCTTAACAGGTCCAACTCTCGAAACTCCCGCAGAATACAATTATGTTAGAGCCATTGGCGCCGACGCGGTAGGAATGTCAACCGTTCCGGAAGTTATCGTGGCGCGACACATGTCCATACCGTGCTTTGCCATTTCCATCATTACCGATTTGGGCGTACCCGGAAAAATTCAAAAAGTAACCCATCAGGATGTCGTTGAAGTTGCGAGCCGTCAAGAACCAAAAATGACGCACATCATGAAAGAACTTATTTCTCGCGTATAAGAAGATGGACGAAACGATACGTTCAAAATACCGAGCAGTTATAGGGCTTGAGGTTCATGCGCAAATGCTGACTGCCTCGAAAGCGTATTCTTCCGATAAAAATGCCTACGGTGAAGCTCCCAATTCTTTAGTAAGCGCAATAACCTTAGGCCATCCGGGAACGCTTCCTGTTATGAACGAAAAAACCGTCGAATTTGCCATCAAACTTGGATTAGCCTGCGGTTGTACGATTCGAGAACATCAGTACTTTGCTCGGAAAAATTACTTTTACCCTGACCTTCCTAAAGGCTATCAAATCACCCAGGATAAAACTCCGATTTGTACCGGTGGATCCGTCATCATTCGCAACGAATCCGGTCAGGAAAAAGCAATTGGGCTTACGCGCATTCACATGGAAGAAGATGCAGGAAAAAGCATCCATGACATCGATGTTTACGACACGCTTATCGACCTCAACCGAGCCGGTGTTCCTCTACTCGAAATTGTGTCGGAACCCGATATAACGAACTCCACAGAGGCCTATAATTACTTGGTGGAAATCCGAAAGTTGGTACGTTATTTGGATATTTGCGATGGAAACATGGAAGAAGGTTCCCTGCGTTGCGATGCCAACATTTCCGTAATGCTCTCCTCCGCAAGCACCTTCGGAACAAAAGTTGAGGTTAAAAACATGAACTCCATTCGCAATGTGCAACGCGCAATAGAACATGAAATCCTCCGGCAAATTGCATTGTTGGAATCCAAGCAACCCGTGCTCCAAGAAACGCGCGCCTTTGACGCACTCAAAGGAACAACGGTTTCCTTAAGAGCGAAAGAAGCTGCCAACGATTACCGTTATTTTCCTGAACCTGATCTTCCTCCGATCCGTGTTTCCCAAGAAAAAATCGTGGAAATTCAACAGCATATGCCGCCGCTGCCGCGCAACCTGTTTCTCAAATACACGAGAGAACTGGGATTGAGCGAATACGACGCTTACAACCTGACAGACCAAAAATCACTTGCCCTTTACTACGAGGAACTGATACAGCTCACCGGCCATTACAAAATAGCTGCGAATTGGATGATGGGAGAAGTCAAATCCTATCTCAACGAGCACGGAGTTGAAGTTGAACAATTTCCGCTAAGACCACACCGTTTGGCGGGGTTAATTGATTTGATTGCCGAAGGCAAAGTCTCGCATTCAGCTGCTGCGCAAAAAATTTATCCGATCATGCTAAGAGACGCACGAGAGGCTTCGCAAATAGCCATTGACGAAGATTTATTGCAAATATCGGACGATTCAGCGGCACAAACATTGGTTGATGAAGTATTGGCTGCAAATGCTGCAGAGGTAGAAAGGTACCGAAACGGAGAGCGACAACTTATCGGTTTTTTTATGGGGCAATTCATGAAAGTATCCGGTGGAAAAGTCGATCCTAAAATTGCCAATCAACTCCTACGAACTGCGCTTGACTCATGAAAAAATTAATCTGTTTAGCGTTGCTTGTTGGCATGGTACTGGGGTGCAAAGACAATCCGAATACGGGCGGTAAAACCGTTAATTTTTGGTTAAAAGGAAAGGTGCGCGGAGCATCAGGAATGTACCTATACCTCGAAACCCCGAGCGAAAACGGCATGATTACGGTATTGTCGGGCCCAATTAACCGCGAAGGAAATTTTTCGATCGAGGGTAACGTAGCAGGACTAGGATTCTACCAACTTCGATTGGGGGAGAATAAGCAAAACGCCATTCCGATTACCCCTGCCCCATTTGAAACAGTTCTCCTGTCCAGTTCGAAAGATTCATTCACTGTCGCGCCGGGTTTGAACGGACCAATTTGGTGTAAGGTTATCAACGCTTACTTGGAAAAACTTACCCTTTTCAATGAGCAGCGGCAGAACTTATTGGCTCGGCAAGGTTCAATTACCGAGGAAGAATTCAATAATCAGTTACTTTTGATTAAAAAACCGATAACCGACTTCGTGGTACAAACCATTAACATGAATCCTAGCAACCCAGCGAGTTTAATTTTAGCCATGGAACTTTTCCCCATGACCGGTTTTGAGGGATGGAATCCTGCATTCCTCCCTTTATTCAAAGAAATAGTCACCGCTTTCGGGTCAAAATACGGCGATGTTCCTGCGACGCAAGCACTGAGTGCTCAATACGAACAATTGGAATTGGGCTATACCCAGTACGAACAAATTGAGAACGGTGAAATTACTGCTCCAAACTTTGCTTTAACGAGCGTAGATGGCAAAACCGTCCAACTCTCCGATTTCCTAGGCCAACTGGTACTCATCGACTTCTGGGCATCATGGTGCCTTCCTTGCAGGCAAGAAAGTCCTAACCTGGTCAAACTCTACAAGAAGTTTAACGCAAAGAAATTCACAATACTGTCCGTTTCGTTGGATGAAGACCCCGTTAAGTGGAGACAGGCCATCGCAGACGACGGACTTGTGTGGAAAAATCATGTGAGCGACCTCAAGGGTTGGCAGAGCGGTATGGCTGCGCTTTACGGTTTCAATGGAATTCCTTACACCGTTTTAGTAAACCCTGACGGAAAAATCATCGCTCGTGGTTTACGAGGGAAGGCACTGGAGCAAAAAATTGAATCTTTTTACGCAAAATTATTATGAAAACATTAACCATAATCGCTTACTTGTTATCCATTGGCGTGTCCTTCTCCCAGTGTTTTGTCCATGTCGAAGGGACTTTTACCAATGCCGCCGGAGACTCCATTTACCTTGCAAAATTTGATGGAAAAAAATACACCAATTACAAAGGAGTTAAGTCGGATAAAACCGGAAAATTCAGCATAAAAACCAATGTGCCTGCGCCGGATTATTACGTCATTCGCGTTGGCGAAATGCATACCAATATCATCTTGCGGGATAGTAGCCAAATTAAGGTCTTTGGGGATAAAAAGAAGTTGAAAGAGGTATGCAATTTTGTCGGTTCAAATGAATCGCAAGCCATGAACCAATTCGCCGTTAGGATGGAAAAATGGAATGTCAAACGCGATTCCGCCTACAAAGCCTTAAATACGATGCCTGCGGAAGATACGGCACGTAAGCGGAAATTCAACGATTACATGACAAGGGAATACCTCGCTTATTTAAACGACCGCCAACAATTCGTTAACGCAAATATGGGATCTGCAGCATTAATCGTAGTATTGGTCTCGTTAAGTATTGATAACGAGTACGAGGCATGGAGTGGTATATTAGGAGAATTGGTCAAAGCTTTCCCCAACAGCCCAACGATCAAAGAATATGTGAATTATGGAAACAACATTGCAAAAGCAAAAGAAGAGGAGCAACAACGCGCTGAATTGGCCGCTCAATTTGGCCCTGGAAAACCTGCTCCTGATTTTACCGAACTTGGTACGGACAGAACCACCAAAATCTCATTATCTGAGCTAAAAGGTTCCTATGTTCTCATCGACTTCTGGGCTTCCTGGTGTGGGCCTTGCCGAAAAGAAAATCCCAATGTGGTTAAAACCTACAACAAATACAAAGACGATGGTTTTACCGTTATCAGCGTTAGTTTGGACTCAGACCAAGGCAAGTGGCTCAAAGCAATTAAGGATGATGGCTTGGTATGGCCGAACCACGTGAGTGATTTAGGAGGGTGGAACAGTAAGGTTCCAAAGTCGTATAATGTTTCGAGCATTCCTTTTACGGTTTTAGTCGATAAAGAAGGAAACATTGTTCAAACCAATCTGCGAGGAATTCAATTAGAAACCAAACTCGCTGAAATTTTTGGCCATTAATCATGCGTATTGCCTATTTTGCATCGGACTTTCATCTTGGGGCTCCAAACGAAGTAGAGTCCAAAAGTCGCGAGAAACACATCGTGTCGTGGCTGGAGTATGCTGCCAAAGATGCAACGGATATTTACCTCGTAGGCGACGTATTCGATTTCTGGTTTGAATACGAAAAGGTTATCCCCAAAGGATATTCAAGACTTTTCGGGACCTTAGCACGTCTCAGCGACCAAGGGATACAACTTCATTTCTTCTATGGAAATCACGATATGTGGGTCAAATCCTATTTTACCGAAGAATTTAACATGCACATTTACCCGGAACCGATATCGCTCATTCTGAACGGGAGAAAAATATTCGTGGGCCATGGAGATGGTTTAGGACCCTGGGATAGGAGCTACAGAATGATTAAAAAAATCCTCCGAAATCGCATGTGCCAGTGGGTTTTTGGACGAATTCATCCCAACTTAGGACTAAAATTAGCAAGCTATTTCTCGGGAAAAAGCCGAAAAAGCCAAAGCGAAGACCACAAATACCTCGGCAAAGACAATGAATGGCTGTATCAGTATGCGAAACAGCACCAAGCCTCCGACCCTCACGAATTTTACTTTTTCGGACATCGGCATCTACCTTTAAAACTCGAAATTCCTCAAGGTGTTTACTACAACTTAGGAGAATGGTTAACGTTCAAGACCTTCATAAAAATGGATTCGCACAACCCGATATTTCTCCAATGGAATGGACAAGAAGCGGAACATTTCGAGCCAAAACATGATTCAACGGTTTCCCCAAATTAAACTCGACCGAATTGATCCGGTGGTTCAACAACTCCTCGAATTGTTGCCCATCTACTCGTGCATCGCTTTAGAAGGCGAAATGGGTTCAGGAAAGACAACGCTTGCCATGGCCTTATTGAAAGGTCTCGGCATTCAACATACCGAAGGTTCGCCCACATTTAATATTGTTCAGCCCTACCCATTGGATGAAAATAAAGTCCTTTACCACATTGATGCGTACCGGATCAACAACGAAAAAGAGGCTTTGGAGCTCGGTTTTGAAGAATTATTTGAGGAGAATGCCTATTTCATCGTCGAATGGCCGGAAAAAATCACTAACTTTCTACCTGAGCGCAGAATTTCCTTACTTTTAGAAAGCACCTTGGAAAGTCGACGCAATTATACCCTAGTTTATGGCAACTAATCCAGATTTCCTTAAAAGTTTACTTCATCAAGGTTCAATGCTTCCCAAAGAGGAAATGTTAGAAATTAAACCCCAAAAAGGGCAACTCTTCATTGGCATTCCAAAAGAAACGTCTTTTCAAGAACGTCGTGTAGCCCTTGTCCCGGAAGCGGTATCCCTTCTCATTGCCAACGGTCATCGGGTTAGGGTAGAAACAGGGGCTGGTGAGGGCACTAATTTTTTGGACAACGAATACAGTGAGGCAGGAGCAGAAATCGTTTACGAGCAACAACACATTTATACCTGCGACATGATCTTTAAAGTTGCGCCGCCGACGGAAGCTGAAATCTTAATGATGCCGGGAAACCAAACCTTTATCTCCGCGCTTCAAATTGCCACGCAGCCAAAGGAAATTCTTCAAAAACTCATGGCGAAAAAAACCACCTGTATTGCGTGGGATTACATCCGAGATGAAGATGGCGTATTTTCGGTAGTTCGTACGATGGGAGAAATTGCGGGCAACACTTCCATATTGGTTGCCGGCGAGTTGCTCTCGTGCTATGGGCAGGGCAAAGGAATGATGTTGGGGGGTGTAACGGGGGTTCAGCCTACGGAGGTTGTCATCATCGGTGCGGGCACCGTGGGTGAGTTTGCCACCCGCGCTGCTTTAGGATTGGGAGCCTCAGTAAAAGTGTTCGACAATTCCGTTGCGCGTTTGCGCAGACTCCAAAACGCAGTGGGCAACAGGGTGTTTACTTCTGTGCTTCAACCGAAAGTGCTCGCAAAAGCAATTCGACGAGCAGATGTTGCTGTTGGAGCCTTGCGCTCGAGCGTCGGAAAAACACCGTGCGTTGTATCTGAAGACATGGTTCGTCAGATGAAAGAGGGCTCGGTGATTGTTGACGTGAGCATCGATCAAGGAGGATGTTTTGAAACCTCGAGGGTCACGAATCACCATGCACCTACCTTCGTTGAACATGGGGTGGTCCACTATTGTGTTCCAAATATTGCATCCCGAGTCTCAAGAACGGCATCCTTTGCATTATCCAATATTTTTTCGCCCTTGCTGTTGGATATCGGAGCGCAAGGCAGCATCGATGACGTTATTCGCTATAAAATCGGGTTCAAAGATGGCGTTTACATCTACAAAGGCGTGCTCACCAATGAAATTTTAGGCAAGGTCTTCGACATCAATTTTCAACCTTTGGATCTCCTGCTTCCCCGTCAATGACCCCAACCTTGTCTTTTCCTCCGACGGCACTAAAACTCAAAAAAAAACCAACCAAATTTGAAGTGTTTTGCCTCATTCGCAAGAAATGGCTGGTTCTTACCCCCGAGGAATGGGTGCGTCAACATGTGGTTGGCTATTTAATTGAATCTTGCGGAATCCCATCGGGTAGAATAGCCCTAGAAAAAGGATTTTTATACCACAAGCGAAAGAAACGTTGGGATATTGTGACCTACAACATCGATGGTGAGCCGGAACTGTTGGTTGAATGTAAGGGTTTCGAGGTAGGACTTACTGAAGAATCGGTTCGCCAAATCAGCGCTTACCAACATGTAGTCAAAGCAAAAAAACTCATTTTGACCAATGGAATTGATTGTTTTGTTTTCGACTTCGAAAAATGGCACAGGGGAATCGAATCAATTTAAATTTACACCCCACAAACCGGACTTCATGTTTTTATACTCTCTGCTCAGATAAGCCAAGAGGGCACGTAAGGGATCCATAGCCTTTTCAGTTTCGTCCGAAATGCTTTGCTTTCGTAACTTTAATTGCAATTTCATGTACATCGCATGTAAGCATATTTCCACAGGATGGGCATTTAAAAGCGAAGACTTGTGAGCATATTCCTCTATGCTTTTCTGAGCCTGCTCTGCCAGAGCGGTATATTTTTCATCCTTCAAGACCTCCAACAGCGTTCGGTGCAGCAACGCCAATTCCGTGAAAATTTCCTCGAGTTCGTACAAATGTCCTCTTTGTTGCTTTCCTGTACGAAGAAGTTCCTCGCAAATTTGAGCATACCAGCCCTCATAGGCTAGGCGATAGGACGGATTTGGAAGTACCGAAGGAATTAATTTGCTTTGAATTGTAGGGAAATCGCAATGTAAACTTCGAACAAGATCCTCAATTTGGTACATGTAAAGCAGATACTCAACGATATTTTCTTTCTGCTTTTGTTGGGCGATAAGCATGGTTACTTCAAATCTTTTTCAATCGAGGCCTGGTTCTCGTTTAAGTAACGAATAAAATCAGCGGTAACATTCATTTTGGCATTGATGAAATTCAATTGACCTCCAACCCCATGAATCAAAAGAATATCAATGTTGTTTTTTTCACAATAGGCTTTTCCCAACACTTCAATTTTCTTGGTAATTGCCTCAATTTTTTTCATCGACTCCTGTTCCAATCGAGCACCTTCAGATTGTTGGTATTGAATGATTTGTTGTTCCATGCTCTGCGCTTTTTGCTGGATTTGGACAATCTCATTTTGGGATAATAGCCCATTGCGTGCTTTATCATCATTTCTTCGAATATAATCTTCCAATTCTTTTGTTCTTTTTTGAAGTTCCGCCTCGAAGGATTTCTGCTTTTGGGTAACCAACTTATCTTCTCTCTTATAAAAAGTAAACCCTTCTTTTAGGCTGTCTTGGTAGTAAAATGCGACGACTAGGTGGTTGTCGTAACGCGAGATAACCGTTGGTTTGGTGTCAGCTTTTTTTTCCTTAATATTATTTGTTGAACACGCAAGGGTCAACAAAACCAACAACAGGATACACGAATTTTTCATACGTTATCGAAATTTATAAAATGGGAATAATCATCGCGCATTGTGAGAAAGCGCTTTAAGCAAGAAGCCCAAAACTCGTTGGAGAGTTTCAACGTAAATTGGTCTAAATCGTTGACATCTGAGACGGGAAACTTGAAGGTTTGCTCAAAATTATCCAGCGTAACTTTCAAAAGATATTTCCCATTGTACTCGTGTATTTGAATGAGGTAATGGGAATGAGGTATTTCTTTAACTAAACGCATGCTCAAAATTACAAATTATTCCAAGTTCAGGTAATTCTGAATCTATACCCTTTTTGGGGTATTTATTTAGAATCATTCTAAAATACCATTTTATAGGTATTGAAAAAGGACAGACAACTGAGTTACTTTGCATAAAAATTCTGTTCGATGAAACGTCACTTCATTTGGATACTAGCCTTACTGTTTGCCACCCCAACTGCCTTTGCTCAAAACGCCGAACTTCAAACTTCGGAAATAATTGTCAGAAGCTACCTTCAAACGAAAATAATGCCCGACTCGATATACAACATGCGCATTGTTGCAGGTAAAAAGTTCGAGGTTATATCATTAACTTCGAAAGACGTCGACTTATCTACCAATAATTACCGACAAGCCTTTCGTAAAACACCTGGGATTTTTGTCTCCGAACACGATGCCTCAGGATTGCAGACTAGCATTTCCACCCGAGGACTAAGTGCGAACCGCTCGTGGGAATTCAATATGCGACAGAACGGTTATGATGTTGCTGCAGATCCCTCGGGTTATGCAGAAGCCTATTACTCGCCCACCCTAGATGCAGTAGCCAGCCTGCATGTCTACCGCGGCTCTTCAGTTTTACAATACGGATCGCAATTCGGTGGCATGATTAATTACCAATTAAAAGACAACATCGGAGAACGTCCCATCGTTTATGAAGGCTCGCATACCGCCGGTTCCTTCGGGATGTTCAACAGTTACAATGCGATTGGAGGGAAAAAAGGAGCGTGGAGCTACTATGGATTTATGCATCATCGGCAAGCGCAAGGATTTCGAAGTAACAGCCGTTATTTTACCAACACGTATTTCGCAAAATTGGGTTACGAGTGGAAAGGTGGTAAGATCACGGCAGAATACACGAACAGTTACTCTTTGAGCCAACAAGCCGGGGGCATTCATGACAGCATGGCTCCAAAGCATCCTGACACCTCCTTTAGGTCAAGAAACTGGTTCGAATTGCCTTGGAGAGTGGCATCCATCCAATGGAACCACCAAGTAACCAAGAACTTTAATGTTCAAGGAACTTTAAACTATCTAAACGGTCACCGCAACAGCGTTGGCTTTTTAAAACCGATAAACATTATGGATACCTTCAATGTCTCCCTTGATGGTTTTAATCCTAGGGATGTGGATATCGATAAGTACCGTACCCTATCGAGTGAAGTTCGATTTAATAAGGGTTTTAAATTGGGAGGTAAACTGCAGTCGTTAACAGGAGGTGTGAGATACTGCCTGAGCAATATACATCGGCTGCAAAAAGGAATTGGTTCGAAGGGAGTGGATTTCGACCTGACCGTCGTGCCCAACAATAACGGAAAATTGTACCAGCGAGATCTGGATTTGCAGACGCAAAACATCGCGTTTTTTGCAGAACAACTGTTTAACATTGGAGAAAAGTTCAGCATTTCCCCAGGTTTTCGGGTAGAATCCATTCAATCCGTTATCTCTGGAAGGAGCAATCTAGTGACGGGAGAATATATTGCCAATTTAACGAAAAACCGATACATTTTCTTGGGTGGGATTTCTACAAAATATGACCTTGCAAAAACACCATATACCAACCTTAGCCTGTACGCCAATGCTAACCAAAACTATCGACCGGTAATGTACAGTGAATTGCTTCCATCTTCCACCTTAGAAATCGTTGACCCTTCGATGCAGGACATGACCGGATACAGCAGCGAAGGCGGAATCAAAGGATTCGTATATGTTCGAAATGCCGTCTTTCATTTTGACGTCAATGCCTTTTACATCCGCTACCATAACAAAGTGGGAACACTCAATATAAATGGTGCTCCTTATAAAACCAACATTGGTGACTTAGAATCCAAGGGAATAGAGCTGTACTCGGAACTAACCTTCTTTAATCCGTTCTTTAAAAATGCCTCTAAATCCGAACAATTGAACCTGTACCTGAGCGGTACCACCACTGATGCGCGTTATAAACGCTGGAATAATCCCGATATTGCTAATAATGAACTCACATCGATTGTTGGTAAAAAAGGCGAATATGCCCCCAACTTAATCCTAAGAGCGGGCTTAGAGTATAAATTCAAAGGAATGGCTTTCAACTATCAAGTGAATTACACGAGTGATTGCTTTGCGGATGCCGCCAACACGTTTGCAACCAATGAGACAGCAAGCGTTGGCTTAATTCCGGCATTAACCCTTCATGATGTAGGTATTTCCATGACCCTGTTGGATTATTATCAGTTAAAAATGGGAATGAACAACCTGTTCAATGAACTAAAGGTTGTTCGTCGGGTAGGTGGTTATCCAGGACCTGGTGCACTCACCAATCAAGGCAGGTCGTTTTACGTTACCCTCTCGGTAAAAATTTAGAAGAAATAATGGGTTTTTATTTTGTGAATTATTTTTTTCATAAATTCGAGGAGTAATTTAACACTAACCTCGTGCCTAACCTCTTATGATAAGTATTTTCGTTGCCAAGCTCGATTTTGGCGTCGACAACGCCCAACTTCGAGCCCTTTTCGAAACCTATGGAAAAGTGAATAAAGTAACAGTTGCCATGGATCGAGAAACAGGAAAATCCCGTGGTTTTGCCTTTGTTGAAATGGAAGAAGAACACGAAGGCTTAGCTGCCATAAATGGATTGGATGGTAGAGTAATTAACCATCGAAACATTGCGGTTAAAAAGGCAGAAGACCGAAGCAATCAACGAAATCAACCTAATAAATTCGAAGGAAGCCCACGGCAAGTTGCGCCTTCAAATAACGGCCCACACCGTTCACGAACAGAAAGTGCTCCAAATGATGAATCGGATGACGAAGATTCCTATACCCCAACTTCCGTTGATCTTGGTGAAAATAGGAAAAAAGCTCCTATCAAAGTTAAAGACCGTAAACTGGATAACGATCCTGACCGGAGCAAAAAACCGAAAATGGACGCTTATAAAAAGAGTGGTAAAAAAGAGAAATTCCTTGACGATGAAGACGACTTAGATATCGAAGGAGGTTTGTTTGCCTTCGATGACGAAGAATAAGCGCCCCCCTTTCAAGAAATTTTCTTTGTAATTTTGCAGGCATGCCGGAGTCTTACGCTCATTTTTTAAAACACCCCATCTTTAAAGTTATCTCCGAATTGAGTCAAATTCATGGCTTAGAAGTTTACGTTATTGGTGGTTTCGTCCGCGATTGCCTCCTGAATCGCACTTGTACAGATATTGACCTCGTTGTCATCGGGGACGGACCCTCTTTTGCGATGCAGGTTGCACAGAAATTGAGGGCGAAAAATCTCTCCCTTTTCGAACGATATGGCACTGCTCACTTTAAATATAAAGACATCGATGTTGAATTTGTTGGTGCAAGGAAAGAGTCTTACAGCAAAAATTCGAGAAAGCCCTCAACCTTACCTGGCTCTTTATTAGAAGATCAATTGCGACGGGATTTTACTATCAATGCTTTGGCTCTTTCACTAAATGTTGGATCTTTCGGTAAGTTAATAGATCCGTTTGAAGGAATAAAAGACTTGGAAAGTGCTGTTTTGAGAACCCCTCTTGATCCAGTACTAACCTACTCAGATGACCCTTTACGCATGATGCGCGCTATTCGATTCGCCACTCAACTCAATTTTCAAATATCCTCCCAATCCATTGAAGCCATACATACTCAAAAAGAACGGATTAGCATCGTTTCGAAGGAACGAATCTCGATCGAACTCAATAAAATTATTTCCAGCACAAAACCTTCACGAGGCCTTCATTTGCTAAAACACACCGGCCTGCTTTCATTTATTTTTCCCGAGTTGTTGGCCCTTAGCGGAACAGAAATTGTTAACGGTCATAGCCATAAAGACAATTTTGATCACACCTTAGAAGTGTTGGATAATTTAAGTAAACTCAGCGATAATTTATGGTTGCGTTGGGCAGCGTTACTCCACGATATTGCAAAACCATTAACGAAAAAATATGAACCCAACCACGGTTGGACATTTCATGGCCACGAAGATTTAGGAGCGCGCATGGTACCAAAAATCTTTAAAAATCTTCGACTCCCGCTCGATCACAAGATGAAATACGTTCAAAAACTGGTACGTTTGCATTTAAGACCCATTGCCTTGGTGAAGGGAGATATAACAGATGCTGCCATACGTCGCCTTCTCGCTGAGGCCGGAGATGATATTGATGACCTCATGCTTTTATGTAATTCTGACATCACCTCCAAAAACGAATTTAAAGTAAAACGATACCGAAAAAACTATGATTCGGTTACTAAAAAATTAAAAACGGTTGAAGAAAAAGACCGAATAAGAAACTTTCAGCCACCTATCACGGGTGAATTGATCATGGAAATTTTCAGTATTGGTCCCTGCGCAGAAATTGGTATCTTAAAATCTAAAATTAAAGACGCAATTCTCGAAGGAGAAATCGGGAACACGTTCGAGGAGGCAAAAATCGCCCTGTTTAAATATGCGGAAGAATTGGGATTGAAAGCCATCAAAGATATTTAACTAACTTTATCAAAAAAACCCATGCAAGGGCTAAAATTCAGAATTTTACTTGATACCAAGACCAAAGCGGAGGTTTTTAGGGATATTTTGATTTCGGAAAACAGCGATTTTGAGACGTTTTACCGTGCGATTGCCGACGCCTTTGAATTAAAAGGAGATCAAATGGCAAGTTTTTATGTCTCCAACGACGCTTGGGACAAAGGGCACGAAATCAACTTGATGGATATGACTTACGACGATGATGCCTTGGACCAACCTGCCAATGTTATGAATAAGGCCATTATAAAGGATTTTATCGCCGAAGCCCATCAAAAATTCATATTGGTTTACGACTTTTTATCCATGCAAATTTTTCTGATCGAATTAATCGAAAGTCATTTGATGGAATCGGTGGGTCCCCAGGTAGTTTTGAGGGTAGGAGATGTCCCGAAAAGAAAAGGTCAAGAGGAAGCTGGGGAGGATATTTTTATGGCAGGAGGAGCCTCGATTCTGGACGGAGAAGACCTTGAAAGCGAGGATTACGGATTCAACGATTACGACGACGATTACAATCCAGAAGATCTCGATGGATTTAACGAATCCGAGTACTAAATTATCCCTATTATGAGTGCCGCAGATCCTATAGGTAAGGCCATTATTGATTTCTACAAAACCAAAAAACCTAAAGATATTGTAGTGAGCTCGGACCTCACCGAAGATGATATTATTCCAGTAGAGGTATTGTTCCGATCCTATGAAGCCATGCCTGAAATTGAGAAACGCGCTCTCGCATTGGTAAAAGGGAGCGTTTTGGACATTGGCGCAGGTGCGGGGCCCCATTCGAATTACCTCATCCAAAAAGGTTTTACCGTGAAAGCAATCGACATTTCTCCCGGTGCGGTAGCGTTCATGAAAAGCCAAGGAATTAACGCCCAACTTGTCGATGTACATCGGTTCAAGCATGAACGGTTTGATACGCTTTTACTGCTGATGAACGGTTTAGGAATTGCGGGAACCAAAAAAGCCTTGATCGCTTTCTTAAATCACCTTAAAAGCCTTTTAAATCCTAAGGGGCAGATTTTGTGCGATTCCTCGGACGTACAATTTTTATACGAAAATGAAGACGGTTCTCAATGGATGGAACTCAACAGCGAATACTACGGTAATTTCAATTTTCAAATGCATTTTGAGAAAGCAACAGGCCCTGTATTCCCATGGGTTTATATCGATTATGATTCCCTTCACGAAGCCGCAAGGCATTGCGGTTTTCAATGCCAACGAATTGAGGTAAAAGAAAATCACTTTTTAGCGCAACTTGTATTGCCCTAAATGAATTACAATGCGTAATTTTAAACTTCTAAACAACAACACATGGGCGTACTTGTCGGCAATACATCAAAAATCATCGTGCAGGGTTTTACCGGTACAGAAGGCACTTTCCACGCAACGCAAATGATCGAGTTCGGGACCCACGTCGTTGGGGGCGTAACTCCGGGAAAAGGCGGTACGAAGCACCTTGACAGACCCGTATTTAATACCATAAAAGAGGCTGTTGACACGACCGGTGCCGATGTTTCCATCATTTTTGTACCCCCGGCATTTGCGGCAGACGCTATCATGGAAGCTGCCGATGGCGGAATTAAGCTCATAGTTTGCATTACCGAAGGTATCCCCGTGAAAGATATGGTGCATGCCAAAGAGTACATCAAAGGGTTTAATTGTCGCCTAATTGGGCCAAACTGTCCCGGCGTCATTACCGCAGGACAAACGAAAGTGGGTATCATGCCGGGTTTTGTATTCAAGCCCGGAAAAATTGGTATCGTCTCAAAATCAGGAACCTTAACCTACGAGGCAGCTGACCAAGTTGCAAAAGCGGGATTAGGAATTTCTACGGCCATTGGTATCGGTGGAGACCCAATTATTGGTACTACAACGAAAGAGGCGGTTGAGTTATTGATGAACGACCCCGAAACGGAAGGCATTGTTATGATCGGTGAAATTGGAGGGAACCTGGAAGCGATTGCAGCGCGTTGGATAAAAGAGCATGGAAAGAAACCCGTAGTTGGTTTCATTGCCGGAGAAACCGCTCCCAAGGGTAGAACCATGGGACACGCGGGTGCCATAGTTGGTGGAGACAACGACACGGCAGAAGCAAAAAAACGCATCATGCGAGAATGCGGAATTCACGTAGTTGACTCTCCTGCAGGGATTGGAAAAAAAATGGCCGAGGTAATCGGAATTTCCGCTTAAATTTCGGAATATCAATTCCAAAACACCCAGGTAATTCCCAATTTAAGTTGCCACGACGGAATGGGAAGATCAACCAATAAGTCTTGTCGCTTTGACATCAAGAAGGATCCCAAATTATCCGCGGCGAGGTGAAATTGAAAGGTTTTCACCTTGAACCCCACGAGACTGTTTATAGAATGATAATTGCTTGCGGCTGCATTACTCACTGAGAGATTCAACAACGACAATTGCGGCAACAAGGCCATGGGTCGGTATCCACTAAAGAACAGGTACTTCAGTTTTGCGAAAAAATAGAGGTTTTTACTTTTACTGATAAATCCCTGATACTCCAAACCCGTACCAATGCCCATATTGGGCAGCACATTTACTTTTTGAAGGATGTAGTTCATTTGAGGTTTGACTGAAAAACCCTTCCAAGATTTTGCAACCCGAACACTTATATCAATAAGTTGCTGCGAACTCGTGGCACTTTCATGATCCCAAAGCGTGCCGTTAAATTGATAAACCTTATCGGTTAACAGTCCGTTGATTCCCAGCTGATAACCCAGTCCGTACAACTCACCTTCCGCAATTAGACGAAGTATGCCGACACGCTGCAAATTCACGTACATCATACTTTGCTGAAAAGTATTACCAAAATAAAACCGTTGAATGACCTCTGGGGTTTGTAAACCTAACTCCATGAAAGCGCTGAACCTCAGTGCAGCATCAAAATGATGGTCGAAAGAAGCTTTCAATTCCGAGGCATTAAAGGCCCCTACAAGGTTTGTTTTGGCCGCGAGCATGGCCCTTGTTTTTGAGGATTTATAATTGAGAACGGCAGACAACCCAACTTCAAGGGTATCGCGCTGGTTACCCCGCATCCGATACTTCCAATAGTCCAGATTCAACATAACTTCAGCTTGCCACCGATTCGCGCGCGTTCCGAATCCAACAGCGTTCTTTACCGTAGTTTGCTCTAAGCGATCGTTGGTCAACACGCTATCGAAATAAACTGAGGGATAGAGCCCGAGCAACGTATCTTTTTCAATAAATTCCCTGGAAAAATTTTCAAATGTACTCCGGTGACATAACCCCAAAAAACGGATAGAGTCGCGCAAAAGATTGAAGTGATTCTTCCAAGTAAAAACATACGAGGTTACGGTTGAAACACAGCTGTCTTTTCGGACAGGTACCAAGTTTAATCCGATAAAGTCGAGTAAGGTATCGTTCAAAACCCCCCCAGAAAACTGACGATAATCCATGGTATGCTCATACCCCAAATGTGAGCGAAAACGCACATTGCTGTGCGCAAGATCCAAGCGTAAATTTCTATTTTTCCATGCACTATTTCGGACAAATCCGTTGGCTCTATTGGATAGAAATTGGGCGTTACACAACCATTTTCGACGAAAAGACTGCGAATAAGACAAAACCATATGTTGGACTCCTTGAGTTCCAAATGAGTAATTAAATCCCAAAAATGGCAACGCCGTGAAAACAGGCTTTTTTTCTTCCACCCTGGTTTTTTGAACGAAAGTTCCAAAGGGTGAAAAAAATTGCATTGGTTCCATAAAGATGCCTTCTTGCAACCCCAAGTTGGCAAATGTAGAACGGGTATTGCTCAGCAGGGAATCTAAAGATTGGGCAGATCCGTAAAAATTATTCTGCGGTCGAAGGGTATCAAAAAGGATATCAGATTGCGAAAAACACGTGGTTGTAACGATGAGAGCAATCCAAAAAACCCCTATAAATCTCATACGGCAAACATACAAAAAAGGGGGCACAAGGCCCCCAAATCATAAAAGTTCTGTGGATCTTACTTCAACCCGTTAATGTGCAACTGTAAACCAGATTTGAGGTTCGCAGCTTTATTCGGATGGATTATATTGCGTTTCGCTAATTTATCGATCATGCCAGAAACAACAGGTAAGAGTGCTGTGGCTTCTTTTTTATTTTCTAAGTTACGGAGTTTCCGCACCGCATTACGCGCTGTTTTGTGCTGATACTTATTGGACGTACGCTTTGCTTCGTTTGAACGAATTCGCTTGATGGACGACTTATGATTTGCCATAATTTAACTTCAATAATTGGTTGCAGCCCATAGGAGAATCGAACTCCTGTTTCAAGGATGAAAACCTTGCGTCCTGACCACTAGACGAATGGGCCATAAAACAGTAGCCCCACGAATGGGAGTGCAAATATACCACAAATTTCAAATCCGAAAAATCTTTGCGTTTTTTTTTACGCCGTTTCGGTATCCTCCGATTTCATTTTAAATCCGAGTCGTTTCGCCGTTTTTAACTTCAGGGTTTCCCCCATAAAGCGCATTTCATTCACTGTAATTTCATCCTGTAATTCGTAGGGAGGAATGAACAAGTCGAAGGATAAAACGTAGGCAAAACTCATTTGAATGACCAAGCTGCAAATCTGTTGGTTCCATTGATTGCGTTCCGGATCTCTAAAAAGAGCTGCCAACTGCGATCGACCATCCGCAAAAAAATGACGGTCTTGGTTGAAAAATAAACGCGAAATTAAATATCCCGAATCGGCCATACGGTTTTGAATAAGGGATTCCGCAAGAAAATTGTAAATATAAATCACGCCGAAATACCCGTGCCGCTCATCGTGCTGAAAGTAAGCGGTTCCCCACAAAGGATTGTTATCGGGCAATCTAAAAACATTGTGATGAAGCGAAAAAACCAACACATCACTCCCCACATAAACGTGGATTTCAAAATCCCCGTTTTCTTGTTGAAATAATCTAACGCGTGGATCCGGAACCAGCACTCGTAAAGCCTCAAGCTCTTTTTTTATCGCTGCTTTTAAATCATTGAATACCGTCAAGGTCTCCTGAGCAATATCTTGTTTTAAAGCCGCTTTATTGACTAAAAGCTGGGTTAAGTGGGAACGATTTTGTTCAACAGGATCTTTGGGAGTTTGTTCTTTCAACTTTCTTTTTATGTAAAATTACTCAATCTTTTTTTAACTTCAGCAGATCAATGGCAAAGGACTATTTTGTAGCAGTAATCAAGGTGTTCTTACTTTTAATTGCATCCTTATTTCTGCTTCGCATACAATTTTGGGTATTCAATCGCTCTTATGTTCCTGCTCGTGTGGAAGATTTCTTTTTGGGAATCCGGTTCGACCTTAGCCTAACTGGATATTTTGCTTTGTTTGCGCTACCCTTGTTCTATATCAATGCCTGGAATGCAACAACGTACATTCGACAAAGCTCTTTTTTTATTTTGAGTTTATGCCTTTTTCTTCCATGCCTCCTTACCGAAGGCTGGGACTTAATTTATTTCCAATACACCCTGAAACGCTGTTCATTTGACCTTTACCTTTTTTTCAATAGCAGTGAAGAAAGCGTTCTTATATGGAGCATGGCTTTACGTTTTTGGTATGTGTTTGTAGGTGCCGCGATGTGGTTTTCTCTTTACAGTTTTTGCGTCCTCAAAATGGTAAAGAAAATTGATTTTGCTCAACGTTCCAGTCCAAAAATCCTTCATTTTGGAAGCGCCATGTTGTGCGCCTTCATCTTGGCCAGGGGCAGTTATGGCATTAGACCTCTCGGAATTTTAGATGCCAACGTTTTTGACGAGCCTGCAAGGTCTCAATTAGTCCTAAATTCTCCCTTCGTGCTCCTTAAAACCCTTCATAACCAGCCCTTATCACACCATGAATACCTGAATCGTTCGGCCGAAGAAAAGCTCTTTAATCCCACCCTTAGATTCCAAGGAAAACGAAAAGTTGATCGTCCCAACTTGGTTTTTATGGTCCTTGAAAGTTTTGGGTCTGCACAATTGCGCGACACGGTCA
>Ga0194110_10000684_pt1 | contig 44153 bp, 37 predicted proteins | sample TA2Kig1200mmetaG_FD_146192 | JGI IMG/M metagenome (GOLD analysis project Ga0194110, IMG submission 146192) | Freshwater microbial communities from Lake Tanganyika, Tanzania - TA2015032 Kigoma Deep Cast 1200m | ecosystem: Environmental > Aquatic > Freshwater > Lake | place: Tanzania: Lake...
GAAACCAGTAAAGTGGACATATACGAAGGCTAAGTTCGCGGCAAAGTTTTGTCCTAATCAGAATAATCAACTAGTCGGGTAATTATGGCGCAGTGTACTTAGATTGCGAAACCCATAGGTCTATTGTTAAAGAAACCGTTTGTAGAAAATGTGGAGCACCTCTTGTGAGATTCCGATATGAGTTAAATAAACTTCTAAAACCAATCTTTCGGAGTCTGAAACAACAGAAGGATCTTCAAGAAAAATTGCAGAAAGCGAGAGAAGGGTCGTTGCCTCCGAGTTCATACGAGGTGACTGTAATCCAAAGGGATCCAGTTCAGGGCCCTATTGTTGTTTCGGTTTCGGAGAAAAAAGCAAGATCGCAGCTATGCAGAATATCTCTCGAATTAAAACCTCGCGTCGAAGGTCTAGTTTTTTTGGCCCTGGCAGAGAGCGCAGGTAAGGGATTCTTATCACCATCGGCTATTGTAAAGAGGGTTGCAGAGCTTCGCGAGCAAGAGGAACCTACTCCCTTAGACGAAGTAACGCGAGCAGAATTTATCAAACCGGGAATGATACCTCCTTGTGATTTTGATCTCCGGAAAGTTAGAAAATGCATGACTAGCTGTTCCGCACTGCAGTTGCCAGACATCTGTCCTTTTGACTACCTGTTCTACTCAAGATATGACACAAGTAGGCTTAGTGCTCAGAATGTGCGAACGCATATAAAAGGGATTCGTAAACAGGTCTTTGAGGAGATGCAGAAATGGGCTGGAGAAGACAAAATAAACCGATGCGTACATTGGGGTTCTGAGCAGTTCTGCGACTTATCAGATCCGATCCGTGATATATGCAGAATATGTAGAAATGATATGATAATGCACACACCAAAGGGCTATATAATGACCGCTGACGTAAATTGGGTGGAGTGAAAAGGAAAAAGCACTTACCTAATGGGTGGGGTAAGTGCCTCTCAGGAGAATGTCCATCGCTCAATTCTCCTGAATTTGTCTTAGCAGTTGGCAAAGCCTGTTAATGTATAATGCTCTGCGAGAATACTGCGGTGCTCGGTCTGAGTAAAAATAGTCTATTGGACCTCGCTCTTTGGATGCTTTTTCAAGGGCTGTATGTAATGCAATCATACAATCTAGGAATTGATCTCGCGATCCGGGTGTTCGCCAGTCAGCATTCCGTGCTACCTCAAGTAATTCAGAAAAGCTATTCTCATTGGCTACATCTCTCATAAGTTCCTCAAATATGATTTCGCCTCTTTTATAACCTTCCAAAATATCTTTAAGGCGTAAACACAACTCGTTCCTCTTATGATCGAGATACTCCATGCGCGTCGGAAAATTCTCCCGCGAGAAACCTTCTCGATATCCATATAAGTCCGAGAGATTATCGAAAAATGCCTCTGGATTTTCTGGAAGAAGACCTTGCAGTCCAAAGGCCTGCATTGGCAATTCCATCGCCACAACTTGTGGAATTCTCTTGCCGGATGTAGTCTCGAAATAGAGGGGTGGCATTACTACGCGATGGTTTTCCGCATTGCTCATATGCGGGTATCTTGCCCCCAATCCAAAGCCCAGTGGATTTTCTTTACGAACTTTGACTGCCCGATCTACTATTTTGCTAAATTCCTCCAAAATTTCGCCATCGGACATTTGACACACCTTTTTCTTAAGTTCCATATCATTTTCACCACCTTCCATCGGGCATCCGCCAACTGCTATGAAAGAGCTGCCCATCCTCAGAACAAGGATGGGGAAATGCTCGCAAATTGGTTTTGTATGCATTTTCCCATCTCCGAGGTAATGAGGTCAGAAAGATACCACTTCAGAAAGTCTGCTGTAATGTGCTGGGTAGGCAGATTCCCTTCCCGTTGATGGAATTTCCTGAGATTTGTTGGACTTGAGTTTCGGGTGCATAGATGTCAGCAGAATACAGAAGAAGTGGGAGAAGTTATAAATGGTTAGCTACAATTTGGAAAGAACACAGATGGCAAGGGTTATTCTCAATATATAGAGCATTCACGGGGTTATGTGCTTTTTTCATGCCGCCTGTCATAAATCTCTGGTTAGGAGGTTTCTGTCCGCCTGTCGAAAATGACGGATTTTTTGGCGACAAAGGAAATCTCTCGTGTTTAACACGTGGAATAACCTGCGGCGAGATATAAGGTGAGGTATAATTACGGCCAAATGGACATGATATCAAAAAAGAAGAAACATAAAAAGAACTATAGGTATTTTATCATATTAATTCCCAACCTGTCAATAGTATGTAACCGTTAATCCAAAAAATACCTTTGAAAATTGTCTTGTTTAAGCCAAAGAGATGAAAGATTGAGTAAAGGAGAGAGGCATGCAGACTAACAACAATTCCCTATGTATCTCGTCTAGCATACAAGAAGGAGCGAGTTTAGCGGGAGATTCGGTATATGAAGAAGATTCAGACCTCGTTGCTGGGCTGTGGGAGGAATATAAATTCATTGTCAACACCCTGAAGAAACAGGGCCCCCGACGGGAACCTGCATTGTTGATAAGGCTCACAATCGTTATGATTGACCTTGGGCTTTATCAGCCAATGCCACCCTAAAGGACAACCATGTTGGTTCTCAAACATACCGGCAATGGGTCGCACCTCAGGAGAATAGAGTTATCTTTATCACCTATGATGAAGAGAAATCGAAGGCAAGACGGAAAACTGCATATACAGGAGGCAGGTAAAATGCGAATCAACGTTATAAAATATATATTTACCATTATCTTTTTCCTCATCCTATTTCAATCTTTCGCAGCAGCGGATGCGACGCAAAATCAACTAGAGGGAAAAACCATCGCTATCGTAGTGGATACATCAGGATCCATGCGAACCCTCAGTGGAAGCGTAAAGTCAGCCCTGACAGGCTTTATCGAAGATTTAGGCGTTGGCTGGAAAGTGACGTTTGTAACCTTTGACGTTTTCTCAGAAGTCAAAGGAACTGTCACAATAGGAAGCCAAGCGGACAGAGAATTGCTGAAAAGCTGGGTAAACTCTCTGGCCTTTAAGGGTAAGGACACCAACTTTGATGAGGCATTGAAGGGGGCGCAGGCGGGGTTATTCCAGGCCGGCGTCAGAAGCAATGCAACCATATCCATATTCAGCGATGGCATATCTGACCCCTCGGCTAACAAGGAAGTGGTGGACCTTCAAGCCATGGCAAAGCGGGTGTTCCCCCAGGAGGAAGGCTACAGCGTCTATCTGGTCGGTGTAGGCGAAGGCGCCGCAAGTGCTGGCGACTATAGCGAAGAGGACAACGTGGTCACACTGCGGATCAGCGAGGACGATATGCGCAAAGTGCTGGATGGCATCCAGAAGAAGCAGAACCTGCATGAGCTGTTGGCGGCTGATCAGAAGACGGCTGCGCAGCCTGAGGTAGCGGAGAAAACAGAGGAGGAACCGCCAACGCCCAATCCTGTTTTTGAGTTTCTGAGGAATAACTGGAAGCTATTCGCATTAATCTCCGGTTTTATAGCTTTAATCGCGCTTGGATATGGTATCTGGTGGGCCTTTGTGCAGGAAGACCCGAAGGCAAGAGATAGGCAGAATCAACGAGTTGCGCAACCAAGATGGGCAAAGGTAAGCATAGTCGGAGAGCAAAACAGGGCATATATTGCCAATACCACAACTGGCAGCCATATTAATGTGGGAAACGGGGCGCAGTGTCAGCTGCGTTTAGATGTAACTGACCCGATAGCCGCCACCGTGAGTTTCAGAAACGAGAGGGCCTACCTGGAGCGTAAGGGGAGGACCCCTGTGCAGATGAATGGGCAGACGATTCAAAAACAACGGGAGATTATTCCGGGCGATACGTTCACAGTTGGAAGCTACACTTTGCGTTACGAGCTAGTTTCCATGAACTCCCGCGCCTCGGACGACCTACAGGAACTGCTCGGGCCTTATGCGAGAAACGCTGGGAGGCAGATATGAATAACATCGGCATCACAGACAGAAGGCTTCTTGCGTCCATCGACGTCCCACAGGTTTTGAATGTCGGTCTGGGCACGATATCGTCTATCATCGTGGCCAGGGCGGAGGTAGCCAAGCGGGAACTTTTGGGACTGGAAAATGGTTTGCCTATTCAGGTTGCCCGGTGTATAGACGTTGACATTTTCGACCCCATCCTTGTATTACGCGAGTTATATTCAAAAAACGAGCTGGATGAAAGCGAGCATAGCGCAGAGGATGTCATGCAGCTTTTCAGATTGAATCCCTCTGAGGTCATACCTCTGGAGGTGCCAGAAGGCGGGGAATTGATAGAGCGGATGGAGCAATATGGCGAATTTGCGTATCTAAAGGAATACGCTGACGAAGAGGTGCTATCCCTGCTTGCAGAAGGCAGCCAAGCTGGGGCGAGGGCGTTGCGGAAGCTGGGCTGCGTGATCACCCGATGGAACGTAGAGAAGCTCATAAAGCCTGCTTTAAAGAGCGCTCTTTTGAGGGTAAAGGATAACGAGAGCGTAAAAGAGGCGATCTCAATGGGCTTCCGCAGAGTAGCGCAGGACCAGATTAAGGTTTACGTGTTTTATTCGATTTGTGGCGGGTGCGGGGCAGGGGCAGTGGTGGATGTCTCTTATCTGGTCAGACAAATTGCCTCAGAGGAGAACCTGAGGACACGAATAATCCATATCGCCCTTTTACCCGGCTTTGTGGACCAGGTTAACAAGGATGAGTCGCTGGCATCCGCTTATGCTGTCTTAAAAGAACAGAATCAAATGATGAGCAAGCACTTTGATTTTCCCGTCAAGATAGGCGACGGAAAGCTCCTCAAACAGAGGGGCAAGCTAGCTGACGAGGTTTATCTTTTCGAGCCTGTCACAGAATTGACCTCACTGACAGAGGCGAGTAAATTTTTGGGCATGATCGCCGATTTTGCCCTGGTTCAACAATTGAGCCCGGTCGCCAACAAACTTCGCTCCGTCTATAACAACATTGAAAAGGAGACCTTGGAGATCTCTTATGCTATGCAGGACGCATTCGGGCAGATCCGCTATGTCGGGACGGGCGGCGTATCGAGGATTTTTCTTCCGAAGGAAAGCATCTTTCATTACTGTCAGACCCGCGCGGCAAGAGCCGCTTTAGAGCTATATCTAGGAGGTAAAGATGAGGCCGACGATTGAGCAGAAAGCGGCGGAGTTTATAGCTCGCGCCAGATTGGACCAGATCCCAGGGACGATAATGCGCGTCGACGCAGATATTGTAGGCAACCCGCCCTTGATGAACGACATTATCGAGCAGGCATTTATGCCTTCAAATTGGGCGCGAGCGGAGAGACAGGAGGATGCACTGGGCGCGCTGTATCAGAACTTTTCCATCAACGAAATGCCTTTGTGGACGAGGGATGGCGGGGTTTTGGATGAAAACAGCGAACTCTTCATCCAGGAGGCAGTGAGATGCCTTGAGGAATTCATGGGTGAGATTGACTCCCCACGCTACGGGTTACGGTATAGCTTGGCCGTCTGCGAACACCTGTTTGAGCGGCTAGAGCAGGAGAGTCAGACCACACAGGAACTGATCGCAAATTTCGAGGCAGCGCATCAGGGTGCCGCTCAAGAGAGGCAATTAAAGGCGCAGGAGATAGCTGATTTTCGAGCAAGGGGATGGATTAATCGCAGGCGCCAGCGAAGCATCTTACCTGTCCTGGTGAGGGAATACGCTGATACCCTTAGGAAATCCCTCCTCATAGAGATAGGCTTAAACGCGCGCAGACGCGTTCTGGAGATTTCACGGAGGGCGCGGGAACGCGTGGACGAGGAACGCCGGAGGCTAAACGAGCTGATCGGGGAAATCTCAGACTACATCGCCGATTTACAAGGGTACGAAAGAGAACTACTGGAGTTCGATTATAACGCCCTTGTGCCTAACGGGCTGATACTATTAGATGAAGGGGATTTAGAGGGATATTATCAGCAATTCAAACCGAGGCTTGATGACGCGCCAATATCTGACGAAGCCCTGGCGGAAGCGATTTTAACACATCTTGGAGACGAGAAAGGGAAGATAGGACGCTATCATGGGAAAATAAGGTCGGAGGTCGCCCCTGCGTTGCTTCAGATAAGCGGGGAGCGTTTTTCCTCGATAGACGCCCTGGATGTCCTGACGGTCTTAGAAAGGAAATATGTCAGAGAAGGCATAGAGGGATACGACGAAACGGAACTGAAGACGCAGATAGAATCACGAATTCAGGAAGCCTCTGGTTTTTTAAAAATTAACTCTGTGGACAAGACGAGGCATAATAAGGATTTAACCATACGCTGCATAGCAGTGAAGAATGGCGAAAGGTCAAGGTTGGCCAAATGGCTGGGGACGGTGACTGACAGGAGGAAGTGGAATTTCGTGGACAACTTCTCAGACACCGAGGTTTTGTTTTACACATCAGAATACGCCTACGCGCTATATACACTGACAGATATTGATGAATTAAGGAAGGCTTATGAGGCTCAGCCGGAGGAGAAGAGGCGCAATATCTTCCATCTTTCCCCAGAGTTTGCGGACTTCCCGGAAGTTATTCCATTTGACCAGAAAGAAGCCTGGGAGATATTCCATGAGGCGGCGGCGATAGGACTCGTCAGGAACGGGCAAGGCTCAACCTGGGTCTATAACCATAACGGGAGCAGCGAGGAGTTGGGGGACAGCAAGCCAGAAATCTTGAAGTTCCTGGCGAAAAACCAGGCTGTCCTAAAGACAATGCGGACGGGCTTTTTAGATCGCCTCAGGTCCGAAGGGCAGAAGGATGCAATGGCGCAAATCCTCACGTTCGCAGAAAAGCATAAAGACGACAGCGGAGGGGTCATAGATAAGGACATGCTGCAAGGCATCCTATTGAAGCTAAGCGAAGGCAGGGGATGGCGATGAATAGAAGACTGCAAGGTATGAATTTCTTTCCGGTAACTGCCGCTGACATCGCGAAGTACCGGAGGATCGGACAAAGGCTCACTTATTTTGAGCGGGAGTGTCTCCTTCTAGGGTTGGATCCCGCCCAGTTTGAGAGGGTTGAACCTTTAGAGTATCACGAGCCGATGGACTTTATAAACAAAGACGAACAGTTATTGCCGCCGCGTAGGAGGGTCAGCGGGGCGAACGTGGATGAGTGAAATCCGGAGAGGGTATCTCTATGAATGCCAGGATGTTAAATAAGGACCTGTTGATTTTACAAAAAAAGTATGACAAAAGGGACGCCTATGGCAGGATTACGCAATATGGGGTGGACTGGACGGATACGCCAAGAAATCGCATCATTATCGTCAGGGGTGTGGAGATGCCCTATCCCCGCACGAATTTGAAGACCTCTAATATCAAAATCATGGTGCCCGAAAATGTCTATGATAGGGCGCCAAACGGCTATTACTTCTATCAGAACGTTTTCGTTGACCCAAAATTAGAAATCTGGCACGAGAAAAAGAAGCGATATGTGAGCATCCCCAGGCACTATAAGGCGGATAAGGACGGGTGGAGTTTTCTGTGTATTCACCCGAACGGCATTGTGAGCGAGGAGAAGAACGTGCTGGATTTTATCAGGATCCTGCAGGTCTATCTGAAGAACGTTGACCCGGATTCAATTTAAAGAGCAGAGCCGGAAGGTATAGCCTTCGGCTTCCATTGTAGAGGGGGTGAGATCATGAGTAAGATCACGATAAACGAAAAAGAGATCGACTGCGCCAAAGACCAGGCTACCGTGGCTGAGCTGAAAGAGCTTGGCGGCATCCCCGAAAGGGAAGCGGTCTATGACGAGGAGGGCATCGCCCTAAAGGACGAAGACGTGGTGGATACCACGCGCCCTCGTCGTCTAGGCGCGATCGGGGACTGGACCCGCGGGTAGCGGGACGCATAAGAAAACCGCCTTCCGGCGAGGAAGCTACTGCTCGAGCCTGCTTGCCAGAAGGCGGCTTTGATATTTTTTCGCTCATGGGAGAGCAACGATGAAACAGAACAGGTTGATAATTCTGAACAGCATCTTTTCTGAGATGCGGGAAAGGCTCTCTGATCCCCAGAAGGAACACCTGCTTTTCGGTTATCTGGGTGTGAATCAGCATGCCAGAGGTAGGGACTTTCTCTGTGTCGATGGGTATCTGCCATCGCCGGAGGAATACTGTGTTCAGGGGGCGGGGTTAGTCACATTCCCTGCCTATAGTGTGATTCACGTCTTAAAGCAGTCAAAGGGGTGGAGAGGGCTTTTAGATTGGCACAATCACACAGGTGGGTTTCCCCGCTTTAGCGCGATTGATGATCGGGAAGCGGAACAAGAACTCAGAAGCATCTGGGATTTCAAAGGGGACAACTATCTTCTGCGCCTTGTGCAAAGCGATGGAAGGGTCACAGCAGAATTGACCGATAGAACCCTGTATCCGGAATGGGAGCCGCTTGATGAGGTTCGGGTGATTGAGACGCAGGGAATTAAACAGGTCTATCCTGAAAACAGCCGTATTAAGAAGGAAAAAGAGGGAGAATTGATCGATTTAGAAAGGCATCTGCGCACTTTAGGATTTTATCCAAAATGGGCCTTGAAGCAATTGGCTGATCTGCATTTTGGCGTCATCGGCGGCGGCGGGACAGGCTCAGCTTTTCTGAACCTGATCAAATTCTTCGTCCGGGAGATCACCATTGTAGAAGCTGATTCTGTGGAGAGGCACAATTCAGGCAGGCTTTTTCACTACATTTCAGGGGATGAGGGCAAATTAAAGGCACTCGTCCACAAGCGGGAGTTGGAAAGGTTCTCGCCGGGCATAACAGTAAACTTTGTAAACTCGATGTTTCCCGGTGAGGATAGCATCGAAGCCCTCAAAGCGTGTGACTTTCTGGTTGTGGCGCCGGATAACAATTTCACGAGATATAAGGCGGCGGAGTTCGCCAGCCGGTATATGAAGCCATTGCTTGAAATGGGTTCGGGCGTCAGGATGAAAGATGGCAAGGTCGCTTCTATCGGAAGCCAGGTGAGGTTCCAGTTGCCCACAAAAGAAGGTAAATGCCTTGTCTGTAACGGTCTGGAAGTGGAAAATCTCCAGACCCCGGAGTTTATTGAATATAAAAGGGGTATTGGCTATGTAGAGGGGGCCGACGCGGAAGAGACGCCGGGTTCGGTGGTGACCATAAACTCTATGGCCGCTACCGTCAGCTTGCGCATCATCCTCGATTACTTAGGCGGGTATACCGGGCGGGAAATACCAAGTTATGTTTACTATGATGAACTGAACCTGAGATTGGTGGATTTATCCGATGCTTTCTCTAAACGTCCAGAATGTGCCATCTGTTCAAACGATCCGAATAGCGTCTTCGGCAGAGGGGACGAACTCCCTGAGCACCTTCAGGTCCTGAAGCCGAGGGGGCATCTTGAGGAGGGAGATTTATGCCAGTGTTGAATACACCCAAAACCAGAGATAGAGTCGCCCGCGAACTACAGGATAACGCTAACAGGGCGTCTATCGTCGAAAATCAAAAGCTTGACCGGCGATATTTCCGCAAACCGGGGGAACGGGTTCTTCAGACGCACATATGCTTCAACCGGAGGGACAGTTCGCCTGTGATATATGTCCTTGTGGACGATGACCTGGAGTACATCGGCGATGACCCGGAGGTGAGGGGCGCGTTTGCAGAGAATTCCTTGGGCGGCTGGAGGCAGGTCTTTATCCCCAACGATGGCGATGTGGCCCAGGCCCTGAGGCTGACTGAGAACCTGCTGGGCCTCACAGGCCGTCCCCCATCGCTTGGGTTTGATGAAGCGCCACCGCGTCTGATAGTGAAGGACAATGAAGCGGGGATTGATAGAAAACCGAAGGATGGCGGGAAGGAGAGGGAATTCGGGACTGACCTGGTGGATCTAGCCCGACAGAATAAGCTGCCGCGCCTGATCGGGAGGGAAGCTGAGCTGGAGTCCTTGATGCGCATACTGGCTAAGAAGTCCAAGAACGCCACCGTGTTGCTGGGCGAAGCAGGCGTGGGCAAAACTGCGATAGTGGAAGGTCTGGCGGAGTTGGTGGCGAAGGAGGAAGTGCCGCAAACGCTTTCGGGCATCAGGATACTCCAGGTAAATATGTCCCTTTTGCCCGCGGGCGCTTCCATGTTCGGCGAATTCGAGGCCAGGGTGAAATCTATAGTCGAGATGGCTAAGAAGGATAGTAGGACAGTCCTATTCCTGGATGAGCTTCACACTATCTGCTCGCATCAAAGCGACGCGTCGCAGATGTTAAAATCCGACCTGGCGAGGGGCAACATCAGGGTTATAGGGGCTACGACATTCAAAGAGTATCGGCAGATCGAACAGGACGCGGCTTTAGCCAGGCGGTTCCAGAAGGTTATAGTCAAGGAACCCTCGCCGGGGCAGACGCTTGATATCCTGAGGAGGATAAAGGGCGATTACGAGGATCACCACAACGTAACGATACCAGATGAAGTGCTTGAGGAGATCGTCCGCCTCAGCGTCCGATACGTGAAGGACCGGTTCCTGCCGGACAAAGCCATCGACCTGATGGACGAGGCGGCGTCGAAGCTGAGGCTTTTATCCGTCAAGGATTCATCGTCAGAGGGACATTCATCAGTGCGGGACTTAGATGAGCGGATAAGGGATGCCATCGCTTCGGGAAATTACACCGAGGCGAGAAGGCTATACTCACTAAAGGGAGACCCAAAGGAGATACGGCCATGAGACCTGTGCTCAGTAAGGAAATAGTCAGGGGTATTATAGCCCAGTGGACAGGGATGCCAGTTGAGCGCATAGATGAGAGCGGGATCCACGATGAGGGCTTAACCGGGCTTGAGGATAAGCTCAACTCGGCCATATTCGGCCAGGAGGAAGCCGTAAGGGTTGTGGTGGAAGCGCTAAAGCGGAGGTTCGCCTTAAGACAGGAGGACTTCTCAACACGCCCTATCGCAAATTTTATGTTCATCGGCCCATCGGGGACGGGCAAGACGGAACTCGCGCGCCAGCTTGCAGTCTACTTCTTCGGCGATGCGAAGAGGCTTATAAAGATCGACATGAACGATTTCAGGGAGCCGCATACTGCCTCCAGGCTGGTGGGCGCGCCGCCCGGATACGTGGGCTACAATCAAGGCGGACAACTCACCGAAGCTATAAGGAAGGAGCCGTTCTCCGCGGTCCTGTTTGACGAGGTGGAGAAAGCCCATCCAGAGGTAGTCATCAACGTCCTCCTCCAGATGATGGGCGAGGGAGTCCTGACCGACATGTCCACCGGCGCCCTGGTGGATTGCTCAAACGTTATGATCCTTATGACAAGCAACATTGGGAATATAGATGAGAGCCAGAGGAATATCGGCTTCAGCCGGGATGAAAGCTCAAATGACGAGACGCATTACAGGCAGAGGGTGATAGATGCTGTGCGAAGCTTCTTCCCTCCGGAGTTCATAGGCAGGATAGACGATATTATCGTGTTCAACCATCTTGGGGAAGAAGCATGTATGCTGATATTCGATAGAGAGGTGCAAAATCTTGAGAGACGGCTCTCCATGTGCGGCGCACCCGCCATCAGGATTCGGATAAGCGAACTGGCTCGAAGGATATTCTCCCAGGAGGCGAAGGACGAACAAGCCGGCGCCAGGGCGGTTCAGAAGGTGTTCAACAGGAGGATAGAGGAGCCATGTTCTGAGTTGAAGATAGGCGGTCATCTTGAGAAGGATGAACCGTTGATGATACACATTGACCTGGACTCTGAGGGCAGATTTGTCTATGAAGTGCGCCGAGTTGCCGATGAGGATGCGGAAGGGACGAAGTGCGAAGCAGATGCGGAATGACACACTGGATACTTCGCGAACACGCATGACGCTGATTGACTTAATAAAAGAAAGAAATCTGCGCTATATAAAGCGCAATGCAGGTTAAATTCCTGAGAGATGAATGATAAAGCAGGATAAAACCGGGTGTTGCGGTGTGAAAGCGAGACTGCTCTATGTCAATATTCACTGACTTTCTCATCCTCGCGCTCTTTACAAAATTTATATGGGAGACGACCGCGTCAGGCTCTCTCCCGTGGGAGCTTCTCGCCATTGCGCTGTGTGGTGTGCCTGTTCTGTGGGGCATAGGAAGCCGGGGTATGGGCAAGGCCATAAACAGTGATTTTCCGCTGTCTAGAATAATCCGCGAGGGCATATCAATAGCAGGCCTTGCCATTTTTTTCATCACTATCGCCGCTAGAGGGTATCAAGCCCTATATCTCGCAGTCTTCTGCATGGCGTCAATGTTCTACCTATGGGGCAGATCAGCGCGGAAACGCAGTTCAATTATCATTGCAGTGATTATGTTCATAATCATCATGACTCTCCTCATAAGAACCTGAAAACCCATCCTGCATGTTTCATCTCAAGGCGGTAGTTTCCATTCTGACTTTCATCAACATAGTTTCATTTATTATGAAGGGGTGAGATAAGACAGATGCAAAATAAACGCGATGATGATTCACCATCATTCATAGAAGCGCCGCTCATAGGCCTATATAATTCCGTGGCGGATTTGGGTTACAGGATAAAACAACGCCTAAGGCCTGACAAGCTGCCGGAGGATGCCATCATCCTTGGCACAGGGACGCACCCATACCACAGGAGGCGAAAGGTCCCAGTCTATATAAACTCCAAGCAGCGGTCCAAACATATCTATGCGGTAGGCGGCACCGGAAGCGGCAAGACAAAATTCCTTGAAGGCATTGCAATGCAAGACGTCGGCAGGCATAATGGGTTTGGCATCATAGACTGCCACGGTGACCTGGTGATGAACGATATCATAGGCTACTTGAGCACACAACCGCCATATAGCGAAGTAGATGACGTTGATGGCGATTTTCGCTGCGACCGGGTGGTTCTGCTGGACGCCACGTGTCAGGAATATTCTGTGGGATTCAATCCGCTGGAGGCGATGGAAGGCATAAGGCCATATTCCCAGGCTCTTGAGCTTCTTGGAGTATTCAAGAAAATCTGGGATTATTGGGGGCCCAGGATGGAGGAACTCATGCGGAATGTCCTGGTCACCCTCGCGGAAAATGGTCTGACGCTCATAGAGGTTCAGCCGCTCTTAACAGATGACCAATTCAGAGAGAGGCTTGTGGCGCGGTTGGCCAACACTGAAGCCAAGAGGTATTGGACCGACCGCTTCAACCCCCTGTCGCCGGCCATGAAATCCCAGTATTCTGAACCGATTCTCAATAAGACTCAGGCTTTTCTTGGCGACCCTATCATAAGGAACGTTATAGGGCAGCGAGCTAGCACAATAAATCTTCGCAGGATAATGGACGATGGGAAGATACTTTTGGTTAACCTTTCAAAGGGGACACTGAAAGAAAACGCCCTGCTCCTTGGCGGCCTGATCGTGGCCAAAATCCAGATGGCCGCGATGAGCAGAGCCAATATACATGAGAGCAATAGGAGGCCATGGTACCTATACGTTGACGAGTTTCAGAACTTCGCCACAGAATCCTTCGTTGAAATTTTGTCTGAGGCTAGGAAGTATGGGCTTTCGCTGGTCATGGCTCATCAAAATCTAGATCAGCTAAATAACTCACTCAGGGCCTCAATCCTGGCGAACGTCGCGACGCATCTGTATTTCGGCGTCTCAAGGAGCGACGCAGAGAAATTGGCGTCTGAAGCCGCCGACTCTGGAAAAAGGCGGATTATATCGGAACTCACCCAGCAGAAAACCAGGGAAGCTTATGTTAGGATGCGAGGGGAGCTTCCCATGGCGATCAAGACCTCATACATCCCTGCGACGCGATACGACCCTGAGAGATTGGAACTGGTCAAGCGATGCGCTATCAAGGCGTATTGCCGCCCAGTAGAGGATATAGAGCGTGAGATTGATACGAGGTCAGAGGGCTTTGACTGGTTAGGAGGCATAGCTAGAGATGATATCGCTCCAAGGTTCGCCCCAGAGGTTGAGTTCGAAGAGGGCGAGTAGGTTCGTAAGACCTGTCACGCTTTCGTCTTTAATCCTTCAGCCCAGGGACAGGGATATACTGTTGGCGGTTTACTCGCACCGATTTCTATCGAGCGAACAGATAATGGATATGTTTTTCGGCTGTGTAACCAGGTCAAACATCAGGTTGAGGAAGCTCTGGGAACACGATTTCCTCGATAGGCACTTTGTTTACCCGCTGGCATTCCACGGCTCATCGCAGGCGATTTACAGCCTAGGGGAACGCGGGGTTGACATAATCGCCGAATCCCTGGGCATTGATAGGGCTGAGATCAAGATAAACAGGGATAAAGACAAGTGCCTGAGCAGTTTTTTTGTGGAGCATATTTTAGCCGTCAACGATTTCCGTATTTCCTTCCAAAATGCTGTAAACGACAATCCTCAACTGCGCTTTGAACGCTGGGTAAGTGAGAGGGAAACCCAGGACAGCTATGAGGTACGGAAGGACAATGGGGTGATTAGGCATCGAATTAGACCTGATGGGTATGGAAGATACTGGTATCAGGGGAAGCTATACTCCTTCTTCCTGGAGTTGGATTGCTCTACTGAAACTAACGGCAAATTCCAGGGCAAGGTGAGGAGTTATATAGATTATAGGGAGTCGGGAAGGTATCATCAGATTTATGGCGTTAGATTCTTCAGAGTCCTGGTCGTTACCACGACATCCAAGAGGCTAGAGAACCTCAGACAGGCGGCTGAGGGCATCACCGATGATATCTTCTGGTTTGCTATCCTTGACGATATTCGCAAAGGCGTGTTCTTTAGCCCTATCTGGAAAAGAGTGGGCCAGAATCAGCTTCAGTCGTTGCTTGGTCAAAATTAGAGGGGTATGTTTATCAATGATAAGGATTTGCACAAACTGTGGAAGGGCGTTTTCAAGGAAGAACCTGTATTGCCCCTATTGCGGCATGACTCCATATAACCTGGGGAGGATATGCCCAAGGGGGCATGTAAATCCCCGAGAGGCGACCTTCTGCGGTATCTGTGGTTCGGAGGACCTATCCCAAGTCGCGCCTCGGCCGCCGTTCTGGAGGAAACTGGTTGTTGTGTTACTCCTGATGCCAATAATAGGGCTGTTATGCCTGTTATTAGCCTCCCTTTTTTCGAGCATCCCTGCCATACTATCGTATGCCTTAGGCCGGATTTCCCATGTTTTCTGGTCATTAGCTATATACTTCGTAATCGCACTCATCATCTACTCATTCCTTCCTAAAGGCATAAGGAAGAAAATCCGCTAAAGAAATGCCGCGCTTTACCTCTCCAAACTCCAACAAAACACTTCTGAATCCCGATAAACTTGTCCTCGCGGACGCGGGGAACTGCCTCGCCATCGGCCTTCCATTTTGCATACTATCCTAAATACCCACATATTGCCATTCACTGCGTCGCAGAAAAATTGCGCCCTCATAGTGCAATGCCTAGTGCAACCGGCTGCACTATATATATCACTGTAAATACCCATAATCGCTCATTCTATACAATCTTCCTCGCCCCAACTATAAATAAATTCATCACAACTCATCCATTCAAACCATCAAACACCCAAACTGTCGTTCATCCAACTCCCCAGCACAAGCACAAACCTCAGCCTATCCTCCAGCCAGACCTACAAGCCCTCGGCCATACATCTGAACCTGCTGACCTCAACTCGGACGCAGACACCCTAACCAACAATCGCTATATATCATCAATCCACATCCACATCCAATCCGGTCGCGATTCATTTTATGCCTTCCGCTGCTTGACGCGCATACTTATACTTACCACGCAAACCTCTGCGATATACCTATTGTTATTTTCACTTTTAACTTGACATATCAACTTTTTCCAATCATACTATTCCCATGAAATCAATACGAATCTTTAAAGGAAACCAAAAATAAAATAAATCAATATGAAATATATAGATAGAGTTTATGGAAAGTTTGAGATTAACGAGCCAGTTATCTTAGAGCTTATAGAATCAAAACATCTTCAAAGATTAAAAGAAATAGATCAAGCCGGTTATCGTCTTCTTTGGGTTAAGCCAAACGCTGAGACTGGCGAGTATGATCATAGTCGATTTGCTCATTCTTTGGGTGTTTATCTGTTGCTAAAGAAATTCAACGCGCCACTTGAAGAACAAATAGCCGGTCTAATTCACGATGTTTCGCACTCGGTTTTTTCGCATTGTATTGATTACGTTTTAGAAGCCGGTTCTGAAAAAGAGCACAATCATCAGGACAATGTTTTTGAGAATTTTGTCAAAAATACAGAAATTCCGCAAATATTAACAAAATATGGATTTGACCTTGATTATATTATTGATGATAGCCATTTCCCTCTTAAAGAAAAGAACCTGCCTGATTTATGTGCAGATAGGATTGATTATTCTTTAAAAACAGCCGTTATTTTTAACGAGCTTAATGCTAAAGATAAAGAATATCTTTTGGACAATTTAATAGTAGAGACTAATAATTGGGTTTTTAAGAATTTTGAAAGCGCCAAGAAATACGCAGATTTGTTTTTAAGACTTAATACTAATTACTATGCAGGTTTACCTTCGGCAATTATGTTCAGGACAGTAGGCGATTGTTTACGATATGCATTGGAAAAAGGCTATATTTCGGAAGATGATCTTTATACCACCGATCGATTGGTTATAAACAAAATCCAGAGTTTTTTAGATAAAGATGAAAGATTGAATTTGCTTTTCAGCAGAATGAACAATAGAACTCAAATTATAATATGGCTTACGATACCTGTGAAAAAGCTTATGTTTGTTGAGTTTTTTATAAAGGATCCTTGTCACCATTAGGTTTGTAGAACGTAAAAAACTCTATTTTTACGGAAATCAACCCTGTTTTAAACCAATTTTGGCACTTTTAGGCGTAATTTTGGGCTAAATTCGTTCAAAATTGCACAAAATTGCGCCTGGAAATAGGCCAAAAAGCTAATGGTGACAAGGATTTATATAAAGCAGTCCTTCACAAACCTAATAGTGACAAGGATTTATAGTTTCAAGCGTAAGTCCTATTATAAATGATCCAAATAATTATGATGCTAGTGTTTTTTGCAAATCCAGGGCAGTCGATCCTTTGTTTAAAAATGGATTAGAATTAAAGCGTATTTCCAAGGTTGATCCTAAATGGGATGATGTAATCAGACACGAATCAAAACCAAAGCAGTATTTTTTGAAGTTTATAAATTAATCGGATTGCGCCTCATTGCAGTTTCCCTTTTGTTACCCCTAGTTAGTAATGTCAATGAATAGCTCATGATTATTGAGATGAAGAAGCGTACGGAATTTGCAGTGAAGATACGATGATGAACAGAGAGATTTCACAGTTTGATGCAACAGCGACATATCGCGGATACCGTCTGCAGGCGCTTTACGTTTTATCGCGTATTTTATCCGACCAGCAGACAACAGTTCCCTTAGAATATCAACCTGAAGGTGTAGAGGACCTGGCGGTATATGGTGAAGATCACGCCCTTCTTGAGATCGTCCAAGTTAAGGCCTATTCCAAAGGACTAACGCTTTCGGACCTAGTGCCTGAAGAGCCTGCTTCTTTTCTCAGGCGAATACTTCAAAAAATTCAAGAGAATGAGAAGACAAGAGTACAGTTAGTTAGCTTTAGCCAGATGGGGCCGGAGTTGAGAGGTGCTTGGGATGGGCAAGAGAATTATAGAAAATCAATTATCACAAAACTGCTGGATTATGGTTATAGTTTATCAGATATTGATATCTTGTTTAAGAGAGTAAGCCTATATGTCGTTGACGAAGATGATCTTAGGCAACAAGTATTTTCAAGACTAAGAGAAAGCCTTTCCGCAATCGACCCATATATATCATTTGACCTCCTCAACTACTGGGTGTATGTTTGTTCGGAAAACAAGACGGCTATAACGGCGCAACTACTTATGAACAGGATTGTCGGTATCGGTAAATTCCTATCCGAACGAACCGCCTATCATCAAGAGTGGTTTACCAGTATCGTCCCTATTGAAGATATTCAGGATGAGGAACTGGAAAGAGAGCAATTAGCAGCGGAGTTCTTCGCCGGAGTTTCTGCGCGCTATGAACATATTTTTGCTAATCTCGACGTTGTGCGCCATGACAAACTGGAGGAGGTTTACAAAGCTCTTTCACAAAACAGAATCGCTGTGATCCATGGAGCATCTGGGCAGGGGAAAACTACGCTCGCTTATCGCTATCTCCATGATTTCTTCCCCGATAAATGGAGATTTGCTGTCAAATTGGTGCAAGACAGAAGACATGCTCTCAATATTGCCAGAGCGCTCAACGGCCATGCGAGATCTCTTGGTGTGCCAATGGCTGTATACGTTGATGTATCGCCAAAGGATGAAGACTGGCCTGAGTTGGTAAGAAATCTCTCAGACAACCAGAATCTGCAAATTTTAGTTACTATCCGGGAGGAGGATTGGCGTCGTTCTGGATTATTCGGACATGAACTGAGCTTTTCCAGCATTGAGCTTTCATTCGATGAGCATGAAGCTCGTAATATCTACCAGAAGTTATCGGAACGCAAACCGATTGATCGATTTATTAATTTTGATGATGCCTGGGAAAAATTTGGAGGAGCGGGACCATTATTAGAGTTTGTTTATCTCGTGACTCAGGGTGGCAAACTGCGTGATAGGTTGCAGCAACAAGTAAATCGTCTTCAAGGCGAAGCTAGACAAGGCATTGAACCAAGGCAGATTGATCTACTGCGATTAACATCTATTGCATCTTCATACGGTGCACGGTTAAAGGCTGAGAAGTTAATAAATAGTCTTGGTCTCAATAACCCGCAAGAAACTCTAAGGCTATTAGAGAAGGAATATTTGATAAAAAGGACGGAGGGAGGTTCTTTCATCGAGGGATTGCACCCTATTCGCTCCGGTATTCTTTCTGAGATACTGACTGATGAAGCTCTATACCCATGGTCAGAGAGCGCCCGTCAATGCCTCTCTCTTATGGAAGAAACAGACATGGAGAGCTTTCTACTATATTCGTTTTCCCGACGTTCCAGAATGGACATCGATGTGCTGAGAGATCATCTTTGTAACTGGCAACCGTTGACATGGACGGGTATAGCAGGGGTGGCAAGGGCGTTGCTCTGGCTGGGGATTAGGGATTACGTGGCGGAAAACACAAGCTCTATCCGCGATCTCTACAAGGATAGTGGGTCGGGGTGGATTTGGGTGTTCGGTTTGGATGTTGCTGATGCCATGCCCGGTGAGGATCTCTTGTCGGATCTTGGTAGTATAATTAGTGATGAACGTAAGAAGGAAATAGCGTCTCTTCGATCCAGGCAGACAGATAAAAAAAGAATCTACATGTATATTCGTGAATGGCTCTTAAGAATAAATGAAAAGCCTCATGATCCAGACAGGAACTCAGATTGGGAAGGATTTGCTGAAACTGCCTTCTGGAGTGGCGAACTGTCAGTAAATAACAATATACCCAGTTGGGCTAATGATATTGACTTATCTCAAGCTATGGACGGTCTATCCATTAATGTCCTGGCAGATTTGGTGATCGGTCTATATAATTGTCGGATTAAGGCATTTGACCGTTGGCTTGATAAGAACCGGCCACGGATTATCGATCGATTTCGTGAAGAAACGCGGACCGTGATTGTTGAAGATGATGAGGTGGTTACGGCACATTTCATTGTACCTTTGGATCAGGAAGAAAATGAGTCAATACAGACTGGTAACTTCATTCATGATGTAACTATGGAGCGGGTTAATTTGCTGCGAAGGTTCTTCCCTGACCGACAAGCATACGCGAGCCATGGATACGGCCATCAGTATGGCCAAATGAAAATACCCTATGATGACACATTAAAGGATATACCAAAAGCGAATCTGCCACTCCCCTGGTTGACTAGTATAAATGCTAGGTTCAGGAACCTAGCCAATATGATATTTCGTCTTGAAACATGGGAAGATTATGCTGGTCAAATTTACCAGCTTAGACAAGCTATTCTTGGTAGTCTTGAGCAACTCAAACAAGGTCTTATTGTCCACTTTCGTAAGCAAAATCCTGTGAAGCTCTTCGGCAGTTGGGTAAATCAAGATAAATGGTTTCAGTGTCATCAGGTGCTCCTAAATCCGCCGTTACTCCCAAGGTGTGCCATAGACGAGTTGGGATTTGTCGACGAGACATCCTCGGCAACTGAGGAAGTTATCAGGAAAGCAGTTCATGTCATAAAAAGGAAATCCCTGCCTCTTCAAAAATACAGTTCTTATCTTCGTAGCGTAAAAGAATTTATTTGGTCATTGGGGATCTTCTTTGAACAATGCAGCCATGTCGCTATATACAATAGCACACTAGCAAAAGCAAATTTATCTGAGCTACGGAAAAAGGAGATTCATGAGAAGTTTGTTGAGGCGGGATTTAATACCAATCTGCCTCGATTATCGACACACAACTTGCTAGATGCCTTAAAAGCGTTGCGAACTTTTCAAACGGAATTCCGTCTCCTCTTTTCCCATTTCTTCCCAGAAAATGAACTTAGCAAACTCGAGCAGAGCGAGACAAGACTGCTTCCTGAGATATGGTGTCTGTGGTATTATTATGCCTTTCATGCCGAGAGGGTATGGCCAAATGCGAAGCAGGAAGCCAAGGATCAGCTCCGAAACGAAGTCAAAAAGATAAGAAAAAAGGTTGAGCGCGCGTTCAGAAACTCCATGGATGTTATTAAAGCTGATGTATTGTCTGAGGACACTACCTGGGACGAGGAACGAGGACTTTGGATCACATTCGATGTCGATCGGGCATCAGATTTATATGGAGTATTTGAAAGAGTGATTAACAGACTGGAAGAAGCTATAGGTGAGGCTGAATATCCATATCCAAAACGTGCCGCTCTTGAACTTTACTGGCCGCAATTCATAATAGTACCATTGGTTCGTGGGAAATGCATAATGCCCAGGGTCTGGAAGATTCCACTCCACGTAGCATTGGGAGACAGAATCCAAGAGAGCGAGGACTGGTGGAATTATGTGATGCATCCAATTCCAGAGGGAGCACAAAGCAGCCTGAGACTAGACGACTGGAAAAACCCCAACATTGAGCGGGCAAACCGATTACTAACTTATTTTGCTTTCCTTTCAGTTCTCACATCTCATATTGCTGACCTAAGCAGAATACCGGAGGCAGATGATATAAGTGTGAATATTATGCAAAATTATCTTGAGGACCAGGAGCAACTCATTGGTGAGAAACTCCAGGGAGTAATAGATGAGGCTACTTTTGTTTCCGCTAGATTCAAGGAGCTTTCCGAAGAGGAGCGCGAACATCATTCCGATTTAGTGGAGGCGATGAAATTATTGATCCAACTTAATGAAAGAGGATTGTTTACGCCAAGTTCGGAGTCTGGCAATGGTTATTCTATTTCCCTAAATGATATGCCCAAATGGGCGGAACAGCTTCAGGATATGGTTATGAACATTGAGATGATCCGTCTCCACTGTATAGATGACATACTTAAATTTGAGTTTACCGACAAAAAATGAGACATCTATTTATTATGCTCTATTGCCGAAATCCACAAGTTTGGAGCCAGAAAATTGAATACAGTTTACCTTATAGGAAATCAAAGATTCTTTCAGATTCGGAGAGTATCAGATGAAGCTTAGAGAGATCACCATCAAAAATTTTCGCAATCTGGTGGATGTGAAGATTCCCATCGAAGATACAACAGTTCTGATCGGCGAGAATAATTCTGGCAAGACAGCCTTATTGGATGCTTTACGGATCGCGCTGACCCGGACTTCAACGAGCCGTGAAACGCCCTTCGATGAGTATGATTACCATATGTTTAATCCTGGAGACTCGCCTGAAACAAGTGAAGGTATAGTTGTAGAATTATGGTTCCGAGAGGACAGACCTAATGAATGGCCTGATCCTCTAGTGCAAGCTCTCAATGAGATCATCCAAATGGATCCAACAGCTAATCTGAACTTCATAGGGTTGCGGGTTTCAAGCAGATATGATGAAACCACGAAAGAGTTCGTATCCAGTTCGCAATTTCTTGCGCTGGACGGACAACCATTAAGGGGAAGGGGAGCAAACCCGAGTAATTTAGCAAGATTTTCCACATATATACGTTTGTTTTATCTGTCCGCCATCCGGGACCCAAGCGAAGAATTTTCCCCGCGTTCCTACTATTGGGGTAGAATACTTCGCGATCTCAAGATCAGCGCGGAGCAAAGAGATAAGCTCAGCGAGGAACTGACAAAGCTCAATAATGCCTTGCTAAAGGCGGATCCGAGACTTGACCAAGTAAAGGCTTCATTAGATAAAGTTCAGGGGATTATGGCACTGGAAACCGGACGGAACACTTCAATACATGCACTGCCCCTCAAGCCCTGGGATCTTATGTCGAGAGCTGAGGTAGTGATCAAAGCGCCGGGCAGTGATATCGATTTCCCGATTTCACGACATGGACAGGGCATGCAAAGTTTATCAGTTCTTTTTCTCTTTCAGGCATACATAGATGTGCTTCTCAAACCAACTTTTGAGCCAGAAACAGAAGCCATCTTGACCTTAGAAGAGCCAGAAGCGCATCTTCATCCCCAAGCAGTTCGTGCACTTGCCGCTAGTCTAAGCGAGATCAAAAGTCAGATGATTATCTCAAGTCATTCACCTTATTTTATCCAGGAGATTCCGTTCCTACAGATTCGCATGTTCCGCCGAAGCGGGTCGCTATCCAAAGTCCTTTACGTGAAGCGCTCCTTCATCGCTAAAGTGCCGGAAGTACCCAAATTATTGGAATTCTGCGAGAATAACTCGACGAAGTTCATATATAATAAAAGCACAAAAACTCTTACTGTATACGGCAAGATGGATGAGAAAGAACGCCGTAAGTTACTCCAAATGTATCCAGGACAAAAGGATATACAGGAGCAACTAAATCGACTCTGTAGCGAATCGCAGTCATATTTTACCGATAGCGAGCTTGCTGACCTCTATACTTATGCAAAACGTATCCGAGGAGAGGTATTTTTTGCTTGCGCGTGGCTTCTATGCGAAGGACAAAGTGAGTATCTACTTTTTCGGTATTTCGCGGAACTTCTAGGTAAGCCCCTCGATCGGGCGGGAGTTACTGTAATCGACTTCCAAAACAACGGCTCCCCAGGTTCCTTTGTCGGTCTAGCCCAGACCTATGAGATCCCATGGATCATGATCTGTGATAATGATGAGGCAGGGAAGGGATTCGCCAAAAAGATTCTGAACTGTGGGCTGAAAGACGGAAAGCCAGATGAACTCATCCGATTACTTCCAGGAGAAGGCGTAGATTTGGAGATGTTCCTTATAAATAATGGGTTTGCTCAGGAATACAAGCAGATTCTTGATAAACGTGGCGTGCGATTGGCAAAATGCCAAGGGCAAGCGGGGTTCGAAGATGAGATGGTCTTAAAGATAAGAGAGAATAAGATAGGCTATGCCATTGCACTAATTGACAGACTTCGAGTAACTCCAGCGGACAAATCAAGGGTTCCTGAGTTCCTCAAAACAGTGATTGAGGATATAATAGCGAAGGCGAGATAGAATGAATAATAGCTATTTCATTGACGCTTTGAAAGAATTAAGTCCTATTCAGAGGGAAGCTGCTGAATGGAATGGAGGTCCGCTTTTGGTGTTAGCAGGCCCAGGCTCTGGGAAGACAAGGGTGCTTACCTGTTGCATTGCCCGGATTCTTGATTCTAGTCGCGATAAAAACTTCCGCGTTCTCGGTTTGACATTCACGAATAAAGCCGCAGATGAGATGAGGACGCGAGTGGCCAATTTCGTGCCAGGACAAGAAGGGCGTCTTTTCCTGGGTACTTTTCATTCGTTCTGCGCTGACATCTTGCGTCAACATGGAATTCACCTAGGCATCAACCCGAACTTCGGTATATATTCACAAGATTCTGACTTACAGGCTGTTCTGAATGATGCAGTAGAGAAAGCAAAAAAGATATCCAACCTGGTAAGTAACCGTGACAAAAAGACATTGCCCGTCATAAAACAACTTAAGTCTCTCCTAATATTGCCTCAAGACTGCCAAGGGGTATTTAGAGATGAGGAATTCGGAGAAAGAATGGCTGCCGTATATCCAGCCTATGAGGCAGAATTGGCTAGGCGAAATGCTCTGGACTTCAACTCCCTGATCCTTAAGACTTACGAGTTACTAGCACGATTCCCTAACTTCGCCAAGCGATATCGGACAGTCTATCCTTACATTTGCATAGATGAGTTCCAAGACACCAACCATGCTCAATATAACTTCATCCGTGCTCTTACTGGCGATCAGCATAGAAATCTGTTCATAGTCGCCGACGACGACCAGATCATATATCAGTGGAACGGGGCCAGTCACAAACGTCTCGAAATGTATATAAAAGACTACTCACCGAAAGTCATCCAGTTGCCCATGAACTACAGATGTCCGCCTGAAGTAGTGAAATTAGCCAATAATCTAATTCGATATAATTTCCTGCGTACGGCAGACAAGGAGCCACTTAAGGCATTCCGATCTAGCTCAGGAGTGGGCACCGTGCGCTTGTTGCCCTGTTTCCTTGATTTCGAAAAGGAAGTTACTGAAGTCGCGCGAGACATTATCAAGTTTCGCTCTTCTAATCTGTCTAATGTCGTTGTTTTAGCGAGGAATCATAGATTGCTTACCGAAGCTAAATCTGCTCTGCAGAATCAGGGAGTGTCCGCTGTGATCGCTCAGCGAAAAGATGAATTTGAAAGCACACCATTTGTATGGCTTCACTCCATCCTGCGTCTCGCTAGTGATAAACAAGATACTAAAAGCCTAGAGGCAGTATGTGGCGCCTTTTCTCAGCTTACCCAGGTAGAAATCAGACCTGAGGACATTGTTGCTGAGGACCCAACATCAAATTTCGGTTATTTGCAGCATTGGGTTAGAATTATACGTCAAAAAACTCCAAATTCCCTAGTGGAAGATATAGTTGACAGGTTATCGGAATGTTTGATAAAAAGGAGAGATTTCCGAACGTTCAGCAGATATGCACTCGGTTGGTTTGACAGGCTAGCGCGAGTCGGGCAAAAAACTGATGGCGATCCAGCCATAGAAGTATTTACTCGTTATGAAGAAGAACGCAGCGTCTGGGAAGATTTGATGCGGGAGATAACACAATCTCTCGGAGACGAAATAACCCTTGAAGCATTTTTACAGGAACTTCAAATGCATTCAAAGGAGCCAGCCCCGAAGCCGAATACAGTAGTTCTTATGTCTATACATGCGGCTAAAAGCAAGGAATTCGAACACGTTTACCTGATTGGGCTCGTTGAGGATGAGTTACCTTCCTTCCAAAGTATACGGAAAGGTGATAATAGCCTGGAGATGGAAGAGGAAAGACGAAATTGCTTTGTCGCGATCACTCGAACCATCAAAACTTTAACCCTTAGCTACGCGGAAAGATATAGAGGTTGGCCAAAGGAACCTTCCAGGTTTCTCTTCGAGATGGGATTGCTCCACAACGAGGGAAACGGAGGAGATCATTGCAATCCAGGGGCTAGTAATTTCCCATGAGCGGGGGTTAGCTTAGTATAGCGATTTCGTGATATTCAGCTGTAGAGTGTCTTGCGACTTAGTTATCCTGTTCACACAAGATTAGTTTCTCTGAAAAAATCCTTGACAGTTTAGTTAAATTCTGTCATACTATTATGACAATCATCATATATGATATTCATCATAAAGGAGATATTTAATAATGTATGGAGACCCGGTCTACGGGGAGGATTTCTTTGACAGAGACGAGATACTCGCGCTGTTGAAAAGGAGGATGGACTCCTTTAGAAATGGGGAGAAGCGCAACCTGGCATTAATAGGCCTTAGAAAAACAGGGAAGACATCCATCCTGCTTGAGTATAAACGCAGGATTATGGATCCTGATGTCCTCCCTGTTTTTGTATATATAAAGCCGGAGGATGTGGCCACATTCGCCCATCGCTTCATGGGCGCGATTATGTATGAATTCCTCACGCGCCGGGGACTGACGCCGGACGAGGATTTTGAGCAGCTCCTATCACTGTCCATTGACCATGCCCCCAGGACAGCCGCTGCCATCCTGCGCCTGAGACAGACCATCGAAACTATGCCCAAGGAGTCACTGTTCGCGTCTGTCCTGGACTTGCCCCTGAAACTCCGCCAGGAGACCGGGGTATATCCCATCGTTATCTTTGATGAGTTTCAGAACTTCGCCACATATCGCCTGGACTCGCCTCTGCACATCCTCCGCGAGCGGCTTTTCGCCCACAGCGAGGTGATGGACCTCATCGCAGGTTCCGCCGTATCCATCATGGAGGGGATGCTTGCTTCTTATGGCTCTCCCCTGTACGGACATTTTGAGGTTATCAACGTCTCCAGCTTTGATTATCAGAATAGCAAGCTCTTTTTAAACGGTAAGCTGAAGGGAACCAACGTCCCGGAGATACACCAGGATTTCCTGGTATCCATCACTGAAGGTCACCCATATTATCTGGACTTGCTCGCATTTCGCATAAAGGACATCGCTCTGAGGGAGAACCTGCGGAATGTGCCGCAATCTGTAATAATAGAGGCGCTGGCCCAGGAGATATTCTCAACTAACGGCACGATCTACCTCCACCTCAGAGACTTAATAGACAGGTCGCTGGACAGCAGGGGTTACGCCACCTACATAGCCATCCTCCAGGCTGTGGCTCAGGGGGCCAAAACCCTCACGGATGTAGCCAACACCCTTTCTAAGACTGCGCCGGAGATTAGCCGTCAGGTGCTCAGGCTTATTGAGATTGACTTTCTGGATAAAGTCGAAGCTGTATACCTCTTCAAAGACCCCCTGCTTCAGCTCTGGCTGAAATATGTCCATGCCCTCAGGGAGGAGTCCTTTGTCCCGGAGCTTTCACTGAAGCTTCAGCAGTTTAAGTCACAACTAGAGGGGATGATGGCCTCCTTCAAATTCCAGATGGGCCTGGGCAACGAGGCGCGCATCCGCGAGCTGTTCTCCCTGTTCAACGGTGAAACGGTGAGCGTATCCGGTAGGCGGCTTACATTGTCCAAGTTCGATGAGGTTTCCTCTCGCATTATAGATGGCCATGAGTTTGACCTTGTAGCTCGAAAGAACAGCCAGCACTGGGTAGCCGAGATAAAGAGCGGAAATGTATCCTCTGACGATGTGAACCATTACGCCCGGAAGCTGGACAGTCTGCCGTTTAAGCCTTCTGAACGCATTCTTATCTGTCTGTCCGGGATAGAAAACCAGGCACTCGTGATTGCCCAGAGGGAAAATATATGGGTTTGGGACCTGTCTGACATAAACCTTCTGATGAAGCTGTATGGGAGATTTCGGATTGTGCACTGATTTTACTTCACTTACTAAGGGGCATATTTTCGCACCATAAAATCCTTTATGGTGCGAAATTGGATGGAAAATGTCCCGGTTTTGTGCTAAAATCTATCTATCGAACAGTATATCAGGAAAAAATCTCGCAACATAATATTATGGGGTTAAGAAATGAATGATAACAAACACATACATGAGGCCGTTGACCGATGGATGACCTACCTGGAACGGCAGGGGAAAAGCCTGCTTACTCGGGAGGCATATCTCAATGCCTTGATCCACTTCATTAACTGGCTAAAGCAGACATACAGTGATGAGTTTGACCCGCAGGAGGTTATAGCACGGGATGTCCGGGAGTGGAAAAGCTATCAACAAACTATAGAGAAAGCGTCGCCGAATACAATAAACCAGCGCCTGGTGGCAATCGGGCGCTTTTTTTCTTGGGCTCACTCTGAGAATATCATCCAGATGAACCCGGCTGGCGATATAGACCTCATCAACGTCAGCGAACTGAAGCCAAAAGGGCTTGACGGAAAGTCTTTACGTCAGTTGCTGCGCGCCGTTCATAAATATGGCAATTCTCGGGACGTAGCCGTCATAGAGTTGTTGGCGGGGACGGGATTGAGGGTTAGCGAGTTGCTCAAGCTGTCTATGGGAGACATACAGGTTGGCGAACGCTTAGGGAAGGTTACAGTGAGGAAGGGGAAACATTCCGGTTTCCGAGAGGTTCCCCTGACCAGAGATTTGCGACACACCCTTAACGCGTATCTGGAGGAACATCCGCGGAAGGATGAAGCCGACGCACCGTTGTGGCTGGGGATACGGGGTGAGTTGAAGCACAGGAGTTCCGTATTTCGCATTCTGAATAAGTATACCAAAATAGCTGGCCTGCCGAATATGGGGCCGCATACCTTGCGCCATACGTTTGCCTATCAGTATCTACAGGTCAACCCGGATGACATCCGCGGGCTGGCTGCGTTGTTGGGACATTCAAACATTAATACTGTGATGATATATACCCAGCCTTCACTGGAGGACTTGAGCCAGAGGATGGAACGCGTCGTTCTCTGAAGCCGCAGGGCATGAACGACTGGTACCCAGAAAGCCGTGGTGGCCCAAAATAAGTTGAAATTCTCCCGTATTTCTGCTATAATATACCTGTTAATACTTAGTAATAACAAGTAATAGGAGGAGCATAAGCCATGGCAAGGACAACCACAACATTCACCATTTCACTGCCCCCGGAGATGGCCGAGAAGGTGCGGGAGTTTATGGAGAAGGAGGATAGAACCAGAAGCGAGCTTTTCAGGGAGGCGCTAAGGAGATATTTTGAGGAGCAGGAGTGGAGGGAGCTCACAAAGTATGGGCAAACGAAAGCAAGAGAGCGCGGGATTAGCGCGGATCAGGTTGAGGATATAGTGGATGCTATCCGAGAGTAGAAAGCTGAGGATTGTTATAGACACCAACGTCTTCATCTCAGGATTAAACTTCGCCGGCAAACCAAGCCAGATTTTAGATTTGTTCATTGAAGAGGAGATGGAGGTCCTTGTTTCTCCTTTTATCCTGTCTGAGTTGGAGAGAGTTCTGAGGGATAAATTTGGATGGGAGGAGGAGCGAGTCACAAGAGTTCTGAATCTCATAAAGGCAAAAGCTATTGAAATTCAGCCCAGACATAGACTTTCGGTTATCAAAGAGAAAGATGCCGACAACAGGATTCTGGAATGCGCGGTTGAGGGCGAAGCGGATTATATAATCTCCGGCGATAAACGGCATATTCTTCCGTTGAAAGAGTATTTGGGCATAATGATTCTCTCGCCGGATGACTTTCTGGGGTTCTGGAGATCACAGTTATTAGAGTGATATGCATGGCATTAGCGATATCATCCCTGGCTTATCTTCCTAAATACCATTGGCATAGAGCTTCCCTTTTCCCTGCGAAATCCAACAGAACTCATCATCCTGAGAAACTCCTCGCCCTTGTATCTGGCATTCTGCTCCAGATGCATGGGATGAATGTGATCGTGCTCGAAGTTTGCTGTCACAAGCAGGATGCCGTTGTCTGATATATGGTGGTGGAGATATTCTAACGTCTCCCTTGGCTCCCACACATGCTCCAGGACATCGAAGCAGGTGATAGCGTCGTATTCTTCCTCTAGCCTATCTGAGCTGATCAGTTTGATATCCAGATTTCTTTTTTCTACCCTCCATCTGGCAAAGTCATAGGTCTTGCCGGGCAGGTCCGCTATGGTCACGTCAAATCCAGCTTCTGAAAACAGGATGCCGTCCTGGCCGATCCCGCATCCGAAATCCAAAACCGTCATCACGTTATTCTGCTTGCAGATGCCGATGGAAGTCTCAGTTAGCTTCTTCCTTCCGGGGTCCCTGTGCCAGCATGCCAGGTCAAAGATGTAATTCTCCGCTTCCTTGTAAAAATCCACAGCTTCATCAGGGGTTTCGGGCGACTTGCGATTCCACTCATCCGCCGCCATACTCGTCCCATTGAACAGCGCTTTGAAAACCTGAGGTATATCACAATTCAGATATAGGCAGATGTCTTCGGCCACATCAGGAGTTCTCTGGGTAGAATCTAAAAGCTTTCCTGCTGCAAATTCAATGGTCTGACTCAATAGATTGTCATACAGCTTGCCCAGTTCAACGTTGATCCTGCCCTGGATCTCCGGCGAGGCATTCTGGGCTTCCGAGGCGATGGCCTTTATCCATTGGGCGTCAAAGTAGAACGCGTCGCCTACTAGTATTCTTGCGAAATAGCTCTGCGCCGCCTGGTGATTATTGGTCTGAAGGGCGAGGAGGCCAACCCAAATAAAAAGAAGCGATGCATCGGGGAACAGCCGGAGGGTTTCAGTGAAGCTATCCATGGCGCTTTTATAAAGCCTGTGCTTCATCAGGACAGCCCCTCTCACCGCCAGGGCGGATGACTTGACAAGTGAATTCTCTGGCTGTGATGAAACATAAGGGAAAATCCCATCCAAGGGTATGTAAGCTAAGGCTCTGGAGATAGCTATATTAATTCCTTTACGAGGGCGTATGCGCTGTTTTGCCAGGGGACTGTTTATGACGCCAACCTTATAACGCCTCGTTATCTGTATCCATAAATCGAGTTCCGTTTCTATGCTCTCCCAATGTTTAATATCCTGGAAGCATTCGCGCCGGACCGCTATGGTGGACTCGCCAAGGATGTGTCCATATAGTAAAACGAACAAAACATCCTGCCGGCTAAACTCAGGGATATATACAGCGTCCTGTATGTTCCCATCCTCAGCGATTGCATCATATGCTGTGCATATCAAGCCATATTCGGGGTTCTTATTGAGTGTCTCAACCAGAAGCTCTATCTTCTTGGGGGAGAAGGTATCCCCCTCATGTAGGAATGCAACGTACCTTCCTGTGGCAACATTCAGGGCTTCGTTTATCATCAGTGTATATTGCGCGCTGTCATTCTCAAGATAGATTGCTCTATGCTTGCTCAGAAAATCTCTGAAGTTGGTGTCTGTTACGGCAGCGCCTACGACAATTATCTCTATATCCGGGTAAGTCTGGCTCATTACGCTTTCCAGACTTTCAGAAAGACCCTCAAGCTGGCCGTGTGCGAAGATTATCACAGTGACTTTTTCTCCCATTTTTTCCCTCCGGCATAGAGTTGAGAGCCAGACGGCCGGAAAGTCAGAAAGCCGGGCAACCAGGTGGCCAGAAAGGCCGGATTTCCGGTTGTCCCGACACCTGGCTTTCCGGTTTTCTCTCAACTTTTCAATGCCTGATATATATCTTCGTTGGTATTATAGCGTTTTGGGCTTCCGAGTTCCTAAATTTTCTTCGGCCCCCCCCCCTCGATTGACAACGATGTTTGACAGGTTAAGGATAAAGTCAGTTACTGAGCTGAGTCTGGGGGATGGCTCTATATAAAGGTTTGAGAAGATATATTCCAGATGAGGAGCTAGCAGGATAATGGCATTTTCCTCCTTGAGTTTTTCGAGTATAGCCTGCCCTAGAACAGTCCGTTCATCCATGTTGGCTGTCGCGTCTAATTTTTCAATGAGGAGGTCTACCTCTTGATTATGAAATTGCAGAACATTATCTGCGCCTTTTGAATGGAAGTATCGTCGCAAACGCGAATATCCGCGTCCAAAATAAAGCCACGTCAGGATTACATCTGCCGTTTCCGTTACAGTTTCTGAAGGGCACCCGGTCATGTTTATCGCTTTTGGATTAATCACTCCCAAGCAACTAGACATAAACGTGAATATTTTCTCCACTTCGGGTGTGGTTATGTCGGCGATATAGCCTATCCTAATATCAAGCCCATTGCCGGAGTCCAATATATGTCTTTTGGTTTCTTGTATGCCTCCAGATAGATAGCGATTTATGGAGTCATAGTCAATGGACTCCTTCAATCTCTGAATTTTGCCCTTGCGCTTCAGATATTCACTCTCTTTATTAACCAACAAAGCCCAATATGCCAAGTTGTCAAAGAAGAAGCTCTGGGTAGGAGCAGAAGAATATTGACTGGTTTCGTGCAGCGATAGGGGAAAGAAGAGGTCCAACCTCTTATCCACAATTGCCTTTATGGCAAAGGGCGAACGCTCAAAGGTCTTCAGAATGATTGAATCTATCTTTGGGTGGCCCTTCCTGCAATAATCCCTGTTTCTGTATAGGCGAAAGGTATTGCTTGATGGTTTGCTTTTCTTAAACCGGAAAGGTCCATTTGTGACTTCATATATGGGTGAATGGGCTGGGATGATGGGGACGATAGAGAGGCGGTAGGGGAAAAATACGTCATCCTGGGACAGATAGAAAAACATCTCCTCTCTGTTGACTTCCTTAATCTCCCGAACTTTTGGCGCAGAAGAGTTGACGCTTATAGAGTGAGTGACATCCTCGCAGGTCACCGGTTCCCCATCGCTCCAGAGGATGTCATTCCTCAGCTTTATGCGCCATTTAGAATATCCCTCCACGCTCTCATACTCTGAAGCGAGCCGGTGTTCTATCTTTCCTTCGCTGTCAATCCTGAATAGGACATCATACATTAGATGCTGAAGCCAGAAGTCCTCGTGTGTCTTGTCTCCTTTGAGGGCGCATATACCTATGTGAAGGTAATCCGACTTTGGCGCATCCTCAGGGGCAGCTATCCTTATGACCCCGTCTTTCTCCTCCGGGTATACCTGCCGAAGTTTATACAGTATCCTCCGCTCAGGCTCATTGCTGGAGTTGAGTTTCGCTGTCAGAAAGTCAATCTGATGCTTTTCAAGTAGCAGTTTCCAGATGTGTATTGACAACTCATCAACGTCTCTTTTGCACTCCTTGACATAAGCCTCTGATATTCCTGTAGCAGAAGATATCTCAGGGATGGTCGCGTTAGTATTCTCCTGCAGGTATGATGCTATCTTGATTAGGCTCTGGACCTTTGCCATGTCTGCTCCTCAATTCATAGTGGGCTTTTAGCAATAGTGGAAGGGAGTATGAGAACGTCTCCTTCTGGCAGTTGACAGCCCGGATGTCTCCGGTCTCCACAAGGGCATTGTACCTACACCCGCCGGTGCAGAACGGTACATACAGGCATCTCAGACATTCCTCTCCCAGGTTAAAGTCAATAAGCGATTTAACACCAGCGTTATTATCTATCTCGTTTATCATTCCTGCCTGATATTCCTTCCTTCCCAGGAAGGCTGGACACGTGTATATCCCGCCCTCAGTGTCGATGACAAAGCGTGACGGCAGAAGCATCCCGCAGATGGTGTGCCTGGGACGAAGGTCTGACGCAAACCCCCGCTGTGCCGCGTATATATTCAGTAGCGTCAGGCCTCTATCGTCAGTGCCTGGGCAGGCTATGTGCCGACTTATGGCGGACTCATAAGGGGCGGATACCGGGCCGAATATAAGGCCGCTTAGTTTATCCGCGTAACCACAGGAATATAGAATATCAACCAGCCTGTAGGCCGCCTGAACGTTTGCCCTGTCAACGTTGCACAAGATGGTGATATAGGAATCCTTTACGAGATAGCTCAGGCTCTCCATTATCACGTCATACGTCCCGCTTCCGTCCTTTCTGCACCGTCTCCTGTCGTGTGCCTCCCTATCACCGTCCAGCGTAATTTGCAGGTGTCTAACTCCCAGCTTTTTTAGCTTTTCAGCAACCTGTGGCGTCAGGAGGATGCCGGAGGTCACCATAGCGAAGGCGAGTTTGATACCTCTGTCACTGCAATACCCTCTCATTCGCCTGGCTATGTATTCTATTGGGCCTGTATTCATGAGGGGTTCGCCGCCGTAAAACGTGATGAAGCATCGTTCTGATTTGTTTATCTGAAGTTGTTTCTCTAACCAAAGAGCGACCCTTTCAGTAGTCTGCGTAGACATGGGGCCGCTGTCCTTTATGTGGCTCTGGTAGCAGTATACACACTGCATGGGACAGTCCAGCGTTGTAAGCACAGTAGCATGTATTTCCTTGCTTTCCAACCTTTGATTGGAAAATGTCTGACAAAATGACTGGGTTTCGTCTTGTTCTTCTGGGACTACAATTCCTAGAGCCTGAAGCTTCTTCAAAACCGGTTCTGCTGGAAATGTCTCTTCGGAATGATGGGGGATTTCCCCAATATCACGTGAGGCTAGTGATTCATGGTTTACAAGGGAGTGTAAGACAGATAAACACTGGTCATTAATTTCCATAAAGGCACGGGTGAGGGTGTTATATACTAGGTGGTGTCCGGTCTCCGGATAAACCTCCACAAACATGGTGAACTGGGACAGCTTCATCCAGCCATAGTCCTCCTGTAGGCTTCCATTATGAGCTTACCTCTTAGCCTGGTATACCTGCCCCTGAAGCTGGTCATCTCAGGCGAGGATGGGGGCTTACGGGAAGCCTTGAGCGTCTCAAGCTCTTCCTTCAAACCTATCAGTAATCTGGCCTGTTCCTGGAACTCGCCAAAGCTTGATAAATCCTTTTCTGGACAAGGCTTGTGGTCCCTGTGAATGTCTGTCACCAACTCCCACAACCGTATCAACGGTTCGTCTGGGGCCAATTCCAAAGCCTTATTGAGCTTCTCCTGAGCTATGCCGACAGTCCGGACGAACCTGCCGTCATGCAGAAGGTAAACAGCAGCTTTGAGGATATACCCGCAAGCTTCCGATTTGATGCCCGGGATTAGTTCCCCTATCGGCATCTCTTCCAGGTAATACTCCATGAATTGTGAGGTATCCCTCTCAAATCGCTCCATGTTCTTCAGATTTGTGATGTTACCCCCATGGCGGCGATAAAAGACCAGTGGTTCGTCTATTGTCGCTATCTCAAACTTACGGGCTATCCTGAGCCACATCTCATAATCCTCCGCCACAATGTCCGTCCGGTAAACGCCAACCTCGTCATGGCACGAACTCCTGACTATCACAGCGGCCTGGGCGGATATGATGGCCATCAGCATAAAAAGAAGCCTGGCATCCTCAGGATAATGCAAAGGCTTCTGAGAGCTTGTTATGTTCCCTGACTCATCTGTGACGTGGTATCCCGTGGCCACAAGGCCAACACTAGGGTTGTCCTTGAAAACTTTCACACTCTTTTCTATCTTCTCTTCTGCAAGAGTATCGTCGTCATCCAGCCGCTGGATGAACTCCCCCTTTGCCAGGGAAAGACCCTTGTTCACTGCCCCGCCTATGCCCTGGTTCTCCTGGTATGTATATGTTAGTGAAGAAAGGTATGGTTTCAGGATTTCTCTGTTGGCTTCCCCGCCATTTTCCGAGCCGTCGTCAACAATGATAAGCTCTATATCAGGATAAGTCTGAGCCATGACGCTCTGGACAGCCTGGATGAGGTATGACGGCCGGTTAAGTGTTGAGATAATTACAGATACCAGGCCTTTCTTTTGCATGTTTTCGCTCCATAAACTTTTAGAAAAAGTTTTCAAAAGAATCCATGATTGAAAAATGGAAAGAAGGTTAAAAGATGAGAGTCAAGAGGTAGGACTAGATACTGGATACTGAATGCTGGATGCTAGACGCTAATTTTTATCCAGTATCCAGCATCAAGAATCTAGCATCCAGTATCACCCTTTTCTTTCAACTCTCATCTTTTCCTCGCGTCATGCGCCTACACTACTTCATCCTCATCCTCTGCTACTCCTAAACTCCATGGAGGCTGGGTATCTTCCCTATAGTATACGTAGGAACAGCAATTCAGCACGATAAAATCCTCGGCCTCGTCGATGACCCAGAATTCCATAGATGCTCACCTCCTATCGGTGAAGGGTGACATACAATGTTTACAGTGTATATATTAGCATATTTTCCGGCTTTGATCTACAATTATTTTTTCAAGTTGGTGCTATTAGACACCAACTTCACTTTTTCGAGGTTGCATTTTGCAAAAAAATATGTATATTTATATTAGAGCTTATATCTCAGGGCCCGGAAGATAGTCTGAGGATTTTGACATGTCTATAAAAGAGATGAATATAAGCAGTCTTCTGCCGAAGAGTCGGAAGACTTTTTATATTCGGATGGATTTGATTGATAAACTCAGAGCGTATGCATACTGGGAAAGAAGAGGCATATCAGAAACAGTGAATATAGCCCTTGACGAGTTCTTTAAAAATATGGACTCTGAAACCATTCCGGGAAGCCGGTAGTTTGATATTAAAGGTGAGGTAGAATGAAGGGCGTAATCTTAGCAGGTGGAAACGGAAAACGTCTTTTTCCATTGACAAAAACTACCCCCAAATGTCTATTGCGGATCAATGATAAGCCTATGATCTATTACCCGCTTATTTCTTTATCTGAGGCAGGCATACATGACCTACTGGTAGTAATAGATGGTCAGTTCTTAGCGAGTTTTACTGACGCTCTTAACAACCCAGCATGGTTTGAGAGGAAGAAGATATCATTCGCGATCCAAAAAGAGCCATTGGGCGTTGCCGATGCATTGCGATATGCTGAGGATTTTGCAGGTGGACAACCTGTGGCCGTGATCTTAGGGGATAACATATTCGAGGGTAGTTTGGCTCCATTTGTTGAAAGTTTTCAGCAACAGGGAAAAGGAGCGAGGATCCTGCTTAAGGAAGTATCTGATGCAATTGGGTTTGGAGTGGCAGAATTTGATGGAGATAGGCTTGTGAGAATTGTCGAAAAGCCTATGCATCCAAAGTCTAAATATATTGTGACGGGTGTTTATTTTTATGATACAGAAGTTTTTGACATTATAAAGGGTCTAAAACCTTCACCCAGAGGTGAGTTTGAGATAACAGATGTAAACAACGAATACATAAAAAGAGGTGCAATGGAATTTGACTTTATTTCCAATTGGTGGATAGATGCGGGTACTTCTGACTCACTAAAGAAAGCGGCCCATTATATGAGAAGAAAAGTGGCCCTTGAGAATTGCCTTGAAGATTGGGATTTTAAGAAAATCCCCGAACGATGCTAGAATGGATAGAATGCTTTCATTGAGGGAAAGTGAGTTATACTGAGAAGTCGAATTCTGGTGATATTAGGTTTTCATTTTACATTAGTGAATTGAGCATTATTTTTCTCCATTATGGTATGAACAAATGGTGAAGTTTCTCTTTTTTAACCCAATTATTAGACTGACTGTGTTTTGCATGGCATTATATGCCCTGTTCGCCATAGGAGTGTCTGCCGATTCAGATGCTTTAGACCTCAGAATCATTTACTCCGGTGATGAACGTGGGATGCTCTGGCCGCATGGCTGTGGTGCGGAACAGATCGGCGGCCTAGACTATCGTCATACCCTTATCCAATCTTTATATAAAAATCACAAAAATGTTCTGAACCTGCATACGGGAAATATTGTCCAACCTGACAACCTAGACAATGAAGTCGTCTATCAAATAGCTCTGGAAGCCCTTAGCCTTACAGGTTTCGACGCGGTGTGCGTTGGTCCGAAGGACCTGAGTTTATCGGTTGATTCCTTGAAAACTCTTCAGTCTAGTCATCCAGATATGCCTTTTGCTTGTGCAAACGTTGAAACTAAAGGCCTAAACACTCCTATATTCCAGTCATATTCTATCAAGGGAATCCAGCAGAACTCGAAAAAATCCACAAAAATTGCTGTAATTAGCCTTATATCCAATGCATTCCAGGCTGAGGTCGAAGCCTATAATCCAAATCTGGTCCTCACTGACCCAGTTATAACATTGACAAAACTTTCAGACAATCTGGCTCAAGAAGGCGACCTCGTGTTTGTCATATACCACGCCTCGCTAAAAGAGGCGCAAAAGCTAGCTGAAGATTTCCCATGGCTGGATGTCATTATTGTATCTGGAGATAAATATATGGAGGATTCAGAAAACCCGGTGAGTGGGCCTATTATTGTAGAAAACACCACTATCGTTATGAACCCACCGAGAGGCGAATCAGTGGGTGTTTTGGATATCAGCCTCGACCATAATAAACAGGTGATTTCAAGGGATAACAAGCTAATTCAGGTATCAGAGCAGATTGAACCATCAGAGGAAATATCAGCGTTGCTCAGACTGTATGAAGATATGACAGAAGTTGATGGGTTGGAAGTCAAGGTTGCCGTCCATACCGATAGGGTGGTTCATATAGCATATTTTTACAAACGTGGATGTGAGAAATGCACGCACGCCAGCCAAATTCTCCAAAAGATAAGGGATCGTCATCAGGAAGTGGCGATTGAGAAGAGGAATGTGAAAGAGAACCAGGAACTGTTAGAGGCTATGGGACAACTATATCATATCCCTGAGATAAAGCGGCTGACAACGCCTACTGTATTCATCGGAGATTCGTATTTCTTGGATAACCTAGACGAAGAACAACTTGAGAAAGTTGTCCAGAAATATCTTTCTACAGGAGTTGAATCCAAACTACAACAGGCAGAGGTTATGGCAGGAAACGCCAGAGGAAAAATCATATCGAGATTTCAATCGCTGGGCGCCCTTACTGTTGCGGGCGCTGGGCTTCTTGATGGTATTAATCCCTGTGCCTTCGCTACTATTGTGCTCTTTGTTTCTTACATGAGTATGGTGGGACGCAGAAAGCGAGAGATGCTGATGTCAGGAATAGCATTTACTATAGCTGTATTCGTTACATACCTCCTTTTGGGCATGGGCGCGCTGAAGTTTCTTGAATATATTAATTCATTTTCTATAATCGGAAAGGTTGTATACCTTTTCGCCGCAATAGCTACATTTACTTTAGCAGTTTTCAGCTTTCATGACGCATACAGGGCAAAACATGGCAGAATTAAAGAGATTAAACTACAACTGCCAAGTTCGTTGAAGTCGGTCATCCACAAGGTCATTCGCAGACAGGTGAGGACATCAGGCATAGTGGCTGGAGCATTAGTAATTGGCTTTGCCGTCTCTGCTCTGGAGTTGGTATGTACCGGACAGGTATATTTACCAACTATCACCTTCGTGGCTGGCGTTGAAGGGATGAAGGCTTATGCCTTTTCATATCTTTTGCTATATAACCTAATGTTTATTGTGCCTTTGATTGTTGTCTTTGGGTTTATATATTGGGGAGCGACTTTTGTTCAACTGGGTGGCGTCCTGCAAAGGCATCTGATGAAGGTGAAATTGGGAACCGGGATATTATTTCTGTGCCTTAGTATTTGGTTGCTCCTCGGAGTTAGATGATATGCAGGTAATATCTATGATGCTGAGTGCTTACGTTTCAACAAGGATTGACTTTGTTGGTGAATATAGATAGATTTGATTTCCTTGCCAGATGGATTCGAAACGGCACCAGTACTACTGAGGAAACTAACTTAAAATGTCAGAATAAGGAGTAATTCAAAATGCTGGAATGTCCAAAAATCCTTCACAATATCCATAAATTCCGATACGGCGATCGAATGTATATAGCGGATGTTGATCAGTGCAGAACTTTGGAAATTGACGAGATTGCGTGGGAGGTTTTGGATTTATGTCAATCATTGACCAATGAACAGATTGTAGACAAACTCAGTAAAAAATATCCTTCAAAGGAGATAACGGAGACATTAGGGGTCCTAGGAGAGATGGAACGAAAAGGTCTTCTTTTCTTTAAAAAGGAGAGAGTAGAACCTCTTGCTATAGATCAAAGGAACTTAAGGCTTTTGATCGCCCAAAGTTCTCCATATGTAAAAGATATTACCCTTGCTGCCAGCGGACTTCAAGTTGCTCATTATAACCTTTTGAAATCTCTGGCTAAATATGCCACCCTCTATATTACGAGCCATGAAGATGAAAAACTAGATGAAGGGGTATATGGTGTAACCTTGCATGTTGGAGATAGGGCTTCAATGTTAAGGTTGATGAGTAGCTATTACGATGGAATTTTAATACAAAATCTAACAAATATTGAGTTTATATCTCTCCTGAAATATATAGATACCCCAGTTGTTGTACCTATCCACGCTACTCGAGGAGATAATGGGAGGGTTATTAATTCGATACTACATTGGTATTCCAATATGCGAGCTTTTGATGGCTTTATTGTACCAACACAGTCGGTAAAGAATTTTTATTCCCGGTTTGTATATGACGTTAACGCTTTCTATACAATCCCATGGGGTGTAGAGTTAGACCGTTTTAAACCGATGGATAAGCAAAATGCCAAGAATGAAGTTGCGGAAATACTCAATGAGCCGCGTATCACTTCTATGCCAATTGTCGGTTTCCTTTCCCGTTTTCAGCCTGAAAAAGGTGCTGGTATCTATATAAAAATAGCTGAACTTCTTCCCCAAGTTATTTTTCTTGCTGTCGCTCCAGACCTAAATGTATATTCTCATCAGGATCTGCCGCAGAATTTAATATACGCTGGTCAACAACCAAGAGATAAGTTACCCCTTTTTTTCAACGCTTTTGACATACACTGTTTCCCATCAATGGTTGGCGAGGAAACCTTCGGACTTGCAGTTCTGGAAGCTATGGCATGTGGTGTACCGCCGGTCGTTCCTGATCTGGATGGACTGCCTGAAGTCGTCGGAGACGCAGGTATTATTGTCCCTGCAGCGGTATTCCAGAATGAAATCGGAAGTTTTGCCGGTTACGTATGTCCTCTCGTGATGGCGGATAAAATAAATGCCTTATTGGATGATGATAGCGAAAGGTTGAGATTAGGTCAGGAGGCCAGTCAAAGAGCTGTGATGTTTACTTGGGATGAAACTGCGAGAAAAATTATCGTTTTGTTTGAGGAACTTAAAAAGATACGTAGATTAGCAAGTCGACAATGGCGTAGATTTCCAATATTTTTCGCGCTCCGTCTTAACAGAAGCCAAAGGACTATTGAATGTAAGGCAGTATTAAGTAATATAACAGTTGAGAAAGAAAGACCTCTGATGTGGGATGGATATGTCCAAACTATAGAAGAAGGCTTGACTCTTAGTCTGCTTGAAAAGCACAAAATTCATGAGGTTGAAGCTGTTTTAGATCATCTTTACGGTGAGGAAAAGGCTAGAGAAGTTATTGAAAGAGTCAACGATTTTCAGCATGCCACTTCATTTTAGCAATCAGGCGGGAATGAAAAATGATAGAATTTTCCAGAGAGCTTCACGAGATCATTAAGTTTAACCTTGATGGCGAGAAGTATGTTGTTGATATGGAAGAAGGATTGGTTATCCCAGTGGATGAGATTATCTGGGATATTCTTGACCTCTGTTCGAGTTACGGGCGAGATCTCAAGATGGATCAGGTCACGAAGAATCTTAGGTCGAAATATAAACATTCAAGAATCAATGAAAGTATGATTAGGCTTTCAAGGATCGCTGAAATGGGACTTTTATTTTCCCCTGCTAAGAGTGAGTTTGAGCCTATCAACGTTCCTGAAGGGCTTAAGATCCTAGTAATTGCAGATTTTCTGGGCCAGAGAGCTTTTATTGATTCCTTGAATTATTGTCTATTGAGATCGTTGGCAAATCATGCGGAGGTATATCTGGCGATCCCTGAAAGAGAAGTGAAAAGGGAAGAAGATGGAGAGGAATTCCGTTCTTTTGGGATAAAGCCTATATTTTATAAAGTTGATAGAACCTATTCTCCTGCAAAAGTTGTCCCTCATGGTTGTGATGGAATCCTGATTTTATCTACTGCCTCCGCTTTTGAGTATTTCTTCATGAGGTTTAATTCTATTCCTGTATTACTCCGCGTATATAATGAAACACTGGTGAATGATGCAGTTGTAAATGCCACGCTTGAGAAATATTTCGCTTTGAGAGGATATGATGCTCTGATTTGCGATTCTTCCTGGATTAGTGCGTTCTTCTCACAGATTGTACCAGATGTCAGGTGCTTTTATAATATTCCGTGTGGGGTAGATATTGAATTTTTTAGGCCGATGGATAAGTTGGAGTCAAAAAGAAAGCTTATACAGGCTTTGGGTAATGAGTTTCTACTGGAGAAGCCATTGATAGGGATTGTTCCTGGCCTAAATCCCAGGGATGGAAAGTTACTACTACAAAAGCTTTTAGCAACAAATCCTGACTTGAACTGGCTGGTGGTCGATCCGATTTTAGAGCGTTATTTTAAAAAAACAGGCGATAAAAGGATCAGCTTTTTCAGCGTATTAAATCTGCAGGATAAAGAGGTAAGTCCTTTGGTTTTTAGCGCATTAGATTTGGCAATATTTCCAGCTATTCTTGGCTCATCAGGGACTCTCCTTCTGGAAATGGCAGCCTGCGGTATTCCCTTGATAGTCTGGGGTTATTCCAAACCAGTCGAGATTGGTGATTTCTGCCTATTTATACATGTTGAATCATCTCTCTTTGACCGCGTTACATTTCCGATAGAGTCTATTTCTGAAAATATCAATTTTCTGCTCGGAAATCAGAATGAAAGGGAAAAACTAAGTGAAGGAGCTAGGAAATTGGTTTCTTCTTATACATGGGATGTTACTTCGCAGCAGGTACTTGACCTCTTCAGGCGATTTAATCTGAAAAGAAATTTGCACTTAAAAGACACCTCAAGCGATTTTCCAATATTATTCTCTAAACATTATAATACAGCACAAGGCAAAGTTGAGTCTCATGCCTTTGAAATGCCTTATTTTTTTCAATATGATATAGAAAAAGGAATAGCCCTCACCCTTTTGGGTAAACATACCTTAACGGAAATAAGAGCTTTACTTATGCATATATGTCGGGAGCAGGAGAGAGCGAACCAGATTATAGAGGAGATTGCAGAAGATATGATTCTGTCTGATCCAAACTGTTTTTGACAATAGCTTTGGGATCGGCAAAAACATTCAAAAATGCGAGAAGGAGGTGAAATAACATGGAAGGTCACATAAGAATGATAGCTCAGAACCGGCTTTCGGATCTCATACGTTCCGAAGTTGGGTCTGCCAATCCAAGAAAGGTACTGATAGCGGGAAGTTTGATGACTGGAGCGATAATAGCCGGTATTACGGTTGGACCGAAATCCGCAACAGCTGACATCCAGTGTCCACAAGGCTGGGATCAGTGTGGTCCAGATTGGTTGAATCTCTGTTGTCAGACTGACATGGGATGGAAATGCTGTTGGGGTTCCTGGTGCACAGCACCTTCAGGTATTTGCTAAATGTGAAATGAAAAACCGTCGATTATTAGAACTAATTGACGGTTTTTCATCAAAAATTTTGTTGGGAAGTATAAGGATATAAAATGACATTTGCATGTATATTTGACAAGATAAAAGATTTGAAGAGGAATTTTTCGTTTCTTACTTTTATAGAAGTATCCATCCTGATGATTCTTTTAAGCTTCCAATCTGCAAATCCCATATTTGATAGATCACTTATAATCTTTGAATCCAAACGGTCAAATAACTATGATATTTACATGCTGAATCTGGAAACCATGGAAGAGAAAAGGCTTACTGATCATTTTGCATATGATGGACAGCCTTCATGGTCTCCCAATGGTCAACAGATCGCCTTTACATCCGATCGAGATGGCAACAGTGAGATTTATGTAATGGACCGAGATGGCAGTAACCAACGCAATCTCACGAACAACCTGTGCATTGACTGTGAGCCATGCTGGTCCCTTAATGGCAGTGAAATCGCCTTTAGATCTATTCGTGATGGTGGATCAGATATATTTATTATGAACGCTGATGGAACTGACCAGAGGAATATCACAAATAGTCCTACAATGGATATTGAACCGGCCTGGTCACCAGACTTGAAGATCGCTTTCACTTCACATAGAAATACTGGTAGAGGCATCTATGTGATGAATATCAACGGCACTGATATCCGTCTCTTGAGCAAGGATCCTGAAGAGGATCATTATCCAGCATGGTCACCAGATGGAAGGAAAATCGCCTTTGTTTCTCGTCGTTGCTGTAATGGGTGGCCGAGTTTATTCATTCAGGAAATTGAAACTGGAAGGGTAAAGCATATACCCGTTCCGTTTAACTTGCCTCAGTATCCTACATGGACAAGTGATGGGAATGGGATTATCTTTAACAACAATCAACCAGATTCGCAGTTATATTTTATTGACTTGATAACAGGAGAGACGCGTCAAGTGGTGGATGATCCCATGCCTGGTTATAATGGTCATCCTGATTGGTTTAATGGGAATTTTCACGCTGTCGCGGCAAAAGATAAGCTTCCCAGCACATGGGCTGGTATCAAATCACAAATGAAGAGATGAAAGGTATCAAACGACATTAACGTGGTAATGGTTGCTTAATCGGCACTGTAAAATTGGAAAGGGAAACTGTGAGAAAAAAGCCAATAATGACGGGCAACTAGGGACAATTGCCGGGTAGAGAATCGAATATCCTGTCATGCCAGTTGTCAAAGTGCATTTTTGGCTTTGAAATTTGACAGTGCTGCCGACAAAATGAGGGGAGGTGAAATGAAATGAGAGGGCATGTAAGGATGGTTGTCCAGAACCGGCTTTCGGATCTCATACGTTCCGAAGTTGGGTCCGCCAACCCAA
>Ga0194110_10000694_pt1 | contig 43687 bp, 36 predicted proteins | sample TA2Kig1200mmetaG_FD_146192 | JGI IMG/M metagenome (GOLD analysis project Ga0194110, IMG submission 146192) | Freshwater microbial communities from Lake Tanganyika, Tanzania - TA2015032 Kigoma Deep Cast 1200m | ecosystem: Environmental > Aquatic > Freshwater > Lake | place: Tanzania: Lake...
CAACTCCTCGAAGCGCAACGTCGCGAAAGGGCCCGCGTCCGCTCCGAACGACAACAACGCTGGGGACGACCCCGCACCCACGCCGCATGACAACCAAACGCGCGAACGTTTGTGGTCAGAGCACTAGTCACTGTGCGCCGGCGAGATGATCCCCGGCCGCCACGGAAAGTGGTTGAGACGGCCACAGCACGGGCGTAGGGTGACGGCGGTTGCGCGGAGGAAGCCATCGCCCGGGGCGTCGGTCCCCGCCCGGGGCGAGGAGGGGGGTGAAGGCCGGTGTGCGAGCACCGGCCTTCCTCCTTTTCCGGCCTCCTATGATGGCCGGCACTATGGGTGAAGGACTCGATGGACCCGGCGTACGACCCGCAGCAGGTCGAGGCTCACTGGTACTCCCGCTGGGAGGCCGCCGGGGTCTTCCGTCCTGAGCAGAACCCGGGCGGCCCGCCCTACTGCATCGTCATCCCGCCCCCCAACGTCACCGGATCCCTGCACATGGGCCATGCCCTCAACATGGCCGTCCAGGACGCCCTCATTCGCCGCAAGAGGATGCAGGGCTACGCCGCCCTCTGGGTGCCCGGCACCGACCACGCCGGCATCGCCACCCAGAACGTGGTGGAACGGCAGCTGGCCGGCGAGGGCCTGACCCGGCACCACCTGGGCCGGGAAGCGTTCGTCGAGCGAGTCTGGGAGTGGAAGCGGCACCACGGCGGCCGCATCGCCGAGCAGATGCGCCGCCTCGGGTTCTCGTGCGACTGGACCCGGGAGCGCTTCACCATGGACGAAGGGCTTTCCCGAGCGGTGCGCACCGTGTTCGTGCGCCTTTACGAGAAAGGAATCGTCTATCGCGGCCGCCGGGTCATCAACTGGTGCCCGCGCTGCCACACCGCCCTGAGCGACATCGAGGTGGAGCACGAGGAGGTCACCGGCGAGCTGGTCTACATCGAATACCCCTTCACCGATGGTCCCGGAGGCATCGAAGTGGCCACCACCCGGGCCGAGACCATGCTCGGGGACACCGCGGTGGCGGTGCACCCCGACGACGAGCGCTACCGGGGGCAGATCGGGCGCACCCTGCGCCTCCCGTTGGTGGGCCGGGAGATTCCCGTGGTCGGCGACTCGGCGGTCGACCCCGCCTTCGGCACCGGGGCGGTGAAGGTGACCCCGGCGCACGACCCCGCCGACTTCGAGATCGCCGAGCGGGCCGGCCTTCCTGCCCTCACCGTGCTCGATGAGGAGGCGGTGGTCACCGCCGCCGGAGGGTCCTTCGCCGGCCTGGACCGCTTCGACGCGCGTACGGCAGTGAAGGAGGCGCTCGCCGCGGCGGGTGCCCTGCGCCGTACCGAGCCCTACGCCCACGCCGTGGGCCACTGCTACCGGTGCGGCACCATGGTCGAGCCCTACCTCTCGGAGCAGTGGTTCGTGAAGGTGCGGCCGCTGGTGGAGCCGGCCATCGAAGCGGTGCGGCGGGGTGAGGTGCGCTTCGTGCCGACGCGCTGGGAGAAGCATTACCTCCTCTGGATGGAGAACCTGCGCGACTGGACCATCTCTCGCCAGATCTGGTGGGGGCACCGCATCCCGGCCTGGTACTGCGGGGCCTGCGGTGAGGTCACGGTGGCCCTGGAAGACCCGGCGGCCTGCGCCTGCGGGTCTGCCGCCCTCCGCCGGGAGGACGATGTCCTCGACACCTGGTTCTCTTCGGCCCTCTGGCCCTTCTCCACCCTGGGCTGGCCCGACGACAACCCCGACCTGCGGGCCTTCTACCCCAACGCCGTCCTGGTCACCGCTTACGACATCATCTACTTCTGGGTGGCGCGCATGATCCAGATGGGCCTCCACTTCGTCGGAGGCCCGCCCTTCGGCGACGTGGCCATCCACGGGCTCATCCAGGCGCCGGACAAGCGCAAGATGTCCAAGTCGCTGGGGAACGCCGTCGACCCCCTCGACCTGGTGGCCGAGCACGGCGCCGACGCGCTGCGGCTGGCTTTGGTGCTCAACGCCGTCCCGGGCCACGACACGGTGCCCTTCCAGGTGGAGCAGGTGGAAGCGGCCCGCCGCTTCGGCAACAAGCTCTGGAACGCGGTGCGCTTCGCCCTGGGCCACACTGCGGCGGAGGGGGTGCCGCCCGCCGGCGGCTACCCCGGCGACCCCTCGCCGGAGGAGCGCTGGATCCTCTCCCGGCTCCACGAGGTGGCCGCCCGCTTCGACGAAGCGTTCGACGGCTACCGCCTGAACGAGGCCTACGGCCTGCTCTACAGCTTCGCCTGGTCCGAGGTCTGCGACTGGTTCCTGGAGTTGGCCAAGGCCCCGCTGCGTAAGGCGGACGGGGGGACGGTGGCTCGCACCCTGGGCGTGGTGCTGCGCGACCTGCTGGCCCTGCTGCACCCCATCATGCCCTTCCTGACCGAGGAGCTCTGGTCGCACCTGGTCGGGGAGGGCTTCGTGGCCGCCGCCGCCTGGCCGAACCCCCCGGAGTTCCAGGGTCCCGCCAACTTCGCCGCCTTCCAGGAGACGGTCGCCGCCGTTCGGCGCTTCCGGGCCGAGCACGGCCTGCCCCCGCGGCACCCCGTGGAGGTGGCGGTGTACGACCCCGAAGGGGTCGCCGCCCCCTGGTGGCAGGAGCAGTTGGCGAGCCTGGCGGCGGTGTCGCCCTCCTGGGCGGCGTCCGCCCCGGCGGGCGAGGGGCACACCCGCCTCGTCGCCGGGCCCGTGGAAGTGTTCGCCGCTCTGTCGGGAGCCGACGCCTCTGCCGAGCGGGAGCGCCTGCGCCGGGCGGCGGCCGACGCCGAGGCCGTCCTGGAAAGGGCTACGGTCAAGCTCACCAACCCGGAGTTCCGGCAGCGGGCCCCGGAAGCGGTGGTGGAGAAGGAGCAGGCCCGGGCGGCGGAGGCCGGGGCTCGCCTGGAGAAGCTGCGTGCCCAGCTGCGGGCGTTGGAGTAGCGCACGGACTACGCCGCCGCCCTCGCTTGCCTGGACCGGCACATCGGCCGGGGAGTGAAGCCGGGCCTGGAGCGGATCAGGGCCCTGCTCGCCCTGATGGGCGACCCGCAGCGCGGCTATCCCTCGATCCACATCGCCGGCAGCAACGGCAAGACCACCACGGCGCGCCTGGCGGCGGGCTTGCTGGCCGCCCACGGCCTGAACCCCGGCCTGTTCACCTCACCGCACCTGCAGACGGTGGAGGAGCGCTTTGAGGTGGGGGGCGAGCCCATGGCGCCCGAGGACCTAGGCCCGGTTCTCGAGGAGGTGCTGCCCTTCGCCGCCGCCCTGGAGGAGCGTACCGGCGACGGCATCACCTACTTCGAACTGACGGCAGCGGCGGCTTTCGCCTGGTTCGCCGCTCGGGCGGTCGACGCCGCAGTGGTGGAGGTGGGCCTGGGGGGACGCCTGGACGCCACCAACGTCCTCGACGCTGCGGTGGCGGTGATCACCTCCATCTCTCTGGAGCACACCGAGTACCTCGGGGACACGACGGCGGCCATCGCCGCGGAGAAGGCGGCCATCCTGGCACCGGGGAGGACGCTGGTCACCGGCCGCCTCCCTGCCGAGGCTCTCGAAGTGGCGGGGGCGCGGGCGGCGGCCACCGGTTCGGCCTGGTTGTGCTGGGATCGGGACTTCTCGGTAGCCGAGGCCCGACCCGCAGTGGGTGGCTGGCTGGCGGACCTCGAAGGGGTGTACCGGGCCTACCCGGGGATCCGCTTGCCGCTGCACGGCCGGCACCAAATGGTGAACCTGGCGGTGGCGGTGGCCGCGGTGGAGGCCTTCTTCGGCCGGGCGCTCGACCCGCAGGCGGTGGCCGAGGCGGCGGCGGCCGCCCGGTCTCCCGGCCGCATGGAAGTGGTCCGGCGCGATCCTCTCGTCCTGCTCGACGGGGCACACAACCCGGAGGGGACCGGGGCCCTGGCCGCCGCCCTGGCTGAGGAGTTCCCCACCCGGCGGTGGGCGGTCGTCTTCGGGGCGATGGCCGACAAGGACGTCCCGGCCATGCTGCGGCTGCTGGCGCCGGCGGCCGCCGGGTTCCACACCGCCCGAGCAGCCGGCAGCTCGCGGGCCCGGCCGTCGGGCGAGGTGGCCGCGCTGGCCTCCGGTGAGACTCCCGTGCCGGTAACGGAGCATGAGACGGTGGCCGAGGCGGTGGCCGCCGCCCTGGCCGGCGACGACCCGGTGCTGGTAACCGGGTCCCTCTACGTGGTGGGAGAGGCGCGGACCGCCCTGGGTCTGGGTCCGGGCGGCTGAGCCGGGAAGGCGGATCCGCTCCGGCAGGCGGTACCATCGCGCTTCGTCGCAGTGGAGTGAGGAGGGCCGGTGGCCGTGCAGCGGACGTTCGTGATGGTGAAGCCCGACGGAGTGCGCCGCGGGTTGGTGGGAGAGGTTGTTTCCCGCCTGGAGCGCAAGGGGCTGCGCCTCACCCGGGCTCGGATGCTCACCATCGACCCCGACCTGGCGGCCCGCCACTACGCCGAGCACACCCAGCGGGACTTCTACCCCGACCTGGAGGCCTTCATCACCGGCGGCCCGGTCCTGGCCATGGAATGGGAGGGAGAGGAGTCCGTCGAGGTGGTCCGGGCCCTCATGGGGGTCACCGATCCCAGGAAGGCGGCGCCGGGGACCATTCGGGGGGATCTGGGGCTGCTCGTCACCGAGAACATCGTCCACGGCTCCGACTCGCCGGCCAGCGCGGCGCGGGAGCTCGGGCTGTTCTTTGGTTGAGGCGGTAGACTCCGGGACAACCCAACGGGGGCGATTATGACGAGCTTCTCGTCGCTCACGAATCGCGACATGGCCATCGATCTGGGCACGGCCAACACCCTGGTGTACGTGCGCGGCCAGGGCATCGTGCTCAACGAGCCCTCGGTGGTGGCCATCGACACGCGGAGCCACCGGGCGCTGGCCGTAGGCTCCGAGGCCAAGCGCATGATCGGGCGCACCCCGGCGCACATTCAGGCGATCCGGCCGCTGCGCGATGGGGTGATCGCCGACTTCGACATCACCGAGCGGATGCTGCGCTACTTCATCAAGAAGGTGTCCCCGCGCCGCTGGGCCCGGCCGCGCATCATCGTGGGAGTGCCCTCCGGTATCACCGGGGTGGAGCGACGGGCCGTGGAAGAAGCCGCCTACCACGCCGGGGCGCGCCGGGCCTACACCATCGAGGAGCCCATGGCGGCTGCCATCGGGTGCGGGCTTCCGGTGCATGAGCCCACCGCCTCCATGGTGGTGGACATCGGTGGCGGCACCACCGAGGTGGCGGTGATCGCCTTGGGAGGCATCGTCGTGGCCCGCAGCGTGCGGGTCGCCGGCGACGAGATCGACGAGGCGGTCATCGATTACGTCAAGAAGGAGTACAACCTGCTCCTGGGCGATCGCACCGCGGAGCAGTTGAAGATGGCCATCGGGTCGGCCTGGCCCTACTCCGACGAGCCGAGCGCGGAGATCCGCGGCCGGGACCTGGTCACCGGCCTGCCCAAGACGGTGGTGGTCAGCGCCCAGGAGGTCCGGGAGGGCATCGAGGAGCCGGTGCAAGCCGTCGTCGACGCGGTCAAGTACTGCCTCGACAAGACCCCGCCCGAACTGGCCGCCGACATCATGGCCCGGGGCATCATGGTCACCGGGGGCGGGGCGCTGCTGCGCGGCCTCGACGTGCGCATCGCCAGCGAGACGGGGACGCCCGTGATCACCTCCGACCGTCCCCTGCAGACCGTGGTCCTGGGGGCAGGGGTCTGCCTCGAGGAGTTCGACCGGCTGCGGGAAGTGTTGTCCACCACCGGCCAGGAGTAGCCGTGCCCGCCGGGGCCGGCGCGGCGCGGCGAGGCCATTGATGTGGCGCCCTTCCCGTGTCGAGCGCAGCACCGCAGTGTTCGTGGGCCTGATCGTGCTCTCGCTGATGCTGATCACCGTGGACCTGCGGGCGTCGGGGGCCGGTCTGGGAGGAATCCTCCGCGATGGGGTGCAGGCCGCCTTCACCCCGGTGCAGAAGGCCGCCGCCTTCGTCACCCGGCCGGTAGTCGGGTTCTTCGAGGGCATCTCCGACATGGTGGGGCTGCGTGACGAGAACCGCCGGCTGCGGTTGCAGGTGGCCGACCTCGAGAGACGGCTCGCCGAGACGGAGAGCCTGCAGCGCCGTGTTGAGGAACTGGAGGCAATCCTGGCCGTGGAGCCCCCGGGAGAACTGGACGCGGTGGTGGCGCGAGTGCTGGCCACGGGCCCGTCCGACTTCGAGGGCATCCGGCTGATCGACAAGGGCCGGCGGCAGGGCATCACCGTCGACATGCCGGTGATCGACGAGGGAGGGCTGGTAGGCCGGGTAGTGGCGGTCACCGCCACCACGGCGCGCCTCCGCCTCATCACCCACCCCACTATGCGGGTGGCGGTGCGGGTGGAACGGACCGGCGAGACGGGCATTCTCACCGGTCGGGGCGGGGGCCCGATGCAACTGGAGATGTTCAACACCAACGCCGCCCTCGTGCAAGGCGACCTGCTGGTCACCGCCGATGGCCGCTTCCCGGCCGGGATCCCGGTGGCGCGGGTAGCCGAGGCGGCGCGAGCCGAAGTCGGCTTCTCGCTGCGCACCACGGCGACACCCGAGGCGGAGCTATCCCGGGTGGACTACGTGAAGGTGCTGGTCTTCACCAGTGATCGCGGCGGGTCGTCGGAAGAGGAGGGAGAGGAACCCATCGAGCCTCCGCGCGAAACGACCACCACGACCGGGTCCGGGCCGGGGACCACTCTCACCCCGTGAAGTGGCGCCGGACGGCGGTAGCCGTCGCCCTCGTGATCCTCGGGGTGGCCCTGCAGACGACCCTGTTCGTGCGGCTGCGGCCCTTCGGCGCCACCCCCGCGTTGGCTCTGCTGGTGGCGCTGGCGGTGAGCCGCCACCTGGGGCAGGTGCCGTCGCTGGCGGTGGGTTTCTGCACCGGGTTGCTGCTCGACTTGCTGTCGGAGACCGCCTTGGGCCTGTGGTCCCTGGTGCTCACTTGCGTCGCCTACGCGACGGTGCGGCTGCGGCGGCGCTTTGAGGATGACGCCACCCTGCTCATCCCCGGGGTGTTCCTGATCTCGCTCGTCGCGCTGGCACAGTACGCCCTTCTCGGTACGATCTTCGGGGAGCAGACCCTCGCCGACGCCCAGGTGGTGCGGAAGATGCTGTTGCCCGCGGTGTACAACACCGTCCTGTCGCCGCTGGTCCTGCCCTTGGCGACCCGCCTCCTGGGAGAGCGGGGGGGCGGGCGTCGGGGGATCGGCCGGTGAGACGCGCCTGGCGCCTGGCGGTGGTGGGAGCCATCTTCTCCGGCCTCTTCGCCGTCCTCCTGCTGCGCCTCTGGTATTTGCAGGTCTCCACCCTGGCGTCGGCCCTCGAGGTGGCCGAACAGCAGCAGATACGGGTGGTCACCATCGAGGCCCCACGCGGCGACATCCTCGACCGGACGGGGCGGCAGCTGCTGGCGGGCACGGTGGCCACCCGGCAACTGGTGGTGGATCGCAAGCTGCTGCCCGCGGAGCGGGAGGAGGGGTTGATCAACAACCTGGCCGCTCTGCTCGGGGTGCCGGCGGACGACCTGCGGGCTCGCTTCGAGGAGGCCGGTCCGGGGGCCCGCTTCACTCTCGGCGAGGAGGTCTCCGAGGCGACGTCGGTCTTCGTCCTCGAGCGCATCGAGGACTTCCCGGGCGTGGTGGTGGAGCCGGTGCCGGTGCGCGTCTACCCGCGGGGCGAGACGGCGGCGCATGTGCTCGGCTACATCGGCGCCCCGGCCGAAGAGGACCTGCAGCGTCCCGAGATCACCCCGCGGGACCGGGTGGGGCGCTTCGGCATCGAGAGGCAGTACGACCGTCAACTGCGGGGGACGCCCGGGCGGATCACCTACCGGGTCAACGCCGCCGGTGAGATCCTGGGGATCATCGACGAGGTTCCGCCCCGGGCGGGGGGGACCGTGGTCACCTCCATCGACCTGGAGCTACAGGACTTCGTGGAACGGGCGCTCTACGATGGCCTGTCGTTGGCGCGCCGCGATGGCAAGCAGCCGATCCGCGCCGCGGCGGTGGTCCTGGACCCGCGCAACGGGTCGGTGCTGGCGCTGGCCTCGGTTCCGGCTTACGACCCCAGCCTCTTCTCCACCGGCCGCATCAGCGAGGAGGAGTGGGCCCGCCTGCAGCGGACGGCGGCGCTGAACAACTTTGCCATCCAGGGCCTCTATCCCCCGGCTTCGGCTTTCAAGGTGGTGCCCTACACCCTCGCCCTGGAGCAGGGGATCTACCCGACGGTGGAGCAGGACGAGTACGCCCACCTCCTCGACCCCACCGATCCCACTTCCTTCTACGCCGACGGCGACCTGCAGTTCCCCAACACCCCCTTGCTGAAGGACTGGAAGGTTCACGGCCTGATCAACATCCACACCTCGCTGGAGGTGTCCTCGGACAACTACTACTGGGGCATCGCCCTGAAGATCTGGGAGAACTCGCAGAACCCCGACCTCGCCTCAAGCGAGAACCTGTTGCAGGACTGGGCGCGTGCGCTGGGCTTCGGGGAGCGCACCGGCGTCGACCTCCCCTTCGAGCAGGCCGGCATCGTTCCCGACCGGCAGTGGTTCCAGTACCACCAGTTGAACCAGACGGGCCTGGTGCGGGCGAAGGGCGGCTGGTCGGGCGGAGACCTGATGAACGTAGCCATCGGCCAGGGAGCGATGGTGTGCACCCCGCTGCAGCTGGCCAACGCCTTCGCCGCCCTGGTCAACGGGGGCACGCTCTGGCAGCCGCGGGTAGTGCTGGAGATCCGCGATTCTGCGGGGGCGCCGCTCTTCACCAACGTCAACAGCGTGGTCCGGAAGATCGACATCTCCCCGGCCACCGTCGCCAGCCTGCGCGCCGACCTGCACGGGGTGGTGGCATCGCCGAAGGGCACCGCCCGCGCCGCTTTCCAGGACTTCGGCGACTCGCTGGACCGGGTGGGGGGCAAGACCGGAACGGCGCAGATCCGCCTTCCCACCCGGCTGCTGGTGGTCGATCGCAGTCGGGTGCCGCCCTGGAGGGAGGAAGAGGTCATCTCCAACCTGGCGATCCTGGTCGGGATGACGGCCGCCGATGTCCGGGCCCGGTTCGACGCGGCCGGGCCGGACGGCCGGGTCGAACTGGGTGAGATCACCGGGGCCACCGAAGCCTACGCCGCCAAGCGTCCCGATGCCTTCCCCGGGGCGGTGGTGGAGGAAGTCTCCGAGATCGACACCGCCTGGTTCGTCGGGGTGGCGCCGCTCGACGACCCGCAGTTCGTGGTGGCGGTGGTCATCGAGGAGGGAGGGGCCGGCGGCCGGATCGCCGCGCCCACGACGCGTGCCATCCTGCAGTACCTGTTGGGCGAACCGGTGGGCGCCATCCGCGGCGGCGAGGAGACCGACTGATGACCGCCGCCGGCGTCTCCCTGCCGCACCGCCGGCGTCTCTCCCGGCCCGACTACCTGCTGGCCGCAGCCGCCGCCGTGCTGAGCGCGGTGGGGCTCTTGATGATCTACACGGTCACCGCCCCGCGCAACGAAGCCGCCGGTCTGGACCCGAGCGGTGACATGGTGCGCCAGGCCTTCTACATGGCCGGCGGGGTGGTGGTCTTCATCGCCGCCTCGCTGCTCAGCGATCGCCGGTGGAAGGCGTTGGCCCCCTATGCCTACGGGGGGGCGCTGCTGCTCCTGCTGCTGGTGCTGACCCCCATCGGGTCGATGCGTTCCGGGGCGCAGCGCTGGATCCCGCTGGGCCCCATCGACCTGCAGCCCGCCGAGGTAGCCAAGCCGGCCATGATCCTGGCCCTGGCCGCGCTGCTGTCCTCGGGGGAAGGGGGCCGGCTGGGCTGGCGGCGCATCGCGCAGACCATCACCCTGATGGCGGTGCCTTCGGCCCTGATCTTCGTGCAGCCCGACCTCGGCACCATGCTGGTGTTCGGCTTCGTGGCGCTGGCCATGCTCTTCGTGGCCGGGACCTCGGTGCGCCACATCATCCTGCTGCTGGTCGGCGCGGTGATCGCCCTGGTGATCGCTTTCCAGGTAGACATCCTCAAGGACTACCAGTTGGACCGGCTCACCGGGTTCTTGAACTCCGGCGAGGCCGAGCTGACCCTGAACTACAACCAGACCCAGAGCCAGATCGCCATTGCCAGCGGCGGGCTCTTCGGTCGCGGTCTCTCCCAGGGCTTGCAGACGAACGGGGCCTTCGTCCCGGCGCAGCGCACCGACTTCATCTTCACCGCAGTGGCCGAGCAGTTGGGCTTCGCCGGTTCGGCCGTCGTGCTCGGCCTCTTCGCGCTGGTGGTGTGGCGGCTGCTGATGACCGCGGCGGCGGCGCGCGACCGCTTCGGGTACCTGCTGGCGGTGGGCGCCGCGGCCCTGGTCGTCTTCCACGTGTTCGTCAACGTCGGCATGGCCCAGCGGCTGATGCCCGTCACCGGCCTGCCGCTCCCTCTGATGAGCTACGGGGGCTCGTTCTACGGCGCGGTGGCTCTCACCCTGGGAATGGCGCACGCCGTGTGGCTGCGCCGCTCTCCCGTGCCGGGGGAGCGCTTCCTGCTCTGAGCGCCCGGCCGGGCGGGCAGGGGGGCGGCTACGCTGTGCTCATGGATCGGCGCGACTCCCGGGGCTGGGTCGAGGTGATCTGCGGCCCCATGTTCTCCGGGAAGAGCGAAGAACTGATTCGCCGCATGGTGCGCTACCAGATCGCCCGGATCCCCACCCAGACCTTCAAGCCGGCGATCGACGATCGCTACTCCCAGGCTCAGGTGGTGTCGCACAGCGCCCTGTCGGTGGCTGCGGAGCCGGTGCCCGACAGCGCCACCCTGCTGCGGGCGGTGCAGGAGCGCACGGTGGTGGTGGGGATCGACGAGGGGCAGTTCTTCGACGAGGGACTGGTTGAGGTGGTGGAGTGGCTGGCCGCCGCGGGGAAGCGGGTGATCGTGGCCGGCCTGGACCTCGATTACCTGGGCCGGCCCTTCGAGCCCATCCCAACGCTCATGACCCGCGCCGAGTACGTCACCAAGAGCCTCGCCGTCTGCCACCGTTGCGGGGGGGCAGGGATGTTCACCCAAAGGGTCATCGCCTCCGATGAGTTGGTCGTCCTCGGCGCGGAGGGAGCGTACGAGGCGCGTTGCCGCTACTGCTACACCCCGGGGGAGTTCCGGCAGGAGCGTCTGGCCCTCTGAGCCGGGCGGCCGCCCCTGGCGCCCGTCCGGCGGCCATGCGCCGGGTTGGGGGCCCCCCGTGGTAACCTCGCCCGGCCGGCGGCGGAGCGGGAATCGGCCGACCGACGGCATCCGACCCGGACCGAACGGAGCCCAGCGGTGCCTCAGCCCGGCTTCTCTTCCCGGCGCCGGCCCCCGTCCCCGGCCCCGGGCCCGGTGCGGCCGCACGGCGGCCGCACCCGGTCGCGCTCCGTCTTCCCGGGTCGGCAACATCAGATTCGGGTAGGGGCGCCCCCTGTGGCGGGCGCCGGAGGAGTTCATCCATGGGTTTGCTGCGTCGGAGCCGTCCCGAGGTCGTCCGCAAGGGTGTGGGCGACCAGGCCGTTGAAGAGAAGGTGGTGCGCCGTCGCGGACGGCGCACCGTCGAGATCCGTCGCGTCCGTGCGGTAGCGCCGGCGCCCGAGCCGCGTCCCAAGGCGGCCCGTGCGGTGCGCTCGCGCCCGTCGCGCGGTGAGAGAGGAGCGTCGCGCCACCTCCCCCGCGTCGAAGTGGTGCTTCCCGTCCCGGAGACCGAGCGCAAGCAGATGCTCATCCGCCGCACGCCTCACCAGACCCAGCTCGTGGTGCTGGAGGGGGCTCTCCTGGTGGAGCACTACGTGGCGCGGAGCGACCGCAAGTCCCTGGCCGGAAACATCTACCTGGGGAAGGTGCGCAACGTCCTTCCCGGCATGGAGGCCGCCTTCGTCGACTTCGGGGAGGCCAAGAACGGGGTCCTCTACGCCGGCGATGTGCAGGCCGACCCTCACTCGAACGGCGGCCGCCACCCGCGCATCGAGAAGGCGCTGAAGGCGGGCGACGAGATCCTGGTGCAGGTGACCAAGGACGCGATGGGAAGCAAGGGAGCGCGGCTCACCAACCAGGTCAGCCTGCCGGGGCGGTACCTGGTGCTGGCCCCGGACTCCGAGGTGCGCGGCATCAGTCGGCGCCTGCCCGACCCCGAGCGGGAGCGTCTGCGCCGCGTGGTGGCCGACTTGAGCCCCGCAGGCTTCGGTGTCATCGTGCGCACCGCCGCCGAGCAGGCCGGCGAGGACGAACTGCGGGCCGACGTCGAGCGCCTGCGCCGGGCGTGGGAAGAGATCACCGCCCGGATCCCCGAGGGCGGCGCCCCGCGCCTGCTCCACGAGGAGCCCGATCTGGTCATCCGGGTGGTCCGGGAGCACTTCACCGGCGACTTCCGGCGAATGCTGGTCGATGATCCGGAGATCCACCGTGGGGTGGTGGAGTACCTGGAAGCCACCGATCCCGACCTGGTGCCCCGGGTCCACTTCTACGGCGACGAGGCCCCGTTGTTCGAGCGCTTCCACGTCCAGGACCAGTTGCGCAAGGCTCTCGACCGCAAGGTGTGGCTCCCCAGCGGCGGCCACATCGTGATCGACCGTGCCGAGGCCCTCACCGTCGTCGACGTCAACACCGGCCGCTTCGTGGGCCACTCCTCGCTCGAGGAGACGGTGCTGCAGAACAACCTCGAGGCGGCCGAGGAGATCGCCCACCAACTGCGGCTGCGGGACATCGGGGGGATCATCGTCATCGACTTCATCGACATGGAGGTGGCCCGCAACCGCGAGGCGGTGCTGCAGCGCCTGCGGGAAGCCCTCGCCCGCGACAAGACCCGCACCCAGGTGTTCGATGTCTCCCACCTGGGCCTGGTGGAGATGACCCGCAAGAACGTGTCCGAGGGCCTGCTGGAGTCGTTCTCGCGGGTGTGCGACGAGTGCGGGGGCCGAGGGGTGCTCCTCTTCGAGGAGGCCGCCACCTCGGGCGGGCCGGTGCCCTGGATGGCAGAGGAAGAGGGGTAGGCCACCGCCCGGTGTGCCGTCTGCCTCCGGGCCGACGCTAACATGCCGTGGCGTCCCCCCGTCCCGAAGGGCTGCGAACCATGTACGCGATCATCCGCACCGGCGGCAAGCAGGCGAAGGTGCGCGAAGGCGACGTCATCGACGTCGAGCACCTGCGCGTCGAGGGTGAGGTGACCTTCACCCCACTGCTCGTTGTCGACGATGCCGGGACGGCCTTCTCCCGCCCCGAGGTGCTGAAGGGAGCCCGGGTAGTCGCCCGGGTGGTGGGGGATTCGGCCGGCCCCAAGGTGGACGTCTTCAAGTACAAGGCCAAGACCGGGTACCGGCGCCAGATGGGGCACCGTCAGCGCTACACCGCTCTCGAAGTGACCCGTATCGAGGGCCCCGAAGGGGCCCAGCGCAAGGAACCCGCAGCCGAGAAGCCTGCCCCGGCGGTGCCGGAGACGCCGCGGGCCGACGCGGCGGCCGCCCGGCCCGACGCGACCATCGAGTCGAAGCCCGCCGCCGCGCCCAAGCCGAAGCCGGCCCCAACGCCCAAGCCGAAGCCGGCCGCAACGTCCAAGCCGAAGCCCGCTGCGGTGTCCAGGGCGAAGCCTGCCGCGGCGGCCTCGGCCGAGAAGACGGCGGCGAAGCCGGCATCCCCGAAAGCGAAAGCCCCCAAGGCGCCGACCACGAAGAAGGAGTCCTGATGTCGAAGACCAAGGGTGGAGGTTCCACCAAGAACGGCCGTGAGTCGGCTGCCAAGCGCCTGGGCCCCAAGGTCTTCGACGGCCAGCAGGTGAAGTCCGGCGCCATCCTGGTACGCCAGCGCGGCACCCGCATCCATCCCGGCGACAACGTGGGCCGCGGCGGGGACGACACGCTGTTCGCCACGGCGAGCGGCCGGGTGTCCTACGGGCAGCGCCGCCGCCGCCGACTGGTCAGCGTCGTTCCCGAGGACTGACGCCTAAGGCCCCGGGAGGGCCGTGTTCGTCGACGAAGCAATCGTTCGTCTGCGCGCCGGTGACGGCGGGGCCGGGGTGGCCTCGTTCCATCGGGAGCGGGGCCGGCCCCGCGGGCGCCCGGAGGGCGGCTCCGGGGGCAGGGGGGGCTCGATAGTGGTGCTGGCCGACTCCGAGGTGGCCACTCTCCTCGAATACCGGCGGCACCCGCACCGACGCGCCGGAGACGGCACCCACGGTCGAGGCGACCTGCAGCACGGCCGGCAGGGAGCCGACCTGGTGCTCGGCGTGCCGGTGGGCACGGTGGTGCGCGACGCCGCCGGGGTGGTGCTGGCCGACCTCACCGAGCCCGGGGCGCGGGTGGTGCTGGTCGAGGGGGGCCGGGGGGGGCGGGGTAACGCCGCGCTGGCCGGCCCCCGGCATGTGGCCCCCACCTTCGCCGAGCAGGGGGAGTACGGCGAGGAGGCGGAATTCACCTTCGAGCTCAAGCTGCTGGCCGACGCCGCCATCATCGGGTTCCCCAACGCCGGCAAGAGCACGCTGATCGCTCGGGTGTCGGCGGCACGGCCCAAGGTGGCCGACTACCCCTTCACCACGCTGGAGCCGAACCTGGGGGTGGTGGAGGTCGACGAGCGGCAGTTCGTGCTGGCCGACATTCCCGGGCTGGTGGCAGGGGCGGCCGAAGGGCGGGGCCTGGGCCACGCCTTCCTGCGTCACGCCGAGAGGGCCCGGGCGCTGGTGCTTCTCCTGGATCCTTCGCCTCTGCAGGAGGTCCCCGTGGCCGCCCAGCACGGGGTGCTGGTGGAGGAGTTGCGGCGCCACGACCCGGCACTGGCCGCCCGGCCCCGGCTGGTGGCGGTGAACAAGGCGGACCTGTCGGGCGCGGCGGAGGCGGCCGCCGCCCTTGCGGCGGCCCTGGACGGCGAGGTGCACCTGGTGTCGGCGGTCACCGGCGCCGGCCTCCCCGCCCTGATGCATGCCGTAGCCGATCTGGTCGACCGGGCGGTGCGGGAGGCCCCGGAGCGGCCGGGCTACCTGCTCCACCGGCCTGCGCCTCCCGGCTTCAGCGTGCACCGGGAAGGGGAGCGGTGGGTAGTGCGGGGCAAGGCGGCGGAGCGGGCGGTAGCCCTCGACGATCTGACCGTGCCCGCCGCCGCCGACTTCGCCGCCCGGCGGCTCACCCGGGCCGGGGTGGATGAGGCGCTGCGTCGGGCGGGTGCCCGTCCCGGGGATGAGGTGCAGATCGGGGATCTGGTCTTCGAGTTCCAGGACGAGGCGGAGCAGGGAGGGAAGGACGGCGAGGGGGCCGTTTGAACCGTCAGGCGTTATAGGTGGTCGAGGAGACCGGCCCGCCGCGGCCCGTCCAGTCGGTGTGGAAGAACTCGCCGCGGGGCCGGTCGGTCCGCTCGTAGGTGTGGGCCCCGAAGTAGTCGCGCTGCGCCTGAATGAGGTTGGCGGGCAGCCGGGCACAGCGGTACCCGTCGAAGAAGGCGAGGGCCGATGCCATGGCCGGCAGGGGGAGGCCCCATTCGGCGGCGCGAGCCACCACCCGCCGCCATCCGGGCTGGCAGTGGTCCACGGCCGAGCGGAAGAAGTCGTCCACGAGGAGGCTGGGCAGGTCGGCGTGCCGGGCGAAGGCGGCGCGGATGTCTCCCAGGAAGCGGCTGCGGATGATGCAGCCGCCGCGCCACATGTCGGCGATGCCCCCGAAGTCCAGCGCCCAGCCGTGTTCGTCGGCGGCGCTTCGCATCAGCATGAACCCCTGGGCGTAGGAGACGATCTTGGCGGCGTAGACCGCCCGGCGCACGTCCTCGACGAAGGCGGGAAGGTCGCCGGAGAAGGCGGGCACGGGGCCGCCGAGCACCCCGGCCGCCGCGGTGCGGTCCTCTTTCAGGGCCGATAGGGCCCGGGCGAAGACCGCTTCGGCCACCAGGGTCATGGGCACGCCCAGATCGGTGGCCGACTGCACGGTCCACTTGCCGGTGCCCTTCTGACCGGCGGCGTCCAGGATGGTGTCGAGGACGTAGCGGCCCTCCCCGTCGCGCCCCGCCAGGATGTCGCGGGTGATCTCGATGAGGTAGGAGTCCAGGTCTCCCCGGTTCCAGTCGGCGAAGATGCGGTGCATCTCGCCGTTGGGGAGGCCGAGGCCGTCGCGCAGCAGGTGGTAAGCCTCGGCGATGAGCTGCATGTCGCCGTACTCGATGCCGTTGTGCACCATCTTGACGTAGTGGCCCGCTCCATCGGTTCCTACCCAGTCGCAGCAGGGCTCGCCGTCGGGGGTGCGGGCGGCGATCGCCCGGAAGAGGTCCCGCAGGTGGGGCCAGGCCGCCGCCGACCCGCCCGGCATCAGCGAGGGGCCGCGGCGCGCCCCCTCCTCCCCGCCGGACACCCCGGTGCCGACGAACAGCAGACCGGCCGATTCGACCCGGCTGGTACGGCGGATGGTGTCGGCGTAGTGGGAGTTGCCTCCGTCGATGATGATGTCCCCCGTGTCGAGCAGAGGGACCAGGTCGTCGATGAGGGCGTCCACTGCGGCGCCGGCCCGCACCAGCAAGAAGACCCGGCGGGGAGGCCGCAGGGCGGCGACGAGCTCCTCCAGGGACCGGGTGCCGATCACCCGGGTGCCCGACGCTGCCTCGGCCAGGAAGGCGTCGACCCGGGAGACGGTGCGGTTGAACACCGCCACCGTGAAGCCGTGATCGTCCAGGTTCAACACCAGGTTCTGGCCCATCACCGCCAGGCCGATCAGGCCGATGTCCGCCGGTGCTCGGTCCATTCCTCCCCGACTCCTCGCGATGAGAGGTGAGGTTACCGACTCACCCGGCTCAGCCCTGGGCGGCCAGCATGATGGCATCGCGGGTGGAGAAGGCCTGCCACCAGTCCCCAACCGGACCGGCGGAGCGGACTATCGCCAGCATCAGGCCGTCCTCCACCGTCACCTCGAAGCCGGAGATGCGCTCCGACCACGGCTGGCGAGTGGCGGCGGGCCCGCCCTCGGCGAGGAGGCGGCTCACCTCGGCGGCGGCGGCCTCGGCGGTCGCCGCGCCGTCGTGCACCGCGGCTATCACCCAGAAGGGCCCGGCCTCGTCGCCGCCACCCCCGGCCCCCAGGGCGAGAGCCGAGGCCGCGGCGTCCTGGAGCAGAGCGCGGTTGGTCAGCACCGCCGAGTAGACGCCGGCACCGGCGAGGGCGCCGGCCACCCGGGCGAGCGCCGCATCATCGGCGAGGGTGGGCACGGTGCCGGCGCCGGCATCGATGAGCCCTTCCATGCCGGCCGTCCAGGGCGCCCAGTACAGGTGACCGTCGTCGACGGCGAGGCGGCCTCCCCGGCCCAGGCGGCGAGCGGGGGTCACGCGGCCGACATCGACCGCGAAGTCGTCGCCCCAGGCGAAGTACGGCACGCCCTCGTACTCGGCCGCAGTCAGGAGGTCCGCCCACACGGGGTCGGTGCGCACGGCCCGGTCGATGGCGGCGGCATCGAAGTCGCCCTGCAGGACCTGGTAGGTCTCCGGAGGCGTCCCCGCCGTGATCGCAGCAGTCACGAGAGCGGGGTCGATGCCCAGCTCCCGGGTGAGAGCGTCGAAGTCGGGGAACGGGTCCCGCAGGAGATCGGGGATGAGGGCGTCGCGCGGCAGGCCGGCCAGGTAGTCGACGATCTCGTCCTCGGAGGCGCCGGGATCGGGGACGGAGATGCCGGCCGCAGCGGCGGCCGCGGTCAGGTCGACGACGGTGACGTCGGCCGCGCGGTGCGCGCCCTCGGGGACCCGGGCCAGCAGGTCGACGATCCAGTTCCCTTCGTCGGCACCGCCGCCCCCGCCGCAGGCCGTCGCCGCCAGGGCCACGACGACCAGTGCCGGGATGGCCTTCCACCGGAGAACGCGCACATGCCCTCCTTGGTCGCCGGCACCTTAGCCCGGTCCGTGCGCCTGGTTTGGGCCGGGGCCGACGGACTCGCGGCCGACAGCAGGCTCGTCCCGGCGAATCCCCGGGTGGCGGCGTGGGCGGGGGCGCTCCGCTCTCAAGCAGCCGACCGCTCCTGACGATGATTAGGTGAACGGCGGGGTTGCCGTTCGTGTGGAGAGCAGGAGCGTGCCGGTGGAACGGGTGCTGGTGGTCGAGGATTCGGCGGTCATCCAGCGTCTCATCGCCGTCTGTCTGCGGCCGGCGGGGATGGAGGTGGAGGCCCGCGCCGACGGCCCGGCCGGACTGGCGGCGGCCCTGGCCTCTCCGCCGGACCTCCTGATCCTCGATGTGGGCTTGCCGCACATGGATGGCTGGGAGGTGCTGGATCACGTGCGCGCCGACCCGCGCACCCGCCGGGTGAAGGTTCTGGTGCTCACCGCCCACTCGCAGGAAGAGACCCGGGAGCGTGCCGGGCGCGGCGGGGCCGACGCCTTCATCACCAAGCCCTTCCGGCCCGACGACCTGCGGCGCCTCGCCCTCGGCCTGCTCCGCGAGGTCGAGGCCGGCGTCGGCCCGGCCTGACCGCCGGGCCGGAAGCGGCGACCCCGAGCGGGCGTAGGCCAGACCCCCCGGGGATGCCTCCCTGGTTCCGGTCGCACCGGCCCGCTAGGTTGTGCTGCGGGCGCGGGCTCACACATGCTGTACGTTCTCGCCCTCGCCCTGATACTCGGGCCGGTTCCGGCGGCCTGCCCCCCGGTCCGCCCCGTGCCGGGCGTTGTCGTCCGGACTTTCGCCCCGCAGAGCCCGTACGCGGGCCACTGGGGGGTCGACCTGGCGGCCGAGGCGGGCGCCCCCGTGGCGGCGGTGGCGGCCGGGGTGGTCACCTTCGCCGGGCCGGTGGCGGGGCGCCTGAGCGTCACGGTGCACCACGGGGGGGAGGTGCGCACTTCCTACTCCTATCTCTCCTCCCTGGGCGTGGCCGTGGGGCAGTTTCTGGTGGCCGGGACGGCGGTGGGGGCATCGGGCATCGATGGGGGGATCGAGGCGCTGCACCTGTCGCTGCGCATCGGGGAGCAGTACGCCGACCCGCTGCGCTGGCTCGAGTGCCGCCTGGGCCCCCCGGCGGTCGCCGGGCGCCTCGCACCGGCCCTGTCGCCCTATGCTTCCTCTCGTGCGCCGCGGCATCCTGGGCGGCACCTTCGATCCCCCGCACCTCGCCCACCTGGTGGCCGGCGAGTCGGCCTATCGCGAGTTGGGCCTGGATGTGATCACCTTCCTGCCGGCCGGCCGGCCCTGGCAGAAGGCGGGGCGGGGAGTGAGCGCCCCCGAGCACCGGTGGGAGATGACGCGGCTGGCGGTTGCCGGTGTGGGCTACTTCGCCGCCGACGACCGCGAGGTGGCTCGAGACGGCTGGACCTACACCGTCGACACGCTGGCCACGTTCGCCCGCGATGAGGATCTGGTGCTGATCCTGGGAGCCGACGCCGCCGCCGGCATCCCCACCTGGCACCGTCCCGACGCCGTGATGGAGAGGGCGCGGCTGGCCGTCATGGAGCGTCCCGGGACGAGCCGGGAGGCGGTCGAGGCGGCGGCCGGGGCGGTGCACTGGCTGCAGACGCCGCGGCTCGAACTGAGCGGGACCCTGCTGCGCGCCCGGCGGCGGGCCGGCCTCAGCCTGCGTTTCCTGGTGCCCGACCCGGTGGCGGCCTACATCGACTCGCACGGGATGTATGCCTCCGGGTAGTCGCCGCCGGGCAAGGTGGTGGTGGGCGGTGGCCGCGGTCGCTCTCGGAGCACTGGCCGTCGGCGGGTGGGCGGGGCGCCGCTCCCTCGGCGAGGCCGGTTCGTGGGCGGCGGCGAAGTGGCTCGTCGCCGCGGAGACTGTGGAAGGCTGGGCCACGCGGCTGCGGGCTCTCGCCGCCACCGTCCCGGAAGGTGACACCGTGGAGCGGGTCGTGATCCCCGGCTCGCGGTCGGTTCTCGTCGTGCTGGGCGAGGAGCCGGGCGCTTGTGCCTTCGCCCTGGCGGCCGCCTCGCCAGATGGGGCGCTCAGCCTCACCCTGCTGCCGCCGGGGCTGGCCGTCGTGATTCCGGGTTACGGGGACTTCACCCTGGGCGACTCCCTGGCCTTCGAGGGCCCCGGCCTGGCCGCCCTCACCGTCACCAACGCGCTGGGAGTGCGGGTCGACTTCATCTTGCCACTGGTCGCCGGCGACCTGGCCCGGGCGGTGAGCGGTCCGCTGACCCTCGACCTGCCGGTGGCGCTGTTCACCATCGAGAGCGGGGGGCCGGTCCAGGTGCTGGGGGCCGGGCGGCAGCAGGTCTCTCCTTCGACCCTGGAGACTCTCCTGGTGACCGCGGGCACCGGTGACGCTTTCGAGTGGCTGCAGCGGCAGGGCGCGGCCTGGCGCGCCCTCCTCGACGCCGTCGCGGCCGATCCGACCGCGGCCGGCCGTCTGGCGGCCCGTCTGCCCGTCGGGGGACAAGAGACGGCCGATCTCCTCTCGGCGGTGGCCGGGGCCGGCGACCTGGCGCTGGGAGCGCTGCCGGTGGAGCGGGTGGCCACCCCCGCCGGCGAGGCCTTGGCCCTCTCCTCCCGGGCAGAGGCGGAGTTCGTGGCGGCCCGGCTGGGCCACCTGCTCTTGCTCTCCGGGGAACGCCCCCGCGTCGAGGTCCTCAACGGGAACGGGAGGATCGGCGCCACCCGGGTGGTGGCGGAGGCGGTGGTGCGGCGCGGCTTCCGCGTGGTGCGCACCGACAACGCCGACCGCTTCGACTACGCCGCGACGCTGGTCGTCGCTCACGGGACGGAGGCCCAGGAGGCCGCCCGCCGGGTGGCCGGCATCGTGGGGGTGGGAGCGGTGTACCTCGAGGAGGCCTCTCCCTCCCCGGGGGTGGAAGTCAGTATCATCGTGGGCCTGGACATCCCGGCCGGGGAGGCGTAGGCCCTGCATCCCGAAACGACGACCGCAGCGCGGACGGCGGCCGCCGCCATCGATGACAAGAAGGGCCTGAGGATCGTCCTCCTGGACGTGTCGGCGCTGCTGGTCATCACCGACGTGTTCGTCATCGCCTCGGGGACTTCGCGACGGCACCTGGCCACGCTGGCTGAGGTGGTGGAGGAGCGCCTGCGCGACCTCGGGCGGCGCCCCCTGCGGCGCGAGGGCCTCGATGATGCCACCTGGGTGCTGCTCGACTACGGGGACGTGGTGGTGCACCTATTCGACGAGCCCACCCGCCGCTTCTACGACCTGGAGCGGCTGTGGGTAGATGCCCCGCGGACCGACTTCAACCCGGCCGCAGCGCCGGCCTGAGCCGCCGCCGGGACCGGGCGGTCTGGGGCTACCGACTGATACAATGCCTGCCGGTCTGGGGGCTGTAGCTCAGCTGGCAGAGCACTTGCATGGCATGCAAGGGGTCAGGGGTTCAAATCCCCTCAGCTCCACCCTACGAAACCCCTGCTCCGGCGGGGGTTTCATGCTTCCCGGGGTAGCGACGGTACGGGGGCCGGCCGCCTCAGGGTGCCAATCGGGGTGCCTAACGGTGTTCGACGCACCGAACAGGAGCTGAGAGAACGGCACGTCAGGGGTCTTCCATCGCCCTGGCCGCCGTGGCACGTCGTCGCCGGAGGACGACCGGCAGACGCGCACCATCGCCACCAGGTAAGGTAACAGAGGACGCCCATTCGGGCGGGAATCGGAAGACGGGGGTGAGTCATGCGAAGGTCGAGTCGGCTGATGATCGTGGGCGCCATCCTGACGCTGGCGCTGCTGTCGTCGGGCGCGGCGGTGGGGCTCACGGACTGGCAGCAGTTCGGGACCGGAAACGCCGTCGGTCGCGACAAGTACGGCAATCCCAGCCTTACCATCCAGAGCACCACCAAGCTCAATCCGAAGGCGCTGCGGTTCGTCATCACCGCGCCCAGCAACCCGATCAAGACGTACGGCAGCTGGAGTCTCACCTGCTGGAACCAGGGCAGCTCGGATTACACGACGGCGAGCGCCTCCTTCACCGCGGTGCCCCCGATCACCAAGACGATCACCGAGTTGGACGTCCGCAAGTTCAACTTCTGCGAGCTGCGGGTGCACACCTACACCGTCAAGACGGGTTCGCTGAAGCTCTCTTTGCAGGCCAAGTACCCGTAGCCGGATCGTCGGTAGCGGCGGGTACCACGAGAGGGGAGACCGACTGCCGGAGGGGAAGAGCCGGCCCTCTCCCCTGAGAGGGCTGGGGCAGGCCGGCCTGCTTCCCCATGGGCCGACAGGGTGCTCCCACCCCGTGAGCGGCGGCGTGGCCCCTGAGCGGCCGAGGGTTGCGCATGGGTGACGGCTCCGACCGCCTGCGGCGGCGCCCTCCCGCCGCGCCACGCTCCGGAGCAGCGCACCGGCCTCTCAGCCCTCCGGCGGTATCCCGGCCAGGCGGCGGGCCAGGGCCTTGCGGGCTTCCAGGTCCAACTGGCGCCGGATGACTACCCGCTGGGCCTGGGGCGATCCGGCGCCGTGCAGCGACTCGGTCAGGTACCCCACCGCGTTGCGACCCAGGGTCAGGTTCTCGATGAGGCGCAGCACGCGGAAGCGGTGCTCGGTGGGGACGTCGGCACGGCCCCGCAGGTACTTGTCGAGCAGGGGCCCGACCTCGGGGTGGTGGAGGTCCTGCTCCGAGGGCAGGGTGACCACTGCTCCACCGGCCAGGTCCTGCGCCAGGCGGGCGATCTCGTACGGGAACCGGGTCACGTGCTGCTTGCACACGTTGGCCAGCAGGTGATCCGGCTCCCAGTTCCCGGCAGCGGTGGGGTGCCCCTGGTGAGAGGCGGCGATCCCGGTGGCGTAGATGGTCTCGTTCAGGTGACCCATCTCGACCAGTTTGTCCCGCACGTGCGAGGCCTCCGGTACCCCGTGGTAGTCGGCGATGAGAGCGGCGGCTCCGATGAGCACATCTCCTACTCCCGCCTTGCAGACATAGGACCGGCGGTGGTAGGCGGTGAAGCGCTCCACCAGGTCGGCGGCGAACTCGGTCTCCCCGTCGAGGAAGACGCGCTCGTGGGGAACGAACACGTCGTCGAAGACCACCAGGGCTTCCTGGCCGGCGAAGCGGGCGTTGCCCACATCGAGGTCGCCCTCCAGGCTGCGCGAGTCGCTCGACTGGCGGCCGAGCACGAAGGTGAGGCCCGGGGCGGCCACCGGGACGGCGCAGGCCACGGCGTAGTCGTGCTCCTCCGGTTGCAGGCGCAGCCCGGGCATGACCAGGAGCCAGTGGGAGTTGACCGCTCCGGTCTGGTGCGCTTTTGCCCCGCGCAGGACGACCCCGTCGGGGCGCCGCTCCGCGACCCGGACGAAGAGATCGGGGTCGGCCTGCTGCCCGGGGCTCTGGCTGCGGTCGCCCTTGACGTCGGTCATGGCTCCGCCCACCACCAGGTTCTGCCTCTGCACCGCGGCGAGCCACGCGACGAACCGGGTGTGGTAGGGCGTCCCCCGGGCGGCGTCGACGTCGAAGGTCAGAGAGAACAGGGCGTTGATGGCATCCATCCCCACGCACCGTTGGAAACAGGTGCCGGTGAGTTGGCCCAGGCGCCGCTGCATCTGGCTCTGGGCCACGAGGTCGGCCGGGCTGCCCGCCAGGTGCAGGAAGCGGTTCACCCGTTCCCCGGTGAGGCCCGACTCCGCCGTGGCCAGGTCGAGGTCCTCGGGGGCGGCGTCGTAGGTGGCCGCTACCGCGTTGATGGAGGGTCGGATCACGGGATGGTCCACCGGCTCTTCGACCCGCTTCCCGGACAGGTAGACCGTCAAACGGCGGCCGCGCAGGCTGGCCAGGTACTCCTCGCTGCTGCGGATGGGCGCTCCGATGCTCCGGTCGCTCGCCGCCACGCTGCCCTCCCTCGGCATGCCGTCCGATCGGCCGGAGCCTACCGGTACCGGATCCCGGAGGCCGGCGCCGGCCCGGTGCTGTCGCGCACCACGACCTCGGCGGTGGCCAGTACCCGGGCGGGGGGAGCCTCGTCGGCCAGGACGGCACGCATCATGGCCCAGACCTGCCGGCCCAACTCGAGACGGGGGATGCGGGCGGTGGTCAGAGCCGGAAGGGTGTGGCGGGAGAAGGGGATGTCGTCGAAGCCGGTCAGCGAGACATCGCGGGGCACCTGGAGACCCACCTCGCGCAGCCGGGTGAGCACCCCGATGGCGCACAGGTCGTTGGCCGCGATGAGCGCGGTGGGGGACAGGGCGAGGGCGGCATCGGTGGCGGCGTAGCCGGCGTCGATGGAGGGCCCGGCCTGCACCCGAAGGGGATCCAGGCCCAGGGCGGCGGAGTGCTGCACCGCCCGCCACCGCTCGGCGTTCACCCAGGAGTAGGGCGCCCCGGCAAAGTACACCACCCGGCGGTGCCCCTGGGTGGCCAGGAGCCGGCAGATGTCCAGCATGGGCGAGAACATGTCGCAGGCGATCCCGGGGGGCTGCCCGTCCCGGGCGATGCGATTCACGCAGAGCAAGCGGGGCCGCCCCAAGGTGACGCGTTCCAGGTCGTCGTCGGCCATGCGCGGCGAGCACAGGATCACGCCGTCGGCGTGGGCGTAGAGCGAGGCGGCCAGGTCGGGCTCGTCGGCCACCCGCTCGTCGGACTCCAGAACCAACATGCGGTAGCCGTCGTGGTCGGCTCCAACTCCAATTGCCTTGATGAGTTCGTGGAAGTACGGGTTGGACAACTGCGGGACCAGGATGCCCACCATCCCGGTGGAGCCCGTTGCCAGTCCGCGAGCCATCGGGCTGGGGCTGTAGCCCAGATGGCGGGCCACCTCCCGGACGCGCCGGGCCAGATCGGGAGAGACGGAGGGGCGACCTTGCATCACCCGGGAGACGGTGGCGATGGAGACCCCGGCCTCGCGGGCCACCTCGGAGATCGTGATCTTGCCCGACGCCATCGGTTCCTCCCTGCCGAGGGCGCACCAGTCGGGGCGACCGGCGGCCTCCAGGCTCTTCCGGGCGGTCCCTTCTGGGGGGCGGCAGATGGTACCAGGCGCGCCGGGGCCCTTTCCTCGCCGATCGCCCGGAAGGCCACCGGACGCCCGGTGGTACGCTGCCGCTCCCCGTGGCGAGAGCGGCATGAGCGCGTACGACCATCACACCATCGAGGCCAAGTGGCAGCGCCGCTGGGCCGAGCAGGGGACTTTCCGGGTGCCCAACCCCGGTGAACCGGGCTTCGACTCCTCCCGCCCCAAGCTCTACGTCCTGGACATGTTCCCCTACCCCTCCGGAGAGGGCCTCCACGTGGGGCATCCGCTGGGGTACATCGCCACCGACATCTACTCCCGCTTCCAGCGCATGCAGGGCCGCCTGGTCCTGCACCCCATGGGCTTCGATGCCTTCGGCCTTCCCGCCGAGCAGTACGCCGTGGAGACGGGGGTGCATCCCCGCATCACCACCGAGCGCAACGTGGCCACCTTCACCCGCCAACTGCGGGCCTTCGGCCTCTCTTACGATTGGGACCGCACCTTCGCCACCACCGACCCCGGCTACTACCGCTGGACGCAGTGGATCTTCCTCCGCCTGTTCGGCTCCTGGTACGACCCGGAGCAGGGCAAGGCGCGGCCCATCGCCGACCTGGAGGCCGAGTTGGCGGCCGGCACCCGCCTCGCCGACGGCCGGGCTTGGGACGACCTCACCCCGGCGGAGCGTCGGGCCTACCTCGACGGCCGGCGCCTGGCCTACCTCGATGAGGTGCCGGTCAACTGGTGCCCCGGATTGGGGACGGTGCTGGCCAACGAGGAAGTCACCCGGGAGGGCCGCTCCGAGCGCGGCGACTTCCCCGTCTACCGCCGGCCCCTGCGCCAGTGGATGCTGCGCATCACCGCCTACGCCGAGCGCCTGCTCGACGACCTCGACCTGGTCGACTGGCCGGAGTCGATCAAGGCCATGCAGCGCAACTGGATCGGGCGCAGCGAAGGGGCCCGGGTGCTCTTCCCGGTCGAGGGCCGCAATGCGGTCATCGAGGTGTTCACCACCCGCCCCGACACCCTCTTCGGAGCCACCTACATGGTGCTGGCGCCCGAGCACCCCCTGGTGGATTCCATCGTGCCCGACACCTGGCCGGCCGAGACGCCTGCCTCCTGGACCGGGGGGGCCGTCGCTCCTCGGCAAGCGGTGGACGACTACCGGCGGTGGGCGGCCGGACGGTCGGAGTTGGAGCGGCAAGCGGAAGCCCGGGAGAAGACCGGGGTGTTCACCGGCGGCTACGCCCTGAACCCGGCCAGCGGCGCGCCCATCCCCGTCTTCCTGGCGGACTACGTCCTGATGGGCTACGGCACGGGGGCGATCATGGCGGTCCCCGGAGAGGACGACCGCGACTGGGAGTTCGCCGAGGTCTTCGGCCTTCCCATCATCCGCACGGTGCAGCCTCCCGACGGGTGGGAAGGCAAGGCCTACACCGGCGACGGGCCGGCGATCAACAGCGGGTTCCTCAACGGCCTGCTGGTGGACGTAGCCAAGCCGCGGATGATCGCCTGGCTCGAGGAGCAGGGGAGCGGCCAGGGGGCCGTCACCTACAAGCTGCGCGACTGGCTGTTCAGCCGGCAGCGCTACTGGGGCGAGCCCATCCCCATCCTCCACGGCCCCGGGGGCGAGTTGCGCCCGCTGGGCGACGATGAGCTCCCGCTGCTCCTGCCGGAGGTCGAGGACTACCGGCCGCGCACCGACCTGGCCGACGATGCCGAGCCCGAGCCGGCGCTGGGGCGGGCGCCGGAGGCGTGGAAGACGGTGGTGCGCGACGGGGTGGCCTACGGTCGCGAACTGAACACCATGCCGCAGTGGGCCGGGTCCTGCTGGTACTACCTGCGCTTCTGCGACCCGCACAACGCGACCGCCCTGGTGGGGGTCGAGGCGGAGCGCTACTGGATGGCGGGCCGGGGCGTCGACCTCTATGTGGGTGGGGTGGAGCACGCCGTCCTGCATCTGCTGTACGCCCGGTTCTGGCACAAGGTGCTCTTCGACCTCGGCCGCGTCTCCACCCCCGAGCCGTTCGGGCGCCTCTTCAACCAGGGCTACATCCTGGCCGACGCCTTCCAGGACGAGCGCGGGGTGTACGTCGCCGCCGCCGAAGTCGAGGAGCGCGCCGGGGTGCACCTCCACCGGGGCCGCCCGGTCGTCCGCAGCTTCGGGAAGATGGGCAAGTCGCTGAAGAACTCGGTGAGCCCCGACGAGATCTTCGCCCGGTACGGGGTGGACACGCTGCGGCTGTACGAGATGTTCATGGGGCCTCTGGACGCCTCGAAGCCCTGGACCACCCGGGACATCGTGGGGGTGCATCGGTTCGTGCTCCGCCTGTGGCGGGCGCTGGTGCATCCCGAGACGGGAGCGCTGCTGGTGAGCGAGGATCTCCCGGAACCCGAGCTGGCCGCCCTCACCCATCGCACCATCGCCGCGGTCACTGCCGACCTGGAGGGGCTCCGCTTCAACACCGCGGTGGCCCGCTTCTTCGAGCTGAACAACGCCCTGGTCGGCCGGGAGCGGATACCGCGCTGGGTCGCCGAAGCCTTCGTGCGCCTGCTGGCTCCCTTCGCCCCGCACCTCTGTGAGGAGCTGTGGGAGCGCCTGGGCCACCCCGGCTCGGTGGCGCTTGCTCCCTGGCCGGAATACGACCCCGCCCTGGTCGCCGAGGACACGGTGACCCTGGTGGTGCAGGTGAACGGCAAGGTGCGTGACCGCATCGTCGTGTCGGCCGCCATCGGTGAGGAGGAGGCCCGGGCGCGGGCCCTGGCCTCCGCGAAGGTGGCTCCCTATCTGCAGGGCTCGGCACCGACGCGGGTGGTGGTGCGCCTGCCGCACCTGGTCAACATCGTGGTGCCGTGACGGCGGAGGCGGCCGGGGGGCGGGACGGCCGGTGGCGGGTGCGGCATGCCGTCGCCGCGTTCGGCGCCGGCCTGGCCGCTTCCATCCCGGCCACGGCGGCCGTCTGGCGGGGAGGGGTCACTCCCTTCGAGGCCTTTGCCGTGGTCGGAGCGGTCCAGACCCTGGCCACCATCGGGGTGGTGGCGCTGCTGCGGCGCCGGCCGGGCCGGGAGCCGCTGGGCCTGCGCCCGGCCTCATCCGACCTGCTGGCCCCGTTCCTGGGCGTCTTCCTGGCGGTGGCGGCGTCGTGGGCCACCTACGTGGTGCTGCAACTGCTGGGGATCGAAGCCCCGTCGCAGAGCGTCGTCCGGGTGGCCGAGGGGGCCGTCGGCTGGGGGACGCGCGCGGCGGTGGTGATCGTGGCGGTGCTGCTCGCCCCGGTGGCCGAGGAACTGGTCTTTCGGGGGATCCTGCTGCGGGCTCTGCGGCACCGCTTCTCGGCCGGGTGGAGCGGGCTGATCTCGGCCCTCGCCTTCGCCCTGGCCCACCTCGCGCTGGATCCCGACGCCGTTGCCGCCGTGCCCGCCCTCTTCGTGGTGGGACTGGTGCTCGCCGCCATGGTCCGCGCCACCGGGCGCCTGAGCTTCGCCGTCGGCGTCCACTTCGGGTTCAATCTGGCGGGAGTCCTGGCGCTGCTCCTCGCCTGAGACGGCGAGGGCACGGGGGCCTTCCGCGGGGCGCCGATTCGTGGTAGTTGGAGAGGCGCTCGTCGTCCGGGAGCCGCCTTGGATCGTCGCCAGTGGGCTGCTGCTGCCGCCGCGGTGGCGGTGGCCGTCGCGGGCGGCGTCTGGTTCTCGGGGCGGTCCCCGGCCGCGCCGCCCCTGGTGGTGGACCCGGGCCCGGGCGGCGGCCGCAGCATCACGGTGCACGTCGCCGGGGCGGTCCTGGTTCCGGGGGTGGTGCGGGTGGCCGCCGGGGCGCGGGTCGGGGAGGCCATCGCCGCCGCCGGCGGGGCCCGCTCCGATGCCGACCTGAGCCGGGTGAACCTGGCCGCTCCCCTGGCCGACGGCCAGCAACTGCTGGTCCCCACCTTGTCGCCCGAGGGTGGGGGCGAGGCGTTGGGGAGCGACGGGCGGGTACGGGTCAACCTGGCCGGCGTCGAGGAACTGGAGACCCTGCCCGGGGTAGGGCCGGTGCTGGCGGCGCGCATCGTGGCCTACCGCACGGAGCACGGCCCCTTCGCCGTGGTCGAGGACCTGCTGGGGGTGCCCGGCATCGGTGAGGGGAAGCTGGCCGCCCTGCGCGAGGCGGTGCTGGTCCCCTGAACCGGCCGCGACCCGGCGTGGCCTCGGGCCCGGAGCCGGCGGGCGCCGGGGCGACCGGCTTGCGGCTGCCCTCGGGCGCCTCCGCCGGAGCCTGCGCCCTCGCCGCACTGGCTTGGGGGGGAGCCGCCGCCGGGAGGCGGTTCTGGCTGCTCGTGCCGCTGCTGGCCGCCGCGGCGGGAGCGGCCGTCGGGTGGCGCCGCCGGCGTTGGTGGCTCCCGGCGGCGGCGGTGGTGGTGGCGGCGGGAGTGTCGGGGGCCCTGGCCGCCGGGCGCGAGCAGGCCGTCCTGGCGGCGGTGCTGCCCTCCGGCCGCCTGGTGGCGGCCGGAGTGGCCTCGACCGATGCCGTCCCGGAGCGCGAAGGGGAGCGGTTCGTGCTGCGTCCCGGACACCTGGCGGTGCCCGGGGGGTGGCAGGCCTGGAGCGGCCCTCGCCTGGCGGTCATCGGTCCCGCGGCCGGCATCGTCGCCGGCGAGCGGGTAGCGGTGGAGGGAACGTTGCGCCCCGGGGGCTTCTTCACCCGCTCGGGGCCGGTGGCCGCGACCGTGCGGGCGCGGAGGGTGGAGCGTCTCGGCCCGGCGACCGATCCTCTGTTTGCCACGGGGAACCTCCTGCGGCGCCGAGTGCTGGCCGGGGTGGACGCATACGGGGAGCGGCCGGCGGCGGCGCTGCTGGCCGGGTTCCTCATAGGGGACGAGAGCGGCCTGAGCGATGGCGACGCCGAGGCGCTGCGCCGCTCCGGGCTGAGCCACTTCGTCGCGGTGTCGGGCAGCAACGTGGCCCTGTTCCTGGCCGCCTGGTGGCTGGCGGCGGGGCCTCTGGGCTGGGGCCCGCGCCGGCGGGCGGTGCTGGGCCTGGCGGGCCTGGCGCTGTTCGTGGTGGTCACCCGCTGGGAGCCGTCCGTCGTCCGGGCCGCCACCATGGCCGCCCTGGTGCTCGGCGGCCGCCTGGTGGGCCGGGCGGTCGACGGATGGTTCGCTCTGGGCGGCGCGGTCACCTCTCTCCTGCTGGTGTCGGGCGAGCTGGCCGTGGATGCCGGATTCCAGTTGTCGGTGGCGGCCACCGCCGGGGTGCTGGCCGGAGGCGGCCTGTGGCGGCACCGGCGTCCCCGGTGGGCCTGGGTGGCCCTGGGCGCCACGGTGTCGGCGCAGGCCGCGGTGGCGCCCCTCCTGCTGGTCCACTTCGGGGCGGTGCCGCTCTTCGCCCCTCTGACGAACGTGGTGGCCGCGCCGCTGGTGGCAGCGGCGACCTCCGTGGGAGGGATCGGGGTGGTGACCGGGGCGACCCCGCTCACCGGCGTGGGGCTGCTCCTGGCCGATGGGGTGCTGTCCGTGGCCCGCTTCGGGCGCGACCTGCCGCAGCTGGGGTGGGCCGGGGTGGTGGTGCTGGGGGCGACGGCCGTCGTGTCGGTCGCCCGGCCGGGGCTGCGCCCCGTACTGGCCCTGAGTGGTGCGCTGGCGGTGGCCGCGGTGACGCTGCCCAGCGGGGGCCCGCCGGAGGGGCCCGAGGCGATCTTCCTCGACGTGGGACAGGGGGACGCCGTACTCCTGTGGGGCCCGGCGGGAGAGGTGATCCTGGTCGATGGGGGCCCCGACCCGGCCGTCCTCCGCCGATCCCTCCTCGATCGCGGGGTGCGGCGCATCGACCTGCTGGTGGTCAGCCATCCCCATGCCGACCACCTCTCCGGCCTGGCGGGGATCACGGGGTGGGCCGCGGTGGGCCGGCTCTGGCACGGCGGCCGGGAAGGAGAGGCGGTGGAAACGCTGCTGGGCGAGATGGCCGCCGCCGGGGTGCCGGTGGAGGTGCCGCGAGTGGGATGGCAGGCCCGGGTGGGATGCTTCACCCTCGACGTGCTCGGGCCGGTGCGGCGGTATGAGTCGCCGAACGACGCGTCGCTGGTGCTGCGGGTGACGGCGGCCGGGACCACCGTGCTGCTGCCGGGAGACGTGGAGGCGGTGGCCCAGGCCGACCTCGGCCCGCTGCCCTCCGATGTGCTCAAGGTGCCTCACCAGGGGGCGGCCACCAGCGACCTGCGCTGGCTGGCCGCCTCGGCTCCGGGGCTCGCGGTCGTCAGCGTCGGCCCGAACAGCTTCGGCCATCCCGCTCCCGAGGTGATCGCCGCGCTGGAGGAGGCCGGGGCGGCGGTGCGCCGTACCGACCTGGAGGGGGACGTGGTGATCCTCCTGGGAGCAGGAAAGGGTGGTGCGGCTTTCGCCTCGCTCCCGGCTAGCCGCTGCTGGCTGCCACTGCCTGGTCCATGGCCGTCGAGAAGGCCGCCACCAGGCGGCACACCTCGCCGTCCTTGAAGAAGGCCCGGGCGGCCCGGGGCCCGCGCGCCTCGAAGAGGGCGGTGAGGGTCACTGCCTGGAAGGCGGGGATTTCGCCCCAGGGCGCAGCCAGGGTGGCCAGGGGGTAGGCGGGGTCGGGGAAGACCCAGCCCCTCTCCGGGGAGTAGGTGGCGCCGGCGGCGGCGTAGACCTGCTCGAGCCGGAACGCGAGTCCGTAGAGGTCGGCCTGCATGCGGTACAGAGCCGAGGCCACCGGCTCGCGCGCTCCCCACCCGCGCGAGAAGTCACCCACGGCCTCGACGGAGCTGCCCAGGCGGCGGGCTCCCTCGGCAAAGGCGGTGGTGGCGCGGTGGAGGCGCATCATGTCGGGGCCGAAGCGGGAGTCGCGGGGCAGGGCCTGCGGCAGGGGGCACGGCTCCGGGGCGACCGTGGTGGTGGTCGTCTCTGGGGTAGTCGTGGTGGTGTCCTGAGAGGTGGGAGTCGTAGCCTCGGAGGTCGTGGACTCGGCCGGAGCCGTGCCCGAGGTGTCGCCTTCGGCGCCCAGGGAGACCACGTCGCTGGTCTCGGTGAAGGAACGCGGGTCGGGCTGGTCGGGGATGCCGCCGTCGGCGCCGCACGACGCAGCGAGCAGGCCCAGCAGGGCGATGGCCAGGGCCAGGCGGCGCGGCGTCCCCGCCGGCGGAAGGAGCAGACTCGGTCTCATCTTGTTCCTCGCTTCGGTGTGGGGGCGGCTCATGGGGTGCTCAGTTCCACGGCGGCGTCGACTGCAGCCGAGAAGGCAGTGGCGAAGCCGCAGACCCCTCCGCCCTCGAAGATGCGCAGGGCGGCGCCCCGGCCGGCGGCACGGAAGAAGGCGGGTAGCACCACCGCCTGGAAGGTAGGGATGCCTTCCCAGGGCTCGGCCAGGGGAGCCAGGGGATGGTCGGGGGGGAGGTCCCAGCCCTGCCCGGGGGCGAAGGCACCGCCGTCTTCGATGAAGGCCCTCTCGACCCGGGTCGCCAACGAGAAGAGGTCGGTCTGCATGTCGTAGATCGCCGCCGCCATGGGTTGACGGCCTCCCCAGCCGGGGGAGAAATCGTTGATGCTGCGCAGGGTTCGGCCCACGGCGGTGGTGCTGCGGGCGAAGGCGGTGGCCCAGCGGTGGATGTCCACCAGGCGCCCATCGAGGGTCACCCCGGCAGGCATCGGGGAAGGGGCTAGGCACTCGCCGAGTGGCACGGTGGTGGTGGTTGTGGTGGTGGGGGGCTGGGTGGTGGTGGTTGTGGTGGTGGTTGTGGTGGTGGGAGGCTGGGTGGTGGTGGTTGTGGTGGTGGGGGGCTGGGTGGTGGTGGTTGTGGTGGTCGTACTAGTGGTGCTCGTTGGAGGCCGGGTGGAGGTGGTGCCCGAAGCATCGTCGGTGCAAGATCCGGCGACCAGAGCCAACAGCAACAGCGGCAGAAGGGTGCGGCGCATGCATCCTCTATTCGGCGGGCGGGACCATCGTTCCTTGGACGAGGCCAATCATGCCACGGGTTCCCGGAGTGAGGGGTTCAGCCGCCGGCCATGTGGCGGGCGGCGCGCCAGGCCTGCCGCCAGCCGAGGCGGGCGCCACCGCTCAGCAGCGCCCCGGCGTAGACCCGGGCGGCGAGACGCACCACGCCGTAGACCGCTGCGGCCATGACGGCCATCCCCAGCAGGATCTCCCAGAGGTCCACCGCATCGAGGGCGATACGGGCGGGGAAGGCGATCGGCGCCGCCGGGGGCAGGAACGAGAGCACCCGGGCCCCGACAGACTCGGGCGCGGGCAGGACCACGATGAACACCGCCAGGTACACCGCCAGCGCCCCCAGGGCGATGGGCATGGCGGCGGCCTGGGCGTCTTCCTGGCGGGACACCAGCGACCCGGCGGCGGCGAATACCACCGCGTAGAACGCATACCCCAGCAGGAACCAGGCCACCCCCCAGGCGGCGGTGGCCGGCGCGGTACGGGGCAACGCGAACAGGCCCAGAGAGACCCCGGCGCCCAGGGAGACGCCGATGAGCAGGAGCAGTTGCGCCAGGCCGAGGAGGCCGATGCCGGCCACCTTCCCCGCCAGGAGGCGCCGCACCGGGACGGCGGCCACCACCAGCTCCACCACGCGGTTGGCCTTCTCCTCGAGGACCCCGGTGAGCACCCACTGCCCGTAGGAGGAGATGACCACGAAGAGCACTACCACCCCTGCGGTGGCCACGGCCACCCCGGCGCCTCCGGGATCGTCACCGCCGTCGAGGGCCTCGAACCGGACCCGGCCGGCGGGCAGGAGAAGACCGGCGGCTTCCTGGGGGTCGATGCCGGCCTCGGCCAGGCGGGCGATGAAGCCCGCCTGGCGCAGGGCGAGGGTCAGCAGGGCCTCGAGCTCGACGGCGCCGCGACGCTCCACGAGAACGGTGCCGTCGGGGAGCAGGGCAGCGTCTATGCGTCCGGCGCGCAGGCTCGCCTCGGCCGCCTCCCGGTCGGCCAGGCTCTCCGTGCCGACCAGCGCCGCCGAAGTGGCCGCCGCCACCGTCAGGGCGCCATCGAGCCCGGGAGGCGGGTCGCCCACCAGGCCGACGCGGTAGGCGGATGGGGCCCGGTCGGAGAGGAAGGCCAGGGCGGCCAGGGCCCCGGCCATCAGGAGCAGGATGAAGGCGGTGGAGATGATGAAGGCTCGGCTGCGCAGGCGGGTGCGCACCTCCCGCATTCCCACCAGGTAGAGGTCGCGCCCGGCGCTCATGCGCCCACCGCCTCGCGAAAGAGATCCGAGAGGGTGGGAGGCTGAAAACTGAAGCGGGTGACCCGGCCCGCCCGAGCGGCGTCGGCGAGCAGGGCGGCGGGGTCGGTGCCGGCAGGCACGAGGTAGGTCGCCCATCCGGGGCGCTTTCCCAGCAACTCGATGCCGGCCAGGGTGGGGAACCACTCGGCGCCCCCCTCCAGGGCCAGGTCGAGGCGACGGTGCGGGGCGCGCCGGCGCACCTCATCCAGTGAGCCGGCCAGCACCACCCGGCCCCGGTCGATGATGGCCACGTCCTCGCAGACCTCCTGCACCAGGTCGAGCTGGTGGCTGGAGAACAGGACGGCGGTTCCCGCCTCGGCCCGGTGGCGAATGACCTCGGCCAGAGCGTCGGCGGCCACGGGATCGAGGCCGGAGAAGGGCTCATCGAGGACCAGGGCCTCAGGGTCGTGAAGCAGGGCTGCCGCCAGCTGCACGCGCTGCTGGTTCCCGTGGGAGAGCTGCTCCAGGCGGGCTCCGGCCCGATCGGCCAGACCCAGGCGTTCCAGCCACCCGGCGGCGGCCCGGCGCGCTCCGGCCGCCGTCATGCCGTGGAGCCGGCCCAGCCAGGCCAGTTGCTCGCCGACGCGCATGCGGGGGTAGAGGCCCCGCTGTTCGGGCAGGTAGCCGAAACGACGCCGCTGGGGGAGGCCGATGGGCCGGCCCTGCCAGGCGACCTCGCCGCCGTCGAGAGCGACCAGGCCGAGCACGGCGCGCATGGCGGTCGTCTTGCCGGCGCCGTTGGGCCCGAGGAAGCCGAGGATCCGCCCCGGGTAGGCCGCCAGCGAGGCTCCGTCGAGGGCGGGCACCCCGCCGTAGGACTTGCGCAGGGCTCGCAGTTCCAGCACCCTCCCATGCTCCTCACCGTCCCCCGGCGGCGCAAGTCCTGCCGGGGTACCATCGCCCGGTATGGCGCGCGTCGGCCTGGTGGGCCTCCCCAACGTAGGGAAGACGACTCTCTTCAACGCGCTGACCGGCCTGCGAGCCCACACCGCCCCGCACCCCTTCTCCACGGTGGAGCCGGCGGTGGGGGTGGCCCGGGTCCCGGACCCTCTGCTGGAGCGCCTCGCCGCCCTCGAGCACCCCGAGAAGATGGTGCCGGCCACCCTGGATCTCCTCGACCTGCCGGCCATGGCCCGGCCCGGTTCGTCGAGGCTGGGGGGCCGCTTCCTGGCCCGCCTGCGGGAGATGGAGGCCGTGGCGGTGGTGCTGCGGGCCTTCGAGGCGGACGACGTCCCGGCCGACGAGTCGGGGACCGACCCCGTAGACCAGGCCGAGGCGCTGCTGCTGGAGCTCGCCCTCGCCGACCTCGATGTGTTTGCCCGCAAGGCGCAGAAGGCGGTCAAGGAGGCGGCGGCCGATGCCACCAAGAAGGCAGCAGCGGCGGCGGTGGCGGCTGCAGTGGAGGTGCTCGACGAGGGGCGGGCGCTCCGCACCGCCAAGTGGAACGAGGTGGAAGAGGCCGCTTTTCACGACCTGGCGCCGCTCACCCTGAAGCCGGCGGTCTGGGTGGTCAACGTCGCTGAAGACGACCCGCAGGCAGAGGACGTGGCGGCGGCGGTGGCGGCGGTAGTCCCGGCGGGGGACACCGTGGTGGCCCTCTCTGCCCACATCGAGGAGGAGGCGTCGCGTCTCGACCCGGCGGAACGCGCCGAGTTGGCGGAGGGGTTCGGCCTGGGCGAGGGAGCCCTGGCCCGGGTGGTGCGGGCCACCTACGAGGCCCTGCACCTCATCACCTTCTACACCGCAGGGGCCAAGGAGGTGCGCGCCCGCACGGTGCGCCGCGGCACGCCGGCCCGGGAGGCGGCGGGCAAGGTGCACACCGACATGGAGCGCGGCTTCATCCGGGCCGAGGTCGCTCCCATCACCGAGGTGATCGCCGCCGGAGGGTGGGAGGCGGCCAAGGCGGCGGGGAGAGTGAAGGTGGAGGGCCGGGACTACCTCGTGGCCGACGGGGACGTGATGCTGGTGCGGTTCTCGGTATGACGCCGCAGGCTCCCCGGAGCGGGCCCGGGCGGGAGGAGCGGTCGGCGCTCCTGGAGTCGCTGCGCCGGCGGATCGAGCGCGACGAGTACCGCATCCCCGCCGAGGCGGTGGCCGACGCCGTGCTGGCGGCCTGGAGAAGGCACCCACCGGCTGCGCCCGGCGGCCGGGGATAGGCCGGCGGCCCGAGGAGGCGTCGTGCGAGCAGTGGTGCAGCGAGTGGCCCGGGCCGCAGTGCGGGTCGGCGGAGAGACGGTGGGGGAGATCGGCCGGGGCCTGCTGGTGCTGGTCGGGGCGGCCGCGGGGGACGGCCCCTCCGATGCCGCGGCGCTGGCCGGCAAACTGGCGGCCCTGCGCATCTTCCCCGACGACGAGGGGCGCATGAACCGCTCGGTAGTCGAAGCCGCCGGGGAGGTGCTCGTGGTCAGCCAGTTCACCCTGTACGGCGACGTTCGCCGCGGGCGGCGGCCCTCATTCACCGCGGCGGCGCCTCCCGAGACGGCCGAGCCCCTGGTGGACCTGGTCGCCGAGGGGCTGCGGCGGGCCGGGGTGCCCTGCGCCACCGGCCGGTTCCGGGCTCACATGGAGGTGGACCTGGTCAACGACGGGCCGGTGACCCTGGTGCTCGAGACGGCCGGGGGAAGGGTGGTCTGAGGCCTCAGCCGGGGTGGGCCGCCAGCCAGGCCGTCCCGGCTTCGCAGAAGCGGGCGAAGTCGCAGCCGCGGCACGACTCCGATGGCGCGGGGCTGCGCTCGCCGGCGGAGGCGGCGGCGAGCAGGGCGCCGAGGCGGGCCCGGGCGGCCCGGCGCCAGACGTCGCCGGTCTCCTCGGTGGCCTCTTCGAGCCGCCCTCCTCCCAGGTAGGCGAAGGTGACGCGGGCGGCGGGCGGGGCGCCGGGGAAGCCCGCTTCGCCCAGGGCCACGGCGTAGGCCTCCAACTGCACCCGCAGCGCCGGGTCGGGGCGGCGCACTCCGCTCTTGAAGTCGACGACCTCCCACACGCCCGGCTCGGGGACATACACCGCGTCGATGCGCCCGGCGAGGAGGCTTCCGTCGATCTGCAGCTCGAACGGGGCCTCGACCAGCAAGGGAGTGAAGGCGGCGAAGCGCGAGGCGAGGAAGACGGCGAAGGGATCGGGGCCATGGGCGGCCTCGTCGCCGGGCAGGTCGTAGAGCCCCTCGGTCACCTCATCGGGGGGAAGGTTGCCCCGGTGGTGCAGTTCGATGCGGCGGTGCACCTCGATCCCGCGCCTCCGGGCGGGAGAGGGGCGCCGGGGCAGGCGGTCGACCGCGCTCCAGTGGAAGCGGAGGGGGCAGGAGGCGAAGGTGACCAGGGAGGTCACCGTGGTGCGGAAGGGAGCGGGCGCGGCGGCCGTCGCCGGGGGCAGGGGCAGGCCTTCGAGGACCACCATCAGGCGGTCCCGAGCCGCCTCGAAGGCCGGGGCGAAGCCGAGGTCGGCGGCGAAGCGGCCCGGGTAGCCGGGTTCCACCACCGCCCGACGCAGGGCCGCCCGGCGGCCGAGAGGGAAGAGGGGGTCGGGGGAGTCGGCGTCTGCGGGGTCGAACCTGAGGGCCGGCGGCGGCTCGCCCGGGGTGTCGGCGGCGATGAGGCGCTCGACTCCGTCGCTCTGTGCCGCCAGGTGGAACAGCGGGCTGGGCTCCTTGGGCTTCTTCTCGGTGTACCAGTAGGCGCCGGTGAGCACCAGGCGGTGCTTGGCGCGGGTGACCGCCACGTAGGCGGTGCGCCACTCCTGGTCCTGATGGCGGAGCCGCACCAGTTCCCGGCGCTCGTCGGCGTCCTCGGGCAGAGCCGGCAGGTAGTCCCGGTCGAGGCGCATCTCGTAGGGAAGGAACTCGGGGCGAGTGAGGGGATCCTCCAGGGTGTGCGGCCCCCCGGGGAAGATGCCCTCGGCCAGGTTGGGGAGGACGACGACGGGCCACTCGAGGCCCTTGGCCCGGTGCACGGTGAGGAGGGTGACGGCGTCCTCGCCGCTCACCTGTGCCGTGTCGAGTTCCTCGGCGGCGCCGTCCTCGGCCAGGAGGTCGAGGTAGTCGAGGAAGGCGTCGAGGGAGGGGGCGCCTTCGAGCGGGCTCCATCCCTCGGCCAGGTCGAGGAAGCGGTACAGGTTCAGCCGCGCCGAGAGCCGGGCCGAGTCGTCGAGTGCCTCCACCTCGGGCCAGACGCCCGTCTCGTCGAGGACGCGGCGGCACAGGTCGACGAGGCTCAGGCCCTGCGCCGCTTCGAGCAGGCGGCGGTGGACGGCACGGAACCGGGTGAGCCGCTCGAGGGCCTCGGGCGACGCGCCGGTCGTCTGCTCGAGGCGGTCGAGGCTCTCGAGCATCCCGCGCCCGGCGGCCGCCGGGTCGTTGGGGTGCCCGGGAAGGCGGCGGGCCGGGGCGGCGGCCAGCGGCGCCAGGTCGCCCAGGCCCAGCCGGTAGTGGGCCCCGAGGAGCACCCGCATGAGGCCGGAGGAGTCGTCGGGGCGGCCGATGAGGCGCAGCCAGGCGTGCAGGTCGGCCACCTCGGGCACGTCGAGCAGGCCGCCCAGGGAGGCCACCTCGACGGGGACCCCGGCGCGTTCCAGGGCGTCGCGCACCACGGTGATGCCGGCGTGGCGTCGGAAGAGGATGCCGATGTGGCGCCACGCAACGCCGGCGTCGTGGAGGCCTACCGCCTCGGCGGCGATCCAGCGCGCCTCGTCGAGAGCGCTGTGGAACCAGGCGGCCGCCACCTCGCCCGTAGGGGCATCGGCCAGGGCCTCGAGGCGCTCGAGGCCCCGGCGCGCCGCGATCTGGTCGCGCACCAGGTTCGCCAGTCCGACGATCCGGCGGCCGGAGCGCCGGTTCTGCGCCAGGCACAGAGTCTCCGCCGGGGTGGCGTCGGCCCGGGGGAAGTGGCGGGGGAAGTCCTCGAAGTTCTGCCGCGAGGCGCCGCGCCACTCGTAGATCGTCTGGTCGGCGTCGCCCACCGCGGTCACGGGGAAGCCGCCGCCGAAGATGAGGCGCAGTACTTCGCGCTGCGCCGGGTTGGTGTCCTGGTACTCGTCGAGCAGGACGACGCGGTAGCGGGCCCGCACCCGTTCGGCGATCGCGGGGTGCGCGACGAGGAGGCGGTGAGCCAGGGCGATGAGGTCGGCGTAGTCGACGACTCCCAGTCGCCGCTTGCGGGCGGCGTAAGCGCTCAGGGCGTCGGCCATCTCGGCCCGCCGGGCGGCCACTTCGTCGGGAGCGGCATCGCCGCCGGTGAGGGCGGTCGGAGGCAGGAGGTGGTCGCCCAACTGCCCGGCCAGCGCCGCCAGTTCGGCGACGCGGGCACCCGAAGAGGTGAGGTCGAGAAGGCGGCGCGGGGCGGCGCCGAGGGCGTCGCGCAGCAGTTGGCGGGCCTGGCCGGGGGCAATGATCGCCACCCCCCGTTCCACGCCGACCAGCGGCCCGAACTCGGCCAGCAGGGCGTGGGCGAAGCCGTGGTACGTGGTGACCTCGGCCTGGCGCCCCTCCGCCGCCAGGTCGCCGAGGTGAGTGCGGAGGCGGTCGGCCAGTTCCTCGGCCGCCTTGTTGGTGAAGGTGACGCCCAGCGCCTCCTCGGGCTCCAGGCCTTCCCGCCGGATGAGGCCGGCCAGGCGCAGCGCCATGGTGGTGGTCTTGCCCGTCCCCGCTCCGGCGGTGACCCGCAACGGCTCGAGGGGGTGGTCGATCACCCGCTGCTGTTCGGGGGTGGGGGCGACGGTCATCCCAGGTAGGCCTCCCGGCCCTCGGGCCAGGCGGGGCAGACGCGGCGGACCCCGCAGCGGCGGCATTGGCTCCCCGGCTGCGGCTCCCAGCGCTCGGCCCGGATGCCGTCGGCCGCCAGGGCCATGCGCTCCCGGACCTCCTCGAGCCGACCGGGGTCGAGGGAGCGAGTCGTCACCTTCTTGGTGGGGGCGGCGGGGAACCACATCTCGGCTTCCGCCGGCTTGCCCCATCCGGCGAGTTCCGCATCGGCCGCCGCCGCCAGCAGGTAGAAGCCGAGTTGCACCGAGGCGGCGGCGTCGCGGACCGCCACGGCTTGGCGCGAGGTCTTGTAGTCGACGATGCGCAGTCGCGGCGGCTTGCCGTGGACCTCGATGCGGTCGGCCCTCCCCCGCCAGCGGACGCCGTCGACCTCGAGGGCCAGGGGCCGCTCCACCGCCACCACCCGGCCGCGGCTCGGCCAGCGCTCATAGAGGTGGCGGAGGACCTGGTCGGCCCGGCGACGCCAGGCCTCGGCCCAGGCGCCGCCTCCGAAGGGGTCGGGATCCCAGAAGCGGTCGAGGGCCGCCAGCGCCGCGTCGAGGGTGCCGTGGTCGTCGCCCGCCGCCAGGGCGTCGCCTTCGACCTGCTCGAGCACGGCGTGGACGAGCGAGCCGAACTCGGAGTACACGGAGCCTTCGGAGCCCACCTGCAGCCAGCGCTCGAAGGCGTAACGACGGGGGCATTCGAGGTAGGAGTCGGCCTGGCTGGGGGAGAGAGCCAATCCGGGGGGGATCAGGCCGGTGTCGGGACCGGGGGCGAGCACCCCGGCGAACTCCCGGGGTGGGCGCGCCCGGCGGCTCCAGGGGCCGACCAGGGCGGCCAGGGCGGCGAGGCGGCGGGGAGACGGCTGCTCGGGGTCGGCCAGCAGGCGGCGCAGCCAGGCTTCCGCTTCGAGGGGGGTGGTGGGCTCCGCCGGTTCGGTCGGCAGGCGAAGCGCCTCCGCGAGGGTGAGCACCCCGGCGGCGGCGGCGAGGAACCGGCTGGGGGTGCCGCCGCTCTCGGCGCTGCGCCGGGTGCAGGTCCACACCACCCGGGCCCGGGCCCGGCACATGGCGGTGTAGGCCAGGCGCTTCTCTTCCTGCAGGCGGAAGCGCGCATAGGCGGCGGCCTCGCCGGGCAGGGCCGGCGAGAGGTGGCGCACCCCCAGCAGGGACTCCCGCGGCCGAAGGTCGGGAAAGGAGCCTTCGACGGCGTCGGCGATGACGACCAGGTCGAACTCCGCTCCTTTGGCCTGGTGCAGGGTGGCCAGGGTGAGGCGGTCCTCATCGGGTGGGGCGTATTCGAGGAGGGGGGTGGCTTCGAAGTCCTCGGCCTCGCTCCAGCGCAGGTAGTCGGCGAGGGTGGCCCGGGGGTCGCGCTCGTTGAGGCGCTCGAGCACCTGGGCGAGCGACGACCAGGCGGCGCGATCGGCGGCACGTCGCGCCGAGGTGGCCACCTCGACGGCATGGGGGAGGGTGGACCACAGGTGCCAGAACCCCTCGGCGGCCGGCCGGCCGGCCGCCCAGGCGGGGTCGGCGATGAGGCCGGCCAGCGCCTCGCCTCCGGGCAGGCGGCGGCGCACCACCTCGGGCCAGGGCTCATCGGTGGCGGCCTGCTCGCGCTCGAGGTCGCGCAGCGCCGAGAGGGTGATGGCGGCCGGCGCGCCCAGCAGCAGGCGGCGCAGTGCCGCCGCTTGCTCGGGGCCGGTGCCGGTGGCGGCGCGGACGCAGTCGAGCACCGCTCGCACCGCGGGGTGATCCACCAGTCGCCGGTCGGGCTCGTCGTGGGGGATGCCCCGGCGTTCGAGGGCCCGCGAGAGCTCGGTGAGCAGGCGTCGCTTGGTGCGTACCAGCACCGCCATGCGGTGGTAGGGAAGGCGGTCGCGCAGGTGGACCCGCTGCACTTCGGCGGCGATCCACTCGGCTTCGTGAGTCTGCTGGTCGAAGGCGTAGGTCTCCACCGATCCCCTTCCGGGGGCCGGGACCACCGGGCCGGCTTCGCCGGGAAGGCCGCCGCCGGCGGTGACCCGCACCGCGGCGGCCAGGATCTGGGCCGGGGCGCGGAACGAGGTAGTGAGCACCAGGCGGCGGGCGGGGCGGCCCGTCGCGTCGGGGAAGGCGGTGGGGAACTCGGCGACGTTGGTGAGGGCGGTGCCGCGGAAGGAGTAGATCGATTGGTAGGGGTCGCCGGCCACCGTCAGGTTGCGCTGCGGCCGGTAGAGGCCGTGCAGCAGGCGGGCCTGGGCCAGGGTGGTGTCCTGGTACTCGTCGGCCAGCAGGTAGCGGTACTGGGTGGCCACGGCGTCGGCCACCGCCGGGTGGTCGAGCAGTTCGACGGCGGCGGCCTGAACCGTGCCGTAGTCGATGCGCCCCCGGGCGGCGAGGGCGGCGCGGTAGCGCCGCAGGAAGGCGGGGAGGGCTCGCCAGTCGGAGCGCTCCCGGGCGCGCTCGGCCAGGGTGGCGGGGGTGATCAGGTTCTCCTGGCAGCGCAGGACGAAGTCGGCCACCTCGCCGGCCAGGGTGGAGGTGGGCAGCAGGCCGCGGAAGGGAAGCGGCCAGTCCTTCGGGTCTTCGGCGGCGAGCAGGTCGGCCACCAGCGCCACCTGCTCCGGCCCGGTGAGCAGGGCAGGCAGGCGATCCCAGTGGGAGAGCCCATCGCCGTGGGCCTCGAGCAGGCGAAAGGCGAAGGAGTGGAAGGTATGGGCGGGGATGGTGGTGTACGAGCGGCCCAGGCGGGCGGCCACCCGGGAGCGCAGGTCGGCGGCGCTGCGGCGCGAGAAGGACAGCAGCAGGACCTGCTCGGGGCCGAGTCCGGCGGTCTGGATGAGGTGGACGGCCCGGCGCGCCAGGAACTCGGTCTTGCCGGCGCCCGGTCCGGCCACGACCAACTGGGGGCCGTCGGTGACGGCGATCGCGGCCTCCCAGCCGTCGGGATCGACCCTGGTCTCTTGGGCGGTCTCGGGCACGGCCCCACCGTATCGCACGGGGGTGACACGCGGGCGGGGCCGGGCGGTCGCGGCGTCGCCGCGCCCCGGTCAGAACTCGAACGGGTCTTGATGGGGGAGGGCGGTGCCATCGTGCAGCAGATGCACCACCTGCAGCCCCATCTCCTCCAGCACCGGGGCTATCACCCGGGCCCGGTGGCAGTGCTCGGGCCTCTCCTCGGCGCAGAGCAGGACCACGCCCGCACCGGCGGCGAGGGCGGCCAGGTCGACCAGGGCGGCCCGAAACCGGGGCGAGCGCCGCAGGGCGCCGTCGTCGAGCGAGCCGCCGGTCGAGAGGAGGAGGGGGTCGGAGGGCCGCCCGCCGAGGGCGTCGCCTCTCCAGCGATAGCCGAATCCAGAGGCGGCGGCCAGTCCCTCGAGCAGGGGGCGGGAGAACTCGGGGGCGTGGCGGGAGTACGGGTGGGAGCGCACGTCGATGATGGTGGCCACGCCGTGGTGGGCGAGCACCCCCGCCACCAGCGAGAAGGCCGCCGAGCCGTGGCCGATGGTGTGCACCGTCGTGGGCATCGCCCCTCCGGTAGATTGCGGTCCCCATTCTGTCGGGAGGACGGCGTGGCGCATCACATTCTCGAGGGCGGTTTCCAGGAATGGGAGTCACCCCTCTACCAGGAGGCCCTGAAGCAATTCGACCACGTGGCCGAGCTCATGGGTCTCGACCACAACGTGGCCGACCGCTTGCGGGTGCCGCAGCGGGCCCTGGTGGTCACCTTTCCCTTCCGCCACGACGACTACTCCGAGGTGGAGAGCGTCTTCGGCTATCGGGTGCAGCACGTGCTCACCATGGGCCCGACCAAGGGCGGCATCCGCTACGCCCTGGACGTGAACCTGGGCGAGGTGGCCGCCCTGGCCATGCTGATGACGTGGAAGTGCGCCATCGTCGGTCTGCCTTTCGGCGGGGCCAAGGGCGGGGTGCGGG
>Ga0194110_10000695_pt1 | contig 43643 bp, 38 predicted proteins | sample TA2Kig1200mmetaG_FD_146192 | JGI IMG/M metagenome (GOLD analysis project Ga0194110, IMG submission 146192) | Freshwater microbial communities from Lake Tanganyika, Tanzania - TA2015032 Kigoma Deep Cast 1200m | ecosystem: Environmental > Aquatic > Freshwater > Lake | place: Tanzania: Lake...
ACTTCCGCGCGCCGATTGCCCAGAAACACAACGCCCTTCATGTGATGCCTCCATCAATGCCGTTCCCCCCTTCTGAAGGAAGGGGGGCAGGGGGGTAGGGAGGCCTTCACCCCGCCAGCGCCCCCGCAATCTCACTCAGCCAGATGATGAACTCCGCGGTGTGGTCGAGCCGCGTCAGCAGCTCCTGGTTGTGCGGGTTCGCCCACCAACCCTCGGGGTTCTGCTGCTCCAGCAGGTAGTCCGCAAACTCGCACGCCGCGGCCTTCGCGCGCTCATCGCCGGTCAGCAGGTAGAGCGTCGCCGCGCCGACCGCCGACTTGCCCGCCGTCGGGTAGCTGTACCGGTCCTCCGCGAAGCCCAGGCTGATCTCAAACAGCCTCTGTGCCCCTTCGAGGTACGCTGCGTTGCCGGTCGCCATGTGCAGCTTCGCGAGGAACAGACACGCGATTCCGGGGCAGTAGTACGCCTGCTGCGTCTTCGTCGCATCGACGGACGGCGCCGCGCCGGCCACCGGGCTCTCCTCGGTCGCGAGCTGCCCCTCGGGCGACATCCAGAAGTAGAAGCGGCTCGGGTCGGGCTGCTGATCGACCATCGCGATCATGCACTCAGCCGCTCTCTCAGCCGCCTCGATGGCGCCCCCGTGGATCGCCGCGACCGCCGCCCACGAGGTGCAGACCGGCTCGACGTACGGGTTGCCCTCGACCAGCTGGTAGAACCCGCCGCACGGCGCCTGGCACCGCAGGATGTAGCCCAGCACCGGGCGCGAGATGTCCAACCGCCCGAGCCGATGCGCGCCCTGGCACACCCACGCAGTCTTGTAGAGCGCCAGCCCCGCGTCGAAGTGCCGCAGGCGACCGTCCGGCTGCAGGTCGTTGGCCTTGATCCAGTTGAGTAGTCGGTTCGCGGCGATCGGATGACCGGTCAGCGCGCAGGCGGCGATGGCCTTGTGGTAGCAGTCGGCCTGAAGGTCTTCCCGGATGAACGACCCATCCGCGTTCTGCTGAGACAGCAGCCACTCCACCCCACGGTTCGCGGCGTTCACGTACGAAGGTAGCTTCGGGTCCATCTCCTCCTCCTGTGGCGCAGGATCATAGCCTGCGACGGCGCGGGGTTCGACAAGCCGACCCCCAACGCCTCCTCACCGGAAGGCGCTTGCCTTCCCCACGCAGAAGGTCGTGCTTGGCCGCCTGCCTTCGGCCTCCGCGGTGGCCACGGGTGAGAATGATGGTGCCTCTTCTCCTGATTGCGCTCCCGATCCTCACGGCGCGCGCGGACGATGTGACGACCGCGGCCTCGTGGATCTGGTACCCCGAATCGGTGGCCACGGAGGGCGCCGACCAGACGCGCTACTTGCGCATGGTCGTGCAGGTTGAGGGCGCCGTGGCGGAGGCGCGCTTGCGCGTGATGGCTGATGACGGCTACACGTTCCGGGTCAACGGCGAGGCGCTGCCCGCGCCGCTGGAGAGCGGGCTCGCGGGTGCCCTCTATGACCTCTCCTCGGTCCTCAAGCCCGGCGAGAACGTGCTGGCGTTCTCCGTGTACAATGCCGTGGGCAAGGGCGGGCTCATCGTGACGGGCAGCGTCCGCGAGGCCGGAGGCAGACAACTCCCTCTCCGCTCGGACACCGCGTTCCGCGCGTCACGCGAGGCCCCCGACGGCTGGGACCGGCCGGGCTTCGATGACTCGGCGTGGCCGGCCGCAAGCATCATCGGCAGCGCCTTCGCAGCGCCGTGGTACCACCACCCCGCGTTCGACATGGAGCCCTTCTTCGAGCCCGGCGACAAGGAGCGCTGGGCCGCCTGGCGCGAGGCGCTCGTCGCCCTGCCTCCGGGCCTGGACAAGGAGCCCTACGCCCAGGCCCGCATCGGCTACGTGAACGGCTCGGCGGCTCTCACGATCAACCGGTCGCCCCGCCCGGCGCTGATCTACCGGGGGACTGTGGACCCCTTCACCGACCACGGTCGGCGGCAGATCGCGCTCTTTCGCGATGCGGGGGTCCACGTCTACGCGGCCGATGTCCCGTTCGCGGACTTCTGGCAGGAGAGCGGCCCTTCCACGCTCGCAGCCGTCGATGACCGTATCCGTGCCTACCTCTCCGCCGACCCCGAGGCCTACCTCATCCTGCTCGCGACCCTCGTCCCGCCTCGGTCGTGGATGGATGCTCACCCGGACGAGCTCGTCCGCTACGCGCAAGGGGACGACTACAACTCCAGCGACGAGGCTGGCCGCGTGGCGCGGCCCTCGCTGGCGTCCAAGGTCTGGCGCCACGAGGCCTTGGCGATGTGGACGCGCGCCATCAAGCACCTTGAGGCCCAGCCTTGGGGCAAGCGCGTGATTGCCTACCACCCGTGCTTCGGCATCTACGGCGAGTGGCACTACTACGGTAGCTGGACGCAGCAGATGCCCGACACCGCCCCCGCGATGACCGCCCACTTCCGCGAGTGGCTGCGGAAGCGCTATGGCACCGTCGAGCGCCTCCGCGAGGCGTGGGGCGATCCGCAGGCGAGCTTTGAGGCCGCCACGGTGCCGGGCGTCGAGGCGCGGCTTGAGGCCGGGCCGCTGGGGCTCCGCGATCCGCTTGTCGGTCGCCGGGTCAGGGACTACTACGAGTGCCAGCAGGAGATCACCGCCGACGACATCGAGCTGTTCTGCTCTGCGGCGAAGGAGGCCACTGGCGGGCGCGTGATCACCGGCGTCTTCTACGGCTACTTCAATGGCGTCCCACCGCAGACCCAGGGCGGGCACTTAGAACTGGAGCGCCTGCTGAAGTCGCCGAGCATCGACTACTTCGCTGCGCCGTATGACTACAGCCATCGCCCGGCGGGTCAGGACGGCCGCCTTCGCTCGATCTGCGACGCCTTCCCCCTCGCGGGCAAGGTCCACATGATCGAGGAGGACACGCGGACCCATCTGCACCCCATCGAGGAGTATGGTCGCCTGCAGAATGCCGACGAGTCCGTCGCCGTCATCCGCCGGCAGGTCGCGACCGCCCTCACCCACGGTTGCGCCCTGTGGTGGTGTGACTTCGGCGCCGACGGCTCCGGCGGCTGGTACGACGACCCGCGCCTCATCGGCGAGGTCGCGCAGATGGTGAAGCTCGCCGAGACTCGCCAAAAAGAGGGACACCATACCAATTCCGCAGACGTCTCGCGGAATTGGTATGGTGTCCCTCTTCTTCGCCGAAACGCCGAGGTGGCTCTGGTCTGCGACCTCAAGAGCTGCTACTGGCTTGGCGACGGCGAGGCCATGCGCACCCACTACAGCCTCGTCGATGCGGTCACCACGGAGCTGTACCACACCGGCACGCCCTTCGACACGATCCTGCTCTCCCAACTCCCGCAGGCCGACCTCGGGCGCTACCGCCTGGTGATCTTCCTGAACACGCTTCGCATCGATCCCGAGCAGAGCAAGGTCGTGGCCGAGGCGATCAAGGGCCGCGCGGCCCTATGGCTCTGGGCGCCGGGAATCACGGATGGCGAGCAGTTCGGGCCTGACCTCGTGCGCGACCTCACGGGCTTCCGCGTCGCGTTGCGGGGAAACGGCCTCCCCGCCGGCGCCGCGATCTGCGAGAGCGATCATCCGCTGACGCACCGCATCCCGACGACCACGCACGCAACGCTCGAGCCGCGCGAGACCTCACCCGTCAGCGGCTTCCTGGAGGCCGCCAACTGGTACAACCCGCGCGACGAGAAGACCATGCAGGAGCAGTACTCGCGCTTCGACTGGCAGGCGACGGGCGACACGTTCCGCTGGGACTTCGCGACCACCGCCAGCTGGACGGACATCCACCTGAAGGCGGAGATCCCCGAGTGCGACGGGCTGAGCCTGGAGATCGCAGGCGAGGGGGTCGCGGCCGAGACGAGCCTGCGCCTGGTCGTGAAGGGCGATCGGGGCGGGGAGTTCGTCGCACCCAGTTGCGCGGTCGGCGCCACGCCGCGCACGGTCGTGCTCCCCTTCGCCGGCTTCACGAAGGCCTCGTGGGACCGCAGCGACGCGACCGCGATCACCTTCCCGCTCACGGGGTTGAAGCTCGTGCTCGATGGCGCCTCCGGCGGCCGACAGGGCTCCCTGCTCGTCCGCAACCTGTGCATGGTGAGCGGCGACACGAAGGAGCAGCAGGTCCGCACCTACGGTGATCCGGGCGCGTCCTCTCCGGTGCTGACCGTCGACGATCCCACGGCGACCGTGCTGGCCCGCGACACCGCCTCCGGCGAACCCGTCCTTGCCTGCCGGGGCAAGGGGCGCGGTCTGCGCGTCCTCTCGACGCTGCCCTTCGTCCCGCGCGAGCTGCTCTCTGCACTCATGGAGGAAGCCGGCGTGCGCCGCTACACCGACGACCCGAACGTGATCGTGCGCGCCGACTCCGGCCTCACCGCGCTTCACACCGCCACCGGCACGATCCTGCGCGGAAACTAGGGACAGGCCCCAGTTTCCGACATGACGTCCGTCGGAAACTGGGGCCTGTCCCTAGTTTCCGCGCAGGAAGGGACCGCCGGGCCGGGAACCAACCTACCGACTCCGTAGGACCCGCGAACGACCATTATCGAGGTGACCGGATGTCTGAGCAACGACAGGCCAAGCTGGCATTCATCGGTTGCGGCGGCTTCGCGACCGCGTCCATCTCGCCCAACCTCCACCTCGTTCCCGAGATCGACCTCGTCGCCGTCTGCGACATCGATCAGGCGAGAGCCGAGCGCAACGCCCGCAACTTCGGCGCGCGTCGCGTCTACACCGACATGAACGCGATGCTCGACACCGAGGAGCTCGACGGCGTGTTCGTCATCGGTCCCGCGCCACAGCAACACGAGCTCGCGCCCCATGTCCTCCGGCGCGGCATCCCGGTCTACGTCGAGAAGCCCTCAGCGAACACCCCCCAGGAAGCGCAGGAGCTGGCGGAGATCGCCGAGGCGAACGGGACGTGGGGCCAGTGCGGGTTCATGAAGCGCTTCGCCTACGTCTACCTCATGGCCAAGGAGATCGTCGAGCGCCCCGACTTCGGCCCGCTGCACATCGTGAAGGCGAAGTTCTCGCAGGGGCCCTACCCCCAGATCTGGGGCATCGACTCCGCGAAACGCGCCATGCTGATCGGGCAGCTCTGCCACATCTTCGACCTCGTCCGCTTCTTCGGCGGCAACGTCGCCAGCGTGCAGGCGATGTTCCACGGCGTGACCGACACGCAGTTCGCGTGGCTCGCAAACCTGCAGTTCGAGTCCGGCGCAGTCGGCCAGCTCGACATGAACGGCCTCGCCAACAAGCAGGGCTTCCGCGACATCACCGAGATTCTCGAACTCACCGGCCTGGAGACGCACATCCTGTGCGAGGACATGCTGCGGCTCAAGTGGATGGATCGCGAGGACTTCAGCAGCGCCGTCCCGCAGACCGGTCGCTACTTCCACTCCTACGATCCCTCCTGGACGGGAATCGCCTACACCAACCGCAGCTACGGCTACTTCGGCGAGGTGCAGCACTTCGCGCGCCGGTGCCTGGGCCTTGTGGAGGGCGGGCCGGACCTGTGGGACAGCTACCACTCGCTGAAGATCGGCGAGGCCGTCTACCGCGCCGCTGAGACCGGCGGGACGGTTGACGTGTACTGAGACCCTCGCCATCGCCGTGCCTTCGTAGGGGCGGACCCACGTGTCCGCCCCTCCCTTCTCTCCCCGACCTTCGCCAGAACCTTCTCCCTCCTCGCTGTACTAATGGTGTGATCGGACACATGCGCAAGGTCGGGCATCCCATGGGTGAAGCTGAGAGCGTGATCCCGTTGCCCCGAGCCCGAGCGACCGGTGCCGAAGCCCTCGCTGAGATACTCCATGCCCACCGGCCGCTCATCTGCAGCCTGGCGCGGCGGGTCGCCGGGGACGACGCCGAGGCGGAGGATGTCATCCAGGAAGCGCTGGTGGCGGTGGCAACGAGCACGAACCGGTTCCGCGGTAGCTGCAAGCTCAGCACCTGGATCGCCGGCATCACGGTGCGCACGGCGATTCGCCACGTTCAGCGCCGCCGCAGGCGCGAGGCGATGGTGGCCCCGCTCGACACGGTCGGCGAGCGAGCTGGCAGGAGCCGCGATCCTCGCGAGGCGGTCGAGGCGCGGGACCTGCGGGCGCACGTGCTGGCCTGCATCGACCGCCTCGCGCCGGAACAGCGCGCGATCGTGTGCTTGCGCCATCTCGAGGGGATGGCGCTGCAGGAGGTTGCCGAGGCGCTGCAAGTGCCCCTCGGCACCGTGAAGTCGCGGCTGCACCACGCGCGGCAGGCCCTGCGGACGATGATGGCCCCCTACTTGGCAGAGAGCGGAGGTGGGACGTCATGACGTGCGACGCGGCGCAGTTGCTCATCGAGGAGGAACTGGACGGGACGCTGAGCCCTGGGCCAGCGGAAGCCCTGCGCGCCCACCTGCGCGAGTGCCCGGCATGTGCCCGCTTGCGCGAGGACCTTCGGCGGATCGAGGCCGCGCTAGCCGGCCCGGAGGAGCACCGCGTGCCGGATGTCACGTGGGACGCTATGGTCGGTGCGGCCGTCTCGCGGGCGGCCCCTCGCCCGCTGGTGACCGGGGCCCGGCTGGCGGTCGCCTTCGCCGCGGCCGCCGCGCTCGTCCTCGTATGCTGGTTCACATGGGCCCACACCCGCCGCTCCGCGCCGTCCCCGAACCAGTCGGCGTCCGCCGGTCCGAGCCCCGAGCCTGCGCGGAGGCCGGAGGCCCCGCCGGCCGTTGCTGTCGCCCCACGCGCCGTGATCACCCCTCGCGCGCCTTCCTCGCGTCCGGGTCACCCGGCCCACGCGGGGCGTGCTCGACGCAGCCATGCGCATGAGCCTCAGCCGGCTGTCGCGCCTCCCGTCCGCTCCCAGACGCCGCCCGCGGACGCGCTTGCCCCGGAGGATGTCTACCTGATCTACGAGACTGCCCTGGCCTTCGCGCGAGATGGCCGCCCGACCGCCGGGCCGCTTGACCTGGTCTCCGTCGCTCGCGTGCGGGCGGACTCCGGGGACCTCCCGGGCGCCATCGAGGCGTACGAGGCAGCGGTGGAGGCCTCCGTGAGGTCCCCCTCCCTCTATCCGGTGGCCACGAAGCCGTCGCCGAGCCCCGACCCCGTCGTCGTTCAGGTGCCTGACCCGCCGGCCGCCGTCCTGCTGGCCTGGCTGCCCGGAGGTGAATGACCCATGTGGCCGCGACGTCTTCCGTCCCTCGCCATGCTTGCAGCCATCCTTGTCCTGCCTGCCCTGACGCACGGGGAGACCACCGACCGCCTCAACGCGATCATCCACGGCCCGGCCTTCGGCGAGCTAGGCGCCCACGGGCAGGCGGTGGCGCTCTACCTCACTGCAATCCAGGCCCCCTCCTGGCGGGACGCCGAGCCGCTCCTTCAGCGCATCTGGCACGACTACCCGGACTCCGCGGCCGTAGACGTCGCCCATGCCTTCGCCGGGCGCCATTACCGGGACGCGGGCGACAGGCCGCAGGCGATCGCTCACTTCGAGCAAGCCCTGAGCGCTGCGAAGGAGCGCGGTCGTCGGTGGACGGGTCTCCTGGAGGATGAGCTGACCGTGCTGCGCGGTCGTGTCGCCCAGGCGCCGCCCGGGCCTGGGCCTGCTCCTGACACGGACCAGTGGGTCGCGGTCACGCCCCAGAGCGCCCTGGCACGCTGGATGAGCGTGCAGCCGAACACCGTCATTACGCCCCTCCTCCAGGAGGGTGCCTGGTCCGTAGTGACGCAGATCGGCGATCCGGATCAACAGGCCCTCGCAGGCACGCTGCAGATGGAGCGCGCCATCACCGCAGTGGCGGCCTCCGTGAGGGTCAAGGCACCCCCTCGCGTCATCTTCGAGCTGCGCTTCACCGACGTCGATGGCACGATGGTCGCAGTCGGCAGCCGCGAGGCAATCCCGGACGAGGACGGCTGGCGCTCGTTCTTCGTCGACTTCGCTCAGCTCCCGAACGTGGGGACCGGCGACTTCGTGATGGGCCAACTGCGCTTCCTGACGCTCTGCCTCGATCCTCCCCTTCCGCCGGAGGAGGCCTCGGTCGAGGTCGCGGTGGGCAACCTCCGACTGAAGACGGGCGATCCCGTCCGCACCAGCGATGCACCGGCGGGCGACGCCGCTCTGCAGCCCCGTGGCGGCAGCATCCTGACAGACGAGGAGGGCTGCCGGTGGCTCCCGACCGGCATTCAGGCCCAGATCGACGACACGGTCGCCCACGAGGGCGCGTCGAGCGTGCGGGTGACCGCCGACATCGACCCCGGCGACCCGAAGCGTGCCGGCGGCACTGTAGCGGTCGCGCACGGCGCCGGCACGTCCTGGCTGGGCGACCGGCTCGTGTTCTGGTGCTTCCCGAAGACGACGGCCTACCTCCCCGTGCTCATCTACGACGCTAGCGGCATCCAGCTTGTGAAGGTGCTGGATGCCCGCAGCCTGACCGTGGGGGAGTGGAACCGCGTGGAGATCGTCCTGGCCGAGGCCCAGCGGGGCGGGGGCGATGGCGACACCTTCGGCGAGATCATCTCGGTCATCTTCGTGCCCCACGCCCAGTGGGATGGCCCCCGCAGGTACTTCAGAGCGCCGGGCGAGTACGTGTGGTACATCGACGACCTGCACGTGGAGGGCGAGGGGCCTGTGATGCTGAGGCGCCCTGCTCCGGCCGTTCGGGACATCGGCCTCGACATGGCCTGGTCCACCCAGGCCGCGTGCACGGTGGCCCCCGAGACCAAGACGACCGCCACCGGCCCGGGCGCCCTCCGCATGGAGGTGGGCTTCACCCAGGACCCCGACTCCGGCGGTGAGGCGCGCGCCGTGCCCGCCAATGGCGGCGCGTGGCTCGGGACCCAGATCCGCTTCTCCTGTCGCGCGGCGAACGTTCTGCTGTTGGCGGTCACCGCCTGCGACTCGGACGGCACCACCGTGAGCTGGCGACTCGACCAGCGGGACTTCGCCCCGGGGCAGTGGCGCACCATCGAGCTGAGCCCGGAGACCCAGGCCAATGTCGGGCCGGGCGACGAACGCATGGACGACATCGCCTCGCTGGTCTTCTCCTGCACGCGCCGGTCAGACTTCGGGGGCCTGCAGGCCGTGGCCGGGACGACAGGTACGTGGTACCTCGATGACTTCGAGATCGCCGGTCCCCCGCTACCGGTGCGCCCGCACCCTTGGGGCCCTCGCCGCGACTCCCAGACCCTCCGGGACGACAGCGGCACGCCGGCCAGTTGGGTCCCCATGGGCCGGCTGGCGCTGGACCGGGACTTGGTAGTCGTCCGCGAAGGCGCCGCCTCCGTCAGGCTCAGCCTGCTGCCCGAGCGCGCCGGCCTGCACCAAGCGGCCCAAGCGCAGGCCAAGCTCGACAAGCCCGCCTCGGTCCGTGGCCTCCGGTTCTGGCTCTATCCCCGTGAAGCGTCGCCGGTCATCGTGAGCCTCTTGGACCTCGATGACCGAGGCCTCCAGGGCATGGTGGCCCAGCGGATGGCGAACTGGCTCGTGACGGCGGACAACCTTGTGCCAAGCACCTGGAACGAGATCATCCTGTCGATGGCCGACGCCCGGATGAGCCCGGGCCCTGACGGGACGGTCCCTCCGCTCCCGCAGGTCTTGGACTCCGCCGACATGCTCTTGCTCGACGTCAGCAGCGCCGTGCGTGAACGCCCCCAACAGGGCACCTGGTACATCGACAGCCTGGAACTGATCGCGGAGGAGTGAAGCATGGCAGCGCGGCGGCGCGGATTCACACTCATCGAGGTTCTGGTCGTCATCGCCATTATCGCGATCCTGGCGGGAATCCTCTTCCCCGTGCTCTTGCGGGCCAAGGAGTCAGCGCGCCGGACGAAGTGCGCCTCGAACCTCCGCCAGCTCGGCCTGGCCTTGCAGATGTACGCCGGCGACTATGATGGCCTGATCCCACTGACCTTCCCGGTGCCGCACAACATGATCTGGCGGGATGACATCGGGGCTACCTCCCACGGTCGCCTCTACCCCTACATCAACAACCTGTCGATCTACTACTGCCCGACCTCCACCGCCATCAAGGAGGACGGCGCCGACCACGGCGGCAAGGGCTGGGGCGGCGGACTTGGAGGCGCCTGGAGCGCGTATGTCTACCGCGAGGACCAGTGCGGAGGCTCCGCCCTTCTGGACGAGAACGAGGGCCTCGCCATGATGCTGGACTTCAACAACCCCGGTGAGATCCAGCCCCCCACCAAGAGCCACAACGAGGACTTCGCCAACATCCTGTGGGCCGACGGGCATGTAAAGGGGTACGACAACCGGGACCGCGCGCTATCCGTCGAGCAGCACCCGCTCGCCGAATGGGGCGAGGCCTTCCGACGCCTGATCCAACGCGCCGACCAGAAGGGCGCCGGCTAGCGGACCAGCTCATCCAACCGATCGCGGCTCTGCAGCAACTGCTCGGGGGTCGCACGATCGGGGTCCAGTTCCAGGCACACAACCCCCTCGTACCCGACGCTCCTCAGCCCCTCGGCGATGTCGTCCCAGTCGAGCTTGCCCGCGCCCACCGGCAGATGGTCCAGCACGCCGTCGTAGTCGTGCGCGTGGACGTGGACGAGCCGGTTGCCGACATGGCGGATCAGGCCGCCGATTGAGCCGAACTCCCGGTAGCCCGCGCCATCCTCGAAGGAGATGTGCCCCACATCCAGCGTCAACCCGACGTGCGGGGTCGCCTCCTGCATCGCCAGTTCGTAGCTGCCCGTCAGCTCAAGCCCTATCCGCACCTCGGCCGCCTTCGCCGCCTCATCCAGCGACCCCAGCGCCTCCTGCAACCACGCGCCCTCTGCCTCCACGTGAATCGTCGCCGTCGAGGCCCCAATCTCTCCGGCAAACGCGAGGACGCGCCGCAGCCGTCTTACTGAGTCTCGGGTAGATGCGGGAACAGTGGGGCGGGCATTCTTGCCCGCCAGAGGCTGTGGCGGGCAGGAATGCCCGCCCCACTGTTCCCGTGTTTGTGCGAAGCGCAGTAGCGTCTGCTCATCCCGCAAAGGCACATCCGCGTGCAGATCGACCTCGCGGAACCCTGCCAACGCCGCCCTCAGGTCTCGCGTTTCGCCCTGTCCCGCCTGCGCCAAGTCGTACCCCTGCCACACGCCCGGCTGGCCGGCGCACGTCCAGAAGGCGACCGCCTCGAATCCGTTCGCACGCAGCCATGCGAGCTGCTCCCGCAGATCCAGAACCTCCCCGATCCGCCAAGCCATGCAGCCGATGAGCATTGCTGGCCCTCTTCCGGCTTGGGGACTGACGACGAAACCCGCGTCGTCTGCGAGTTTCGTTGTCTGTCCCCGAAGTCCCCTTCCCGCCGACCAGCCTCCCCGGCCCTTCCGAGGAAGGGATCACACGCGCTTCCGGGGAACTGGCCCTGCACTACGCTGTTTCCGTCCATCGAGCACGCACAGGAGGAGGGAGTTCGGAGATGGCTGGAACGGAGGAGTCACCCCAGAGGATCGAGGCCGGGATGCATCTGGCCCGGGCCCGCCACCACCACGAGAAGCACAAGACCGATCGCGCCCTCGAGGAGGCTCACCTCGCCATCGAGGCCGACCCGACCTTCGAGGACGCGCGCCACTTCCTTGCGTCCGTACACGAGCAGCTCGGGGAGACGCGCAAGGCCGTCCTGCAGTACGAGCAGATCCTGTTCATGCGCGGCGGCCACGATGATGAGCTGCTAGCTAAGATCCAGCGCCTCGACCCGGCCACGGCGGACAAGCACCGTCGGCTAGCGGGCATCGCCGATGACCCCTTCGTCGCGAAGGGCGCGTTCACCGACGACCTCGACGGCTTCGACGAGATGGACTCCGTCGCGACGGCCGAACCGGCGGCCGGCCCGGCGTTGCGGGTCGGGCGAGCGGACGATGAGTCCTTCGTCGAGATGGATGACCTCCAGGAGGAGCAGGCCGCGGCGCCGGCGGTAGTCCACGCTGCGGCGGATGTGTTCGACGACGACGAGGGCGAGGCGTCCGGGCCGCCGCCCCTCGCGCCCGAGGAGTACGAGTACGAGGATGAGCGCAAGTACCGCCTCAACACGATGGGTCTCGAGCTGGTGAAGGCCGCGCTCCGCGAGCACCGCAGAATCTGGGCCGCCGGGCATCACCTCGAAGACCTCATGGAGAAGTCCCCCGCCTTGACGGTCTCGGGGCACATCGCTGCCAGCGACGCCTTCGAGGAGGCCGCCGCGCGCTTGCGGACGCCTACGACGGTGCCCCATCTCAGCCCCGACCCGTCGCTCTGGCCGCTCATCTGCGGGCCGATGGCGGCGTACGTGCTCGTGCCTTCGGGAGCCATCGAGGCGCTTTCCCCGGGCGAGATGCGGTTCTACGCCGGGCGCACGTTGGCGCACGTCGCCTGCGAGCACGTGCCGCTGCTGGACCTCGCGGCCGCGCTGCTGCCCGCACCGAAGCCCGAGTCGCGTCTGCAAGAGATCCGCCGGCAGGTCGCTGCCGAGGGGTTCAAGGGCTTTGTCGCCCAGACTGACGAGCCCGCGATGAAGGCCCGCAAGGCCCTGCATACGTGGCGCCTCCGCGCGGCACTCACGGCAGACCGCGCCGGCCTGCTTTGCTGCGGGAAGGTCGAAGACGCCCTCTCCGCCATCGCCAAGCTCATCGCGCCCGACGCCGCGGCCGCCGCCCGCCTCTCGGCCGAGAGCTTCAAGCACAAGTTCGAGGGCCAGGACCTGCGCCAGATCTCCAACCTCGGCATCGACCGCGATCCGGAGACCAGCGAGCCCTACGCCTTCTACCGGATGCTCATGCTCTCTTGGTGGAGCAAGCAGCCGGCGTACAAACGGCTGGCCGGAGAGTGAGTGGAGAGGAGCGAGGAGTGAGAGGACGGCTACATCCCCACGACAGGAAGCTGATTCCAGAATGAAGCAGCAAACTCTAACCCTCCTCAAAGCCCTCTCCGAAGTCAACGGCGTGCCCGGCTACGAGGCCCGCGTCGCGAAGGTCGTTGAGGAGCACCTCGCCGGCATTGGCCGCATCGAGCGCGACAACCTCGGCAACATCATCTGCACGAAGGGCGACTCAGGCCCGAAGGTGATGTTGGCGGGGCACATGGACGAGATCGGCTTCATTGTCAAGCACATCACCGACAAGGGCTTCGTCAAGTTCCACAACCTCGGCGGCTGGCTCGACCAGGTCGTGCTCTCCCAGCGGGTCGTCATCGAGACCGCCAAGGGGCCCGTCGAGGGCATCATCGGCGCGAAGCCGCCACACCTGACCTCCGCCGACGAGCGCGGGAAGATGGTCACGCTCGCCAAGATGTTCATCGACGTGGGCGCGAAGGACCGCAAGCAGGCCCAGGATCAGTTCGGCATTCAGCCCGGCGACCCGATTGTCGTGCCCATGCCCTTCACGCCTCTGAAGAACCGCAAGCTGCTGATGGGCAAGGGCTGGGACGACCGCGTCGGCGTCGCGCTGATGGTGGACGCCCTGAAGGCGTTCGCGGGCCGGAAGCACCCCAACGTCCTGGTCGGGGTCGGGACGGTGCAGGAGGAGGTCGGCCTGCGCGGCGCCCAAACCGCGGCGCAAACGGTCTCGCCGGATGTAGCCCTCATCCTCGAGACCGCGATCGCGGGCGACGTCCCCGATGTCGATGAGAACGGCAACCCGGGCCTCGGTACGGGCGCGGCGATCTACGTCTTCGAGGGTTCGGCGATCCCCAACACGCGGCTTCGCGATCTCGCCATCGAGACCGCGAAGAAGCACAAGATCAAGCATGAGGTCGCGTTCCTGGCGGCCGGCGGCACCGACGCCGGGCGCATCCACGTCCACGCGCGCGGCGTGCCGTGCCTGGTCCTGGGCGTCCCGACCCGCCATATCCATACCCCCGCAGGCATCCTCCATGCGGACGACTACGACGCCACGCTGAGGCTCGTCGTGGAACTCATCAAGCTGCTGGACGCGAAGACCGTGGCGGGGCTGACGAAGCCCTGACACTACTCCCGGCCTCGCGGCCTATCGATGCCGTCGCACGAGAGTGGTGAAAGGACGCGTCCCGCTGCACTCGTTCTGCGAGCAGCACACGGCAGCATCCTGGCGCGCGCTGTCACAGCCCGCAACGACCGCCGAGGAGAACGCCATGCCGATCCCAGTGACGTGCAGCACCTGCGGAGCCAACTACACGCTCCCCGATGACAGGGCCGGAAAGACGGGCCGGTGCCGCTGCGGCGCCATGATTCCCGTGCCCGCCGCCGGGGCGCCGCCCGCGGTGCCGGCGCCCGCGCCGGTGCCTGCGGTCGAGGACGTCACCGTGCCCGAGGACGAGTGGGCGCTCGACTACGGCGCCGAGTCGGTCACCGCGGATCCCAAGTCGGTCACCGAAGACTCCGACTCGGTTCCGCTGCCGACGGTTGGCGCACCCCCCAGAGCCCCTAGCGCGTTGGCCCCCGATGAGGCGCCGCTCGAGCCGATGAACCTCGGCGCCCGCCCCAACATCCAGCGGGCCAACTACCTCGACAAGGCCTCCATCGGCTACGGGATCGCGGCCTTCTTCGTGCTTGCCATGATGTTCTTCGTTATGGGCGGCATCGCCGGCGAGGAGTCCGGCGGAGCGGCGATCGCCATCGGGCTGGTGCTGCTGATGGTCGGCCTAATCCTGGCGATCCCGGGCGGTAAGCTGCAGATCGTCGTGAGCGCCCTCCCGGGCCAGCCCGGCGGCGCCGTGACGATCACTCGGCGAATGGTCTGGTGCCCGTACTACCAGCGGCGCTTCCGCATCTCAGGCGGCGGGCGCCTGACCCGCAAGGAGGAGGCGTCGAACGTCCAGGTCGACGCCATCTTCATCGTGATCATCCTGGCGCTTCTGTGCGCTGGCGCGATCCCCGGCCTGCTGTTCTTCGCCGCCTGGAGCGAGGCCCGCAACGGAAGCGTCGTGAGCCTCACCTTCGAGCCTGAAGGGGGCGGCGCGCCCGTGAAGCTCTACAGCGCCACCATGGCCGCCGGCCGGCCCTACCCCCGCCAACTGACCGAGCTGGAGAACATGCTCAAGCGCGTCATGCCCCTGCGCAGGGGCTGAAATTAGGGACAGGCCCCAATTTCCGGAATGACGTCCTCCGGAAATTGGGGCCTGTCCCTAATTTCAGCCATTCAATGGCGGAGGTGACCAATGAGCCGTACCGCCAGGGTGGTCGTGCCGGACATCCCCCACCACGTAACGCAGCGCGGCAACAACCGCCAGACGGTCTTCCTGGACGATGACGATCTACGCTTCTACGTCAGCCTCCTGCGCAAGGCCTCAGAGGAGGCAGGCTTGTGCTTCCTCGCCTACTGCCTGATGCCGAACCACGTCCACCTGGTCACCATTCCACACGAGAGGGACTCGCTCGCCAAGGGCTTGGGGCGCGCGCACCTGCACTACACGCAGTGGTTCAACCGGACGCACGGCTCGTCCGGGCACCTGTGGCAGAACCGCTTCTACTCCTGCCCGCTGGACGAGGCACACTGCGATCGCGCAATCGTCTACGTCGAGCACAACCCCGTACGCGCCAGTCTGGCCGCCCTTCCTTGGGAGTACCGCTGGTCCAGCGCGAAGGCCCACATCGAGGGCACAGACACGACAGGTCTTCTCGACCTCGAAGGCTGGCGAGAGCGCTGGGATGAACCCTCCTGGAGAGAGCTGCTGCTCGCGCGTCTCGATGGGGAGGAGGTGGAGCGCATTCGACGCTGCACCTCCCGAGGGCGCCCCTTCGGCAGCACAGCCTTCGTCGAATCCCTCGAGAGCCAACTCGGGCGGAGCCTGCGGGCGTCTCCCGTTGGCAGGCCGCGCGGAAATTGGGGACAGGCCCCAATTTTCGGCATGACGTCCGTCGAAAATCGGGGCCTGTCCCTAATTTCCGCAGATACGCCTATTCCGCCGTCCGGAAGCACCAGCCAAAGGGCAGCACGGGCCGTCCGTTCGTGTCCTTGTAACCGCAGTAGGCGTAGTCGTTCACCCCGAGGGCGTACGTCGTGCCCGGGCTGAGCCGCACCTCCAGCGTGCCGGTCAACCGGTCATCGCTGAGGGTCAGGCTGCCGCCGCGCGGCGCCGGATACTCCCCGCTGCCCGGTTGCAGCACGCAGGAGAAGTCCCCCGGCGCGATGGGCCGGTCGAAGGTGAAGGTGACCTCGCGTAACCGGAAGTCCACGTCAGTCGCCCCGAAGGCGGGCGTGCAGGACACGACATGCGGGGGGAAGTCCTCGGGCGCGCGTTCGCCCGTAGCGAAGCACCACGTGAAGTTCGTCGCCATCTTGCCGGTGGTGTCCTTGAAGACGCGTCCCTTCGCGGTGTTCGTGGCCACGCAGTACATCACATCCGGCTGGAGCTCCACCGCGACGGTGAACACGGTGCCCGTTCCATCCCAGCGCCCCTCCGTTCCTTGCGGGATCGGGTTGACGCCGAGGAACCGGATGTTGGTGAGAGCCCCCTCCGCCGACATCGGCCGGTCGAAGGTGACGCTCAACTCCGTGAGCCCCGGGTCCACGTTCGTCTCGAAGGGCTTGGGCGTGCAGTCAACGACTGAGGGGGGAAGATCGGGGTTGGGCTGAGCCGACACGAGCCCTGCACATCCGTGAGTCATCACCAACGCTACGGCACACGCGAAAGAACGCAACGTCAATCCGGCCACCTCCCTGGACGCGGGTTGGGCTTCCCAGGCACCGTCCCACAGTCCACCAAACACGCAGCCGGGCGCCGGGTTCCGGCGGTGCCCCGCCTTCCTCAGCCCGCCGGCGCCAGCGCCGCCTCGATCACGTCGATGACCCTGTCTACGAACACGAACTTGAGGTCCCGCTTCAGCTCCGCGGGGAGGTCCTCGAGGTCCACTTCGTTGCGCTTAGGGAGGATCACGGTTTGCAGCCCGGCGCGCCGTGCAGCGAGGCACTTCTCCTTCACGCCGCCGATCGGCATCACCTGGCCGCGCAGCGTGATCTCGCCGGTCATCCCGACGCGCGGCTTCGGCTTGCGCCCCGTGAGCAGCGAGGTCAACGCCGTCGCCATGGTGACGCCCGCCGACGGGCCGTCCTTCGGGATGGCCCCGCCGGGCACATGCAGGTGGAGGTCCGACTTCTCGTAGAAGTCCGGCTCGATGCCTAGCCGCTTCACGTTCGACCTCACCCACGAGAGCGCCGCGGTGGCGGACTCCTGCATCACGTCCCCGAGTTGCCCCGTCAGCGTGAAGCTCTTCTTGCCCGGCATCCGCGTCGCCTCCACGAACAGGACCTCCCCCCCGTTCGGCGTGTAGGCCAGGCCGCACACTACACCCGGCACGTTCGCCCGCGTCGCAACCTCCGAGGCGAAGTGCGGCGGGCCGAGGTACTCACGGGCGACCTTGCCGCCGACGGCGGGCGGTTTCGCCTCGCCCTCGGCGACCTTGCGGGCGGTCTTCCGGCAGAGCGTGCCGATCTCCCGCTCCAGGTTCCGCAGCCCCGCCTCGCGCGTGTAGCTGCGGATGACGGTCCGGAGTGCCGAGTCGGAGATTCGGAACTGCTTGCCGTTCAGGCCGTTCTCTTGCCGCTGGCGGGGGATCAGGTACTGCTTGGCGATCAGCAGCTTCTCTTCCTCGGTGTAGCCGGGGAGCGTCAGCACTTCCATCCGGTCCAGCAGCGCCGGCGGGATGGTGGCCAGCGTGTTGGCCGTGGTGATGAACAGGACGTGCGAGAGATCGAAGGGGACCTCGATGTAGTGATCGCTGAACGCCCCGTTCTGCGCCGGGTCGAGCACCTCCAATAGCGCCGCAGAGGGATCACCCCGGAAGTCCGCGCCCAGCTTATCCACCTCGTCCAGCATGAAGACCGGGTTGTTGCTGCAGACCGTTCGGATGCCCTGTAGGATTCGGCCCGGCAAGGCGCCGACATACGTGCGCCGGTGGCCCCGAATCTCCGCTTCATCGCGCACGCCGCCGAGGGAGATGCGGTGGAACTCCCGCCCCATCGCCCGCGCGATGGACCTCCCCAGCGATGTCTTGCCTACCCCCGGCGGGCCCACAAAGCACAGGATCGGCCCCTTCATGTCGGGGTTCAGCTTGCGGACGGCGAGGTACTCGACGATCCGCTCCTTCACCTTGTCCAGGTCGTAGTGGTCCTCATCCAGGATCTGCTGGGCGTTCTTCACGTCCAGTTTGTCCTCGCTCGCCTTCGCCCACGGCAGCTCGATCAGCCAGTCCAGGTACGTCCGCGCCACCGTGTATTCCGCCGCCGCCGGGCTCATGCGCTTGAGCCGGTCCAGCTCCCGTGTCGCGGCCGTGTGCGCCGCCTCGGGCATGCTCGCCGCCTCGATCTTCTCGCGCAGCTCCTCGATCTCCTGAGACCCCTCCTCCTCTTCGCCCAATTCCTTGCGGATCTGCTTGAGCTGCTGGCGCAGGAAGTACTGCCGCTGCGCCTCGTCCATCTCCCCCTTGGCTTCCTCCTGCATCTTGTGTGTGAGTTCGAGCAGCTGTCGGTCCCGGTTCGCCAGCTGGATGACCGTTCGCAGCCGGGTCCTCACGTCCACCGTCTCCAGCAGCCCCTGCCGCTCTGCCACGTCGGCGTTCAGGTTCACCGTCACCAGATCGGACAAGACGCTGGGGGACTCGATGTTCAGGGCCTGGATGTACAGCTCGTCCGGCAGGTGCGGGGAGAGGTGCACGATGTCCTGTAGCAGGGCGAGCAACTGCTGCCTCAGGGCCTGCAGTTCCTCATCGTCCACCAGGATGTCGTTGACCCGCTCCACGTCGGCGATGAGATAGGGTTCGGTGCGCACGAACCGCATGATCCGCACCCGCGCGACGCCCTTGACCAGCAGGTGCCGCGCCTCGTCCGGCATGCGGATCATCCGGTGCATGAGCACCGCGGTGCCCATCGAGTGCAGGTCATCGGGCCCGGGATGCTCGATCTCGGGGCTCTTCGTCGTCACCAGCGCAAAGGTCTTGTGTGTAGAAGCCGCGTCGGTGACAAGCTGCGCCTCTGGCCCCTCCTCGACCGCGAGAGGCGCCATCATGAAGGGGAACGCGACCATGTTCCGCAGCGGCAGGATCGCCAACTGCGACGGTATGGGCGTCTCGGTCTGGGGCTGTTCAGTTTCCATGGCTCGTGCTGTCCCGCCATCGGAGGACAGGCACTCTTGCCTGTCCACACCTCGCCTCGCCCGCTACTCGATGGCCACGATGAGCGCGCCCCTCCGTCGCGCCGCCAACCTCGGCAGGCGCACGGTCAGGAAGCCGTCGTCATACCGCGCCACCGCCGCCGTCTCGTCAACCGGGCCGGGCATGTGCAGGGAGCGCTGGAACCGGCCGGTCTGGATCTCCATCTGCTCGTACTGCCGATGCGACCCGGCGGCCGGATCGGGTCGCTCGCCCGATATCGTCAGCAGGTCCTCGTGCAGCTCCACACTGATCGCCGGTGACTGGCTCCGCAGCCCCGCGACCTCCAGCCGCACGATCACCTCGTCCTCCGTCACGTACACATCCGCCGGCGGTTCGAAGGCCATCCGCGACGGGATCAGCACGTGCCGACCACGCGGTGTCAGGCGAACGAAGCTGCGTCGTCGCTCGAGTGGCGGAGACGCTATCACGGTGTTCCCAATTGCCATGCGTGTCGCCATCTGGCGTGCCTCCCTTGCAGACGACTGCCGACCTCGGGGAGCCATAAGATAGCACCGCGCCAACTGAAACGCAAGGATGGCGGGGGCAGACACGTGGGTCTGCCCATACGCCCCCTACGACGGGTGTAGGGGCGGACCCATGTGTCCGCCCCGCCTACCCCTCCCACCCCAGCAACCTCGCCAGCGCCTGCGTACCGTTCTCGCCGTAGCCCTCGGCAACCGCCTCACTGAACAGCCGCGTCGTCAACTCCGTGCCGGGGTGCGGCGCACCGATGGCCTCCATCGCCTCCGAGGCGATCCGCAGGTCCTTCGCCTGCAGTCGGATCATGAAGCCCGGCGCCCAGTCATCCGCGATCATGCAGGGACCCAGGCTCGACAGCAGCCAGCTCCCCGCCGCGCCGCTGGAGACCACCTTGTGGACGGTCTCCAAGTCCAGGCCCGAGCGCTTCGCGAAGAGCATCCCTTCGCTCGCTGCGAGGATGTTGAGCGCGCAGATGACCTGGTTGACCGCCTTCACCCGTTGGCCGTTCCCGTGCGGGCCGCAGTGCACGATGTTCCTCCCCATCGCCTCGAAGGCGGGCTTCGCGCGCTCGAAGACCTCCGCCCTCCCGCCGACCATGATCGTCAGCGTGCCTTCCGTGGCCCCCTTCTGCCCGCCGGAGACCGGCGCATCCAGCATCTCGACCCCCATCGCCTCCAACCTCTCTGCGAACTCCACGGTCGCCTCAGGGGAGATGGTGCTCATGTCCACCACGATCTGCCCCGGCGTGAGGCTCTCCGCCAGCCCTCCCTCGCCGAACAGAATCGCCTCCACATCCGGCGTGTCGCTCACGCAGAGGAACACGACCTCCGCGCCCTCCGCCGCCTGCGCGAGCGACGCGGCCACGGTCGCGCCCGCGTCCCGCGAAGCCTCGCACTTCTCCGGCGTGCGGTTCCAGACGGTGACTTCATGCCCGCCCTTCAGCAGATTGCGGCTCATGGGCGACCCCATGATGCCCATGCCGATGAAACTCACTCGCATGGCGTATCACTCCCTGAATCAGGCACCGAGGGTCTCGTGAGACCCGACCCGGCGTCCACAAGCGCCTCCGTGACCTTCGGACTCGGGGGACAGACCCCGAACGCCGAACCCCCAACCCCGAACCGTCGTCCCCTCAGCCAAACCGCCCGGTGATGTACTGCTCGGTGCGTTCGTCGCGGGGCATGGTGAAGACCTGCTCGGTCGGGCCTTCCTCCACGAGCTCGCCGAGGAGCATGAAGACCGACCGGTCCGACGCGCGCGCGGCCTGCTGCATGTTGTGGGTCACGATGAGGACGGTGTACGTCTCGCTGAGCTGGCGCATCAGCTCCTCGATGTGCAGCGTCGAGTATGGGTCCAGCGCCGAGCAGGGCTCGTCGAGCAGGATGACCTCCGGCTCGACCGCCAGCAACCGCGCGATGCACAGCTGCTGCTGCGCGCCGATCGAGAGGTCCAGCGCCGGCTCGTCCAGCCGGTCGCGCACATCCGCCCAGAGCCCCGCGCCCTTCAGGCTGGCCTCGAGAATCTCCTGCAGCCGATCCCGTGGCGTGATCCCGTGGGCGCGCGGACCGAACAGCACGTTGTCCCTCACGGAGAGGGGGAAGGGGTTCGGCCGCTGGAAGACCATGCCCACGCGCCGCCGCAGCCGCACCAGGCTCATGGTGGGTGCGAAGATGTCCTCGCCGTCGAGGGTTACCTCGCCCTCGACCCGCGCCCCGGGTACCAGGTCATTCATCCGGTTGAAGGTCCGCAGCAGCGTGGACTTCCCGCAGCCCGACGGACCGATGATCGCCGTGATCGTCTGGGGCAGGATGTCCAGCGTGACGTCCGACAGCGCGTGGAAGGCCTTGTAGTAGAGGTTCAGGTTGCGCGCTCTCAGCTTGGGGAGTTGGGCTTCAGGCATCAGCCGAACCTCCCCTCGAGGAAGTCGGCGGTGCGTGGGTCCCGCGGGTTCGTGAACATCTCCGCCGTGGGCCGCCACTCGACCAGCTCCCCCATCAGCAGGAACGCCGTTCGGTCGGTCGCACGCGCCGCCTGCTGCACGTTGTGGCTCACCAGGACGATCGTGTACGTCGCCTTCAGGCTGTCCAGCGCCTGCTCGATCTTCAGCGTCGAGATCGGGTCCAGCCCCGAGCACGGCTCGTCCAGCATGACGACCTCCGGCTCCTGCGCCAGCGTCCGCGCGATGCACAGCCGCTGCTGCTGTCCGCCCGACAGCGCGAGCGCGGAGTCGTCCAGCCGGTCCTTGACCTCATCCCACAGGATCGCCCCGCGCAGCGCCCGCTCGGCGCGCTCCTCCAGCTTTCGCCGGTCGCGCATCCCCGCGATCCGCGGCGCATAGACCACGTTCTCGAAGATCGACTTCGGCAGCGGCGTCGGCAGCGCGAACACCATCCCCACCCGCCGCCGCAGCAGGATCACATCCTCCTGCGGGTCGTAGATCTCGCGCCCGTCCAGGTAGACGCGCCCCTCGTGCCGGCACGCACGCACCCGGTCGTTCAGTCGATTCACCATTCGCAGCAGCGTCGTCTTCCCACTGCCGCTCGGCCCGGTGATCCCGAGAATCTCGTTCGCGTGAACCGGCAGGTCCACCGACTTGAGCGCCTGCACTCCGCCATAGAAGACGGACAGGCCCTCGACCCGCACCTTCGGCTCCCGCGCCATCTCTGCCTTGTGCTCAGCCATCGCTCCGCCGTTCGGGACTGCCAAGTCCTGATCCCGGCGGGGACTGTCCAAGTCCTGATCCCGCGCTAGCGCGGGATCAGGGCGCATGGAGTGTCCCCTGTTTCCGTTCGTCTACCCTCTACTGCGTCCTCGCCCTGAACCTCACCATCAACGCATTCGCCGCTGTGTTGATCAACAGGATCAGGATGATGAGCACCGCCGCCGTGCCGTACGCGCGGGGCATCGACAGCCCCTCGCGCGCCAGGATGTAGAAGTGCACCGCCATCGTCCGGCTCGACGCAAACAGCGAGGTCGGTAGCCGCAGGGCCGTCCCCGCCGTGAAGATCACCGCCGCCGTCTCACCGATGCTGCGGCCGATCGCCAGCACGATCCCCGTCACCACGCCCGGCAGCGCCGCCGGCAGCACCACTCGCGTGATCGTCTGCCAGGATGTCGCGCCCGCGCTGAAGCTCGCCTCGCGGTAGGAGCCCGGCACGGCGCGGATCGCCTCCTCGGCCGTGCGGATGATGGTCGGGAGGATCATCACCGCCAGCGTCAGCCCGCCGGACAGCACCGACCAACCCATCCCCAGCCGGATCACGAAGAAGATGAACCCGAAGAGCCCGAAGATGATCGACGGCACACCCGCGAGGCAGTCCACCCCGAACCGGATCACCGCCGCCAGCCGCCCCGGCTGCGTGTACTCGGTCAGGTAGACCGCGGTGCCGACCCCCAGCGGCGTCGCGACGACCAGCGCCACCAGCGTCAGCGCCAGGCTGCCTACGATGGTCGGGAAGATGCCTCCCGCGCGACCCATGCGCTCGGGAGAGGCGAGCAGGAAGTGCGGAGTCAGGACGGGCAAGCCCTTGGCGAGCACCAGGATGATGATGTAGGCCAGCACCGACAGCGCCAGGCCCGCCGCCGCCCACAGGCAGACGGTCGCGATCCGCTGGGTCACCTCGGGGTTCAGCCGTTTCATGGGCTGGGCCTCCGTCGCCCAAAGCGCAGCGCCGCCAGCGAGTTGAGGAGCATGATGAACATGAACAGCACGACCCCCGTCGCGAACAGCGCCTCCCGGTGATCTCCGCCCGCGTAGGCCATCTCCAGCGCGATGTTGCTGGTGAGCGTCCGCGCCGGGTCCAGCAGGCCGGCGGGCACCTTCACCGCGTTGCCGACGACCATGATAACCGCCATCGTCTCACCGATCGCGCGCCCCAGCCCCAGCACGATCGCGACCGTGATCCCAGGCCGCGCCGCGGGCAGGATCACCCGCGTGATTGCCTGCCAGTGCGTGCACCCGAGGGCCAACGCGCCCTCCTTGTAGGTGCGCGGCACCGCCTCCAGCGCGTCCTGGGAGATACTGATGACCGTCGGCAGCACCATCACCCCCAGGATGATCGAGGCCGCGAGTACGGACAGCCCCGGCCCGCCCAGGTGCTCGCGGATGAGCGGCACGAGCACCACGATCCCCACGAAGCCGTAGACCACGGACGGGATTCCGGCCAGGAGCTGAATCGCCGGCCGCACGATGTCGGCGACCTTGCGCGGCGCGATCTCCACCAGGAACACCGCACACGCGAGCCCCAGCGGACCCGCGATCACCAGCGCGCCGATCGTGACCCACACCGACCCGACGATCATCGGGAAGATGCCGAAGGACCCTTTCGTCGGCGCCCACTTCCGCCCCAGCAGAAAGTGCCCCAGCCCCTCTCGCGCCATGATCGGCGTGCCCTCGATGAACACGAAGATCGCGATCAACGCCAGCATCGCGACGGCCGACAGGGCCATCAGCAGCAGCGTCTTCTCGATCAGCCATTCCTTGGTCTTCATCAGCGTCCGACCCGACCAGCGGGCGCTTGTCGCCGCGCCCTCATGCCGTCGTGTAGGGGCGCCATTCATGGCGCCCAAGTGTAGGGGCGTGATTCATCACGCCCGAATGTAGGGGCGTGATTCATCACGCCCGAATGTAGGGGCGCGATTCATCACGCCCGAATGTAGGGGCGCGATTCATCACGCCCGAATGTAGGGGCGCGATTCATCACGCCCGAATGTAGGGGCGTGATTCATCACGCCCGAATGTAGGGGCGCGATTCATCGCGCCCGAATGTAGGGGCGTGATTCATCACGCCCCAGAACCCCGTCCCGCCGGCTTCACGGGGATGTACCCCTCTTCCGCGATCGTCGCCTGGCTCTCGGGTGTCACAACGAAGTCCAGGAACGCCCTGGCTTTCGGCGTTGGCTCCCCCTTGGTCAACAACAGGAACGGACGCGTCAGCGCATACGTGCCATCTGTCGCGCTTTCGTGGGTCGGCTGCACCCCATCCAGCGCGATCGCCGCCACCTCGGGCGTGACCATCCCCAGCGAGATGTACGCAATCGCATCCGGGTCGGTCGCCACGATCGCCCGCGCGGCCCCGGTGGAGTCTTGCACGATGCCGTCCGGAGCGATCTCCGTCTCCTTGCCCATCACGAGTTCCTCAAACGCGCCCCGCGTCCCCGAGCCTTCCTCGCGCGTGATGAACGTGATGGCGCCAGATCGCCCCCCGACAGCCTCCCACCGCTGCACGCGCCCGGAGAAGATACCGCGCACTTGCTCCTTCGTCAGCGAACGCACGGGGTTGCCGGGGTGCACGATCAGCGCGATCGCGTCCCGCGCCATGAGGTACTCCTTCAGGCCGGTCTCCTCAGGCTTGAGTTGGCGCGAGGACATCCCGATCTCCGCCGCGCCCGAGAGCGCCGCCCGAATGCCGGCCGAGGACCCGCCTCCCTGCACCTCAACCGCCGGCCCTGCGTGCTGCGCCATGTACCGGTCTGCCAGCAGCTCCGCAATCGGCTGGATCGACGTCGATCCCGCCACCGTCACGCCTCCCCGCTGCGATGGCCGGCAAGCCGGCAGCGTAACCACGCACACGGCCAGAAACGCTGCCGCCGCCAGGCGCAGCCTGGTCACTCTGGTCAACACAGCAGACACTCGCTCCTCGGGGTATACGTCGGCACAGAGGATCGTACTACCGGGATGTTAGCGCAGTGTTAGCGAGGCTGCCGTTCCTGGGACCGCGCGCACCCTTGCGCGCATCGCCGTCGCCATACTTCGCACTCATCACTTCGCATCTCGCGCTGCCGTCCTCTGCCTACCCGTACTTCGCGGACAGCGTCTCCAGAACGTTCGCGGCGTCCTCGCAGCGGTCGGTGGCGCGTTCGAGCCGCTCGTAGATCTCACCCCAGTGCATCGCGTGGATCATCGCGTGGGCGAAGTCCTGCCACGTCCCCGCGTCAATCCCGTCCTTCGCGCGTTCGAGTTCGCCCGCCAAGCCCGCCCGCTCGATCTCGTCGGCCTGATTCTCCAGCAGGTGGATGCTCCGCCAGTGGTGACTGTGGTCGCCGCCGATGTGGCGCAGACCCGCCACGACGTGGTGCACCTCCGTCGCGCACTTCAGGAGCACGTCGCCCAGGTCCTTGGCCGGCTGGGTGATCTCCGTGATCTCGAATCGGGGCAGGCGCACCGCGACTCCCTCACACAGGTCAAGCACGTCGTCCAGGCACTGCGCAAGCTGCGAGATGTCCTCGCGGTCCATCGGCGTGACGAACTGCCGGTCCAGTCGCCGCATGATCTCCTGCGTGATCCGGTCACCCTCCTGCTCGGCGGCCTTGATCGCCGCCACCTTCTCGGTGACCGAGCTGTAGTTGGCGAGCAAGTCATTGAGCAACTCGGTCCCGTGAGCCATGTTCTGGCCTGCCTGCTCGAGCAGGTCGTAGAACTTCTCCGACGGCGGCTGGAAGGCTCGGATGATCGACTGCAGCCCGCGCACAACTGGGTTCTTGGGCATTTCTGGTCCCCCTCCTATCGCAGCCCGAGCGATCCAAGGATGAGTGCGATCGTGATCGCAATGGCCGCCGCACCGGGGATCGTGAGCACCCAAGCCGTCACGATCCGGCCGGCCACCCCCCAGCGGACCATGGAGAGGCTCTGCACGCTGCCGACCCCGACGATGGCGGCGCTGATCGTCTGCGTCGTGCTCTTCGGGATACCGAGGAACGCCGCCACGATGATCACGGTCGCCGCCGAACTCTCGGCCGCGAAGCCGTGCACGGTCCTCAGGGAGGCGATCTTCATGCCCATCGTCTTGATGATCCGCCAGCCGCCGACCTGCGTTCCAATGCCCATCATCACACCGCACGTCAGCACGACCCAGAAGGGGACATGGAAGGTCTTCAGCGCTCCGTAGCTGACCAACGCCATGGTGATGATCCCCATCGCGTTCTGCGCGTCATTCATCCCATGGGAAAGCGCCATATACGCACTGGAAAGGACCTGGAGCGGACGGAAAGTGCGATCGGCCTTGGCCGGATGGAGACTTGCCCAATGGCACACCCAGTTGGTGAGTGTCAGGACTGCGAGACCGACCACGAACCCTAGCGCCGGCGCGAGCAGCATGCCGATCGCGACTTTGATGAGGCCCTCCGCTTTGAAGACCCCGAAGCCGAGGCGGAGCGCCGCGACGCTCATCAGACCGCCAACCAGAGCGTGCGTGGAGGAGGTCGGCAGGCCCACGTACCAGGTGATCATGTCCCAGAGGATGGCCCCGAGACAAGCCGCCAGCACCATGCTCTGGGTGACGTGCTGTGGGTCGACGATGTCCTTGCCGATGGTCTTGGCGACCGCCGTGTTCAGCAGCGCCCCCACCACGTTCAGCGTTCGCGCCAAGGCCAGCGCCTGCCGGGGGGTCAAGGCGCGCGTGGACACCACCGTCGCGATGGCATTCGCGCAGTCGTGCATCCCATTCATGAAGTCATAGGCGAGCGCTGCGATGATGACGGCGATCAGCAGACCCAGGTTCAAAGCGGCCCCCGAGCGGCACGGAGTCGGATGGCGAAACACTCGAAAGCGGCCGGCTAACAGCCCTCGGCCGCCTCGCGGTCTACACAGCCCTCTAGCCGGATGCTGACGTGCGGTTCGTCAGAGATCGCGAGGCAACCTCCCCCGCGTGCCGTCATCGCCGTTCGTAGGCCGGACTTCCTAGCCCGACACGCCGTGCCGTCAACCCTGAACCCCAGACCCCAAACCCCGAACCTCCGTCAGCCGGCCCCCGGTACGTAGATCGAGAACGTACTTCCCTTCCCTAGCGCGCTCTCCAGCCCCACGCGCCCGCCGTGGACCTGCGCGATGTGCTTCACAATCGCCAGGCCGAGCCCCGTCCCGCCGAGGTCACGGCTGCGGGCACGGTCCACCCGGTAGAACCGCTCGAACACCCGCTCCTGGTCTTCGACGCTGATCCCACAGCCCTCGTCCTTCACCCGCACCACCACCTCGCCGTTCGTCTGCTGACCCTCCACTCTCACGCGCGAGCCCCGCGGGCTGTACTTCACCGCGTTGTCGATCAGGTTGATGACCGCCTGCTCGAGCAGTTCCGGGCTGGCCCTGGCCGTCAACTCCGCGTGACACGCGAGCTCAACCGTGACCCCCTTCTCAGCCGCCCTCAGTTGACACGCCTCGATGGCCGCCGCGAGCACGGGCCGCACCGCTGTCGCCTGAGGCTCCATCTGCGCAGCGCCGTCCTCCTCCAGCCGCGACAGCGTCAGCAGGTCCTCGATGATCGCCGCCAACCGGTCCGCGTGCTTTCGGATGATGCCGACAAACCGCCTGGCATCCTCCGGGCTATCGAGGGCGCCGTCGCTCAGTGTCTCCACGAAGCCCTTGATGGACGTGACCGGCGTGCGCAGCTCATGCGAGACGTTCGCCACGAAGTCACGCCGCATGTTCTCCAGTCGGCGCAGGCGGGTCACGTCGTTCAGCACGATGAGGACCGCGTCCTGGAGCAGCGTGCCGTGGCCCTGCAGGTACCGCTCCCCGTTGGCCTGCAGCCGAATCTCCGTCTCGACCGGCCGCTCCGCCGAGCGCGCCTCGGCCGCCAGCCGCTGCAGAGCCGGATTCCGAATCGTCTCTTGCAGCGTCCGGCCCGTCGCCCGCTCCGGGTCCGCGCCGAACAGCTCCCCCGCCGCCCGGTTCATCGTCATGATTCGGTCCCGGCTATCCACGGCCAGCACGCCCTCCACCATCCCCGCCAGCAGCGCCTCTCGCTCGTTGCGCTGCTGCACGAGATCACGAATCTGCTCGTCCAGCCGCGCGGCCATCTCGTTGAGCGCCTCCGCCAGCGCCACCGCCTCCGTCGTGGTCTGCGGCGGAACGCGGAAGTCCAGCTCGCCTTGCGCAAACCGCCGTGCTGCCCCGGCCATCGCCGTCAGCGGCCGCGCCAGTCGCTGCGCCAGCAGGGCTCCGGCCAACACGACTCCCGCCGCGATCAGCAGCCCGACCAGGATGATCCGATTGCGCAGGTCGGCCAGCGTCTGCTCGATGGCCGACACCGGCACCGCCGTCCGCACGACCGCCGCCACCCTCCCCTGCTCCCTTACCGGCACGCCAACGTAGGTCTCGTCCTGGCCCAGCGTGAAGCTATGCCTCGTCGCGGCCCCCGGCTCGCCGCTCAGCGCCTTCGCGACCTCCGGCCGGTCCGCGTGGTTGTCCATCGTGGCGGGGTCATGCTCCGAGTCGCCGATCACCTTCCCCGACGCCAGGATCACCGTCACCCGCACGTGGGTCTCCGCCCCCAGGACCTTGCACAGCGCATCCACCTCGCCGCCATCGGCGGGCCGCAGTGGATGAGGCAACTCACGCGCGATGAGCAGCGCCTGGGTCGTGAGGTGGGCGGACGTCTCGGCGTGGTACAGCTGCCGCAGTTGGTGGACGATCTGCGCGCCGAGGGCATACAGCACGATGAGGGTCACGAGGACAACCGGGGGGAGAAGCCGCCGAAGCAGCCGGCGCGGGCGCATCCGTTACTCCTTGAGCCGATACCCGACTCCGCGCACGGTCTCGATGTACGTCGCGCACGGTCCGAGCTTCTTCCGCAGGCTCACGATCTGCACATCGACGGATCGGTCCGTCACCGGGTACTCATCGCCCCGCACCGCGTCCACGATCTGCGACCGCGTGAACACCCACCCCGGCCGCCGCGCCAGCGTGTGCAGCACGCTGAACTCAGTGAACGTCAGTTCGACCGCCTGCCCCTTCACGAGCACTTCCCGCCGGCTCGGGTGGATGATCAGCTCGCGGATTCGGATCGTCTGCTCCTCGCTGACCGGCTCCGCGCGCCTCCGCCGCAGCACCGCCCGCACTCGCGCACTCAGCACCCGCGGGCTGAAGGGCTTCGTGACGTAGTCATCCGCCCCCATCTCCAGGCCGGTGACGATGTCGGCCTCCTCTGTCTTGGCGGTCAGCATGATGATCGGGATGTGCGCCGTCCGCCCATCGCCCTTCAGCAACCGGCACACATCCAGCCCGCCGACGCCCGGCAGCATCAGGTCGAGCAGAATCAGGTCCGGCAGCTCGGCCCTCGCTAGCTGTAGAGCCCTCTCCCCCGACGCCGCACACGCAACGTCGTAACCCTCTTTGCTCAGGTTGTACCGGACGAGTTCGAGGATGTCCTCCTCGTCCTCCACCACCAACACGCGGTAGAGAGCCGTTCGGGACTGTCCAAGTCCTGACCCCGCCTGGGCGGGGTCAGGACGCATGGACTGTCCCCTCTTCCCGTCTCCCCCTCTCCCCTCAGTCCGCATTCCTCTACACATCCTGCTCCACCGAGATCTTCTTGATCACCACCAACTCCCCTCGATCGAGCCACGTCCCCCGGCACGCCGTGCAGCGATCGACGTACACATCGGTCTGCTCGCCGAAGATGCGCTCCTCCAGCGAGATCTGACACACGGGGCACAGCAGGAATTCGGGGACATGACCCAGTTCGCGTCGTTGCGAACTGGGATCGTGTCCCCGAGTTCCTCGGTTCCGGCAGGCGGCCACGAGGTGCTCCTGCCACATCTCCAGCCAGTCCATCGGCAGCGTCATCAGGACGCTCAGGGCATCGACGTCGAGCCAGACGCCCCCGCAGTCCTCGCAGTGATCCACCCGCGCGTCGCCCACGTCCAGGTCGGCGAGGTCAGCGGGCTTACAGCACAGACAGCAGTCGCACCGCGGGCACATCAGCGCGCCCCGCCGCCCTCGCAGCGCCGTCCCGCACTTCCAGCACACGAGCGAACTCGCCGGATTCTCCTCTCCACACGCCGGGCACGGGAGCCGCTGCATCAGCCCCACCGCGCTCCGCGCCCGATGCCGTTGCGCCTGCGAGACCCCCGTCTCGCGCCGTCGTGCCTGCGGGTCACCAGACCCTAGTAGTACAACCGTAGATGCTGTTTGGTCGTCGGTCCACGAGGAGGAGGCGTTGGGGCGACCTCCACGCGGAGGTGACGACGGTAGCTGTCACGGGCTTGCTGGCGCTTGCGGCGGCGCCAGACGGACCAGGCCTGCCGCAGAGCGACCGAATGCGGAGGCAACGGTAGGGTGATCGCGAGCAGCGCGCAGACCTCGGCGACGGTGAGTTCGGCGAGGCCGCCGCATGACGACGTCACAGGGGCGTCCGGTGCCCCCTTTTTCGCCGGCTTGGCGGCGGACCGAGGCGAGCCACGCATGGGCCATCATCACCAAGGTGATGTGACGATGCCAACTGTGCCAGGTGCGGACTTCGTATTCGTCCAGACCCGCCTCTCCCTTGGCCTCCTGGAAGCACTGCTCGATGGTCCAGCGCGCGGCGGCGACCTGAGCCAAGGTCAGCAGCGGTGTCTCCACCGAGGCGTTCGACAAGTAGTAGGCCATCTCACCGGGCTCTTTCGTCGAGCGCCGGGCCAGCAACCACACGGTCTCACCGGACAACCCCTCCCGGCTCTCGACCACGCGCTGTCGCGCCCAATCGTAGGTGATCGGTCCCTTCTCGCCCTCCGCGACCGTCAGGCGTTCCCAGCGGTCGGCGGGCCATCCGGCCGCTACCTCCCCGACGCTCGTGGCCGTAGGGGCCTCGACGGCGATCCGCGCCTTACGGCGCAGTCTCCCGCTCGCCGTTCGTTGTACCGGCGTCACCGCCGGGCGATCCCGCCACACCGGCGTGTCGGCCGAGACCGTCAGCACGTACTGCCGCTGATGGTCACTGACACCTTGGCGGAAGTAGGCGGCGTTCCCGTACACCTCATCGCCCACCACCCACCGCATCGGGACCCCGCGCTCCCAGGCGTGGTGCAGCATCGCCAGCGCCAACTGCGGCTTTGTTCGAAAGCCGGTGGCTTCAGGCACATAGGCCTTGGCGCGCCGCGCCGCGTCCTCGCACCAGTCCTCCGGCAGGTACAGCCGGCGGTCCAGGAACGCGTGCCCCCGGCGGCTGGCGTAGCTCAGGAACACGCCCACCTGGCAATTCTCGATCTTCCCTGCCGTGCCCGTATACTGCCGCTTGACGCCCACCGATCGGCGTCCGCTCTTGAGGAACCCCGTCTCATCCACCACGCCGATGCCGTCCGCTTCGCCGAACTGCTCGACCACGAAGTCCTGAACCAGGTCCCGCGCCGCCTCCGCATCCCATTCGGTTCGATACAAGAGCCGTTGCAGGGCGTCGGGCAGCGCCTGCCCCGTCTCCTCCGCCAACTGCCAGCAGTTCTTCCGGCTCACCTTCGCCATCAAACCCCGCACATAGGCGCCGCACAGCGCCCGCGGCTCACTCCGACCGAACAAACCGCCAAACCGAGCGTGGAACGCCTCGAACTCCGCCTGCCAGTCTCTGGCATCCTTCAGCATCGTGGACCGCCTCCTGGGCTGCGATGGTGGCTGCATTCTGCGGTTCGGACGATACCATAGCACATCTACGGTTGTACTACTAGGCTTGGCACCAGCCGAACCGCACGCGCCACGCCATCCTCTGCCCGGATCGTCTGGCCCAGTTCCTTGGCTCGCCGGCGCATCGGCTCGTCGCTGACCGCCGCCGTGATCGCCCCCGCAAGCCCCTGCGCCGTCAGCCGGCGATGAGGGATCGGCTGGGGCCCCACTCCCAGGTCGACGAGCCGCCGTCCCCAGAATGGCTGGTCGGCGAAGACGGGCACGACTACCGAGGGAATGCCCGCTCGGAGCCCGGCAGCGGTGGTGCCGGCACCGCCGTGGTGAACCACGGCAGCCATCTGCGGGAACAGCCAATCATGGGGGACGGAGTCTATTGGCAGGACGTGGTCGGGTGCGTCCAGGGCCTCCTCAGACCCCCAGCCTCGGAGAATGACGCCGCGCTGGCCAGCGAGCCGCAGCGCCTCGAATGCCAGCGTGGCCGTGTCGCGGGACTCGAGGGCGCCCATGCTGCCGAAGCCGACATACACGGGCGGCCGGCCGGAGGCGAGGAACGCGACGAGCTCGTCTGCAGGCCTCCAGTCTGGGTCTCGTTCCAGGAACCAGTATCCGGTCACGTGCACTGAGTCGTCCCAGTCGTCCGGCCTGGGCACGACGTGGGTGCTGAACCCGTAGAGCACCGGGCACCGCGGCCCCGGTCTCCGCCGCCGGTCACCGGCAGTCCCCGGTATGGGGCCTACCAGATCCCTCAGCGCGCTCTCCACCGCTGGCCGAAACGCTCTCACGAAGGCCTGCTCGGCCAGCACGTGCGTCAAGCGGTTGAGTCCGCCTCCCAGGCGAAGGGGCGGCGGGGGCATCAGGGCACAGGGGAAAGCTCGTGTCGGTGTAGCCGGCACGGGTTGCACATGAGCCTGGATCAGTGGGATGCCGAGTCTGGAAGCGACAGGGAGGCCCCCGAAGATCGCAGACCCGCCGGTAAGCAGGAGGTCTGCACCTTGGCACCCTTCCCACGCGTCCGACACGAGCTGTCGGGCCATGGGCTTCATGACGCGCATCATCTGGCCCACCAGCCCGACAACGCCGCGCCCCTTGCCCATCAGGTCGCGACCGCTCTGGCCCCGCAGGATGGCCCCCATGTTCCCGGCGAGCAGGCGGAACTCCAGGCCCTGGCCGGAGACCAGCGGCTCGAAGTCCTGGTGCGTGACCACGCGGAGCGCGTGGCCTGCCTCACGCAGGCCGCGGCCGAGCGCGACGAAGGGCTGAACGTCTCCGCGTGATCCCGGAGCCACGACGGTGATCCGCACTTGCCCTCTCCTTCGGGTACTACGTTGTCGGACCTCGGCCCAGTTCGTCCGTCATCGCCGGCGACCTGCCTGATACCGGCGGCAGATGCCAGCGCGCACGAGCAACAGATCGGCTTCACGCGCATCATATCCCCCACATGGGGGAGGGAACCGCCCTCGATAGGGGGAACCCCTGGGCCGTCAGAGAGACGTTGCCGAAGGGCGTCCTCTTTGGAGCCCCGGTCCACAAGGCGCGTCGGTGCGGGCGCCATAGGCCTCTGCGGCCGGGATGAGAGTGAACGCGCTTGCGGCCGCGTCCGGACACCGGTCGCGCGATGTGGCTGATGGGCGGTCCCATCTTGTCTCCGGTGGTGCATCGGTAGTGCCCTTTCCCTCAAGCCCAACCGCTGTGGCTGTCCCCCATCATGCTGCAGTAGCCCTGCGGCGGAGTGGCGCCGCTTGCCCCGCGCCGTATCCTGCGCCTCCTCATGTGTGTGGCCGCGCAACTGGGCTCAGATGGGCGTTCACGCGGCTGCGCGTGGTCACAGCACGTTGGGGGAGCCAGAAGGAGGAAAGTCAGTGGGTACGACGGCGCCGCGGTGCGCTTGCGCCGGCAGACCTCTCGTGGACGCCAACCGGTTGGTGTTGGTCTGGAGCCTGGTGGTGGCAATGACCTTGCTGTGGTGCGTTGGGTGCAGACACCAGAATGGCTTGGCAGCGGGGCAATCCAAGTCGGAGGCCAGACCCGTCGCGGCGGAGGCGGTCGCTGCATCGGCCGACCTGGCCCTGCGTCCCGAGTCACCCGCGCCGCCGCCGACCGCCTCCAAGTCTCCCGCACCCAACGGCGGTCCCGCCAGCAGTACGGCCTGGAGCATCAACGAGGCGGGCCTCGTGGTGGGCGGCAGCGACACCTCGGAGGGGGTGGAGCACGCCTTCCTCTGGACCCCCGGCGATCCCGTTACCGGCGCGGCGGCCAAGATGGAGGACCTGGCGAAGCTCGACGGCAGCGAACTCGGTGCGAGCCAGGCCCACGGCATCAACGACGACGGGCTTGTGGTGGGATGGGTGGCGAAGCCTGCTGGACGGGAAGCCTTCGTGTGGGACCTGGCGACACGCCGTATGCGACTGCTCCCCGAGATGTGGCGAGGAGCCGATACGAGACCGAACGCGATCAACAAGCACGGGCTTGTGGTGGGCAACAGCAACATGAACCCGGTTCTCTGGGACCTGAAGCGCGAGCCGGTCGTCTGCCACGCTCTGGGGGGCGCGGTCGATGCGATCCACGGAACGTGGGCCTGCGACGTGAGCGACCGGAACGAGATCGTGGGCTGGGGCACGCAGCTCAACCACAGCCACGTGGGGTTCCTGTCCGCGTGGGACCGCAAGCGAGGCCGCTCTACAGCGTTGCCCTTCGACGTCTCGAACTGGAGCCCGGTGGCTCTGAACGAGCACCGCGACATCGCGGGCTACATGGACGAGGACGCCGTGCTGTGGCGCATGGAGAAGGCCCAGTTCGTTCGCCTGCCGCGCCCGGAGGGAGCCACTCGGGCGTCGGCCAACGGGGTGAATGCCGAGGCGATGGTCGTCGGAACCTATGAGTCCAAGGACGGAACGAAGCACGCCTGCGAATGGCACTTCGAGTACTGTGAGAGCCCTTACCTGGACAGCTCGGTCGTGAAGACCCTCCCGGCGCTCGGCGAGCCCGAGTGCGGAAGCCTCGCCGCCGCCGTCAACGACAAGGGGCAGATAGCCGGCAAGAGCGAGACAGCTCCGGGTTCGAAGGTCTTCCACGCCTGTCTGTGGGAGCGAGACGAGAAGGGCGAGTGGTCGATTCGCGACCTCGGCACGCTGCCGTAGCGCGCGGCGAGACCCCCGGTCCTGCGCTTGGCGACCGAGAGGAAGAGAGGAGAACGCTCGATGGCAGACGGTGCGACGTGTCCACAATGCGGTTCGGAGGTCACCGTGCCGCGCCTCCACAGGCTGTCCAACTGGTTCGTCGCCATTGCGATGCCGGTGGTCGCCGCCATGACCCTGTGGAGCCGGTTCGGCAGCCCGGAGTCATACCGCCCGGTCGACACTGTGCAAGCTGGCCTAGATGTGCTGATGTGGCCGGCCCTGGTTGTGATGGCGATCGCGCTGGTCGCCGCGGCGTACGCCCTCGTGCGGCAGCGGCACTACTGCGCGACGTGTCGCAAGTGGTGGAGGACACAGGCGGGCCCCGGCGAGGACACCGCGGCGTAGCGGCGACGTCCCCTCCTGTCTACGGGGGTTGCGTCGCCCCTCGACCGGGCGTCCGCCTACGCGCAGGCGCCACATGGCTCAGCGAGCGGCCGTGGACCGAGGCCACGCCGAAAGGAGAATCGCGTGAACACGACTGCACACCTGGCCACTTGCTTGCGCGATGTGGCTCGTTCGTTTGCGGCGGTCTGCGCGCCGCTGGCTGTCGTGGTACTCTCGTTCGCTGCCGGATGCAGGAGCACGAGCGACTCGGCGCCGATGGCCGGGAAGTCGGCGACGGCTGCCGCCAAGACGGTGCCCCCCGCGGTGGAGGAGTCTCCTCCGCCTCCCCCCACGGAGGAAGCCCTGGAGGCGGCCAAGGCGTCCTCGGCAGCCGACAAGCCCCGCAGCAGTTCGGCCGGGGGCTCAACAACCGGGGGGTGGTCGTTGGCGCCAGCGACACCTCCGAGGGCGTACAACATGCCTTCCTGTGGAACCCCGGCGATCCCGCCACCGGCGCTGGCGCCCATATGGAGGACCTGGCGAAGGCCGACGGGCGCTATCTCGGGGGCAGTTCCGCCTATGGAACCAACGACGCCGGACTGGTGGTCGGCGCGATGGATACGGCCCGGGGGCGGCGGGCCTTCGTGTGGGACCCGGCCAAGCGCGCGATGAGACCCCTGCCCGCCCTCCCCGGGGCCGGCGCGTCCGCCGGCGCGATCAACGAGCAGGGGCTGGTGATCGGCGGCTGTGGCGGCGCCCCCGCCTTCTGGGATCTCGGACGGGATCCGGTCACGTGCCAGTCCATTCTCGGGGGCCCGCTGACCTCGGACGGGGAGAGGGCCTACGCCATCAACAACGAGGGGCAGATCGTCGGGTCGGGACATGACCTGGTGCTCACCTCGGTGGCGTTCCTCCGGACGTGGGACCGCGACGCCGGCGTCGCCCAGAGCCCGCCGTTCGACTTCACCAACTGGGAGCCCTGGGGATCAACGACCAGTTGGACATTGTGGGCATGTACGGGTGGGACGCGACTCTCTGGCGGATGAAGCTCAAGGAGCTGCTGCTCCTGCCCCCTCTCCCCGGCACTACCCGGGCTGGGGCCTACGACGTCAGCAACCAGCCGATGGTCGTCGGTTGGTGCGGACCCGACGAAGGACCGAACCAGGCCTGCGAGTGGAACGCCGGCGAAGGCGAGAGCCCCATTGTGTGGGGGTGGTGGCGCGTGCACCCCCTTGGGTCGCCCGGCGGGTCCAAGTGCGCGAGTGAGGCGATTGCCGTCAACGACAAGGGCCAGATCGTTGGCCGGAGCGAGAGCGCCCCGGGCTCCAAGGTGTGGCGCGCGTGTCTCTGGGAACGGGACCCAAAGGGCGAGTGGGTTGCGCGCGACCTCGGCACGCTGCCATAGGGCGCTGCGCAGGGAGTTGGTGGCCACGCGCCGCCCGGCTACCGCGCAACCGCCCGGAGGGCGAGGTGAGGGCATGTGGACGACGAGCCCGTTCTGCAGCGGGGCAGCCCGCTGCACGCGACGCCCGACCCTGAACCTCTTGGGGCCCCTCTGCTCGGCCTGGCCCGACGGACACGCCGATGGCTCCAGGAGAGGCCATGGGCCGCCTGGCCCCTGCTTTCCGGGTTCATCCTGGCTTGCTTCCTTGTGCAGCCGGATGTCCGCCTGCACGTGAGAGGCGGCGAGGTTGTTGGGTGGGTCTACGTTGAGCGGACGTACGACGGCGAGGGAGGCACCTGGTTCCACGCCCACCTCGGCCCCTTGGCGCAGACGGAGGGCCCCGTGGAGTTCGACCACTACCTTGGGTGGGCAAGCTCCGCCTTGGCGAACGGCGAGCGCCTCGAGGCGGCCTGCCGGAGCAGAGGAGTGACCTGGGGCACGTGGGAGCAGCGGTGACTACTCGTCCGCGTGAAGTACGCGGGGCTTGTCTTCCCCACCGTGTGCGACGTGCAGGAGTCTGCGCCGAGCGAGCAAAGGCGCTTGCGGGACGAAGCGCCTGGTCGGGGCCGGTTTCGATAGCGGTCCGAGCCGGAGTCGGTGACTCTACACCCAAAGAGGAGGGTGCTGACGATGAGCCGCTCGCGGAAACGCCGGGTTCTCTTTGCCGGCCTTACCCTCGTCGCCGTGGCGGCCGTCCTGGTGGTCCGCCCTTCGCGCATCTTGGGCTGGCTGCTGAGGGCCCACCCGATGTGGTTCCGGGTCGGCCGCGCCATGGAGCCAATACGCAACAGACCCCAGCCCAACATGCTCACTCCCGACGTCGATGGGCGGGTCAGGAAGTCGCTGGCGGCCATGGGCCGGCGGGCAGTGCCGGTTCTCATCGAGTACCTGGCCGACAAGGACCACTTCGTTGGCGTTACGGCTCAGGCAGCACTCACGGACATTGGGCGTCCGGCGGTGCCCGGGTTGCTCGGCGGGCTTCGGCACTGGAACCGCGAGGTTCGCCGAGGCTGCGCCGGGGCGTTGGGCCACATCGGTGATCCGCGCGCCGTCCCGCGATTGCTGGACTGCCTCAATGACAGCAGCCCCTGGGTCCGGGACGAGGCAGTCAGTGCGCTGGCGCAGATGGCGGGTCAGTCGCGCCCTGTCCTGACCACGTTGGTGGAGCGCCTCGGGGACCATGACCCCGACGTGCGCCGGGGCGCGGCGGAAGCGCTGGGCTGGGCGGACGAGGCTTCCGCAGAGGTCGTGCCCCCGCTGCTGAAGGCCCTGGGCGATGCGGACTCGACGGTCCGAGCCGCTGCAGCCGAGTCACTGGGAGCCCTTAAGCCGGCGGATGAGCGAGTGCTGTCGGCGCTTGTGGCGTGTATGGGGGACCCCGACACGGAGGTCGTTCGCGTGGCTGCCGGCGCTCTGGGCAGACTGACGGAGGCCGTCAACCCGAGTGACGAGGCGCGCAGCGCTCTCGTGTCCGCGATCGCCGGCAAAGACGAGGGCGTCAGCAACGCGGCCGCGTCCTCCTTGGCTAGCTTCGGGACGGCGGCCGCTCCGGCAGTTCCCGAGTTGGTGAGGTACCTCACGGACGAGAGATGGTCGGTGCGGCGCAACGCTGCTGTGGCGCTGCGCGGCATCGGCCCGCCGGCGAAGTCCGCGGCGCCGGCACTGCGCGGGCTGCTCAAAGACAACCAGGCAGACGTGCGCGATGAAGCCGCACTGGCGCTGGCCCGTCTGGCCCCGTCGGCGGACGTGGCCAAGCTGCTGATCGATCGGCTCGGCCAGGCTCAGACCGGACGACGTGCGGCCATTGCCGCGGCCTTGGGTGAGATGGGCCCGCGAGCGGTGCCCGCCGTACCCGCCCTGACGCGATGCTTAGACGGCCCGGACGAGGGAGACCGGATCGCCGCCGTCAGGGCGTTGCGGCAGGTCGGCCCGGCTGCAGCCAGCGCTGCACCGGCCCTCTTGGCGTTCATGCGGAGCAAGGCGTGGGCCCAAGGGATGCTGCCTGAGGGCACGGAGGCCGGCGAGGCTCTGGGTCGCCTTGGCCCGGCGGCGGTCCCGGTCCTGATGGGGGCACTCAACGATCAGAACGACACGACCCGGCACTGCGTCGCTGAGGCGCTCGTGGACATCGGTCCGGCGAGCGTCCCCGCGCTGGTCAAGGCTCTGGGCAGCAAGGACCTCAAGGTGCGGCAGAGCGCGGCCGAGGCCCTCACGCAGCTCGGCCCGCTGGCCGCCCCGGCCACGCCGACCTTCGGCCGGTGGCTGGACGACCGGGACGCCGACACGCGTCACCGGGCAGTCCACGCACTGGGGGCGATCGGTCCGAGGGCGGTGGCAGCGGGTCCGGAGCTACTGAAGCTCCTCACAGACCCGGACGACCGTATTCCCGGGTGCGCCATAGGGGCGCTTGGCGATGTAGGGTACGCGGCCGCCGGGCCGAGCCTCCTTGTGCCGGTTCTGGGAGGCGGGCCGACGGGCTCGCGCCTGACCGCCATCGTCGCGCTAGGCAAGATGGGGTACCGGCCGGCCGTCCCCACGTTGAAGAAGCAGGCCCATGACCCAGCTATCGGAGTACGCATCGCCGTGGGGCAGGCGCTGTGCCGCCTGGGTGCGACAGACCCGGGAGTGCCGGTGCTCATCGAGTGCCTCGGCGACGCCAACACCACCCACCAGCGAGAGGCCGCCGAGGCCCTCGGAGAGGCGGGCGCCGCCGCCCGCGAAGCCGTACCTGAGCTGACGAAGCTCACCACGAGCAGCGACCTGTGGCTCCGGGCCACGGCAGCGGCCGCGCTGCTCAGGATGGGCGAGAAGGACACGGCGGTTCCGGTGCTGATCGACTGCCTGGGCTGCAACCTGACCAACGCCCAGGAGGTCGCAGCTCGCGCGCTGGGCGAGGCCCGCGTGAAGTCGGCGGCTCCGCACCTCCAGCGGCTTCTGTCCCAGCGCCGTCCCACCGGCCAGACGCGGCGCATCGTCACGGAAGCGGTGGCGAGGCTCGAGAACGCGTCGTGAGCGACGGGTATGGGTGCGCTGCACGCGGACCCGCCGTGCAGCCGTGCAGGCTGAGGTTCACGCCTTACCGACTCCCAGTACGGGCGGAGGTGTTGCACGAGATGGCTGGTGGCCCTACCCCTGGTCTGCCCACGCCGTCCAGCTCAGCCGCTGCCCGACGACGGGCCACTCGGAGGCAGATCCTGTGGGGAGGGGCGATCGTGGCGGGAATCCTCGTGGTGCTTGGCGCGTTGGCGGTCGGGATCGGCGTCTCCCAGAAGGCCATCGTCCTTGCGCCCAGTCCGCGCCTCGTCGGCACTTCGGGGATGTGGTGGCTAGCCATCACGCTCGCCGTGCTTGGGGCGGCGCTAGCTCTGGGCTGTCAGCTCGTGTGCTCTGCCGTCAGACGGGCGCACCAGGCGGTGTCCGCGGCGGACCGGCTCGCCGCGGAGTTTGGCGGCACGGTCCGGGAGGGCTTCTTCGGGCGGAGTCCGGTTTGCGTGTTCGCAGTTGAGGGGCGAGACCTCGCGCTGGACTGGTACCGCGTGAGCGGTGAAGAGACCTACACGGACTACACCCGGCTCCGAGGCCTGATCGCGTCGAGCACCTCACTTGCCGTGCTCTGCTGGAGCAGCGGTAGTGACCTCCCCAGTTGGGCGGCGGGCATGCTCCGGCTCGTGGGCCTGCCGAGGATGAAGGTGGCAACCGGCGACCCGGTCTTCGACGCGCACGTTGAGTGCTCGGGTAATCCGGCGGAGGCCGTGCACGCGGCACTTGGTTCCGCCGCCCTTCGTCGGTGGCTGGTCAGGCCAGCTTGCTCGCCGGTCCGCTGGCTGAAGGTGGGTTTGAGCCCGAGCGGCGGCCCCCTCGCCGGTTGCCTGTCAGCCTCCGGGACGCGTCGCAACGCGCTGGAGGTCAGCCTGGAGATCGAGGTTCACACCACTGACGCCGCCCAGATCCGCCCGATGATTGAGCTGCTGCCGGGAGTCCTGCGCCGGTTACAGGAGGCCGGGTTCGCCGAACCCGCGGCGACGGGCAGCTCTCGGTAACGACGCATGTCGCGCGCAAGAGCCCCAAGGGGGGAACGCCATGCTGACTCTTGCCGAGCAAACCTGCCTCCTGGACGCCCCAGCCGGCGAGAAGCCCAAGTGGTTCGCGCTGGAGTTCACCTACTGGGGGGCCGTGGAGGCGGCGTTTCTCGGCGACCTGCTCGTCTCGGGGCGGCTGGCAGTCGCCGACGGCAAAGCTCATGTCGCGGACCCGAGCCCGCTCGGCGACGACCTGCTCGATGAACTCCTGTACAACCTGGCGCGCACCTCGGTGCGCTGGGGTCTGCACTCATGGATCGTCAACCTACGCACGGTGCTGCCACAGTACCTAGACCGTCTCCGTGACCGGATGGTCGCCGGAGACCTGCTCTACCGGGAGACGCAGCAGTGGCTGGGCATCACGTGGGGCACGCTGTACTGGGTGCGGGACAGCGCGGCGCGGGCGGCTTTGGAGGACGAGTTGCGTCCCATCCTCCGAGGGGAGCGGGCCGCGGACACCCGAACCGCCGTGCTCCTGGCTGTGGCCTACGACACTCGCGGCGTGCGCGGCCTCACCGGCGCAGCGTGGGGGGTCTGGGGCCGCTCCCCAACGGTCGTCTCGCAGGAGCCACTGGCGGAGGCCCTCTGGAAGGCACGCACGAGCGCGGCGAAGGCCAGATCCGGCTGATGTGCGCGCAAGGGAGGGACAACGATGCTCAACCTGGCCGAGGAGCGGCTGCTGCTGACGTACACGGGACAGAGGCCGATGCTGTTCGGCGTGCTGACGAGCGGCGGGCTTGCCTCGCACGGTGTGCGGGGCGCGCTGCTGTCCGAGTTGGTGGTACAGGGGAAGCTGGTGGTCGAAGACGAGGCAGTGGTCGTCGGCGACGCAACGCCCACGGGTGACGTGCTGTTGGATGAGCTGCTGGAGGACGTGCGCAGCGTACCATCACCGCCGCGCGTCCGTCAGGTCCTGCCGCTGCTCTGGGGTCTGCAGAGCAAACGGGCTCGCCACCCGTGGCCGCGCGTGTTCGAGGGGTTGGCGGAGAAGGGCATCGTGCGCAAGGAGGTCCGCCGCGGGCGGACTATGTGGCAGGAGACGTACGTGCTCGAGGCGCCCGAGGAGGCGCGGCGCATCCGCGAGGAGCTGCGGGAGGCTGTGCTGGGAGCCGACACGCCCAGCCCGCGGATGGTCGCCCTGCTGGGTATCCTGCGGCACAGCCGCCTGCTCCCCAAACTCCTCAGCAAGCAGGAGCTGGAGCAGGCACTCCCTCGCATCCGCGAACTCACCGAGGGTGATCCCGTGCGGGAGGCCCTCCTGCGATCCCGCGTCTGGTATGACGTCCTCAGCGCGGCGTCGTACGTGTGGGTCCCCACAATGTGTTGGCTCTCGACCGACAGCGGAGGTTCCGTCTTCGCATCGTCAACCTGGGCCATCGCCGCTGCCGTCTATCTGATCGCCGGCCTGCTGTATTCCCGCGCCGTTCGGCGGGAGTAGGGCCGTGGCTCCGCGGCCCAGTTGGGAGAGCCCATGGAGAGGACCAGTCACCACGTCGTCGTAGCCGGCGGACTCGGCTACACCGGCTCGTTCATCACGAAGCGCCTGCTCGACGAAGGCCTGCGGGTGACTGCCCTCACCGCTCACCCTTCCCGTCCTCTTCCGCTGCGGGATCGCGTCACCGTGGCGCCGTTTGCTTTCGACGACCCGGAGGCTCTGCGCGAGAGCCTGCGCGGGGCCTCGGTGCTCTACACCACCTATTGGGTGCGCTTCGACCGGGGCGATGTCAGCTTTGCCGGCGCCATCGAGAACACGAAGACCCTTCTTCGCTGCGCCCGGGAGGCGGGCATCGAGCGCGTGGTGCACCTGAGCGTCACGAACCCCTCCGCCGACTCGAAGCTGCCCTACTACCGGGGCAAGGCGCTGGTGGAGCAGGCGGTGATCGAGTCGGGGCTGTCGTACGCCATCATCCGACCCACGCTCATCTTCGCGTTGGGCGACATCCTGCTCAACAACATCGCGTGGATGCTGCGCCGCTTCCCCGTGTTCGCGCTCTTCGGGGACGGCAAGTACCTCGTACAGCCCGTGTCGGCGGAGGACGTGGCTGAGATCGCCGTCAGGGCGGCGTCCGACGGACGGGCCGCCGTCCTCGACGCCGCCGGCCCGGAGACGTTCACCTTCTCGGACCTGGTCGGGCTGATCCGCTCGGCGGTAGGCAGCCGGGCCGCGGTGCTGGGCGTGCCGCCAACCGTCGCCCTCATCCCCGCGGCGCTCATCGGCTGTCTCCTGGGGGATGTAGTGGTGACGCGGGACGAGGTCACCGGGCTGATGACCAACCTGCTGGTCTCGGGCGAGCCGCCGCGCGGGCGGGCACGGTTCACTGAGTGGGTCGCAGCCAATGGCCAGCACCTCGGGAGGCAGTATGCCTCCGAGCTTACGCGGCATTTCCGGCAGCAATCCGGGTAATGCGAACAGGGGGACGGGTGATGATCCTCGCCGATGAGGTTGCCATTCTGGCGGTTGGCGGAGCTAACTGGGGAGAGCGCTTCACGCTGGGATGGTCGGGGGAGGTAACCGCCACGAGCTACGCGATCCGGGCCGCACTGCTCGCGGACCTCGCGGCACTAAGCGGCCCTTCGGGCCGACGCGCTACGCGCGGACGGCGAACGGCACGACCGGGTCGCCCGGTAGGATGAGTGGTAGGGTGAGCTGGCAGCGGCGCTGTTTGGCCGTCATTCGTGACCCCGG